>Ga0209417_1000827_pt1 | contig 64855 bp, 55 predicted proteins | sample RifGroF2_FD_184002 | JGI IMG/M metagenome (GOLD analysis project Ga0209417, IMG submission 184002) | Groundwater microbial communities from Rifle, Colorado, USA - Groundwater F2 (SPAdes) (version 2) | ecosystem: Environmental > Aquatic > Deep subsurface > Groundwater | place: Rifle, Colorado... | reverse complement strand
TATCCGGTTTATATCTCTGTTCCATATATAGAAAAGTCTACAATAGTATTTGGTAAAATTGATGGAAAATTAATAGATGCATCAACATTCGAAAACAGAGTAAAAATTGTTGAATGGTTTATTGATTATGTAATTTCTTCATTTAATAAAGCAGGATTCGAGAATATACAGCTTAACGGTATGTACTGGCAGCATGAGGTTGTTCCTTATAGTGTTTCCGAATATGAGGATGATTTAATAAAAGCATATAACGCTTATGTTCATGAAAAAGAATATTCATCTATCTGGATTCCTTATTATTGCGCACCGGGTTATGAAACATGGAAGGAACTTGGTTTCGACGCAGCAGTAGTACAGAATGCCTATTCATTTATCGAATACGAGGAAGGCAGTGAAACCGGACCGAAAAAACCCGGCACCGTAGACGATTCACTGATGCAAGCAAAAAAATACGGGATCGGAATGGAAATAGAATTAAGTGGGTACTTAAGAGACGGTAACGCAGAAGCGTATAACAGGCTCTATAAAATTATACATTCTGCTTATACAGAGGGTTTGATGGAAAACGGTCTTGTTATGTATTATCAGGGCGGTGGTCCGGGTATATTATACAATTGTGCTTATTCAAATAATTCTTCCGCCAGAAAAGCATATGATCTAATATATGATTATATAAAAAAGTCTTTTAGAACATATACTCCTGCTGTTGAGGAAAATCAATTCATCATCGTCGAAAAGGATTCCAGTGCTAACGGAACTGTAAAAGTTGTTGACGAAGATACTTCAAAGAATCTTTTAAAAGTTGAAGTAATTACTGAACCTAAAAATACAAAAGTCACCTTTAGCGGTCAATTTTATTCTGTTGTTCCAAACGAAGGTTTCGTAGGACAGGATAGCTTCTCAATTAAGTTTAATGACGGTTATAACATTTCTGAAGAAGCTACAATTAAAATTTATGTATCCGAAGAATTACTCAATATAAGATCAACTAATGGTACTTTAAAAGACAATACTGCGAATATATATAATAAAGCAGGAAAACAAACCGAAACAGACAGTACGGCATTTGAAGTTGTTGTTGGTGCTGACGGGAAAATAATAAGTGTCGGCGGAAATAACAATACTGTACCGGACGGTGGCTATATAATAGCTGCAAAAGGTGATGCTCAGACATATCTTAAAAACGCAGAAGTAAATATTGAAGTTTTATACGATAAGATTACAGATTCAATTGTTTTTATCGGTTTTGAAGGAAGTGTGAATGTTGAATCAGAACCTTCTGAAAGTGAACCTATTGTTCAGGAAGACAGCGGCATCATAATTTGGATTATAATTGGTGCTTGTGTACTTATAGTTATAGTCATTGGAGCATTTATTATAAAAAAATCAAAAAATACAAAAGGAGAATAGTAAGTATGAAGAGACTTCTAGTTTTATTATTAGCAATGGGCTTAATTTTCACCTTTGCAGCATGTGGTGAGGATGAAACCTCAAAAGAAGAATCTGCTACATCAAGTACTAGCAGTGTAGCAGGAAATGATGACGAAAGCAGTGAAGCAGAAGCATCGGAAGCAACATCCGAAGAAGCATCAGAAGACAATACCTCTGAGGTTACGTCGGATGATGTTTCAGACGAAACACCAAGTGAAGTAACTTTCACAAACAAGTTTGTTTCTTGGGGTGAAGCAATTGGTGTTGCTGCGAGAGGAACCGACTCAACATCGATTCGTTTTACAAAAGTTAACGAAGCGCCAGTTGCAGGTGATGTTGTTTTATTCACAAACGATTATGGCTCCACAATATCAGCTGGTTCAGAGACCTATGCTGATTATGCAGTTTTAGTATGCACTTATGACAAAACTGTTTTCGGTTATAAAAAAACCAGCCTTAAGCAGGTAGGAGAAGATTCAGCAAAAGCTTCTACAAGAATTCCCACAGACGGATTTGTAGTTGCAATTTCTAAGGATCAAGCAACAGAGCTTGGCCATTTGAGCAATATAAAAGATGCAGACAAATTCTTTGTACATGGTATTCAAATCGGTGACTTAAGTGTATCCCTTAAAAAAGCTACAAAAGCTCCAAAAATTGATGGTAATATATCAAAAACGGAATACGGCACATCAAAATGGGTTGTAAACGAAAACAATAAGCTCTGGGATTATTCGCAGTTTAAAGGTCAATACTATGCAACCGCAGAGGTATTTGCTACATATGATAATGATAATCTTTACCTTGGAGTTGTAGTTGACTCTCCATACCATCACTGCCCGCTTACACAAACGAATGCAGGCTCAATGTGGCAGTACGAGTGTATCCAGGTTAATGTATCCTCTGTTGATCCATCTGGCGATTATATGTCTGAGCATTTTGATCATGCTATTGATCCGAAAGCTTCTCAGGAAGGTGTTGTTCGTCAATACGGATTTGCAGCTAATGAAGAGAATGAAACTCTGTCTGTTGTTTGGATGGGTGTTGATACAACCTTTACAGGTGAAGCTTTCTGCAAGCGTGACGATACCAAAGAAATGACTTATTATGAAGTAGCAATTCCGTGGGCTGAACTCGGCTCAGATGCTATGCCATTTGACGTTACAAAAGCTGATACAGTTGGTTTCTCAATTTCCATCAACTCTTCCAATGAAGATGATGCTACATGGAAAAATATTATGATGCGTGATGGCGGCGGTATTATAGGACGTAACGATTTTTCCAAGATAGCAATTGCTTCTCTTGATTAATACTAATTATCCAAAGAAACATTAAAAAAATTCTTCAAAAAAGTCCTATATTTAAATTAATCCGGCGATTTTGCCGGATTAATAGAAACTTTTTCTCGAATTTATCACTGTTTCTAAAAATAATTAGTATAAGAAATAATATAAATAAACAGGAGTTAATTTTAAATGAAAATCGGTGTTAGTATATACAGTTTTCACGGTTATGCAAGTCAGGATAATCTTGGAGTTAAAGGCTGTATTGATAAAGCAAAAGAAATCGGATGCGAGGGTGTTGACCTTATAGAGAGACCTGCTTTTGATACTCATGAGCAGTATTTGGCTTACGCAAAGGATATCGGCGAACATTGTAAAAAGGTAGGCATTGATGCTGTTTGTTATTGCATTGGTGCAGATTTTCTTAACAGAAATCTTGAAGAAGAAATCGAAAGAGTTAAGAAGAATGTTGACATAGCGGCTGCTTACGGCTGTAAATTCATGCGTCACGATGCAACTCCCGGTTATCCAAGCAGTGTAAAAACAGGCAGAAGCTTTGATGTAGTTCTTCCGATTTTAGCTAAGGCATATAGAGAAGTAACCGAATACGCTGAAAAAAAAGGTATTAAGACCTGTATTGAGAATCATGGTTTCTTCGCTCAGGATCCTGACCGTATTGAGAAGCTTATTAACGCTGTCGGACATCCTAATTTCGGAGCGTTGGTTGATATAGGCAACTTTGCTTGCGCCGATGTTGATAACGGTTACGCTGTCGGAATTGTCGCACCCTATGCGTTCCATTCACACGCCAAGGATTTCCATATAAAGGACGGAAACGGTGATTTCCCGGGTGAAGGCTTTTTCCAGACCAGAGCCGGAAATTATCTTCGCGGTTCAATAATCGGTCACGGTGACGTACCTGTTCGCAAGTGTATTGCTGCTCTTAAGAGAGCAGGATACGACGGATATATGATGATAGAGTTTGAGGGTATGGAAGATCCGATCAAAGGAATTACGGTCGGTTATAACAACCTTAAGCGTTTTATCGGATAAATTGTTCGAGTGGGCGGAGTACGATAAGTGCACTCCGCCCTTTCATTAAGGAAAATATATGGAAAATAATGTTAACGATTATAAAAAAAGAAAGCTAAAAAAAATATTAAAAATATCAGCTATAATATTAATAGCTTTTATCGTTCTTATTCTTGCTTTTTATGCAATCTACGAAATGCTAAAAAAGCCGATAGATACTGTTGGTGATAATTCCGATGATATAAGCTTTTTTGATGCTGATTATAACGAGGATATTTTCCAAAACGAGCTTTATTTAAGAAAAAATAGAAATATATTTTACTATGAATATGGAACAGGGGAGCCATTGTCAGAAGATAATCTTGATGACTTTTCTGCAAGTGCAAAATTCTTTTATAATTATTTTTCTATCGTTACAAATGGTGATTATAATGAATATAAGACCCTGTTCACAAAAGATTTTTTTAAAAATTACAAAATTCCCGATAAATTTACAATGCAAAAAATATATAATATTGAAGTAAACCTGTATGACAGAAAAACTATAAACGTGAACGAAAAGGTTGAATTATATATTGTAAAATATAAGATAATGGAAAACAACGGAACATTTCGTCGTGATGTAGGTAGTAATATTATAAAACCGCTTGTATTTGAATTATATACAACCGATCAGGGTGTTTTAATAAATGGTATTGATTTCAAGACAAATATCTATGATTAAATTTTAAAAAAGCATACAGTTCCAAAACTTCGTAACTCGAAGCAGAAAGCTCGATATCGATGGAAGGATAGAATACAATTATGAAGGTAGTATTTACTATTAATACAGATACTGATCTCAATGAAATAATCAATAAAGTAAAAAAATTTTCCAAAAAGGTTGCTAAAGAAGTATCCGAGGACGTTGCGAGTATTCGTGAACGTGATCCCGCAGCACGTAGTAATGCGGAGGTATTACTTTTGTATCCGGGTCTTCATGCGGTTATTTCTCACAGAATTGCACATTTTCTTTACCATAAGGGGCATTATTTTATAGCAAGAACCGTAAGTCAGGCAGCTCGCAGCTTGACAGGTATTGAAATTCACCCTGCAGCAAAAATCGGTAAAGCTTTGTTTATTGATCACGGTAGTGCCGTTGTAATTGGTGAAACTGCTGAAATAGGGGATAATTGTACAATATATCAATCAGTTACTCTTGGCGGAACAGGCAAGCATACAGGCAAAAGGCATCCAACAATCGGTAATAATGTTATGATTGGTGCAGGTGCAAAAGTGTTGGGACCGATTGTTGTAGGAAATAATTCGAAAATTGCAGCAGGTGCTGTTGTTTTAAAAGATATTCCGGAGAATTCAACAGCAGTAGGAATTCCTGCGAAAGTAATAAAACTGGATAACACTCGTATTGAAAACAATCTAGATCAAGTAAATATACCCGACCCTGTTGCACAGGAATTGTGCATATTAAAACAGAAAATTGCGGAATTGGAAGCGAAAATCAAATGAGATATAAAGCGAAGATAAATGCCGCCATTATTGTAGTGGCGGCTTTAATTATAATAACATCATGTTTATTTTTTTATGATAAATATACATCAGATACAGTTTCAGATTCTTTGGAATATTCATCAATAACGGATTCTGATGCAAGTAAAAGTATATCAGCAGATATATCAATGGATATAAGCTCAATTGATGAAGTAATATCCGATATCGAGAATAGCGAACAGACATCAGCAATTGAAGTAGTTTTACACTATTCTGAGCAATTGGATCTGCAACTTGATGCCTCTTATGCTATTGCTGCCTACACAGATGGCAGTATTATCTACAGCAAAAATGCTCTTACACGTTGTTACCCTGCATCATTAACAAAGCTGCTTACTGTAAGCACTGCAATAAGATACATAAAAAACGATTACATATTTAAAGTAGGTGACGAGCTGGATTATATTTTGGAAGGCTCATCGGTAGCCGGTTTAGAAAAAGGTGACAAAATAGATTTTCTTACACTGGTTGATGCTTTATTAGTTCCGTCGGGTAATGATGCAGCATATGTTATGGCAGTGGGTATAGGCAGATTATATTCAGAAAACCCTAACATGCCTGTTAATGAAGCGTTATCGGTTTTTTTAACTTTGATGAATCAAACCGCTGATGATTTAGGTTGTACTGATTCGAATTTTGCTAACCCAGACGGTTATCATAATGCGAGTCACCATACAACAGCAGCGGATATATTAAAAATAGCTATACATACAAATAGTCTTGATATAGTTAAAAATTCAATAAACAAGAGCAAGGCAAGGGGAGTTTATAGCAATAAGGATGTTACCTGGATAAACACAAATTTATTGTTAAAGCAAGAAGACAGTCATTATTATCAGTATGCCACAGGAATGAAAACAGGTGCGACTCCCGAAGCAGGTAAATGTCTTGCGGCGATTGCATACAAAAACGGTAAGGAAGTAATTACGATAATATTAGATGCTTCTTCTGATGAAGCCAGATATAAAGATGCACTAACAGTTTTTAACGCAACACTGTGATAAATAATTCGAAAGATTAATCTTTCAAATACGGTTTTATACCGTTCCGGCACAATTCCCGATATCATAAATATGAGCGTGCCTGCATATGCAAACACGCTCAGTTTATTAATTAATTAAACTTTTCTCTTCTTTATAACTATCATAGTAACAACCGCACCAATAACAACCAGACCAATTATTATTCCTATGGTCACCCATGGGAAATCATCATCAACATCTTTTATATCTGATTCATCGGTTTTGTCAGCTTCTGATACAACAGAGACTTCGTCTTCGCTTTCGGCAGGATCAGAAATTACATCACTTTCTACAATAGAGGAAGTATCTTCAATTTCTGATAATTCACTTACTGCTTCAGAGATTTCTTCACTATTATCTTCTCCGATATAATCAATTGCCATTCCTGCAGACAGCTCGGTAAAACCAAACCATTCATTTGCAACGCTAGTAACAGGATAAGAACCAAAAGCCATTGATACCATTATTTCTTTAGCATCTACTGTCTCCCCCAGTGAAATGTTTTCATCAAATATACCTGAAGTTCCTGAAGACGCCTTACCTTCTATTTCAAAGGTACCAATTTCGGCAAATCCGTCACCGTCGATTGAATAAGAAATAGTTACTTCCCCATCCTTCGGTGTATCAATTATCGCATCAAAGTAATGATAGAATGTAATATTTACCGTATTAACCTTCTTCTGAGAACCAAGATCGATAATAAGATTGCAAGTTGGGAAATCATTTGAAGTATAAGCTTTTTTATTTTGGATTAAGACAATACCTTCCATGCTAAAATTATTTTTACCTTCTGCATCCCACACCTTGTCCCCATCTGTGAGCTTAGTCATGTCTGCACCTGTTCTGACGACGACATCACCATTACCAGGCTCTAAACTGACGCTTTGTGCAACCGGATCGGCGGAAACTGTTAAGGCAGGGGAAAATAACGTTAATACCAACAATGCAAAAACTAGGATACTGGTAAACTTTTTCATTTTAATAAACCTCCAAAATATATAGTATTTGTTTAATTTTAAATTAGCATGTTATAATGTTTTTGTCAATAGTATTTTAAAAGTGATATTGAATTTATTGAAAAATAAGCTTCTTTAGTATTGACAAAACCAATCTTGTATGCTATTATTTTAAATGTTGCAAATGCGCTGTTAGCTCAGCTGGATAGAGTACCTGGCTACGAACCAGATGGTCGGGGGTTCGAATCCCTCACAGCGCGCCATAATTTTCCTTAGAAGCTTAATGCTTTTAAGGATTTTTTCATTTCCATTTTAGTATGCTGAATAAAATTAATAATATGCGGGAAATATATTCATAAAAGGAGGTTATGATATGATTGAAAGTAGATATCAAAAATGTATAGATGCGTGCAATAGATGTGCACAAACCTGTTATGAGTGTATGACAATGTGTCTTAACGAGCCGGATGTGAAGGCTCGAAAAACATGCATAAATATGTTAATGGAATGTGCATCTATATGCAAGGAATCTGCAGCGTTTATGAGTATGGATGCAATGCATGCTATTGATTTATGCAGATTATGTGCTGTTATATGCGAGAAATGTGCGCAGGAATGCATGAACTTCAAGGATGATCATTGTCAGAATTGTGCCAACGAATGTAATGCTTGTGCAAATGAATGTAATGCGATGGTTAGATAAATTCTGATAAATTTTATGGCGAATGGAAAAATCCATTCGCCGTAAGATATTTTATACAAATTTAATTAAGATATTTTAAAAAATCTTGATTCGACATCGGAGATGTTACCATGTATCTGGGTATCTCATAAAGATTTTCACCAATTACAACATCTCTTCCTACTATAGTAAAAGCAGCCTTCAAGCCTGCAGCTTTTACAGCTTTTATTACGTCAGCATCAAAATCTCCGTAAGGGTATGCAAAGTATTTGGATGGATATGCGTTCTGACTTTGCATAAGGTCATTATAAACATAGCTATATGACTGTTGGGAAAGGTGCTCATGGTTTAAATAGGTGTGACATTCCTGAGTAAATACATCAGAATTGTTTGTTAAGTCTTGTTCAGTTAAGTGTTGAAGAGAATCAAAATTATAATGTAATTCAAAATTTCCGAAAAAGGGTTGAATTACAGAGAAGATTGTTGCCTGATATCCGAATTCTCTTAGTATAGGTGCTGCGTATTCTGTATTGGATTTGTATCCATCATCAAAGTTTAAAACAACACTTTTTTCAGGAATTGTTCGCTCACCTTTTATATATGCAATAAGCTCGTCGGTAGAAATTATCGTATATCCCGAATCTCTGATCAACTCCATATGTTTACGGAATTCTGTTGTAGAAATGGTAATTTCGTTGTTTTTCCATTTGTCAGATGCTTTATCAATATCTGGTAGTATATGATGATAAAGCAATACTGGAACACTTTTAGCATTTTCTTTCGAACCTATAGTGTATGTACCCAAAACCTGACGTTTAACAGTAAGATAATCTAATGAATTTATTGCTCCATCTTCATCTGTGTCAGCAGCCAGCTTATATACACCATTAAGAGTATAAGTCCCTAAAAAAGCACGCTTTATCATTAAGTAGTCAAATGCTGAAACGTTTGCATCACCGTTTACATCCGCAAGCACAACAGCTTTATATGTACCGTCATTACAAAAAACATCGTAGCCGGTTCCGATTTTAACATTATCTAGAAGAACTGCGATACCGTCGGAAACACTTTTAACACTCTTTAAAAGACTTTTTAATTCCGCTACCGTTGTTTCTGGTGGGATACTTCGCATATTGTTAACGTCTGTATAAACAGCAGAAACATTTAAGCTTAGTGATAATAATATTGTAAAGCATAATAGATAAGAAATAAACCTTTTCATAATTTTACACCCCAATTTTATCCGATAACTAATTCACCAAAAAATACAGGTTGATGAAAATCAGCATTTTCTGTATTAATCGGTGACCACATTCCATAATGTGGAATTTCTGTTTCGTCACCACATTTATAAAAATTACCGTAAAAAACATCGCCTTTATTAAAATCACATTTACCAAATAAAGCATTTACCTGATCAAATGAGAAAAAGGTTTCGACTGTCCAGAATTCTTCCTGCTTTGTAGATTTTACTTCGGGTAAGGCTGTTTTTTCATGAATATTTGTTTTGTTTTTACGGTCACTTCGTACCGATGCCAAAAACGCTCCGTTAGAATTCATTTCGAAATTCAAGTACAACGGACTTTCTTTGTTGAAACGTACAAAAAATTCAAGACAGCTGTCCTTATAAACAGGTTGTCCATATTCGGTGTAAATAGCTTTCGGATTTTTTTCGTAAGCAGTTAATTTTAAAGCAAAGCCTTTGTCTTTAATTAAAATTAACTGTCCAAAAGCTTTTGGCTCATATCCCTTAAGCCATTTATAACAATTTATTTCCGCTTTAGGAACATCCGAAAAGTCAATTTTATCTTTAGTCAAAACATTATATACTAACATAAAAAACCTTCACTCCCTGCCAGGCACAAATAGTAATGAAAAATTCGTGGAAGTACGTGCTTATGTATTTCTTTTTCTTGCATTTTTCACGCTACCTCCTAAAATTCTATAAATATATAATACTACTATATTAATTTAATGTCAACTTATAAAAAAATAACTATTGTTAAAAAATTTATATAGGTGTATAATATAAAAGTAGCAGAAAAATTATAGGAGGAATAAATTTGGAAGAAATTCCAGTTGTTATCAATTCTTTTCTTGCATATAAAGAGACGATACAGAGTTGTTCTCCGTTAACTGTTAAAGAATACTACAACGACCTTCGTACCTTTTTTCGCTATATAATTGCAAGGCGTACAAAACAAGACCTCTCGGAGCTGGAAAAAGTAGATATATCGTCTGTTAACCTAGAACTGGCAGGTTCAATAACGACTGATGAAATTTATTCTTTCTTACTTTTTATGTCCAAAGAAAAAATGAATAACTCTTCTGCTTTAGCAAGAAAGTTATCGGCAATCAAGGCTTTTTTTAAATACCATACACAAAAATCAAAAAAGTTGGTAGATAATCCGGCAAAAGATATTGATAGCCCTTCTATTAAAAAAACACTGCCAAAATATCTTTCGCTTGACGAAAGTTTACGGCTCTTAGACAGTGTAGAAAGCGACAGCAAGACACATGAGCGTGATTATTGTATTATAACCCTTTTTTTAAATTGCGGAATGCGGCTTTCCGAACTTGTAGGTATCAGCCTAAATGATATCAGTGACGATATGACAAAGCTTGTTGTAACAGGCAAGGGAAGCAAGATGCGTACAATTTACCTAAACACAGCATGCAGGGAAGCGCTTGAAGCATATCTTAAGGTGCGGGAAAGAAAGGCAATGGAAAAGGGAAGATCCATTATAGATAAAAATGCTTTGTTTTTGAGCGGATTGAACCGTAGAATATCCAACAAGACAGTACAATGGCTGATTAAAAAGCAACTTGCCGAGAGCGGGCTTGAAGGAAAGGGTTATTCTGTACATAAGCTGCGGCATACAGCAGCAACACTGATGTATAACAGTGGAAACGTTGATGTTCGTGTTTTAAAGGATATACTTGGACATGAGCAGTTGAATACAACACAAATATATACTCATGTCTCGGATAAAAAGCTTGAAGAAGCTATGGAAGCTAATCCGCTTTCTAAGAAAAAAACCTAATTATCAACACTGGAAGGAAGTCAAAAGACAAGAATGTTAGAAAAAGCATATCGAATCAACAGCTATGATGTCAGCCCAAATGGTTTGGTTAAAGTAAGTGCATTACAAAAATATATGCAGCAGTTAGCAAGAGAAGATTGCAACAGTTATGGAGCTACATATACTAATATGCGTGAGAACAATATGGTTTTTGTGATTACAAAAATTGGTTTGGAAATTACAGGTGAAATACGTTCTGAGGATATAATAACTATAAGAACTTAAAAATCTCAAATACTCGGTGTTCATTTCATCCGCGAATATGAGATTTTTAAAAACGATGAAAAAACAGCAGCAGCTTCTACTTATTGGGTGTTGATTAACTATGATAAACGTAATGTAATTCGTCCGAAAAATTTCATATATCCAATAAAATCATATAATAAACAAATTGACAGTATTGAAATACCAAGAAAAATTTTTAACGAAAACGGTAGCGAATATAATGCAGGGAAAAGAAAGGTAGTTTTTTCCGATCTTGACGAGAATAATCACCTTAACAACTGTGTGTATTCAGATATTGCACTCGATTATTCACCAATTGACCTTAATAAGTATTCAATAAATAAAACGCTAATTAATTTTGTAAATGAAGCAAGGTTGAATGATGAATTGAATATATCGGTTATAAAGGGTGAAAACTCATATTGCCTAAATGTATACAACGATACGGCAGACAGACCATGTTTTGAAGCTGAGTTGTTTTTTACTCAAAATAAATTATAGAAAATAAATAAATTAAACCATTAATTTCTATTGAAAAAGAATCAGCATTAATATATAATATTTAGTGCAAAGCAGGTGATTATAATTTGTCAGAAAAAATGAAAAAGATTATTGCTCAGAACCGAAAAGCTTATCACGAATATTTTATAGAGGATACATTTGAAACCGGAATAGAGCTTAGTGGTACAGAAGTGAAATCGCTTCGGAACGGACAGGTAAACCTCAAGGATTCATATTGCCAAGTTAAAGACGGTCGGTTGATTGCATACGGAATACATATCAGCCCGTATGAAAAGGGTAATATTTTCAATACTTTACCAACGAGAGAACGCATTTTACTTATGCATAAGCGAGAGATTTTAAAGCTCTTCGGACTTGTCGGACAAAAAGGTTATTCGCTGATACCGATTTCACTTTATTTTTCAGGCAAATGGGTTAAGATGGAGCTTGGTCTTTGCAAGGGTAAAAAGTTATACGACAAGCGAGAAACCGAAGCTAAAAAGACAATGGCACGCGATGCTGAAAGATATATGGCAGACCGCAGAGATTAAAAGGTGAAACCTAAAAAATAAACACCTGGCAATAAGCAAAATAAACAATATTATTATTAATTTAGTTGACATAATAAGGAGTAAAATTTGTGCCTTCAGTGATGATTCATCTGTTGACAGCATACAAATTATTTGCTGACACAGATCCGCTTTTTTACATAGGAGCAATTGTGCCCGATGCTGTTGCTACCAGAGAAGAAAAAGATATTACACATTTTCGTACAATACAAAACCGTGAAAATGAATTGATAAATCTAGCCAAAAGTTCAAAAAAATCTTTTGATGAAGGTATACTTCTGCATCTGTATTTAGATTGGTTATGGGATGAAAGAACATTTTGTACATATGCCGAAACTCACAAGGAAGAGAATTGGTTTTATTCGTACAGACGTGAGATAGCTTTGGCAAGCGCATTCATCTATCATAATGAAAGGTGGAGTGAGGATGTATGGCAAAAGATGCTTTCCTGCCCAAAAGATACATACGGAACAACACCCGGAGTTAGCGATGGGGAAGTGGCAGAGTTTTTAAATAGAAATTATATATGGCATAAAGATAATAATATAGGTCCTTCTGTTGTATATCCTCCTGAATTCGTAGAGGAATTTACAAATAATGCAACAGAAAAATTTATGGTTTGGCGAAGCAGTATAAATTAAGCAAATTAGAGAAAAATTATATAATATGGGGGCGTAAAGGTTTCGACGGGGATTTTGAACCGATATAAGCGAGCAGAAGAACGTGTCTTCTTTAAAAAACGTAAATTAAATTTAAACGCTAACAAAAACGTTAAAGTTGCTGCCTAACTAGGCAGCCGTCGGGCCTGGAAGGACTACGAGCCAGGTTTTGGCGTCACTTAGTAGTGAACGTGAGCGGGCTTAAGCTTTGCTGCCTGCCATGAACTTATGAAGCTACCAAACAAGTCAGCCTGCTCTTTGGCGGTCATGCAAGGGAATCTAAACAAAGAGCTACGCTCGTAGAAAGTGCCGGCAAAAGGTTTTCGGACAGGGGTTCGATTCCCCTCGCCTCCACCAGGGTTTCCCACACAAGGGTCGTTTGAATCTTGTGTGGGATTTCTTTTTGACAATAAAAAAATCGGGAGCAAATTGAGAAAAATCTCAACATGCTCCCGATATACTACTACTTTATTTAGGTAAAGATTTATAAGCTGTCTTTTTTCCTCTAGTTCACCGCTGAGAAAAAGCTCTCTTGCTTTCATATAAGCTGTGCGGATTTGCTCCTCTGTTATGGAGTATTTTGAATCATAGTAACTTTCTTCTTGAGCCAGAATTTCTTCTAACTTTGATTTTTCTATCTCAAGGTCATTGAGAGCTGATAAGAGTGAAGTACTACCAGTAGAAGCAATAGCCGATATAAGGTTGCTTATTTTACCTTGTATTTCCTTAATATTCTTTGCTATTTTCTGAACTTTGATATTCGCTTTTAATTTAGATTCCTTGTTATATTCGGAAAACTGTTTGTAGAGATTAGGAATACGCTCATCATCAAATATGATTTTAGCAAGCTCGTTAATTACAAAGTCTTCGATGTACTCGCGTCGAATCTCTTTGTTTGAACAAGTACCCCCTGACTTGTTTTACGGTACAACAATTCCTACCTGTCTTTTAGTTATTAACAAAAATAAGCCGGACAAGCTAAAAAACAAGGTTCTTATTATCAATGCTGATGCAGAGTATGGTGAGGGAAAAAACCAAAACTTCCTCCGCCCTGAGGATATTGAAAAAATCGTATGGGTTTTCGATAATATACAAGAAATCGATAACTATTCTAAAATCATACCGATAGATGATATTATCGATGAAAAAGGTCATGACGGCAATTTGAATATCAGACGTTATGTAGACAACACACCTCCACAAGAGCCACACGATGTGAAGGCACACATTTACGGTGGTGTACCCAATAAAGAAATTACCGCCCTTAACGGGCTAATAACAAAATATGCCATCGCCGAGAACGATTTGTTCGATAATAGAGGCGACGGCTATTCGCTGTTTAAAAATGAATGCAATGATAAAGCAAAGATAAAAGCTTATATATCGGAACATTCCGGTGTTGCAACCGCAAACAATAATATGCGTAGTGCATTTGAGTTCTTTTGGGAAAATGCAGGCGCCGCCGTTGCCGACGTTGGTGATGAAGGAGGCATCTCTGAATTCACAAGAAAATACACTGAATTTTTAGCTGAATCATTAGAGCCAGTGGGTATTCTTGACCACTTTCAATGCATCGGTGTTTTTGCCAACTGGTGGGATCACAGCTACACTGTGCGTGAGTACACCGAAATCGAGCAAGCCGCCAATGGTAAAGAAACCAAGGTGTCTGTAAAAGAAGTTATTAAAATTAAAAACGTGTTTAAAACCATTGGTGCAGAAGGGTTTGTATCTGCCCTTGTAAGTGATGAAAAGATAGCGTTAGAACACTTTACCGATGAACTTTCCGCTTTGAAATCTCTTGAGGATGAAGCAGAATCCGCACTGGCTGATTTGCAAGCCTATGTTTCTTCTGTGGATATGGGTATTGATCAGGAAGAGGAAGAAACCGAAGAAGGCGAAGAAGCAGAGGCGAAAGAACCTACTGTAAAAGAGGTTGAGGACTACCTGAAAAAACTCAGTACTGCCGAAGCAAAAGCACAGCTAAAAGAAATTGATAAACTTAAAAAAGAGAAAAATCGCTTAAATCGTGAACTTAAAAAGAAAACTGCCGAGTTGCAGGAGAAGATCAATGCAATTCGTGAAAAGCTAACAGCCGAACAATGTGAAACACTCGTTATGCAACTGTTGCATGAGGGTTTTGTTGTCGAACTCGAAAAATACCTCACTACCGAAGTTGCAAAAACCGTAAAAGCTGTTTGTAAGTTGTGGGATAAATATTTCGTTTCTGCCAACCAAATGCTTAATGAGCGTAAAAAAGCCGAAGATAAACTGAATGGCTTTTTAGAAAGGCTGGGATATATTAATGGGTGAATTGGCGAAATTAACTGATATTGCAAATATTCTTACTGGTAGTAGCAACGTTCAAGATGCTAATGAAACTGGTAAGTATCCTTTGTTTGACCGTTCTGATGTGGCTAAATTAAGTACGCGGTATTTATTTGATTGTGAAGCTATAATTGTTCCAGGTGAAGGCTCTGAATTTATACCAAAATATTACAATGGGAAGTTCGACCTTCATCAACGTGCATATGCAGTCATTCCTTACTCAGGGTATAACGCAATTTTTTTATATTATATTATTCAAAATAATACATACCAATTAGTAAAATATTCAGTTGGAACTACTGTAAAATCTTTGCGCCATAATTCGTTTGAACATATTGTAGTTCCTTTGTTTTCAGAAAAACAACAAGCAAAGATTGCAGAAATACTTACAACAGTTGACGATGCCATTGTAAAAACCAAAGCCTTAATTGATAAGTACAGTAACATCAAGATTGGCATGATGCAGGATTTTTTCGACAACAGAGTGACAACACAAAAGCTTGTTGATTTTTGTGATTCAGTAAGAGATGGTACACACGATTCTCCAAAACCAACAGGGAGTAGTGGTAAATATTTAATTACATCTAAACATTTAGGAAACCAAAATTTAGACTTTTCATGTGCATATAAAATCTCTTTTGAAGATTACGAACAAATTATACGTCGTAGCAAAGTAGATAAATGGGATATTCTATTTAGTATGATTGGAACTATCGGAAGTATTTATCAAGAAACAAATGATAATCCCGATTACGCCGTAAAAAATGTAGGTTTATTTAAAATGGGCGGAAACGCACAAAAAAGTCAATGGTTAAAATATTACTTACAGAGTAATTTATGCAAAAAATATTTATCGCTTAGTTTGAGAGGCTCTACTCAAAAATACGTTTCACTTGATGTTTTGCGTAAAATGCCAATTTACGTACCTTCATCAGATGAGCAACAAGACATTATTAATCAACTTGAAGCAGTAGATATTAAGATAACTACAGAAACTAATTATCTTTCAAAATTACAAGACATTAAACAAGGTTTAATGCAAGACCTACTAAAACCAGACGGTGTAAGCGTTGACGCTTTATTATAAGGAGGGGTTTAAATGTCAGGAAGACCATCAGAACTAAAATATGTTGAAGGGCCTTTGCTCTGTCAGCTCGAGGCACTGGGCTGGTCCGTTTTGCAACTTGATGACAGTGATAAACACAACCCTGCAAAAAGCTATCGCAAATCTCTTGCCGAGGTTGTAATTATTGTAAAACTTAAAGAGGCACTTGCAAGACTCAATCCATGGCTAACTGATATTCAGGTTGAGGACCTTAGCGTACAAATGCAAAATTACCCCTTTCAAATGGATAAGCTGCTCGAAAACAACATGGAGGTTTTCGAGAGAATAACCGTTGGTTTATCTGCCGACAACGAGGAAACCGGAGAACCAAACTGTCCTGTAAGAGTGATTGATTGGTCGGATGTAGATAATTTCAATAAAGAAACATCACAAAACGACTATCTTGCTATCAGCCAGTACAAGGTTCGTATCCCCGGTAAAGAAGAACATATCATTCCTGATGTTGTGCTTTTTGTAAATGGGTTACCCCTTGTTGTTATTGAGTGCAAAGCACCGGATATTGCAGAGCCTATTGCAGAAGGTATAGAGCAATTATGCCGTTATCAAAACAAAAGAGAAGACGACAGCAGCGAAGGTGTGCCGGAACTGTTTTATTATAATCAGATTTTAATCAGTACCAGCTTTCACGCTGCTCGATATACAAGCATCACCGGTGAACCATGCCATTTTATTGAATGGAAAGACCCGTATCCCTATAAACTATCCGATATTAGAAAAAGTGGCGCACCGTCAAGCCAAGAGGTTTTGGTTGCCGGTATGCTTTCACCTGCTCATCTTTTGGATATCATTCAAAGCTACACTGTATACATTGAAGATGATGAAGGACGCACAAAGAAAATTGTACCACGCTATATGCAATATCGCGGAGCAAGGAAGATTGTCGATCGTCTCAGAAAAGATAAAGCCGGTGGTACGCTGTGGCATACACAAGGCAGCGGTAAATCTCTGACGATGATGTTTGTCGTTCGAAAGATGTTTAATTCAGACGATTTGAACAGCTATAAAATCGTTCTGCTTATTGACCGCAAAGACCTGCAAACACAGCTTTTTAAAACAACAAAAGCAATAAAATTTACTGTCAACGAAGCTGGCAGTATTGAAGGACTCAAAGGTCTTATTCGTAATACTGCAAGTGATGTTACGGTTGCTATGGTGCATAAATTCGGTGAGCGTGACGAGAAGGTCGGCAAATTTCCGGTGCTGAATAATTCTGAAAAAATTCTTGTTATGATTGATGAGGCTCACAGAAGTGAGTATTCTGAACTTGCTGCAAATATGTGGCGTAGTATGCCTAATTCGGTTAAGGTTGCATTTACCGGCACTCCTATTACGAAAACAACAGAGACCTTTGGTGGTTATATAGACGCATACACCATGCGTCAAGCTGTCGATGATGAAGTTGTTGTTGAGATAAAATATGAAGGCCGCGCCGCTGATAGTGAGATAACTGACCACGATGCGATGAATCGTCAATTTGTCGATGTGTTTGGTTTTATGGAAACGGAAGAGCAACAGGAAATCATGGGCAAATATACTGCTAAAGGGTATCTTGAAGCAAAAGAAATTATTCATGCCAAAGCATCCGACATGCTTAATCATTACATAAATACAATTATCGGCAATGGTTATAAAGCACAGGTTGTTGGTGTTAGCAAAGAAGCGGCTCATAGATATAAAGTTGCAATAGATGAATTGCTGCCTATTAAGATTGCAAAACTTGAAAAGAGCAACCCTTTAAATGTAAATATTGAAAAATTGAAACTATTAAAAACCGCTTGCATTATTTCAATGGAGCAAAATGCCGACCCACATTTAAAGCAGTACGGTGATCAAGCACAAAATGCACTCATTATCGATGGTTTCAAAGCGGCATTTGGCGAAAAAGGAAAAGAAGGCGGAGATGGAAATTATGGCATTTTAATTGTCACAGCTATGCTTTTAACAGGATTTGATGCCCCTATCGAACAAGTAATGTACCTTGATAAGGTACTTAAGAATCATACCCTTCTTCAAGCAATTGCCAGAGTAAACCGTACTTGTGGTTCAGATAAAAAGTGTGGATATGTTGTGGATTATGTTGGTGTTACAAACCATCTACGTGAAGCTTTGGCTGATTATGCAGAAGCTGATATTGATGAAACTGTTGCAGCTATGAAGAATCCATCACAGGATATAGATGCTTTAAACAGCGCTTACAATAACATTTTACAATTTATTTATGATAAGGTTGGTGTTAATTCAGTTGATGATGCAGCAACTATTATCGAAGAATTAGGTGCAGATGACGATTTGAGAGATGAGTTTAACGCTTTATTTGGGGTGCTTTCAAGATTGTTTGACCGAGTGTTACCGAATCCTGCAGCTTTAGAGTACACCGATGTTTTTAAGCGTTTAGCGTTCATCCGTGAATCAGTAGCAAAACTGACTCGTGACCCAAGATTGTCAATGAAAGATGCCAGTAAAAAGGTACGATCAATTATTGAAGAATACCTTGATGTTAATGGGGTTACTATTGAAATCGCACCCGTTTCGTTGCTTTTAAACGACTTTTTAAAAGACACGAAAAAGAAAACAAAAAGCAATCGTGCAGTTTGCGATGAAATCAAGTACGCTGTAAGAGAGTTTATCAATGTAAATACGCCAAAGGACCCTGAGCTTTACACTCGATTAAGCGAGAAGTTGGAAGCGATTTTAGAAGAGTTTAAGAACAATTGGCAAGAACTAAGAGAGGCGTTAGAAAACTTCCGAGAAGACATTATTGAAGGCCGTAAGCGTGAAAAGACCTATGGGTACGAGCCTGAACATGAAATGCCGTTTTTTGCGCGTCTAAAGCAGAAACTCTATGGAAATGTAGATTATACTGATTTAGAAGAGGAAAACTTTAATTCCTTAAAAGATTTGACCAACAATGTGCTTGAACGATTGAAAAGTGATACACAAACAGTTAATTTTTGGAGTAATACTTCGATGCAAGACGAACTTAGGACCTTCCTTGTAAATAGGTTAATTGCACCCGAAATTAAGCGGTGTGTTCCTGAAGTGTTTAAGAGGCGGCAAGAAATTGCTCAGGATTTACTTGAACTTGCTTATAGACATTTTGGGAGTGATAACAAATGATTGCTGATTATACTGTAGTACGTTCAAGTCGCAAAACAATAGCTTTAGTAATTGATAGCGAAGCGAATCTTATAGTACGAGCACCTAACAATATTAAAGATAGTGAAATAGCGGATTTTGTCAAAAAGAAAAGGCATTGGATTAATGATAAACAATACCAAGTATCTACATTTGCAGAAAAGCACAGTCGTGTTATCTTTGAAACTGGCGAAAATTTTCTATACCTCGGAGATGAGTATACAATTTTGCGCTCTAAAGAAAGTAAGATATGTTTTTCCGGCACAAATATTTTAATACCAGAAAATTTCAACTTAAGTGATGTGTTAAGTTGGCTAAAAGAAGTTGCAAGTAACATCATAAACGAGCGAGTTTCACGATATTCTTCATTGATGGGTGTTACATATTCATCCATAAAACTATCTAAGGCAAAGGCTCGTTGGGGTTCCTGCAGTTCAAAGGATAGTTTGAATTTTGCATGGAGATTAATAATGTGTCCCATTTCAGTTATTGATTATGTTGTAGTACATGAATTAAGTCACATTACCTACAAAAACCACAGTGCTTCTTTTTGGTCAAGAGTTAAAACAGTGTTGCCAAACTACAAAGAACAGCAAGACTGGCTTAAATTAAACCGAAAACTTATGGAAATAATTTAGAGGAATGTAAGATATTCAAAAATTTATATAATTCATCATGTACACTGAATAAATGGAGGCAATAGCTATGTTTAATAATAATAGACATTTAAATATTTTCGAGCATTATTCTCAAGCAAATGCTCTACCAATTGAAAATAATGTTTCGCGTGGTCTTGCAATTGTGATGAGTGAAAACCCATTACTATTAGATCGCTTTATTGACTATTTAAATTCAAAGTGTGGCACAGGAATTGAAGTACAGAAGCATAGCAAAGCCGAAGATGTTGACATTGGGATACAACAAAGCATAACAAAAATTATTGATGCATATCCGAGTCCAAAGTTAATTGTTGGCATGACTCTTACTACAGAAAAACACGTTGAGTGGTCAGAAGACACTACTAAACCCGGTGAAACGCTGATTACAGATATTGTAATCAAATACAAGGATACTTTTATTGTTATTGAAGTAAAACGAAATTCTGCTGATGCCAGAACACAGGTTCAAACCCAAGTAGAGAGTTTGGTTAATGAAATACAAAAACGTAACGAGTCAATACCTTCGGTAGATTATATCAATGGAAATTGGGAAGACATAATTGAGATAATTCAACAAGTACATAGCATTACTGGGAGAAGTGAAAACAGCATTCTAAGTCACTACTTAAAACACTTAGAGCATCGATACGGACAGTGGTTTCCTGTTTCTCTTCTTTCTGAAATAAATATTTCCATAGATAATCAAATACTAATTGAAAAAAGGCTAATAAAAATTATTCAAAATTGTTGTAAAAACGAAGATGACGAAAAGAAATATACAGGCAGATATATCATACCTCTTGATTATAGCTTCCTATCAGAGGCACAAGTAGATATAGATTATGATAAAAAGTGTTTAATGGTTACTGTTTGGCCTGGTGACACGAAATGGCAAGGTTATAATTTATACAAGACAACGAAGCATGATTTAAACTGGATAAATGACAATGAAATAATTGTTGATGATACAAAACTTGAACTTATCGTAGAACCATATCTTCGATTTGCACATTTTCAATCAACAATATTTGCACCTTATATAAAGAAAACATATTATAATCAGCACTTTGGCTCGAGCAAAGAAAAGTGTTTAGAACTTTGGAATGACATAACAAAAGAATGGAAACGGGCTTCATGGGATGAGCTGAAAAATAAATTACTAAATAAATATAGCGGGCTTGTTGATAAGGAAGAATTCAATGAAGGTTTTATAAGCAAGTTTGAAAATTCAAACCGTGGCTATGTTCATGTGTCATTTGGTTATGAAGTAACTGCATACATACCTGAAAAAGTGTTTAAACAACTGGAGCGAAAAGGAAACTCAGAAAAGCAGAACGATAAATTAGCAAAATTTGTTAACCATGTTATCGATGCAATAATATCTAAAATTGTATAAGTGTAAATTTGAAGAGTGTTTAACACTATACCAAGCGAAGGGGGTATTTAATGGAAAACGCATTATGGAATGGTAAATTATATCATGCAACAGAAATTGCTAACAATTATTCTCTTGAAAAAGAAATAAGAAAAGCAAGTGGACGAAAAGAATTATACTGTCCTGATCCTGAATGCGACCATAAAATTCTTCGCTATTGCCACGGTGAAATTAAAGAAGCATTTTTTGCACATCTTAATAACGAAAGTTGTGATTATGCTAATTTTGACAAAGAAAATACAAAAACAATGCGGACAGTACGGCGACTTATTTATGATAAATTTAAGAGTAAGGGATATAATGTACAACCAGAACGGATGACGATTATTAAAAAATCTTGTTCCCATCAATATAAACCTATCGTTCCAGACGTATAGATGATACAAATCAAAGTTTTACCTTATTCCATCATATAAATTTAATAAAAATAAAGCCAGGCACCCTACATTAATTTTGATCCAACCTTGTCAACTTGACAGGGAGTGCATCATTCTGTAGAGTGCCTGTTAGTTTTACATTTGATTCTTTCACTTCCACCATGAATATATTCGTAGTTTTATACTTGCAGCTGACTGTGTAGTTGATGATTTATTCAATAATCCACCGAATCAGCTAAGCTTGTAAAATATCCATCATATTCTGTTATAATTTTGTATTATTATATTGTAAGTTTCACCATTTTATGGTAAAATATGTATAAATATGTCTATTTTGTTTTTCTTGTTATAAGTTATAAGTTTTGTTGTAATAAAGAAAGGTAATATTAATGAAACGAATATTGACAGCATACAAAGACTTACTTGGAATAATATTCGGTAAAGCCCCGATAATGGTTATCGTCACTTTTTTATTAGCAATTATCACCGGATTATTAACTCCCTTAGGAGTTTATGTTAATCAGCATGTTTTTGACGGTGGATTGGCGGTAGCACAGGGTGTAATGACTTTTACGAGTTATTCTTTTTATCTTGTGTTGTTTGTAATAATTGCACTTTTGCCTACAATAATAAGCGGCATTGTATGGAATTATGTTCAGCCCCGTTCTATATTGATTTTAAGAACATCATATAAAGAACGTATGCTTAAGAAGCTTAAAACAATGAAGTACGAGCACTTTGAGAGTGAAAAGTCCGCAGAAATAATAGATAAAGCATATAACAGAGCGGAAAGTTCGGCTAGACACCTGTGGCCTATGTATGTTAATTACTGGATAATATCTGTTATCTCCGGTATTGGCTCGCTTGCCTATATTGTAAGTATACGGTGGTGGCTTTTACTTACAGTTTTAATTCCTTTTATACTCGAAACATATATCTCATCAAAAACAAATTATAACATTTATTCCGAACTAGAAACATATTGGGAAAAGGAAAGAAAGTACAGCACTCTCGGATGGTATTTAAGGTCAAGGGATTTTTCTAAAGAAATAAAAGCGTTTGGTAATTCAGACTATTTAATTGATACATATAAAAATAGGTTGAATGAGCGAAACAAGGATTATGAACGCTATTATTTTAAGAATCTGCGAAAGATATTGTTAGGAGAAAACATTACAAGAATTGCATCCATTGTAAATGTAATTATTTTACTTATATTATTTGTATACGGGAAGATGTCGGTGGGACTTTTTATTGCTATGACACGCTTGATGTTCGGCGGAGTATACGAGAGTTTAGGAGGATGTGCGTTTATATTCAAATGGGCACCATATCACATAAACTCATTCGATTATTATGACAAATTCTTTAACTTGTCCGACGAATCGGAGGGAACGGAGAAGGATCTACCAGAATCATTTGACATTGAGTTCCGTGATGTGTGGTTCCGATATCCGGGAACCGAAAAGGATATATTGAAAGGTTTGACTTTTAAGATAAAGAACGGAGAAAAAGCTTCAATTGTTGGAGAAAACGGTGAGGGCAAGTCAACCCTTATAAAATTATTACTAGGGATTTTCACTCCTGATAAAGGTGAAATATTAATCGGCGGAAAGAAACTGTACGACTATCCTTTAAGTGTTAGGACAAAAATATTCGGACCGGTATTTCAAGACTTTTCCAGATACAGTATAACATTGAAAGAAAATATCGGTATCGGCGAAATCGATGAGATTGACAACGACAAAAAAATAATAATGGCGGCTAAAAAAGGTAAGGCAGATGAGTTTGCGGAGAAGTTTGAGAAAGGTTATGATACGCTGCTTGGCAGAGACTTTGATGGTGGCGTTGATGTATCTGGAGGGCAATGGCAGAGAATAGCGATCTCCCGTGCGTTCATGGGTAATAAGCCAATATTGTTGCTGGATGAACCAACTTCCCAACTGGATCCGTTGGCGGAAGCTAATTTATATAACGAGTTTGCAGAAATAGCGGAGAACAAAACTGCGATTTTTATAACTCACAGATTAGGTTCAACAATGATCACTGACAGGATTTTCGTAATAAGCGACGGTAAAATCATGGAATCTGGAACACACGAGGAACTGATGCGGTCAGAAGGTATTTATTCAAATATGTTCAACGCGCAGAAACAGTGGTATAAAAAGGAAGCGGAGGTCGTCGTAAATGCCTAAGAAAATTAAAGACAAACTAGAAGAAAAAATACCTGTATACGAAATAAAATACGAGGACAACACCACAGACTTTGAAAAAGATATACTAAAAGAAAATCCACCCAAGCTGTCATATTTGACAAAGCTATTTAGATATGTTTTCTCATCTGCGAAATTAATGTGCGGTATTTTTTTAGGTCTAGCGATAATATTAAGTATATTACAACCGGTAACGGCATTTATCTGGGGAAGATATATCGACACCGCAAACGGTTATTCTGGTAAAATAGAGATTTCATCACTTCAATTAATTTCACTTATCAGCCTTGCGGTGATATATTTGGTTATTGGTTTTATCATTAATCTTTTAAATCGTTATCTTTATGGAGGAGAAGATATTGAGCGAATAAGTAAAGTTCAGGATCATCGCTTACAGGAAAAATTTCAAGCGAAGTTATTCAAAAAAATATCGATGTTGTACCCCGATTATATGGAAGTACCGAAAATCAACGATATTATAAATCGCAGTTTTGATTCAATGGGTGGTGAATGGAGTTCTCTTCAAAGAGGAGTTATTATCGAAGGGTATATTATTATTGCGAAAATTATCTCTGTTATAATGGTTGCCGCTTCTTTGTATATTTTTAATCCGATATTATGCTATATAGTGCTGGTAGCACCGATACCAACTCTTTACACAACTTATGTAGGAAACAAATTAAAATTTAAGTTTTCGCGTGATAACGGGAAGATCCTGCGTGAAGCTGATTATTATCAACGAGTGCTGCTTGGCAGTTCAGCAAAAGAAGTAAAAGCATTGAATCTATTTGATTTCTTTTTTACAAAGTGGAAAGTATTAGCGGATGATTATGTGGTGAAAGAAAAGAAAAACCAGCAGAATGTGTTTTTTCTCGGAATGGCAAGCGGCTTTGTATCAAATATTGCAAGTATTACAGCGAACGTTTTCGCGATTATTCTAATGACGCAGGGTAAACTATCGGTCGGTGCACTGGGTGCGGTCTTGTCATTGAATGGAACTCTCTTGAACAGCACATCCCAATTATTCAACTCAGTCGCAAACTTTGTATCTAAGAAAAACGAATCGGCACAGTTTTTCGAGCTTATAGATTTAAAAGAACAGATGTTAAAAGATGTTATGAAAAAAGAAACACCGACCATCGTGAATACATTGGAAGCTATGAATATATGTTACCGTTATCCTCTGACTGATGAATACAGAATAAGAAACGTAAATTTTACAATAAATAAAGGTGAAAAAGTTGCGTTTGTCGGTGAAAATGGTGCAGGTAAAACAACGTTCATAAAATTATTAATAGGAATGCTTGAACCGTCAAGCGGAGAAGTCCTGATAAATGGAATTGATGTGAAATATATTAATTTTTCAGAAAAATATGATTCTTTATCATATGTTTTTCAGGAACCAGCCAGATTTAACACATTTACAATCGGTGACAATGTTTTTTTCGGCGAAGTGAAGAGAGAACGAAACGAAAGTCAGATAGACAAAGCCCTTAAATTTTCCGGTTTTGAAGGAGCAGAAAAAGATACGTTACTTGGTAAAGATATTGGTGGAACTGATTTATCCGGTGGCCAGTGGCAGAAAATTGCTATCGCTCGTGCTTATTACAGAGACCGTGATTTTATTGTTCTTGATGAACCTACCAGTAATTTAGACCCGTTTGCCGAATCCGAAATTTTCAGAAAATACATAGCAATGACAGAAGGAAAGACTGTCATCATGGTTACACACAGAATAAGTGTCGCTTCACTTGCCGATAGAGTCGTTGTTTTCAAAGACGGTGAAATTGTTGAAGACGGCTCTCATGAAAAGTTATTATCAAATAATGGTGAATATACAAGGTTATATTCAACACAGGCAAAATGGTATGACAGATAAGATGCTTATACTTGACTTAATAAACGTATGGTTATAAAATTAATGTTATATTTGTCATAGTGATGAATGCGATAAATATCTGAATTGAGTATCTTTTTAATGAATTTTCTTAATTTTTAATGGGAGGTATGTTATTATTGATAAAATAATTCATATATAATTTTTAAAATTTTATAAACTAAAGAAAACCCCACAGAGATTTTGTGGGGTTTTCCTTAGGGAGTTATAATGAAAAGTAGATAGTAAATCAATTTTTAATAAATCTAACCATTCCGAATGTTGTGGGATTATAATAGTCATACGTAGGATTAGACCAACATAAGACTGCATCAAGATCGGAATCATTCGTATCAACATTATTTAACACGAAATCCATACCGAGGTAATTCAAGTTGGAGTAATTTATACCAAGTTTTTCCCATGATAATTGTAATGAAATCAAGTATCCCGATTCTGTTATTTTAAATGAAGCATCCTGCTCGTTTAGTGGAAAAGGTGTGTAAGCTCTTGTGTCTTGCCATTCTCCAATATACATAGAATCTATTCCATATTCACCTTTATCATTTATATATGGTGAAACAAATATACCGGTTGTAATTCCACTTTTATCAGTATCGAAATTTGGATTATATATAATTATATTAATACTTTCTGTCCACTTGTTTTCTCTTCCGGCTCCGCCCACCATGACAATAGGATCATTAATATCAAACTCTATATATAACTTCTGTTCATCATATCGCATTGCTATTTTGCCATTATAATCATTTTTAGGTGTCAAAGCACTTCTGCATATTGTACCAAAACGTTTTTTGGTTAAAGAATTTGATTTTTCGTCCATTAATATTTTAAAATTGCCTTTACTGTACTCACATAAATATTGCGAATTATTCTCTAAACATTTCTTTATTACTTCTTTATTAATATCACTTAAATTTTTAGAACATAGATCCTTGCAGGAATATATTGTTCTAATATTTCTGTAAATTTGGTCTTTCCAAAAGTTACAATCGTATTTTTGAATAACTTCCAATATTTCATCATTCAAAGGAGTAATACCTAATAACTCTTTTGACATTTTATTCGCGAACAGAATATCTTCAGAAAATCCATATAATTCTATTCGTTCATATAATATATCTTCATTTATATCTTCACGATATTTCTCTAAAATTAGTAATCCATCAACCAATGTCTTAAGATTATATTCAATAAAAGATTGTTTACTGTAATACCAATTAGATCCAATGCTGTCGAAAGTATGTCTTGCTGCGTGTTGTAACGCAAAAATGAATCTATCATATACATCACAAACATATATAGTTTTATTGTCTAACAAGAAAGGCTTTTTATGTAAAAAAACAGTTTCAATAAAATTATTACCGGTGCTTGTTTGAATAGAAAACCAACTTGCACTAACTGCCACATGCAGCTCTAAGTATATGTTCAATATTTTATCTTTTTTTAGGAATTTATCAATATGATGATGACTCTTGTAACTTAAGTCTTTTTTAATAAGTTCAGGAGTTATTTCTTTTTCTCCATATTTATATTCTAATGATTTACAAGCATTACTAAATCTGACTACATCACATGGCCGAATAAGTATATCAATATCATTTGACGGACGTTCATTCGGATTGGAATAAAGGTCGTAAGCTTCAGCAATACCTTTAAATAAAATAATCTCTATATCCAGTGATTCGGCAATCTTGAAGAGCCTCTTTATTTCTTCTTTTATTTCAATCTGCCTATGTTTTTGTATTAATTTGGAGGTTGAGTTTTCATTATTACTTTCTTTAGTTAAGAAATATTGAAGCCCAAAGAAAGTAGAATCTTTTTCAAGGTTTTCATCTTTAATATTTTGCTTGATTACTTTATTAATTTGGTCTAGAGTACCGTTAATCATATACTTCTACCTTCTTTAATTGATTTTTCAAATCATATCCTATGAATTGTAACTTTCTGAATTCACAATCGCCATCATTACCAAGCGGGTCATTTGATATAAAATATGCAACCGCCATACAGCCTTTTTTACAATGACTTCTGATTATGCATTTCGAACAACCATAATCGATATTTTTTCTTTCGAGATTTATTGCTGCAATCTTCAACAAGTTTGATTCGAATTCATCTAATGAAAAATTAAATATATTACCTATACTATATTTACTATCATATAATAGCTGACATGGTAAAATTGAACCATCGACTTTTATAGATATTTGCATTTCAGACTCAGTATCGTCAAGAGGACAATTTGAAGTACACAAGGGAGGAAAAACTTTTAGTTTATACTCCTTATTTAATTTATCAATTAATTTAATAACAGATAGTTTTTGTGTTGCTGTTAAGCATTTTTGTTCCCAATCTTTTTCACCGTTTCCGGCACGGCTAATAAAAGCATAACTAGGTTTTATTCCTTTATTTAAAGAAAAAAGATAAAAGTTTTCTACATCTGATATATTAAGCTGTGAAATAACCATCTTTAGGGTCATTTTTTTCTTATGTTTTCTTAACTCATCTATTAATTTAACTGTTTTACCGAAATTATTAGTTCCTCTTGTTTTTTTATTTATTTCTTCACATGAACCGTCAAGGCTTATCTGAAACGATAAATTATCAGTATTTATATATGTATTGATAATATTTTCATTAAAGATAGTCCCGTTTGTTATAATACAAAATCTTAAGCTTGGATATTTCTCAGTTAATAAAGCAATCTTATCAATTTCGCTGTGAAGAAAAGGTTCGCCACCAGAAAAAACTATTTCGGTACAACCCAATTCTAACAATCTATTTATTATTAGATCAAATTGACCATATGATATTTCTTTTCTTATGTTGTTTAGCCCTGATCGGTTATAACAAGTATTACAGTTAAGATTGCATATATTTATTATTTCGATATAAGCTGAGTTAATTTTGATATTCATGATTCAATAACTATCTTTTTTTCGATGAGTGAGTTAATGAAATCAGTCACATCATCTGATATTTCATTTGAAGTTATATCGTATAATTGTTTAAGATTCTTTATTATATCTTCCTTTTCGTTTATACCATCAATTTGCTTTAAAATATCAGCTCCGCTTGCTTCAATAATATGTGTGTTTCCGGTATCGGGATCAAAAATAGCATAATTATCATTGTCGATTTCAATAAAATCAAACTTGTTATTCTTTACTAAACTCATTATTTGTCGTCTCCTTTAAATATTTTTGTTTATATTTTTTATAAATATTACTTTCTATTGTTTTAAAATAATCATAGTCATTTCTGACAAACTCTTTATTAACCTCTAAAGACATATTTATAAAATCAATATCAACACTAGGAATATCAAGCACTTTTCCTATAATGTCATTTTTACCTACTTCCTCTAACCTATAACAATTATCACCTTTACAGTAATATTTACCGTCTTTTATTTCAAGGATTCTATGTATTAACAAACCTTCATCGTTATACTTAAAAACAATCACCGAACCTACTTCATATTCTTTCGCTTTCTTTATTAATACTTTATCTCCGTCCTTTAATACAGGAAACATACTGTTTCCGACTACTGTTATTTGAAACGAGTTTTGGGACTCTGTTTTATGCTTTAAAATGCTGAACATTATTTTGTTATTCATAAGATAATTCCTTTATATAATCCAAAACAAAATTCATATCTGAATACCTTAGTATCTTACATTTTGATGATAACTTACTCAAAAATGATATATATTTTGAACTTACTTTATATGTTGTTGCGGCATTCTTCATAAGTAGCACTAAAGCTTTTGATGTAGGTATATCAACGACTTCATTTTTTTCATCAGTCCGTTCAATAAAAAAAATGTATCCTAGTTTCATTACATCAGGTGATAAGTTATCTGGATTAAAAATAAATCTCTGTATGGTAGGTGTATTTATAATTGTGGATATTGGAGGTTCAGTATCGTATTCTTTAAGTACCTGCATCCCTCCTGCTCTTAAATGAATAGGCACTTGGTAAGGATAAAAATCGAAGTTCTTCATATCTATATATGTACAATCATCTGTTGCATAATTTAAACCTTTTAAAGTAAGAAAAGCTGTAAGCGTAGTTTTACCTGAACTTGTAGAAGCAGCAAATAAATATGAATGATTATTATAATAAACACATCCTGAGTGTAGAGCAAAAATGTTTTCATTTATAGATGCGTTTTCAAAAATGATATTTACTATTTCCTGTAGAGGATTATTTGTTTGTTTCTTTTTATCGTAATAAACAACATAATATTTATCATCATTATATTTTTCGACATTGATTTCAAAACAAGAAACATCATCCTGTATATCTGTATAAGTATATTTACCGTACAAATTGCCAATCATACTGTGAATTTCAATGCAATTTGTATTTATCTTTATATATTTATATGAACATGGTTTCAGTAAATAAATACTTAACATCTTCTACACCTTATGACATTATTTTTAAATTAAATGGATTATAACACATATTTTTTTCAATTGCAATAGGATATTGAAATTAAACTTGCAAAAATCGACATTTTTAACAAAATAATGCATCAATGTATTGACAATTTTAAATTTTTAGATATAATAAAATTATATAATAATAAAAAGGGGTGTATTAATGTTATGAAATATATAAAAACACCTGGTGAAATATATGACTTATTTAAGCTATTTATATACAATTTTAACAAAGAAGATTATGATAAAAAAATACTTAATGGTAATTCAAGAGAATTTGAGTTATTATGGAAAACGGTATTAAATGGTTCGCAAATAAACGATAAATTATATATGTTTTTTTATAAATTAAATAATAAATCAACTTTTATGACAGAGCATTTTTTTACTTCATTTTATAATGATTTTACTGATCCAGATTTTTTTACAAATATGTGCGAAAGAATTCGTTCCATGGATTTATTTGTCGAAATATTAAAATACTATTTAGATAAAGATTCCTTTGAAATTCGAGATGTTTATTCTGCTGATTATATTTATGAATTGTCATTAAAAATTGATATACCCGATAGAATTAGACTTCAAATATTACATTTTAATTATAACAGGAATCAATATTCAGATATTTTAATTAATGAGTTAAAAGAAAAACATGAGCTTATAAAAAATTATTATTCCGAAAATTCTAATAAGATAGATGAAATTAAAAATTCAATGTTAAATGATCTAATACAATTGAATTTATGCAAGGAAATTGATTTAAGTTCAGAATATATGAATACTTATTATTATTCTGTTTCATTACTTCAAGATAAATTCTATGCTTTTTTAAATAATCAAAATAAAGACTTTATTGTAATAGGTTACGATTCGATTAATAACTTAGATTATATTAACAAATTCAAAAATAATGTTAACATAAGTAAAGTTTCGAAAGCTCTTTCTGATGAATTTCGTATAATTATGTTAAATTTTATAAAAGAAATAGGCGAAATTACTACCTCTGATATTGCAAGAGAATTTAATATGGGACTTACAGCAATGTATTACCATTTAAGCATGCTTTATGAAGCTAAAATCTTAAGTACACGCAATGAAGGAAGGACGGTGTTTTACAAAATTAATAGTGAATTTCTAGAAATCTACTCGGAGTTTATTAAACGGTTCGCCTTGGAAGGAGGTGTAAATTTATGAAAAAATGGTCTAAACCTACCGTTATAACAATAAGCGAAAAAGAATTACAGGAAATAATATTAGTTCAAGCATGTTCTGGATATAAATGCGTATTGTTTTATGGACAAATTGAATTTTAACATATTATTATGTTAAGTGAGATTGATATTAATAACTGCACCTAATTATTTATGTAGTGTAAACATAAGTAATTAAGGTGCAGTTTTTTGTGTAAAATTTTATATCGAATTTTGGATTATATTAATTAAAATTGATGAATTCAATAGATTATTTAAGTCGAATAAAGTAGAATAATGAAATAGAGTTATTAAATATAGACAAAATAATAATAAAATGTTTGGTAATATTTATATTAAACTAATTGTTGTAATTCAAATATAAATAGAGTATAATATAAAAAGATTTAAACCAACAACATGAATATAAATTAATAAATGCAAATTGGAGGTATTAGTAATGTTAGCGAATAATAAAACTAAAATTTTATCAAACGGAAAAATGTTATTAAGACCATTTAATATGAATGATGTAGGTGATATGTATTGTAACTGGTCAAATGAAATGGGCCATGTATTTTTTCCTAAATATTCACTTCATATGAACTGGGAAATAACATTTGAAAGAATTAGGAATATAATCGATTCATATTTGTCAGAAGATACATATATATGGGCAATTGAATATAGTAATGGAGTTATTGGCTATATCGAAGTTGTTAATATATATAATAATGATTCATCATGCTGTATTTATTACTATTTATGTTCTAAAGTTAATGATAAGATTTTTATAAATGAAGCTATAAGTTTAGTAGATAATTATTTGCAAAATTCTATTGGTATAAATAATATTAAATACAAAGACATACTTAATACTTAAATTATATAAAGAATTAATTATTAGAAGAAAGTTTTGAAAGAAAAAGTATGCTTCCAAAAAAATATTCGAATATAACCTCATATACAAGAATAGCACAATTATTTTTATTTTGATAGTTTTAACAAATTTAATTATATAATTATTAAAACATATAATTTAGTAAATGTATTGGAAAGGTAAAATAATGAAAAATATATTACCAATCAATTTAAATCCAAAAATCACATCAGAATGTTGGACATATTTAAGATCAGCTATAATAGATGCATATCCACATCTAATTAATTGGTATGTTAATCATCTTGACATTTTATATATCAATGATAATTTTGATGTTAATTATGGTGAATATGGAGATAAGTATCAAGTTTTACAACATTATGAATCTGTATTAAATTCTTATACCAGAAATATACTTGATTTAACATATGATAATATAATAGATTTTATTATAGAACAAATTAATAATGATAAATATATAATGATTGATTGTGATTTATCAAAATCAATAAATATAAATATTGGGCAGATATTAATTTATGGATATGATATGGAAGAACAGATTTTTTATATAGCAGGAATTGGAACTGGATGCTCAACATATCTAATGAAAGTTATAGCCGAAGCATTTCTTGTACGTAAAGTTATAGATCTTAAAGAGTTAGAAAAAACTATATTTAATAGACAAGTAATTTATCCGATATCTATATTTGAAGTACGCAAGGATTGTAATATTGAGCCAGATCTTAATTTATTTCTAAATCATTTAAAAAGACAATTATCTCGGATAAAATATGATAAGAATTGTGAAAACTTCAATTCATCTTTTAGGGAAGGGATTTGTTCGGTTTATGACGGATTCTTAGAAATGCTTGTTAAAATTAAAAATGGCACTTTTGATGTTACAACAATGATTCATAGTTTTCCGTATAATTTTAATAAACTTATTGAATTTCATAATGTATTTAAGTGGCGCTTGGAATATTTAAATAATCTATATTCGTTAAATATAAATAATAATGTATATTCCAAACTAGATTTAACAATTAAAGAACTCGAAATATGTAAAAGTTTAGCATCTAAATATTTAGAAACAAGAAATAATAATAATATTGATAAAATACAAAATTATTTAATAAGTATATTACTAAAAGAAGAAAATCTTATATCAAACTTAATACAAAAGATATCAAAAAATATTTTATATGGATTTGAATCTTATTTTTATAATAATTATGAAATGAAAATAAATAAAAAAATAAAGAAAATTATCCAATGTCCCATATTATTATATCATCATTTTGTGAATGAAGAAACAGCTAATATGGAAAATAGAACAACTGCTATGAAATTCGAAGAAGATATTAGTATACTTATTGAACATGGCTATAAATCTATATCACTTGAAGATTTTTATAAATACGAAATAGGTGTAAAAGAATTACCCGAAAAACCATTTATTATTACGATAGATGATGGATATCTTAGTAACTATGAAATAGCTTTTCCGATTTTAAAAAAATATAATGTTTATGCTGAAATATTTATTGTTACGGATTTTATCGGTTTAAATACTCATCCGGATTTCCCGAACCTTATACCTCATTTTAGTAATGGACAAGCTATAGAAATGGAACAAAGCGGATTAATTAAAATACATTCACATGGAAAATGGCATAAACCAAATGCTTATATGAGTTATGAAGAATTTTCAATAAACATCAATGATTCTACGCAATCAATAAATAATATTAAATTAGATAAGAACTTTGTCTGTTATGCTTATCCTGAAGGAATTTTTAATGATTATACTATAGATATGATTAATAAGGAAGGTTACAAATATCAATTAATAAATAAAAATGATTTAACAATTAGTAATTTAAATAAAGGATGTTTAGGAAGGATTTGTGTTAATCATAAATCAGATGTTTATTCATTAATAAAAGATTACAATGTTTATATAAACAATTTTATAAATAAATTATATAAATCAGAAACTCTTATTTTAAGCAATGATATATTAAGTAAATACAAAAACTTAAGTACTATATTAGATGAATGTCAATTTAAGTATAAAAACAAATATGATTATAATATAAAGTCCATTAAATATGATGGAATAGATATTACATGCAATGAAGATGAATTAATAATATATAGTTGTAAAAAAGCGTTAAAGGAAACGCAGTCGGATAATTATGAAATTATTATAGATAAAGATAATAAAATAATAGGCGATAACATAAGTGGAGATACTGTTATTCCCCAGGGGGGATATGTTTTATCAAGTAATGGAAGAGCATGCAAAACTTTAAAGTCAATGTATATACCAAATGCTGATGTATTTATTTGTAAAAGTGAAAATAAAATATTAATTTTAGAAACACCGAAACTAAGAATACATAACACTTTTTTGTCATTTGAAAATATTAAAGATAAGTTTGAAATATCTAAGAATAAATATTTTTATTTTAATTATCAAGAAATACAGAATAAAATAGATGAATTACAAATAATAGTAAATGACTGTAAATCATCATTAGAAATTAATGAAAACGAAACATCGTTGCAATTATCCAAAGTAATTAATGATCAAATTAAAAACATTGAATATATGCTTATTCCTAATAAAGTTATAGAAAACCGTGCTGTATGGTATAGAAGCAATGAAAAAAGTGATATTGCAGTAAGAAAAGTAATTGAAAAAGTATCATCATTAAATATTAATTGTATATATTTGGAAACATGGTATGATGGTAAGTTTATAGGATATTCAGATAATCCCCTTATTGAGCATCAAGAGTGGCATAATAGTAATTTTGATGCACTTGAAGCATTTTGTCGAATAGGACATGAATATAATATAGAAATTCATGCCTGGGTAGAAAATTTTTTTATAGGCACAGTTGAATCTGCTCTAGTTAATAAAAACAATTTAATTAATAAGATGGAGGATAGATACCTTTTAGATAAAAATAATAATTATTACAATCAAACTGTATATGGTAAATACGTTTTTCTGAATCCATATGATAATTACTGTAGAGATTTTTTATTAGATTTATATAAAGAAATATTATTAAAATATAGTGTTGATGGAATACACCTTGATTATATTCGCTTTCCTGATTTAAATTATGGAAAATATGATTATGGTTATAATAAAGATATAATCCGTGGTTTCCAATATAAATATAATACATATGTTGATGTGCGTTCTCTAAATGAATCTGATGAGATGCATAAAGAATGGTGCAAATTCAGAGAAGATATAATTAATAGTTTTGTTGAAGAAGTACACAATTTAGTTAAAAGAGTAAATCATAATAAATGGATTTCATGCGCATGTTATTCTAACGTTGATATTGCACCAAAAACTATTTTTCAAAATTTGTCTGAATGGGTTAAGAATGGTTGGATTGATGAAGCTTTTTCGATGTCCTATGCCGAAAATTGTTCATATGTTGAAAAAAGTGCAGATTCGTTTATAAAAATATGTAAAGATAATGTATTTTATTCAATAGGATTAAAAGCATTTGACGATATTCCTGAATTGGATGTATTAAATCAAATAAAAACTTCTAGAAATAAAAATACAAACGGAATATCTTTATTTGCTTTAAATTATATAGATAATTATGAACATATATTAAAAAAAGGAGTATTCAAACAAAAATCTGTTCAAGCATATAAAACAGATAAAATAATTACTGTGGGTATAAATGATATTTTAATAAAGATATCGAATGCTAATTCATACTTAAATTTATCAGGCACTAATTGTTTAGAAAATATCAGAAATCATTGTTTAGCGTTAATAACTAAAACGGAAATGTTGGATTTTTCTAAATTCAATAATGATGATAAAGTTACTTATGTTAATGATTGTATTAACGATATTAAATTAATTATCGAAACAATAGATGCATATACAATAAATAAAACTCTAGAAATATCTTTGAAAGAAGACTTTCTAATTTTGCTTAGCTTATTAAATAAAAATAAGAACAGATTAGTATCAAATATGTCGAAATAAATATTTATTTGTAATAAATGGAGGAAATTCCAATGAAACTGAAGCCTTTGGCTGACAGAGTAATTATCAAAATGGTAGAAGCAGAAGAGACAACAAAAAGCGGAATTATACTAACAGGTTCCGCAAAAGAGAAGCCGCAGGTTGCCGAGGTTGTTGAAGTAGGCCCGGGTGGAGTGGTTGACGGCAAGGACATTGTTATGACCGTTAAAAAAGGTGATAAGGTTATAACAAGCAAATATTCCGGTACCGAGATTAAGCTTGATGGTGTGGAATTCATTGTTGTTAAACAAAATGACATTTTAGCAGTTGTTGAATAATCATTAAAGAGAGGATTGACTAATATGGCAAAAGAATTAAAACAGGGTATAGAAGCAAGAGAAGCTCTTATGAGAGGTATCGATACTCTTGCGAATACTGTTAAAATTACATTGGGACCAAAAGGCAGAAATGTCGTACTTGATAAAAAATTCGGTTCACCTCTTATCACAAATGATGGTGTAACCATTGCGAAAGAAATAGAACTCGAAGACGCTTTCGAGAATATGGGTGCTTCTCTTGTAAGAGAAGTCGCTACCAAGACAAACGACTCCGCAGGTGACGGTACAACCACAGCAACATTGCTTGCACAAGCACTAATCCGTGAGGGTATGAAGAATGTTGCAGCCGGCGCAAACCCGATGATTATTAAGAAGGGTATTTCCAAGGCTGTTGACGCTGCTGTAGAAGCTCTTATAGCTTCATCCAAGGTCATCAATGGAAGCGAGGATATTGCACGTGTAGGTACGATTTCTGCAAGCGACGAGGTTATAGGAAAATTAATTGCTGATGCAATGGATAAGGTTACCTCCGACGGCGTTATCACTGTTGAGGAATCCAAGACCGCAGAAACCTATTGCGAAGTTGTTGAAGGAATGCAGTTTGACAGAGGCTATATCACCCCTTACATGGTTACGGATACAGATAAGATGGAAGCGGTTATTGACGACGCTCTCATCCTTATTACAGATAAAAAGATTTCCAATATACAAGAAATTCTTCCTCTTCTCGAGAAGATCGTTCAGAGCAGCAAGAAGCTTGTTATAATCGCTGAGGATGTTGAGGCTGAAGCTCTCTCCACTCTTATTGTTAATAAATTAAGAGGAACCTTCACCTGCGTTGCTGTTAAAGCTCCTGGCTTTGGCGACAGACGCAAGGATATGCTCAAGGACATCGCTATCCTTACTGGCGGTGAGGTTATTTCCACCGAACTAGGTCTTGAACTCAAAGAAGCTACAATTGACATGTTAGGCAGAGCAAGACAGGTTAAGGTTACAAAAGAAAATACAATCATTGTCGGTGGTGCAGGTGAGTCAAGCGAGATCAAAGCTCGCATCAATCAGATTAAAGCTGCTATCGAAGTTACCACAAGTGACTTTGACAGAGAGAAACTTCAGGAAAGACTTGCAAAGCTCTCCGGCGGTGTAGCTGTTATCAAGGTCGGTGCAGCTACCGAGACAGAGATGAAAGAGAAGAAGCACCGCATTGAGGACGCTCTCAACGCAACACGTGCCGCTGTTGAAGAGGGCATAGTTGCAGGTGGTGGTGTAGCCCTTGCAGATACTATTCCTGCTGTTGCAAAGCTCTTAAAGACCACAGAAGGTGACGAGAAGACCGGTGTTAAAATCGTTCTCAGAGCGCTTGAAGAGCCTATAAGACAGATCGCAGAGAATGCAGGCTTTGAAGGCAGTGTAGTTGTTGAGAGAGTCAAGAAGGAAAAAGCAGGTATAGGTTTTGATGCTTACAACGAGAAGTTTGTTGACATGATTCAGAGCGGAATCGTTGACCCGACAAAGGTTACACGCTGTGCTTTACAGAACGCAGCAAGCGTAGCCGCTATGATTCTTACCACTGAAGCTCTTGTTGCAGACAAGAAGGAAGAAAATGCAGCTCCCAACCCCGCTATGGGCGGTGGCATGGGCGGCGGAATGTATTAATGTATAATAAGTCAGATAAAACACTATATAAAATGTGCAATGATAATAAATGTATTGAAGCATCAAGCTGGTTTTTAGGGAAGATCGCATTTTATTTAAAAGAACCTCATAGCAATAAAAATATAAGCGTTGATAAACATGGATGTACTAATAGAAGTTTCGATTGAAATGATGAAGAAAAATATAATCCCTATCATATAAGTAGTAAATTTCTTCGATTTATTAGATAATATGTATATCTCGTTTTAATAAGATCAAGTGTTTTTTTGTACTGATCATTACCCACATTATTGATATTAATCTCTAGTTGTAAAAGGATCTTACAAAATATTAAATATCGACGCTAAGGTTAGGTGATGAGATATGGTTGAACATGAGATGATGGTTAAGACAATCTGTTTTAAAACTTTAAGAGAATTGTTTGGATTAGATAATGATTTTAATATAATTGCGGGACCATGCGCTATCGAAAGTAAAGAGCAAATGGAATCAGTTGCAAAAATTCTAAAAAAGAATGCGGTTGTTTTTTTAAGAGGTGGAGCTTATAAACCTAGAACCTCACCCTATGATTTTCAAGGGTTAGGGTTGGATGGCTTAAAGATTCTTGATGATGTTAGAAAGTGTTATAATTTACTCACAGTAACAGAGATCTTAGATCCTAGAGATGTTGAACTTGGAATGCGATACACGGATATCATTCAAATTGGTTCAAGAAATATGCAGAATTATTCTTTATTGAAGGAGGTGGGAAAATCAAATCATCCAGTATTGTTGAAGAGAGGTATGATGGCAACACTACAAGAATTTTTATATGCAGCGGAATATTTAGCATATGAGGGCAATGAAAGAATTATCTTATGTGAAAGAGGAATTCGGACATTTGAAAATGGAATAAGAAATATGTTGGATATAGCTGGTATTGCTACAATAAAAAATGAAACATCGCTCTCTGTTATTGCCGATTTAAGTCATTCATTGGGGCGAAAAGATATTATCAAATTAGTTGCAAAATGTTTGGTGCCATTATGTAATGGTATTATGGTCGAAATTCATCCAGATCCGAAAAATGCATTAAGCGATTCACAACAACAATTAAATTTCGATGAATTTACGGATGTAGTAAATGTCATTCAAATGGTTTTAGATAGAAATAAATGATAAAGGAGTAATTACATTGTATAATTTTTCAAGTAAACCTTTTATTCTCTGCAAATTAACAAACGCTTGTAACCAAAAATGTATTCATTGCTATACGGACGCTTGCGCAGGCGGAATTACTCAGTTGAAATCTGAACAAGTTATCGACTTACTAGAGGATATTGAAAAAATTAATAAGGATTCTGTTGTCAGCTTTATTGGAGGAGAAGCAACGGTTTGGAAGGATTTTTTTGAGGTGATATCTATTCCCAAATATAAAAGTTCTTTATATCTCAAAGTAAATACAAACGGCACGGCATTGAAAGAACAGTCATATGATAAATTTGCTGACTCGTCACTATTTGAAACAAGAATTAGTTTGGATTATTATTACAATTCAAAGCATGATTATTTTCGTGGGAATGGGACATTTGACAAGGCTGTCAATACTATAAAAGAATTAAAAAAAAGGGGATTAACCGTAACAACAGGAACTGTAATTAGCCGATTAAACTTTAAAGAAATAAATGAAATAATACAATATTTCCTCAAGCTTGGAATAGAAGTAATGCATTTCTTTCCTTTTTTGCCACAGGGCCGTGGAAAAGAATTTATAGAGTTTACACTAAGCGATGATGAAAACACATGGGTTAAAAACGAGATAAAAAAATATCAGAAAAAGCCAGTATGTACAGTACCTTGTGATACAGGGACATGTTATTTTAGCGTCACTTTTGATGGAAAGTGTTATTTACATTTCCCGGATAATTCAGAAGAAAAGAAAATTATCGGTTCCCTGAATGAGAAAAGGTTTTTAGACATTTACCAAGAGGTTTATTCACCCAACGATTATAATATAGTGGATTGCAGTCAATGTGCCTATTATAAAGATCCGATCATGTGCAAAAATATGCATACATTTTGTATCGCTGATTTGGACCTTAGAGAGGGATATTAATGCGTTGTTTTTTATCTTTAACCAATAGGTGCAATAAACAATGCGAATATTGTTATTATCATGTAGGAGTTTTAGAAGCATCCAATTGTGAGCCATCACTTGATGAGATTAAAAAATGCTTGGATTTTTTACATAAAATGAAATGCGATAGCGTTTCACTGACTGGCGGTGAGCCATTAGTTAGGAAGGACATAGTAGATATTATTAGTTATTCCCATAAAAAAGAGTTAAAGATTACTCTCGTTACCAATGGAATGGCACTTGCACAATTTCTTAGTGATAAAGATATGCTTAATCAGATATCTTGTTTCGCTATTTCTTTGCATATCGATCAACATACTGATATTAATTCCTATTTTCAATATATGAACTCATTAATTAAAGAACTAAAAAAATTTCCGGGTCGTATACGATTAAATTTTACGCTCACAGGATTCAACTATCATTATTTTGAGAAATGTATAGATTTTTGTGATAATTTAAACGTTAACTTTAATGTACAACCGGTTGTTCTAGATGAAAATCGAACCGGTAATAGTGTTCATTCCTTGAAAAACATTAAAAATGAAGAGTTGGAATATTTACAAATGTTGATATTGAAATGGGGAAAAAGCAGTAGTAATGAAAACTATTCAAAAAAACTTATAACTTATTTGGCAGGGCAACCGATTCAATATGATAAATGTCTGGCAGGAGTTAATTTTTTTGTTATACATCAGGATCTTACGTTACTACCTTGTTTTTATAGGCAAGATGCTTCGGTTGGAAGCCTGTTAGACAAAAACTCCAATATTAATATCATTGATTTGTCAAAGAGGTTTAATAATGTATGTAAAAACTGTCAAGGCCCCCATTGTATAACCCTATGTGAGTTCGGAAAATATTTATAATTCTTACATTTTACAAGGAAGGATGATGAAACTATTATGACTATGCCATTCGTTCAGTTTTATACGACACAAAAGTGCAATATGAGGTGCAACCATTGTTATTTGGCCAGTTTAAGATCAAAAGGTGTTATCAGTTATAAAAATGAATTAACGTTACAAGAGACAATTGATGCTTTCCAAAAGTTAAGAAATATGGGGTTTTCAATGGTGAGTTTCGGGGGAGCTGAGCCAACTGAAAAGGAAGAATTTGGCGAAATTGCATTATCTTTGCATAATCAAGGGTATACTTTGAAAATTCATACAAATGGAACAAACATAAATGATGAGTCTGCTTTAATATACAAACAGTGTGAATTTTTTGAAGTGCGTATTAGTTTAGATGGTTCGAATGAAGAAGTAAACGATTTCATTCGGGGAGATTCTACATATAAGAAAATAATAAAAGGGATAAAAAAAGGCATTGAATATGGATTACCTATTACTATAGCTGTCACAATCAGCAAATATAATGTTGACGACTTGCCTAATATTATCGATTTAGCAAAAGAACTTGATGTTAAAGCAGTGCATTCCTATTTGTTGATTGATAAAGGACGGGGCATAGACTTAACTGACTATTTGCCGGATGATAACGATAAGAGGAAAGCTAAAAAGATTTTTCAGGATAAAGCCAATCAATATCATGGTATTGCTAAGATAGCTAATGATAATTTACCCTGTGCTGCTGGTGCGTGCTATCTGGAATTAAAGCAGGATGGCAGTATAAATCTTTATGAAGATTCCCATGCTTACTTCAGTGTGGGAGTTTCAACAATTGGCAATATTTTTGATCAAGACATTGAAACAAAAATAAAAGACGCACTGGTAAACAAAAAGATACCAGATTGTAATAATTGTAAATATTATGGAAACTCCTTATGCCCTGAATTGGATAATTATTGTTTTGCAGATATTAAATTTTTTTGAGGAGATATTAAATGTGTTCTTCTAATACGTTAAATAGATTATATTTGTCGATTACCGATGACTGCAACTTATCTTGTAAACATTGCTTTCGTGGAAGTAATCACAACGATCAAAAGGATCTAAAAACAGATGAGATCAAGAAGATTATTGGAAACGTACGGGATAGCGTCCTCTCAAAGCAAATAAGTCTGACGGGTGGAGAACCGTTTATGCGAGATGATATTATTGAAATATTAGAATATGCTTATTCGTGTAATGTAAATGTTGACCTTAGTACTAACGGTTTACTACTTAATAATGATATTTTAGAAAAACTTGTAAAATTTGACAATATCTTTTATATGCAGATAAGTGTGGATGGTATCACAAAACCAAGTTATGAATTTATCCGTGGAGCGAATACATACGAACGTTTGATAAAAGTTTTAAGTGAACTTCATTCTTCGGAGTTTCTCAAACAAATCGATCTTATGATGATTTTTCTTGTTACTCCTCAAAACATACCTGAGATTGTAAATATACCTGAGTTTGCTAATCAATATGGTTTCGATAAAGTAGTATTAGGAGAAATACTTCCATTTGGAAACGGCAATGAGAATTATCAGCAATTGGATATATCACCATATATGGAAACTATCTACGAAAATATCAGGATTGCTAGGGAAAAAAGTAAAATACCGATTTTAGATCAATTTCATTTTAGCTTTTTATATACAGGCGAAAATGAAATAACTCCCTGTACTGCAAAACAAGGAAAAATAATGGTTATTGAGCCAAATGGAAACATTTTAGCTTGCCCTTATGAACCTAAGCTTTCGTTTGGAAATATCAGAGATTACGATTTTGATATTCGTTCTGCATATCAAGATATTCGAAAAAAATCTGTTACATATTTTCAAGTCGTTCCGTCATCTTCTAATAAATGTATTTATTATAACGAATGTCAGGGAGGTTGTCCGATACTGGCTATAAAAAATAAAGGAGAATGTGATTCAAGATGCAAAAAAATGAAAGCTTAAGGTTAAATCCAAATATAACGATTCTTGACAGAAAAAAAAGAATTGATATTGCTGTTAAAGGAGGAGAAAGTATTACATTAAACAATATAGCTGCAGAAAGTTTTCGATATATTCAAGCAGGGAAAGGACCCGATGAAATAGTTAAGATTATTTTAAATGAGTACGATGTCGATCGACAAATAGTTGAAGAAGATACCGATGAATTAATTGATATGCTAAAAAAATATGGAGTTATTATAGATGAATAAAAAAATTAAACTGGCGGAATGGAATTCCATCATGTATCAAGATGAGAAAAATATAGAATCTGTTTTTCTTCCGGTGGGTTCATTTGAACAACATGGTCCGCATGGACCATATGGAACAGATTCATATATTGCAGAATACATAACACGTCTTTTATCAGAGAAGACGGGCATTCCTCACCTGCCATGTGTAAATTTTGGATGCAGCGATATACATAAAGAGTATAGAGGAACAATCTCCATCAATAAAAATTCTTATATTTCTTTTCTATCAGATATTTTCGCTTCCCTTTTAGACGGTAATTATAAAAATATTTTTGTTGTAAATGGGCATGGTGGTAATATTCAATGCTTAAATAGTTTAGCTGACCGTTTTAAGAATAAACTGAAAATTATAATAATTAATTGGTGGATTATAGGAAGAGAATTTGAAGATTTTAAATATGAAGAGAGGCATCATGCTGGAGCAGAAGAGATGTCAGTTTTAATGAGCTTATCGGAAAAGGTCGTTTATAAGGAAAATTTAGTTGATACCCCCGTTTCAGATTATAATCCATATCAAGTATCAAAAATATCTCAATTAACAACAACTGGTAGCATTGGCACTACAACTACAGCTTCTGCTATTCGAGGCTCTGATTATCTGTTTAAATTGTTAGAAAAAATTATAGGGAAATATAATTTGGGGGTTCATAATGCAAATATATCCTGTTGAATCGGTTGATCAAAATAATGATACCATTGCTGCTATCTCAACTCCATCTGGTATTGGTGGAATTGGAATAATCCGTATATCGGGTAATAAATCATATAGCATTTTGAATAAGATATTCGTTAATAATAAGAAAGAACATATATACATAGATAATGAAAGAATGGTTTTTCATGGCTGGATTATCGATACGAATAGTGAATTTATAGATGAAGTTCTGTGCTTCTATATGAAAGCACCAAGAAGCTATACGGGAGAAGATATGGTTGAGATCCAATGTCATGGTGGCAATATCTCTTGTAAGCAGATCCTAAGTATCACAATTCAACAAGGTTGCAGACTTGCAGAAAAAGGTGAGTTTATTTATCGTGCTTACCAAAACAAGAAGGTGACATTGGATAAAGTAGAAGCTACTTTACAATTAATTAACGCTGATAACAATATTGAATATTTTTCAGCGGTTGATGTAATGTCTGGAAAATATGCGAAATTCATTGAAAATATATTTATAAATGTAGCTGACTATACCATGAATATTCGATTATATCCTGATAATTTTTTGGAAAAAAATAATATAATTCAGATGATTATTAACGAAATTAATATGGAACTAAAAAAATATGACGATATTTGTTATTTAAGAAATGGATATACAATACCTATTGTTGGAAAAACAAATGTTGGAAAATCCCAATTATTTAATTTGTTGATTGGAGAAGAAAAAGCAATTGTGTGTGATGAATCGGGCACAACGCGGGATCCTGTTGAGACAAAAATTTATGATTTAAACTATAACATTCAATATAAATTAATTGATACGGCCGGAATAACACAATCGGTGTCAAAGGCAGAGAAGTTGGCAATAAAGAAAACAAAAGAATTAATTCGTAATTCACCAATGGTCATTTTTTTGACAAATCATTTGGAGCTAGACAACATTGAAAAGGATATTATTAAGTTGTCTCAAAATCATATGGGAGTATCGTTTAAAAAAGAAGTAGCGGAGAAGCATGTATATCAATTTGTTTCAAAAAATAATTTAAATACTATTGAATATCTTAAAAATAAAATTGCTCTAATTATCGAGCAACAAATGAATTCCTATCAGACTTCAATCATAATCAATGAGCGGCAACGGAAAGGTTTCGTAAAGTTGAACAAAAGCTTAACTCATTTGCTTAATAATAATATTCCGAATATTGCATTAAAAGATTGTAAACATACAATAAATATTATTAATGACATTAAAACTATTGAAAACATACAGGATGTAACGAAGCAATTTTGTGTGGGCAAATAGTTTAGGAGTGGAGAATATGGAATTTGTGCCCATTATATATCTTAACCAACTTTCGAACAATAATTATGAGAAAATCATATCTACTTATGATTCGATAATGCTTATAGAAGGAAAATGCAACGAGTTAACAGATCAAATTGTTCATATTGAACAATGGTTGGAAGAACTGCCAAAAGATTTAACAATATTCTATGATTTATGCATTTGTTCTTCAAATGTAGATGGACACTGCCGAATATATGACACCAATGGGTACAATAAAGAAGAAACCATGAAAGTGTTTTCTAAAAAGTTAGAAGTTTTATTAAAGAAAACTCGAATTCGATCTTTGGTTCTATCGGATATGAATAAAGATACGCTTGATTACATTTATAAAAATTATGGATCAGTTATTGATATTTGGTACGAATTTAAAACAAAATCTCAGTTATATAATGTGTTTCGTTCTATGATGCAGTTGCCTTTTATTCAAAAAGAATATCATGTAGATGGATCAGATTTAGATGTTTTATATCGGATAACAGAATATACACATAATATTATATTAAAGCCGTGTTTAACAACTATTGATATAAGCCAATCTCTTTTCCAGGAAAAAGGTCTTTATACATCTGCATTTATGACTTCAGCGGAAGCTATTATGATACAATATCTAAACAAAGAATATCATATCGATTTTTTATCGGAATTGACATCGGAATTATGTCGTATTGGATATAATAAATTATTTATTCCTGGTGAATTACTTATCTAGAGGGGGCTATATATATGCTAGTTTCAAATGTTTTTTGGAGTGGTGATCAGTTACAAAAAATAGTTGATAAGTTAAATACAGGTTATAAGCTCGATTTTGTAGATAATTCCTTATTTTTAAACAGAAAGGATATCAGCGGTATTTATTATTGTCCTGGAATCCTCTGTAAACACTCGAAGATGAATGTATTAAAATTGGCTGAACATCTCAATTTATTAAACAATAATAAACGAATTATAATTAATGCATGTAGAGCCCGGTGTTTACAAATTAAATGTGATTTAGAAATAATATGTACTTTAGAAGGATATATATTTGAAAATAGAACTCTCGATGAAAAAAGTCTTATAGAAATCAAGGAGAAATTAAAATGATTGGTACCATTCATTTTGCCGGTAATTCAGTTAATTGTACTGTAAATACAATAATTTGGGAAAAATTGAAACATACTTTGGCTCCTTTTTTCAGCTTTGAAGAAAAAAATAAAATAGAAAAAAATACATACCACATTATAGGCATTGTTTCTAATGAAACTTTAAATCCTTTATATTCTGAATTTATGTCCGCAGATTTATTTGTAATGCATAAAGGAGTGGGCCCCTATCTTATATATGGAATCAGAAGCAAAACCAACCCAAAATATGTCCTTAACTGCAAGACAAACAATATTATTTTTATAGATAATAAAACGATAACCGTTTATGGACATGATGACAATTCACTGTTTATCGATTATCATTTTATTATTCGAGAAATAATTTCCGTCCTTTTTGAATCCCATGGAGGTTTTTTATGTCATGCATCAGGATGTAGTATCAACAATGAGGGAATGTTAATTCTTGGTCCTAAAATGGCTGGAAAGACAACCATGTTATTAGATCTCTTATTGACATTTCCAGATTCCAAGTTTTTATCTAATGACTTGGTGTATATTTGTATCGAAAATGATCAATTAATTGCCTATAACTGGCCATATTTTGTGAATATAAGGTTAGGTACCCTTTTCTATATAGATGAAAAATATGGCGTTACCATTAAAAACGATTTCAAAAAGGAATTTCCGTGTTATAATAAAGATTTTTGGAAACTAGATAAAAAATATACATTTGATACTTCGGAGTTTCTTAAAATCATAAAAAAAGAAAGTATAAAAAAAATTAATGTAAAAAAAATTTATTTTCCACATATTAATAAAGATAGCTCATTTGAAAAAGTGAAAATAATGTATATAGAAACATTATTGCAACAAATCAATACTCAGATAAAGCCATTTCATGATCCAGATCATACAAACTGGTTAGGGTTATCTATTCCAAATTTCGATAGTTACCAAACACATTATGAGCGCTTATTGGCATTTTTATTAGAAAAAATAGAATTAAATATTATTAATTGGAGCAAATTCGATTATGAACAATTATCAATTATCTAAACCTTATTTGATAATTGTAGGTGCTTCTGGGTTTTTAGGCACAAAATTATCAACTCATCTTATGAAAAATTATCAATTAGTTTTATTTTATAATAACCATAAAATTAATGAACTGTTAGAAGAACCAAGCCATAATCATGAAATTATAAAAGTAGACATTACTGATTACGAACAAGTAAAGAAAGTTTTTTGCGAACTAAATGAAAAAAGAATTTTTATAAATAATATGGTTTTTTGTGCTTCTTCAAAAATAAATCGAAGAAATATAATTGAAAAGGATAATCGCGATTGGAATAATACTATTGATGTTAACATAAAAGGGCTGTTTTACTGTACCAAGGAGTTTTTAAAGCAGGTTGATTTCGAGGAGATGTCAAGAATTATAATTCTCTCATCTTCTTCGGCATTTGGCGGTATGCCTTATCTTTCGGATTATGCAGCAGCAAAGGCAGCTCAAATTGGGATGGCTAAGAGTCTAGCAATGGAATATGGTGATAAAAATGTCTTGATTAATGTTATCGCACCTGGATTAATTTCGGAAAATGAGCGGGATATTGATATTAATGATCCGGTTATAAAAGAAAGAATTTCAAAGTCTCCATTGAAGCGTTTAACAAATCTAAATGATATTATTAATATTATTAATTATTTTCTTGGTTTAGAAACAAATTCTTTAACAGGACAAGTTATAACGTTGGATTCAGGAAATGATTTACGTTATCGTTATTTACTTGATTAATGTGATTTGAAGACAGGATTTCCAATAAATTACTTAAAAAGGGGGTGAAAGAATGAAAAAGAAATACATGCGTCCGAGAATTAGAGTTATTAATAAGTGTAAATCAATTATGATCTAATATTGTTTTCTATTAACCTTAACAAAAACGAAATCCTGTCTTTAAATATATCTTAGTAAACACATTTGATGATATAACCTCTTATCAATGTGGCTATATCATCATAATATGAAAGCTAAACAGTCAAATTAACCCTTGTTGCAATAATACCAAACGATTGTTGAACAATAGGCTGTAAATTCTAAATTGGAAATTGACGTTAAAATACTAATCATTTACTTAGAGTTGAATTATAATATGTTTATTTGTCAAGCTATAAGTAAACAAGAATTATATATATTGTATATATAGTTATTATTTTAGGAGGAGGCCTGTTGTTACATGAATAAAGAAAAACAATTACTCAAAGATTTAATAGAAATTTTTCAAAATCAAAGAGTTGCTCATAAATTGGATAAACAGGAAATCGAATTAGCTGAACAAACGGGAGTTCTATACTATCTTTCAAAACATTGTATGACAGCAGAAAATTTACATTTTGTTTTAGAAAAAATCAATCAAAACAAATCAATCTTAAACTTTAGGTTAGCGACCTTAAAAAAAATCGTTGATGATTTGAATGATCATCATTGTGAGTTTATAATAATTAAAGGAATGCCTTTTGCGCAATTCGCATATGGTGATTATAGCTTGCGTACATCCAATGATATTGATCTCCTTGTCTCAATTGATAGTATTAGTATGATAAAAGAAGTATTAACTAAACACGGATTTATCTTAGGAAAATATGATAAAGAAAACAATTCTATTATTGAATATGATAAAATGTCGTATTATTATCATCTGATCCATACTCATCAATTACCCAATTTTATAAAGATTGATCAAGGTATTCCAATCTCCATTGATATTAATTATAAATTAGCAATAAAAAACACAGATGATTTTGTTCAAGAATTATTTGATGAACGACAATATGTAATGATTAATAACACGCCTGTTATAACTCAAACATTGGAAACAATGCTGATTACCATATGCCTACATCATTATTTCGACATGAATTCGCCAATACAAATTTACAAAAATACGCATGGTTTTATACGAATGATTTTTGAAATTGCAATTTTTATAAAAAATAATAAATTTGATTATGAAAAAATATTATATCTTGTTAAAAAACATAATTTAGAATCGTATATTTCTTCAATCTTGAACTACATTAATTTGTTTTTTCCTATTGAGTTAGTGATACCTAAATCAACTTGACAATTCAATTAATTTTTATGGCATAGATGATATAAAACAGTGGAAATTAACACCGGAAAAAAGATTATTTTGTTTTGATTTTAAACAATGTGTTGATGAGCAGGATTTGAAAAATATATATATTAATAAATCTTTAATGCACTAATATAATAAATAAATTATCTTGAGGAGAATAAATAATGAAAGAAAAATTTATATTATTATGTAATAAAACCCCCATTCTTCAACTTATTATATTATTTGTTTTTATTCTTTCCTTCTATTTAGTGGCAGCCAATTCATATATAATTGAATATAATAGCATAATCATGGAAACCCAATTTCCTAAAGACAAATTAGCGGACAATCATTTGGAAGGGAATAAGTGGAATTATGAAAGTAATAGTAAAAATGATGCTTTAATTATAAAAATAAACAATGATGAAATATGGTTCGGTCTTGTAAATTATGAATGTATGCAACAAGAAAATCAAGAAGTTATTTTATATTACAATTCTTATAGAGTTTCCTTAATACAAAAAATTGTAGATTATTTTGGAGTATAAAATGAAGATTATTAAGAATTTATTTCATTTAATTCGAGATGAGCTTATTAGCGTAATAATTTTGGTTATAAGTAAATTAGGATATATAATTGCTCGAATTATATTTCCTATCATAATTTCTATATTGATTGATGAAGTGTATTATAACAAGAATAGAAATATATTTTTTAATATGCTTATTCTATTTGTTATTTTATTTCTGCAGATTCAGACATTTTTTTCACTTGATTTATTCAATTGGAAATATATTCAAAATCATCTGATTATTAAACTAAAAAAAAGTATGTTTTACAATGTATTGAGAAGTAAGCCTTACTATATATCGCAAAATAATTCCGGTGATATAATTACTACTATAAATAATGATACAGCTATTTTGATGGACATAATAAATCAGAATATTGCAAGATTTATAAATTCTATTATAACTTTTATAGTTACTATAATCTTTGTTGTAAAAATCAATTGGATATTAGCCATAATTTTTATACTTGGTTCTATAATCACTTATATATCAACCACAAAAAACAGAGTAAAGATTAATGAGATATCTGGAAATTATAGAAGAAAATGTGGTCAATTTAACGGAAAGATTTATGAGTGGTTAAATTATTTTAAAGATTTAAAACTTACAATGGATGATGATAAGATAAAAAATATATTTGAAGTTAATGTTAATGAACTTATTAATGAAGAAGTCATTATAGAAACTAATAATTTTATATATAGAAAATATCACGAAATAATTATGATGTTATTAAGAATTATATATTATTTTATATGTACATATTTAATAATCAATAATTCAATCACAATTGGTATATTCATGGCTATAATGATGTATTATGATAAAATTTGTGCAAGTTATGACGATATTATAGGATTATTTTTCGAATTCTCAAAACGAAAAGTTTCAATTAAGAAAATTGATGATATTTTAAAAATTGATAGGGAAGAATTGGATGAAGGTCTTAAACTGACTACCCCAATTGAAGAAATTGTATATAAAAATGTAGATTTTAAATATAATGATACATACAAAATTATAGAAAATATTAATTTAAAATTCGATAAGGATATAATATATACAATTGTTGGACCGAGCGGGGTTGGTAAAAGTTCCTTAATGTATTTATTGTTTGGATTTTATGATCTTAATCAAGGTGAGATTATAATTAATAATGTTGATTTTAAAAATTATTCCTTGAAAGATATAAGGAATTCAATTGCATATGTTAGTCAAGAGTCGTATTCTTTTTATGGAACGGTTCGTGATAATTTAACCATGGGCAATCCAAATATTAGTGATGATGATATTTGGAAAGTAATTGATAGTTTGGGTTTGAAATATGTAATTCAAAGTTTGCACGATGGATTAGATACAAATACTAGTGATAAAAGCTTTGGGCTTTCTGGTGGGCAATTACAAAGATTTTGTGTTGCGAGGGCTCTTTTAAAGAATAGCAATATTATGATATTTGATGAAGTAACATCCGCACAAGATAATGAATCGGAGTTATTAATATTAAGAAGAGTGCAAAGTACGCATAAAAATAAGATTATAATCTTCATTACTCATAGAATTTCAACAGTATTGGAAAGTAAAGAAGTTATTTTTTTTAAAAAGGACAAAAGTATCGAATCTGGTTCGGTAGAAAATCTGTTAGCTTCATCAAACACTTTTAAAGAACTTTTCAATTTAAAAGAGTCTAAGAAGGAGTATGACAATATTACCAAAAATAAATCTATGGAAACAGTTAGGTGATTATAATGATAAAATTGTATGTTTTATATTTTAAAGAATTTAAAAAATATTATAAAAACATAGTCAAAAACATCATCCTATATATAATGTTGGCATTATTGGTAATTTTAGTTGGAATAATTAATCCGTATATATATAAAATTTTAATTGACGATATTTACAGTAATCGTAATTTTGGGTTATTTAAGTTTTTTTTATTTATGACGGTTGCTATATTCATCATACAAGTATTTTTGGATTATGTTACCATGAGAAATAATTTAACCTTATATAATAAATTAAAAATCAAAGTGAAAACTATCCTATTTAAAAATATTTTATTACGTAGATTGCATAAAATCAATGAAAGCGATACCGGGTATTTTAGTCGCTTAATTAATGAAGATTTTAGTATTGTCGGAACATTTATTGTTAATAATATACTAAACAATATAATATCTTTATTAAACATCATTGTTTACTTAGGTATTTTATTTTATATAAATGTATATATCACTTTGATCTTGATACTATTTTTACCAATTGCGATTTTTTTAACCAAATTCATAGCAAAGAAAATTGATAAGATACGTTATATTCTTCGTAATATCAATGCAGAGACTGATAGCTGGCTTTATTCAACCTTAAGTAAATGGAAAATAATCAAAATGTTTTCATCTGAAGATTTCCAAACTGATAAGTATTCGGAATATTTAAATAAATATGTTAAAATTAGTAATAAAGAAATGGCATTTAATTCGTTAAACCGCATCCTTCAAAATTTTAAAAATGAGTTTATTTTTTCTACAGGATTATATTTTATCGGAGCATTTTTTGCTTTAAATAATTCATTAAAAGTCGGTACTATCATATTAATTATATCATATTATCAAAATATATTTAATCGATTGAACAGTATCATTGAAAATACAGCTTCCTTAATTTCAAATGAGAATACGTTTCATCGTTTGGTACCCTATATAAAAGAAACTCAGAATACAAAGGACAGTGTTATCGGGAGAATAGAGAACATCTCTTTGAAGAATGTGTATTATACATATAATAACGATACAGATGACCGATATATTCTACAGAATATTAACTTATCAATTAATTATGGAGAAAAGCTTTGTATAGTTGGAAAAAATGGACATGGTAAAACTACTTTAATAAAGTGCTTATTAGATATATGTAAACCGCAAAAAGGTGAGGTATGTTATAATAATATTGACATATCAACAATTAGCATGGATTCTCTTTATAAAAAAATAGGTGTGGTAATGCAAGATGCAGCTTTATTTAATTTAGATTTTGTTGATAATCTACTTTATATTAATCCAACATTAACAATAGAAAGTATTGAAGACATATATAAAAAAGTATATCTATATGATAAGATAGAAAAATCCGAAAATAAATATAATACTAGCATTGGCGAAAACGGCGTACAGTTATCTGGAGGGGAAATGAAAAGAATGCTCATTGCGAAAGCAATGGTGAAAAAGCCAGATGTTTTATTTTTTGATGAAGCAACTTCATTTTTAGATGCAGCAACAGAAGATAAAATTAATGATATCATAGCCAATAATTTTATGAATCAAATTGTTATTACAATTAGCCATCGTTTATCGACAATTCAAAATTACAAAAGGATTATTGTTATGTATGATGGTCAAATAGTTGGAGATGGAACATTTTACGAATTGCTCAATAACAATACATATTTTAAAGAGCTATATGAAGAACAATATTTTAGTATTAAAAATTTAGATGTTAACTAATAGAGTAATTATAACGTAAGCGGGGAGGTGATTCTCATGCTGGAGTACGAACTATATGAACTTATTCTTATGGTTAGTAAAAGTCAAAAGGATGACTTACAACTGGATAAGCAATTGGTTGATATAGGTATTGATTCCATCGGATTAATAAAATTGTTTTTGCTTATTGAAGAAAAGGCTGACATCCATATTTCTGATGAATCAATAATTACAAATCAATTGAATACAATAGGAGATATTTTAAATTTAATAAATGGAGTATGACATAGGAAAAATAGAAGTTATAGAATGTTATGGGTATATAGGTTTATCTATATGACGTGGATTTATGTAGAAAAAATAAATATATTAAGAGTGGACTTGTTAACAAATACTTCGTATGATACATCTATCCCACTCAATATGTATATCGTCCATATAACTCATCGGATTCAATTAACAGGATTCAAGACGAATTATGTATTGAATGAATGCCAATTTATTGTGAAACAGGTTATGTGAAAAATCAGATAAAAATGGAGAATCAATATTTGAAAGACCATTACATTTTTATCATAATGCTGTACTAAAAAAGCGATACAAAATAGGGCATCCCCTATAACGAATCGACACTTATATTATCGTTAAATATTCATGCAAACTCAATTATGGCTATTTAAGCTTACACATATTGCGGGAAAAGTGGAAGGTTGTTAAACAATGTGGGATATTCGACTTGAAAAACAAAATGATTATGACTGCATTTTAGGACTAATTGTTCAATTTGCTAAACATAAATTGTTGGATTATGAAATGGCTTTTATGGGATTATGGTCCTTTTCTTATGAGACAAAAGAAAAAAGTACGATTGGTCTTTCCATAAAGATGAATTATAATCCGATACTTAAACAAAACTTGGATTTATTTCATGGGATAACTATGGTCGGTACATCACTTATAAATATTGACTACCTAAAGTATTATGTAAATCAAAATATTAGCTTTTCACCAATTATTATTAGTCTTAATGCATATGATTGTCCCTGGAGTTTAGCGTATAAGAAATATAAAATAGACCACCATATCATGATAACAGGGATGAATAAAGATTTGTTTTTATGTGTGGATTCTTATTTTGCTGAAAATGGTATCCTGCTCTTGCCGTTTTCCTTATTAAGCGATTGGTCGGGGGATACTGCTATATTTCAATTACATCAATCAAAACAACTCAATCGAGACTATATACAACAGGTAATCAATGCGGTGGATTATGTAAAAATGACGAATATGATTAATCATCTTGGTATGTTTAAGGCAGAAATGACATCATTAGAGACCTATGATAACGAGATATCCAATAAAAAGAATGACTATTATGCCGTACCATTAATCAATAAGGTACATAGAATGTCTACTAGTCGTAAGTGTTTTCTAAGAGGTTTACAATATATATGTAATAATCTTGGACACCGAGACTTGTTTGAAAAGTCTATTTGCTCTTTTGAATCGTGCATCAACTCTTATATGGTTTTGGAAAATACGATTATACGCCAAATGTTAAAGCAAACGGTGGATAAGGATATCATTCGAGAAAAGATCGAATCTATTATTGAAAAGGAAAAAAAGAACATTTTATATATGGAAGAATTGTCATCCAATCTCTGCCAATACTTAGATTCTGACTAATAAAAGGTCAAATGCTAGAAGTACACCAGATTATAAAGGCTGTTTTATCGGTTGGATGATATTATATGCCGATTGTGCATTTACTTTTTTGCAAAAATGGACTCTATATATTCATATTTAAAACTTCTTGACGAATACATTTCCATAATGTATATTAAATAAATATATAAAATGATTACCTTGAGAGCTTCATAACAAATTTAATGTAGAGTTGAATATTAAAACATCTTTATATTCAATTTGGTTATTAAAAGGAGATGTCATGTTTAAGTTGTTAAAATACCAAGAAATATTACAAATGCCGGATTTTCATTATGACTTGAATAAAAAATGGTTAGTAGTAAAAAATATTACAATGGAACATTTTTTAAATGATTGTGTAAATTATTATGCTTCACAGAATAATTATAACGTTAAAATTGAATATACCGATTTGTATAATTTCACACAACGGTATGAATCATATTCAGATTATGACCATCTTATTTTTCTTTTGCGTCTGGATGAATGGGTATTGCCCACCAACCATTTCCAAGGGTCTTTTAAAACAGCTTTTACAGTAGAAATAAAAGGACTTTTCGAATTTTTAAAATCAATTCAGAAACCGATCCTTTTTTTTAATTTTGAACTTGATTACAACTACAGTATATATGAAAACGAGAACAATTTGATTAAAAGGGCAAATTCCATTCTGGAAGACAATGTAAAAAAAATACCGCAGATTCGTATCATTGATATTAACTACCTAATCGGAAATATTGGAAGACAATATTTTTATGATAAGTCGAAATATTATACTATGGGAGCACCCTATTCATTTGATGCTTGTAATAGGATATCTTACGAGATAGTTAATGAATGTAATACGGATTATTGTCTGAAAAAGAAATGTCTCGTACTTGATTGTGATGATATTTTATGGGGTGGAACTGCAGCGGATATCGGAATAAACAATATTAGCTTGGGTCAGATTTCATATGGAAAAGCATACATTGATTTTCAAAAAGAAATTTTACGTCTTCATGATCAAGGAGTTGTCCTAGCCTTATGTAGTAAAAACGATGAGCAAGTGGTATTGGATATATTTCAAAATCATCCGGATATGATTTTGCAAATAAAACATATCTCGTATTATCAAATAAATTGGAATAATAAAGTGGACAACTTGATAAGCATAGCGCATCATTTAAATTTTACATATGATACGATCGTATATATTGATGATAACGAATATGAAATCGGTCTTATCAATGATAAGCTGCCGTTAGTGACAACAATTTTGATGGATAAGGATAAGCCATATTTATATGCAGATATATTAAAACACAGTAAGCTGTTTATAACTTCTAAGCCTACATTAGAAGCCAAAAACAGATCGAAATATTATGCAGATCAAGCAAGACGAGAGAATGAATTTTTGAAATGTGACGATATTGTAGATTATCATAAATCCTTAAAAACATGTTTAGAATTTCGATATGCAGACGGATTTATTCTGCCTCGATTAGTGGAGCTTTCACAACGTACCAATCAATTTAATTTAACAGTGAAGCGTTATACTGAACAAGAATTGTTGGAAAAAATAAATGCGGTAAATTATAATGTGATATATATAAAAGCAAAAGACATTTATGGTGATATGGGAATAGTGGGGTTTATCGTTATTAGAATTAATAATGGGAAACTATTTATCGAAGCCTTCTTCTTATCTTGCCGTGTGTTTGGCAGAAATTTTGAAAACGCATTTCTAGAAACGCTTAGACAGTATTATCACCAGCGAGGCTTTAAATATATGTATGGCCAGTTTATATTAACGGATAAAAACAAGCAATTCCAAGATTTTTATCTTAATAATGGCTTTATTAAAAACGATGATTGGTACGAAAAGAATTTGAATGATCCTATATATTATTCAAATGTTTTTAAAAAAATAAGCATTATATAAATTATTATAAGTAAGGAGGGAAAGAAAAAATGCAATTTGAATATTCAAAAAAAATCGATAAAAAATGGCAGAATTATTGGGAAAAAAATAAAACATATCAATTTCATGAAGAAAACTACGAAAATAAAATTTATCTTTTAGAAATGTTTTCATATCCTTCCGCAAGTAAATTGCATTTAGGACATTGGTGGAATTACAGCCTTCCCGATTCTTGGGGTCGTATGAAGCGTATGCAGGGATTTAACATTTTCCATCCGATGGGCTTTGACGCTTTTGGATTACCAGCGGAGAATTATGCAATAAAAACCGGCATTCATCCGAAAGATTCTACATATGCGAATATCGAAACCATGATTAGCCAGCTCAAACAAATCGGAGCGACATATGATTGGAGATATCTAACAATAACATCAGACCCCTCCTATTATAAATGGACGCAATGGCTTTTTTTACAATTATATCATCGTGGGTTGGCATATCGTAAAAATGCTTCTGTCAATTGGTGTCCAGAATGTAAAACGGTTTTGGCTAACGAACAAGTGAATGGCGGAGCATGTGAAAGATGTGGAGCAACTGTTGTTCAAAAGTCTTTAACACAATGGTTTTTTAAAATTACAGATTATGCTGATGAATTGCTTGATGGGTTGAATAAATTAGATTGGCCTGAAAAAACTAAAATGATTCAAAAAAACTGGATTGGAAAAAGTAGGGGCGCTGAAATTACTTTTCCGTTCGATAACTCGAATAAATCGCTTATAGTATTTACGACCCGACCTGATACGTTGATGGGCGTTACATATGTTGTTTTAGCTCCGGATCATCCTTTCGTGGACGAAATCACCAAAGGAGAATATAAGGATTCTGTTCGTGAGTATCAAAAAGCAACTCTCCAAAAAACAGAAATTGAACGGTTATCAACGGCGAAAGAAAAAACTGGTGTTTTCACCGGTGCATATGTCAAACATCCATTGAAAGACGTAAATATTCCAGTTTGGATTAGTGATTATGGAACGGGAGCGGTTATGGCGGTACCTGCCCATGATGAGAGGGATTTTCAATTTGCAAATAAATATTTTCTCCCGATTCAACAGGTGATTGGTGAAGAAGGAGATGATTTACCCTTAACAAACTATGGGATTCTATGCAATAGCGGTAAGTACGATGGGTTGGATTTTGATCAAGCCTTTTACGAAATTTTGAAAGATTTAGATATCGTCCATCTAGGGAAAATATCGACAAACTATCGATTACGCGATTGGCTCGTTTCCAGGCAACGGTATTGGGGAGCGCCAATCCCAATTGTTTATTGTGATCATTGCGGTATTGTGCCATTACCAGAAAACGAATTACCAGTAGAACTGCCATATGATGTTGAATTCAATCCAAATGGAAACTCACCACTTGTTTCATGTGATGCATTTCTTCACACTACTTGTCCGAAATGCGGCTCTCCTGCGATCCGGGAAACCGATACGCTCGATACATTTGTTTGTTCGTCATGGTATTATTTACGTTATTTCGATACAAAAAATTTAAAGAAACCTTGGGATATAAAAAACGAGAGGAATATCATGCCGGTCGATCTATATGTCGGCGGTGTTGAACATGCCGCTATGCATTTATTGTATGCTAGGTTCATATACAAAGCATTGCGTGATATGGGATATGTAACTGGTGATGAGCCATTTCAAAAATTGATTCATCAGGGGATAATTCTCGGAAGCGACGGTCAAAAAATGAGCAAATCCAAAAATAATACAGTTTTACCCGATTCCTATATACAACAATATGGTTCTGATATTTTTCGAACATATCTTGCTTTTGGATTCTCATATACCGAGGGTGGACCTTGGAATGAAAAAGGAATCAAGGCCATTGATTCTTTTTTTAAGAAAACCATACGTATGTTAAATATGTATATGCAATCTGATGAGAATTTATTTGTTAATTCTTGTATTTCAGACTTGTTGGAAACAATCCGGCATAAGACTATCAAAGCTGTAACAAATGATATTGATCGTTTTTCTTTTAATACAGCGATTGCACGACTAATGGAATTCCGTTCAGCGATTTCAGAATATCAATTGAATCCAAAGCGAGATATTAGATATGAAGGTGAAGTGATACGAGATTTTATTTTTTTATTATCACCATTTGCTCCACATTTTACAGAGGAGATATGGCATAAGTTTGGTAACGGCGGTACTATTTTCAATGAAAGGTGGCCACAATATTTAGAAGAGAAAATCATTTCCAAACAAATTGAAATCGTAATACAAATTAATGGGAATGTGAAAGCAAAATTAATGATTGAAAAAGATTCCGTTAAAAATGATGTCGAAAAATTCGCATTGAAACTTGAAGCGATTTCAAAGAGCATCCAAGGCAAACAAATTGCTAAAATTATATATATTCCAAATAGACTTTTAAATATCGTAGTTTAATTTTTACTATAGACAGTAAAGTGAATAAAAACATTAAGTCTAATTATTATTTGATTGTGGTTGTATTGGATGAATAGAATTAGCGCATACATTCGACAGGATGCCGGGATTCGGTATAAAAAATTACAAGATATCTTGTTTGAATATGAACGACAGCATTATAAAAAAATCGTAAAAACATATAGATATATCTACATCTCGCAGGTGGTCCTGTGTCAGTATAGAGTAAGGACATACTGCATACGACATTATGCAACGGGTGGCTATCATGGTAAATGCAATGCGTTTGAATGCTACTTCAGGAAGTTGATAACAGAACTGGAAATCTCGTACAAGCCTAAAAAATACAGTCAGTGCACCGATTCAATCGAAGTTACCCAAACAAAATTATCTTATTCCAAAGTTGATGTCTTTTAATCATACTGACAGTGATATATTAATTCCCTCAAATTTGAATCACCCCGGAAAATATCCGTTAATGGTTGAGTTGTACCTATGTATTCAAAATTTCCGCAAAATCTATAAAGAGAAAAATATTACGCTAACACAACAATTTTCGAATATTTGATCCAATAATGTAAGCAAACTTATCCCGGTCATTTGCTTCTGGATTGCGTAGTGCTTGGAATGGCTGTAAAATACTCCGTTACAACAGTATTAATTAGCGGACTTATAAAGATAATAGAAATAAAATCAGAGTAATCAAATGTACAGTGTATGGTCGGATCAAAATTGGTAAAATATTATAAGTGTTTAAGTCCTAAAAACTTTTAAGTATTAACAATTGTTGTATTGACAAAATTAATGCTTTCTGCTATAATTTAAACTAAATACATTGACGGAGAGAGTAAGTATTTTCCAAAGTTACAGTGAGCTGAGGATAGTGTGAACTCAGTACAAATAGGAATTTACCGAAAATCACTCCCGAGTAGCATGCCGAAAGATAAACATTAAAATGTTAATCAAGTAGATCATGACGGCTTCTCCCCGTAAAAGAGACGCATATGCTTGTATGATGTAAGATGGGTGGTATAGCGAAAGTATAAGCTTTCGTCCCTATGCGAATCATATTCGATATTGGGGCGAAAGTTTTTTATTTGTCTCAATATTTATAGGGGCGGATGGGTTGTAAATTAGTTTTATTTATCTTGTATTTAAATTTTTTAAGAAGGTGTAAATTTATGGAAAATAATAAATTAGATTTTATTGAAAATGAACATGAAATATTGTCGTTATGGAAAGATAATTATTTATTTGAAAAACTCACAGAAAAAAATAAAAATGGAAAACCTTTCCGTTTTCTTGATGGACCAATGACTGCAAATAATGCAATGGGAATACATCATGCATGGGGACGTAGTATAAAAGATATTTTTTTGCGTTACAAGGCAATGAATGGTTATTCCTGTCATTATCGCAACGGATTTGACACACAAGGACTTTGGGTTGAAGTTGAAGTAGAAAAAGAACTTGGATTTAAAGATAAAAAAGATATTGAATCCTATGGAATGGATAATTTTACAAAACGTTGTGTGGAACGAATTAAAAAATTCTCAAAAATCATCACCGAACAATCGAAAAGACTTGGACAATGGATGGACTGGGAAAATTCCTATTTTACGCATACTGATGAGAATATCACTGCAATATGGTATTTTTTAAAAACTTGTAATGAAAATGGTTGGATAGCACGGTCACACCGACCAATGCCATGGTGCCCGAGATGCGGAACATCCCTTTCCGAGCATGAAATGACCGGCTCTCACAAAGATATCACGCACACAGCGGTATTTGCTAAATTACCAGTACATGATCGTAATTTTGATATTCTTGTCTGGACAACGACACCATGGACACTTTCTGCAAATGTAGCTTTGGCAGTCAATCCCAACTTGGATTATGTGATAGCGGAAGTCGATAATTGTAAACGTCCTCTTGTGCTTGCCAAAAGTGCGTTAGGGGTTATAAGCGGTGAGAAAAAGGTTTTAAAAATTATCAAAGGTGAAGAGCTTGTTGGTTTATCTTATGAGACTTTTTTTCCGTTTCTTTCCGTACAAACAAATTTACAACATAAAATTGTCGAATGGAGTGAAGTGGAAGCAAATGAGGGTAGCGGAGTTGTTCATATTGCTCCAGGATGTGGTGCAGAAGACTTTGATCTTGGAAAAGTGCTTAATCTAAGCCAAATATGTCCGATAGATGAAAGCGGCCATTTTACGAACGAATACGATTTTTTAAGCAGTAGATCCGCTTCCGAAGTGGCGCCGCTTGTATTTGAAAAGCTGAAACAACAAGATAAATTATACAAGACACATGAATATATTCACAGTTATCCTGTTTGCTGGCGTTGTAAAACAGAAGTATTATTCCGTCTGATACAATCATGGACAATTAAAACAGACGAAATTCGTCCTAAACTTCTTTCAGAAGCAAGCAATGTGAAATGGGAGCCTTCATTTGCCGGAAAACGCATGCAAGATTGGCTTACCAATATGGGAGATTGGAACATTTCAAGAAAGCGTTTCTATGGACTTCCTTTGCCCTTTTATCCTTGTGCAAAATGCGGTAATCTTACAGTTATAGGTTCAAAAGAAGAATTACGGAAACTTGGCGGCGAAAAGGTTGACAGCTTGCCGGAACTTCATCGTCCGTGGATTGATGAAATCAAAATAAGCTGTCCAGTATGTGGTGAATTGGTTGAACGAGTACCAGAGGTAGGAGATGTATGGCTTGATGCCGGTATCACTCCGTTTTCAACGCTCGGATATTTTACAGACCGAAATGCTTGGGAAAAGCAATTCCCTTTAGAACTTGTACTTGAAATGAATGAGCAGATCAGATTGTGGTTTTATTCTTTGCTTTTTATGAGCATAACACTCACTGGAAAAGCTCCGTATGAACGAGTTATGACACATGGAAGCGTGGTACAAGAGGACGGGTCCCGCTTTCATAAATCCGGATTTATGATTAAGTTTGATGAAGCAGCTGAAAAAATTGGGTCGGATGCAATACGCTATCTTTACGCAGGTGCAAATATATCTTCCGATGTCCGTTTCGGTTATAATTTGGGAGACGAAGCGCGGCGTAAACTCCTTGGATTTTGGAACATCTACACTTTCTTTATGACCTATGCCAATATTGATAATCCGACATTTATCGGATTAAATTCCGATAACTTGATGGATGTGTGGCTGATAAACAGAATCAATGAATTTGTTTCAAAAGCTGCTAAAGCATATGAAAGTTATGATACCTCTGAGATTGTTCGTGAATTCGAGGTATGTGTAAATGATGTATCCAACTGGTATGTTCGTGCCTGTCGCAAGCGTTTTTGGAATGACAGATTAGACAATGATAAACAAAATGCCTACAACTTCCTGCTTTATGCTTTAAAGATCATGTGTCAGATTATGGCTCCTATTATACCTTTTATGACCGAAAGGATTTGGCAAACAACAGTGCGAAAGTATAGTACTGCCGAGGAATCTGTTCATCTATCTGATTTTCCGCAAACATTACCGGTAAACTCTTCCGTGCTTAATGATGTCAAGACGGTACGGGAAGTTATTGCCGGAGCAATGAAGTTAAGAAATGAAAGCGGGTTAAAGGTTAAGCAGCCTTTACCTGTGCTATATATAGATGCTGCATTGCAACAAGTTTGTAGTAAATTTCAAGATGTGATAAAAGATGAATTGAATGTAAAAGAAATCGTATATCTTGAAGATTTTACGATGCTATGTGAAGAATATATTTTGTTGAATTTTAAAACTGCAGGGCGTGTTTTAAAAGGAGATTTGAACAAGGTAAAAGAACACATCAGTACTTTGCCGGCAGATGCAATAAAAGAGGTGATTTCGTTTTTAAAATCCTGTAAAAAAATATCCGTTTGCGGATATGAGCTTGATAACGATCTTCTCTCGATAGAGCAAAAAGACAAACCGCATATTAAACGTTCAGCCGACGGAATTAGACTTGCCATAAATACCGAAATTACACTCGAACTAAAAGAAGAAGGTTGTTATAGAGAAATTCTCCGACACTGTCAAGTGCTCAGAAAAGAAGCTGGTCTTGATGTTGCTGACAGAGCAAAAATAAATTTTATTACTGATGATTTATATATACAAGCTATAATTGAAAAATATAAAGATTGTTTAGAGCATGAAACACTTGCCACTATTGAGATAATTAATGAAAATAATTTTAGTAAAACTATTAATGTTAATAACGCTATTATAAAAATTATTATTTCTAAATAATGTACACTGAACAATTTAAAAAGTGATAAAATATGATAAAAAAGAGAAATTAGGTTTAGACCTTTTTAAATTGCCAATGTGAAAGGTTCAAAAGCGTTGTAAAGCGTTGACATCAAGAAATGTTTGAAACTCAATAAAATTAGAATTTTAATGAGTTTCTCGTAGACATTAAATAAATTCCATTTTATTATTAAGTATAGTGTGTATTTCTTCAATTAAGGCAAGATAACTTTTTTCATTTACTTGCATAAATTTAATACCTAATATTTCTGCAATGTTCTTTGTATTCTCGATATCTGTC
>Ga0209417_1000825_pt1 | contig 65116 bp, 114 predicted proteins | sample RifGroF2_FD_184002 | JGI IMG/M metagenome (GOLD analysis project Ga0209417, IMG submission 184002) | Groundwater microbial communities from Rifle, Colorado, USA - Groundwater F2 (SPAdes) (version 2) | ecosystem: Environmental > Aquatic > Deep subsurface > Groundwater | place: Rifle, Colorado... | reverse complement strand
CCGTCCCCGTACCCGTCTCCGTCCCCGTCCCCGTACCCGTACCCGACCACGGACCCGTCCCCGGACCCGAACCCGTACCCGGACCAGATCCCGGACCCGCAATTATGGCACCATTCCAAATCATCAGCCGATGCCGCATTCAGTGCCTCAGTAGCGGTCATTCGACCGTATTGTTTCACCTTGCCTCGACACGCACCGGCCAATATCAATGGCCAATCCATTGTTCCTGGCCAGATCATAACCATTCTCCCTGCTCCCACGCTTTGGATGCCTCTGCACTGGCGAGCATAGTGAATTCGATACCACCGATCTCGATCTGATCCACGGCACTGGATACTCGACTACCGACCATCGGTCCAGTCACGGCTAGGCCAATGAAGCCATGTGTTGGCGTGGAGAAATATACTACGCATCGTGCATGTGTAAGCGTTACGCGATCCTCGGTTTTCTCCACCAATGTGCCATGCACTAAGATCCATGGCCTCGACTTCGTGGCTACGACGACGTTTTTACCGATCATTTTGTTCCTCCTTTTGGTGCCTGATCCAGGCAACGTGTTGAAAAGCGTAATCCTTCATGTCCGGGTGATGTTCGCAATACCAACTGCGAACGGTGTTTGCATTTTTGTAACGCCCTGATAGATGACAGTTACCCAACTCTCCTTTGGCATGAACCCGCCACAATGGACACGTCTCGCAACGCGGCGTTGTGGGGGGGGGAAACGTATTACCCATTGGAATCCTCCTGGTTGAAAACGACGTATTTCCTGATGATTTCCACAGCATCCTTCGGACCCTTGTAGAAGGGTTTGACCCAGATGAGTTTACGGAGTGAGTTGCCTGGACCATGCACCTGCTTGCGCCAGTGTCCACGAACCATGAAGCGTTTGAAAATGCGGCACCGTTCTGCGCCGCTTGCGCCGCCACCTCGCTGAATGGAAGGTCCTCCAATCTTCACATTCGAGCCAAGTACAAATTTATCGTAGGGATCAGCCCGTTCGAGCGCCCGCTGAATCTTCGCAAGCTTCTTGTTGGACTTCTTCGAGGCAAGCGCCGCCAACAAACGATCCCGCTGATTCCGCTGAAACACTGGTGTCTCCTCGCCGGCGTTGATGTAGAGAAGAGTGTTGCAGACGAGGTTGAGAAGGTTCCGGCGTTCGGCGTAACTCTCGTCATTCTTCGGTTCGATGCCATCGGCAAACTCGTCAATGGTGCCCATCTCAATCCCGACCGTGAGAGACAGGAGTGTGTTGCGAGACGACAATCCCGTGATTTGGAGTGCCATCGCTCCGCTTTTCAACTGGGTCTTCTGCACCATGACGCCCACAATATTATCTGGTTTGCCACCAAGACCTTCGATGATGATGGTCTGTGGCGGGTATGTCAGGAGCATAGGCGAATATGGCAACTTCAACCAGCTTGTTTCGATACCCGTCGCCATTGTGCAGGAGAGCAAATCCGCCAGGTTGGCACCAACTTCGAACCATGCCCTCGATCCAGACAGCCAATCATACACCATCACAACGAACATGCCCCACATCTTCGCATCTTCTTCGCCGATCTGTTCACCAGGGACAGAGTTTCTCGCCGTGGCCAGAAAAGCCCTCACCCCGCAGTTGAATTTCAGAACATCATGGTTTTCGATGGTGGCCAGATTGCCAATGGGATTTTGCAGCATCGCTTCATACGTCACAAACAACGACTTCTTGATGAGGTCCACCGTCTGCATAAACGTAAAGCTTTGCATCTCTCCCCCCTCGTCTCTCACTGCGCGCAATCGCGGCAATGGTTCTTGTGGACGCACATCGGGCAAGTGAACGGTGAATAGTTGCCCGGCCAGATACCGTTCTTGAGACACATATCTCGCATGTCCATGATCTGGTCCACCGCGGCGACCTCAGCTTCAATCGGGAACATCATTCGACTGTGGCGGGAGATGTGCACCATTTCGCCCTTGCCAGACTTCTCCTTGACCCAGACGGCGACTCGTGCCGCGAAATCCGCCACCGACTCAGCCTTCTTCGGTTTGAGCTGCGGCTTGGAAAACGTCTCGATGTGGACTTCCGCAGCAACCGGATCGCCAGCGAAATAGAGCGAAACCTGGCGACGCTCCACCAGTTCGCTGTATTCCATGACGCTGTATTTCCGCTCACGGAGAATGCGGCGTCCGCCCTTGGGTTGCGAGATGGCATCGATGAAGCCGATGACCCGACGCTTCTTGGGCGTCTCGAACTCCATCTTGACCTCGCAATCAATGGCGGGAGCAAACAGGCCGTGGTTTTGCTCGTACCACGAAAGAATGGGACTCAGCGCGGCCCGTTCGTATTCGGTCGTCTTCGAGTTCTCGGGAATGGGTCCGATGGCCCATGGCTTGCCCAGGTCGATATTGGCCGCGCATTCGTGGAACGTGTTGCCGAGCCAGGCCCATGACGGATACCTCTCCACCGGCACCTTCGCTACATAGTCGTAGTAATACTTCAGCGGGCAACCAAGAAACTTACTACACTGGGAATAGGACGTATGTTCGCTTTCGTCCAGTCGATTGAGATACGACATCACGACGCAGTCGAACCGACCAGGCAATCCGCACAACCAATCATTCAGATGCTTGCACAGTACAACCTTTCCAGTCAGGTCCCTGAACGGCACAATGTCTCCGCACACCAACTTGAGTTCTTTGATGGTTTTCTGTGTCATCCTAATTTACCTCTTCTCCGTCGCAGCACAATGCCGCAATCTTGAATACCTGACTCATCGCGAAGAACGCAATCGCAACCGCAACATTGTAGAGTGGCTTCTTCTCGTCGTTCACAAACTGATCATAGTCGGGACCGAAATACTCTTCAGCGGTTTTCATGAGTTCGATAATTTCAGTTTGCTCAAACACGTTCGTATTGCGAATGGCTCCGTCATTGATGTAGTCGACTTCGACCTGCTCGATGACGAAATCGCCTTTGTTTTTCTCTTCGATAGAGAATCGCATGTCCAGGGTCAGAAATCCGAAGAGGTCGACTCTGCATGTTGGTTGCTTTGTAAGGTCAACAACGTTGATCTGGACTTTGGAGCCGATGCCTTCAGGGCTCATCGTGAACTGAATTCTATTTTCCATCGGTTTTCTCCAGGTTGATCGCGTTGAGGAAGAATGCGTTGTGCATGTAGTAGATGATGGAGTCGATGAGGCTGGAAAACGAGTTGTGTTCGAAGTGATCACCAAAATCTTCCTTCAGGTTACAGATCATTTCCACGACGTTCTTGGCGTCGTGTGTCTTCGTCAAGACGACTTCGCCATCGACCAGGACATCAATGACAACGCAGTTTACGACCTCGCCCACTTGCTTGATCGTGAGACGCATCTTGACGTATCCGAAGAGATCCACGTCGAAGTGCAGATCTTCTCCAGACCGCACCATTTCGGTCGTGACATCAACATTTTTTTCCTGCCAGATTCCGTTTTTGTTCAGCACGAATTTGATATTGTTCGTCGCCATTGCATCCCTCGTTTATACGACTGTGGTTTGGTGTAAGTGCCCGGAATCATTGAAGAAACCGAGCACCAGAACTGGCTGCACACAATACCATATTGTGTGCAACCGACCTTGCGCCGCTTCGCAGAATTACGACTTTTCAAGACAAAGCCTCAACAACGCCATCGCTCTTTTCAGGGCCACCCTTGCATAGGCCCGCGCCTTTACTCGCGTCCTGGGGCGTCCTGCGAAGCCGTATCGGCACCAGGAAGGCCTGTCCCACCGACGAGCCGGTCCATGCGCCCCGTACAGTAAGCTCTCACGACCTTGCAAGCGTTATCGAAGGTCCAGGGGTCCAGGGAGCCGCTGTAGGCAGCGTTCAGTTCCCGGCATACGTCCCAGGTCTTGACCTCGCCATCCCGCAACAGATGTTCCAGGAGCCTCGCCTTACAGCAATCGCCTTGGTTCTCTTCGGGTGCTCTGTACGGGTTTCTGGTCTGATACTCTTTCAGTTTCGTCTCCAACTGCGCCATCAGCTTTTGCTTGCGGCGGTCGAGGCGTAGGGTCGGACTCTTGTTTTCCATCGGACATCTCCATTTCTTTGAGGTGCGCTTCCTCGTAGGTCTTGAAGGGGCCAACGATGATTTCGCCGCAAACCCCCTTCCGCACAACATACTCGCCTTCTTCTTTCCACACCCAAAACTTCGAATCAACCGTTCGACTGGTCGCCATCAAAACACGACCACGGAAATGCCCTCTTCGCACCCGGACTGCTTCATCAGACTGGACAGCGAAAACCAGAGATCCGCCTTCTTGAACATCGTCATCGGATGGACAACGACTTCTTCTTTCCCCAATCCGTAGATTGGCGGTTCGCCACCCAGAATAAAACAACCTTCTTCGTCCGTGTCGGCCCCGTTCTCTTGAAGCACCTCCAGAACCGACTTCACGCTTCCAATCCACCCACAACTCATTTCATCACCTCCCGAAGATCCACGGTTACGTCGCCGGGCATGACCCGAACGACTAGTTGTATGACGTTGTCCCGCACACCGAGAAACCAGGACTTGTATGTCAGGACTGCGACTCCTGCCAGGTTCTCGGTATGCAAGACGGACGTTTTGCGAAGCAGATTCTCCATGCCTCTACGAAGCTCCCCGTCCGAGTTCTTGCGTTCTCCATCGGTCAGGAAGCTTCTATATTGCAGAAGGGCGTCTTTGCTGATATCCACGATGTTCTCCTACCATGTTGAGAGCAGAAGGGCGATCTTGGTGCGTTCGTGCGAAACCTTGTCCCGCAAATCGCCCATCTGGAATTCGAGCATGTCTTCATACATGCTGATTTCGGATAAAAGACTGCTCAGTTCTTCGTAACGGTTCTCTACGCCCAGTTTGGTGCTGTAGGTGTCGAGTTTGTCCATCGCTTCCTGGAGCCGACTCAACGCGTTGGACTTGAAGGCCGCGGCTATGGAGATGGACCCGTCCTTGTCGAGCATGACCGGAATCCGCACGTACCCGATTGAGTCCGGACCGAGGAACCTCAGGAGTTCGCTGACGTACGTCTCGAACTTCCCCACCGCGATCTTCGGGATGAAATACGTTCCGCCGGCGACATTCATTCGCAGGCCCCGACACACCTTCTGGGCAACGAAGTCGTTCGTGTTGAAGCTGACCATGCCGCTGGTCAGGTTCTCGATGGAGTCGCGGACCTCGTCAAGCTTCTGCTCGATGGAGTCCATCTCTCCGTCTTCCAGAACGTGCCTGTTCATGAAGTGATGCTGAGAAACTGAGTACTTCGTGTTTTCCATGGTCAGGACTTGGACGCCGTCTACGTCCTTTCCCACCCCCTTCCTGACTTTCAGAAGCGTCAGCGTGTTGTCCGTCGCCGTCTCCACGATATACCCGTCCTTTTTTCTGAAGGTCTGGGTCATCGCCTTGAGAAGCGTCAACGCGTGAATTCCGTGGAACTCATCCGAGATGGACGACGTGAATTCCTCGACCGTCTTGCCGGACACCTCCCCGACATTCACGGCCACCCATTTTCCAAGCCCAATCGTTCCTTCTTTCATGCCTCTATTCCTCCTCGTCGAGAACCAGGATGGCAGTTGCCACATTGGTATGCTCTCGACATTGTTGGGCGCGCTTCTCGTGAAGGCGCGCGTTTGCTTCCGCAATGAAGCCATCGGTTCCCGATGCCAACGCGGCATCAAAGAGCCTCGATACAAACCTGATGATTTTCTGCTGCATGGCATCGAATGCCTGCTGCACGATGATCTCGGGAGCGAACGGCTCGTAATTCAGGAAGATGTCTCCTCGGCCGTTTGCGAAGGCTCGCAGTCCAGTCTCGCCCGTTTCCAGGTGCCCGGCAGGGCGCTTTCCTGGCACGAAAACCTTCATACTGAGGTTCAGCGCTGGTCGATTCGGTTTGCGGTCGTCCTTGGCCCGCCATTTGATGTAGGATAGCGTAATATCAAACGGACCAATACGACCAACCAAGAATTCGACCTTGAAAGACTTGTACTTTGCGAGTTCGGGATCGATGTCCCGGAGAAGAGCCTTCATGCTTATGCCCTCATGCACATACAGTTCGAAGTCTTTGAACATGTTCTTCGACTTCTGAACTGATGCTATTTTGGGAAGCTCGTCCTTCATGCTCCCTCCGTGAGAAACGAAATGAGTTCCAGCATTTCGTCTGCTGCGAACGCGAATGCCGTGATGTGCGAATTCGAGATCGTTTCGATTGTGGTTCTGGCGAGAAGCATCATTATCTTGCCGTAGGACGTATCGGGCGAGAATGCAACGCAATGTGTAGAAAAGAGTGCGATGCCTTCGCAAAGCGGTTTCTCGTTCTCGCCGAAATCAGAAAATTGTTTCAGGAATTCGGCGGGGCAGAACTGTGAGAAATCGACCTTCGGGTTTGCGGCATTGACTTTAGCTTGAATCTGCCGAAGCTCCTCGACGCCAACATTGAAACTTTTGAGATTGATCAGGACTTCCAATGACGCGTTGACCCACTTCGTTTCGCTCGTTGTTTCGAGCATGTCGCACGCTGCGTCATTCAGAATTGTTGAGGCAATCACGGCCCCGACTATCCTCCAGTAGTTCTCGTCTTTCATAGCATCTCCTTTATGACACGGAATAGCGGAACGTGTAGTCCGCCCATTGAGACTGTGTTCAGTTGCGCTGCCATCGAGCAGAGGGGCAGTAGGCTGCCCCCTAACGGTGTATCCACGAAGAGGGCGTGAAGGCGTGCCCCCGAATTGAGGAGTGCGAGTTCGGTCTTGTGTGAGACGGAACATTCGTCGTCGCACACGATGACGAGGTCCCAACCAGGTGAACCCGCTTTGTCTGCGATTTCGATTGCGCCAAGAATCGCGGTATCGAAGCTGGTGCCTCCACTCGGCTCGAAAGCGATGAGATCGAGAATGGCTTTGACGCCATCCACTTTACGGACAAGCTGAACGACGTGGTCAAACAACATGGCGTAACATTCTCGTTCTGTAGCCGCGGCCAAGAAGCCGATGGAAGCTGCGATGCCCTGCGCCGTCTCCCAACGGTTCCCCAATCCCATACTTCCGCTTTTATCCACCATGACGACGAAAGGCCACTCTTTCTCGCCGGGTGGCGAGTCGAAGTCGTACACCAAGAGTTGCGATGCCGCATACCGCTGAATGAAGATTTCGAGCGGCAATTCCAGTTGCGAGGGCACCAGCATCGAGATGTCACGTCCGGTATCGATGCCGTTCATCCTGAGCGACGTGGCGTCTACCCGCTGAGCAATCGCGTTTCGCATCATACCCCGAAGTTGACCGACCAGGGCAATGAATTTCTTCAGATTGAAACGACGGCCCAGTTCGAGTGCCCGGCTGATATCCGCGGGATCGAGTTGGCCAGCTTCATTGCCCCAGGACAACGCCTGAACCACGTCCTTGGCCTCCTGGATCTCGTCCCGCGTCTTTCTGATCTCGGACACCATGTTGGCGAGTGCCCGTTTGTGGCCATCCTGAGTAAGCTGTTCACGCATCCACGGATTGGTCGGGGCTGGTTGCCCGTCTCCATCTTCGGGCGGAGGACTTGATTCCTCCATCGCCTTGGCGACCGCCTTCGCAATTCTCGTTGCGCCTGCCGCACTCAAGGCCGGATCGCCAGCGGTCAGTTCCAGGAGCGACGTGAAGTCCGCACTCGTCCCGTACTTTTTCCAGAATTCTTCCTGGAACATGGTTTCGGGCGGGATTTCTTCCAGTGGCAACTTCATGCCATTGAACATCGTGGACATGAGTTCGCGGCGAAACGCTTCATCGCCGATTGGCATCTTCGTGTCAAGTTTGCGGAGGTCTTCCGCGGATTCATCTTCGTGGAAGAGATGTCTCGTCCAGTAGGAGGTCCGCATCACAGCATCGTCATGGTCTTTCATATGTCTACATCTCCAGATCCTGCGACGTCAGCGATGAGGAATTCCATGAACTCCCGCTGGATCTCACGGACGCGAGTCAATGCATCGGCAACTCGCGGATCGCGGCTCATGTCTGCCAGTCTCTTGAGTTCGCGACCGATGCCTTTAAGCTCTGAATTTTTGGCACTGAAGAACCGGCGCTTCTCTGCCAACTGCTCCGGTTCGTTCTCGTCGAAACTCTGCGAAGAAGCTTCGTTCTGAACATTCAGGGCCGCGTTGAGTTTTGTTTCTAGTTCCATACCAACGGGATCGATTTGACTCAGGACCGTCTTCCCGATGTTCGGGATCTCGTCCAGATTGTTCCAGAACATCCACTTCGCGATCACGAGATCATCCGTCGTAACCTCACTGCGGCCACGGATGATGGCGACCGCCTTGGCGATATGAACCAAGTCATTGCATCTTCTCGGCGAGATCACGACCTTTTCCCGCTCGACAGCTTCCGCCATCTGACGAACGACCTGGAAAATCTGCCTTGAGACGGCGACGTTGGGACGTGCCGCGATCTCATCCGACCAGTCACGCGGTACGATTGCGAACGCGCCGCCACATCGATCTCGGTCATCTGCTCGTTCCATGACCTGTTCAAGCAATTCGCCTCTCACTCTGGACAGCTTGTGCCGAATGTGGAGGCGATCCCAGAACGCCTCGGTGTCGGCCGCGGCCTTGCCAGATGGGATCTCGTTCGAGCAGGCAAACACACATCGGGTCAAACCCTTCTTCGGAGTTGGTGATTCATAAACGCCTTCGTTTAGGTACGTCAACAGCGGGTCCAAAGAGGGCTTACCCGTCTTGAAAAGCTCATCCAGAAGGGCAAACTCGGCAGACGGCAAAAAGCCGTCCACCACGATCTCCTCCTGTCCCGTTTCACGGAGCAGGGATAGGTTCGTTCTTCCCATGATTCGTTCCGGAGGTGTGAAAGCGTGCATCTGCTTCCTAAAAAAACTCTTGCATGATGTCTGGCTGAACAGCAACCCCATCATGGTCTTCGCAACGCCAGGCTCGGCGACGAAGAAGCAGTTTTTCCCGGCCACCCAGGCCGTCGTGAGCAGATCCCATTCGAGATCCAGACCCACGAGGTCCACTGGGACCGGGTTTGAGGCATTGTCGTACAATCTTTCCATTTTCGCTCCTATTCGAAGTGGGACCAGAGATTCAAGAGAAGGTCTTGAAACTCGGACCCGTGTCCGCGATATTCGTGGCGTTTCTCAAGGACCATGTGTGCGCTCTCGTGTAGGAGCGATGCTACGTTCTGGAACCGCCAATACAGCGCGATCTTGTTCTCTTTGTGAGACGAGAACCCTGCATGCGAAACGGTTTTACGACCCGACAACAAAATTCGTACCCCGATGAGTTCTGGATATCCCTGCTGCACAAGAGCATGTACGATGCTACTTGCGTGCTTGTGGGAGAGGAGACGAATTGCGTCCAGGTAGGTTGGGCGAGGTTCGCCGATGAAGCAGGTCGGAATGTATGGCTCTTTGCCAAGGTAAGAAGCCTTGAAGCCTCCCACAACTGGCGACGCGTGATGCGTCCCGTTCGGCAAGCGATACGACCGAAGCTCCATGCGGAGTGTCCGCAGAAACTCGGGCACTTTGTTCGCCGGCGGAAGATCCGCCGAAAATACCAGATCCCGACTTTGTCGAGCCGAGAACCGGAGCAGCCCGGGTGTGTGTTTCATCTGCATCCTCCTTACCCCGTGGGGTGCTGCGCTGCGGCGGCCCGAGCCGCCGCCTCTCGGGCACACCATAGCGCTTCCCGGTTGAGGTGGTGGACGGCACAAGCGCCCACCACCTTTGCTTCCAGCCGGTGAGCCACTGCCCACGCGGCGAATGAGGCGGCTGGGCATGATGCCCAGCACTTCCCGGCCACTTCTTTTGCAACCGCTATTTCGTTGCAGTGCGGCCGGCCATCCGGCCACATTGCGATGTGGGCATCCGCCCACGCCTGCCAGGCCACTACCTGGCACACTGGGCGAACGGCCGCAATCGCGACCGCCATCGCTTCTTCGATTTCCGAGACCAATGCTTCCTGCTGCATTTGCCACTCGTTTTTTTGCATTTTTGCTCCTTTCCCGGCACCGCACCGGTTCGCCCACCGTGATGTGGGGTGATTTCTTGTCTTGGTCCCTGCGCCCGGTCGCGAACCGTCGCCGTCTACGCGAAGCGCAGGGAAAGTGCTACTCGTGCCGCCTGTACGGCACGTGCAGAAGACCGTGCGGGAAAACCCTCAGGAACTCTGGGGTTTGCCCAAGGGCCTCATGGGTGGCCTCAAGGAACGCGTCCATCTCCGATTCCGGAGACGACTCCAACGCATCAATCAACTGAGCGATGAAGGCCCGGCCTGGCCCCGTAGGTGCACACCGTTTCATCGCGCTCAAAAACACTCTTTCGAACTGTTCGTTCATGGCCTGCCTCCTGTGTGCGTTCATGGTCTGCCTCCTGTGTGGGTTGGATGGTGGCCACGGACCACCCACGACGTAATTCGTAGATGGCCCGTGGCCCAGGTCCTAATTCTTTCGCATCCTCGGCTGACCACTTCCGAGGTGCGGCAGCTTGCCGCGGTTCCTCTCAGCAAGCACCTTTTGGGACCACACGGCCCGGAACCTAACGACGCGTCCGCCGCGTCACCATCGAGCAACGCTCCGATTAGCGTCACCCACTCGTCGTACAATGCCCAACGAGCACGGCCACCTGCACTCAGAACTTACTTTCGGTAGCAGTTCTTCGACAGGATTCAAGGCGTTGCCACTTGAAGTCAACGCCAAGGATCGGGCGACGGGATTCGAACCCGCGTACTCCCCACACCATCTGTGGACACCCGACATCTTCTACACCACATCTCATAAGAGTGGGCTTTCCTGTGCCATTGCAGACGCACCGAGACGACCGAGGTCGCACAGGCGCGTCCGGAAATGCGTTACTGCATATTGGCGCGCTGGTCAACATCGCGTTCGAGCATGACGGTCTCGAACATGCCGTCATCTAACAGCCGGATGCTCGCTAGATCCTCGTCTGTGTAAACCATGATTGCCCCGTCCTCCAGAAACGGGCGGCAGTGCGGGCACTCCGGATCGAAGAAGTCGGTCGGCTCGAACAACGAATCGCGTTCCGACTCGTCTGGAGCAACTTCGGTCTCCAGATGAACGAAAACAAACTTCCCGATCCGATTCCACCGGGTCCCTTTGCCGAACATCTTGATGATAGTGCGCTCCAGCTTCTTCTTGTTCCCAGACAGCTTCATGGGGTTCTCCTCGGTGCCGGGTTCATCCCGACTCCACGCCCCGACGTACACCCGCGGGTGCGCGTCGAGGTCTGGGGTCGAAACCTCAGATCTCATTCCTCCTTGTTGGTACTGCAGAGGCTACTCGTCATCACCGACCCAGGCCGTCTCCACGGCCTTCTCGTCAAACTGAGAAATGACAAATCCAATCTGGGGGATAAAACAGAACGCAATGGCGTGTTCCGCCAAGCATTCTGCGAATTCACCAATGTCGTCACCTTCGACTTCGAAGGTGACGACGTCATTTTTTTTCTGCGTTTGCTCGTTCACTTTGCCTCCAGAACGCAAAAACCCGGCCTACCGAGCAGTATTTCTGCCGGCAGACCGGGTCCGTTTTTTCTGGGGTCCACAAGTCGGGCGCGCCAGGATGGCGCGGTGAGTCTAGATGTAGTCGATGCGGCTGAATGCCCGTTTCGGCACCCAGCCCTTACGACATGCCCGTTCCAAAGACTGGTTGATGGCGCTGGCGTTTGTTCCGCCAACGAGATCAGCAATCTCCGTGCTCGAGAGACCGCAGTCGTACATACCCGCGATCCTGGCCTGGTGTTCCGACAGGCCGGTGTTGTTGCCGCGGCCGCGGCCGCGCGTTTCCGCGCGGGGGGCAGTCTGCGCCCGCGGCATGCTTACCCCAGTGGGTCCGAACTCCAGTCCGTTGGGGAGTGAAAATGATCTCGTCAGGTTTTCGGGCAACTTCTGCCCGATTCCCGCCAACATCGCTTCGTTCGCAGCCGCGATGGCCGCGGCCACGGACTCTTTCCGCGCTTCCGACGCCGCAAACAGAGCCGCGTCGTAGGCCGCGGCTGCGGCCGCGACAGCGGCGTCCATCGCGGCAACAACCGGGGCACTCGCTGCGATAACGAGACCCTGTGCCTCCGCGAAAGCTTCCGGATTGAAGCATTCCTCAGCAGCTTGCTTCTTCAGCAACGCGATGTTCTGCGTCGCCGTCTCCGCGGCCGGACTGCCCGCGGGGAAAAGCTCGACGACCTTTTCCAAGGTCGCGATTTGTTCCAGCGTGACCTTGCTGATCACGCCGTCCATTAGTCGCTCGAATGGAGAAACAACTGCCGGTACTTTCTTGTCGTTCACTTCGACTCCTGCCGTAGCGGATCGCTTCGATCCGCGAGAAAGGGTTTCTGTGCCCGACTCGTGAAAACCCCAGATTATCAAAGAGCAGCCGCCCACGCGCCGATCTTATGCCGTCACGCGTGGGGGCCATGGCGCGCCCCGAAAGGCGCGGGTAGGGGGGCCAGCCCTACCGTCACGCGGCGCGCCTATGAGGCTTTGCGGCGCGCTTGTGACCCTGCTGCGCTCGGTTATCATGGCGGGCCGGAAAGGCTGGCCGCCACCCCATAGACGCGGCCTTATATAACCCACGCGCGGGTTAAGGGTCTTTAACCCAGTAAGCCGGCCTGGTGGCTGGCCTAGCTGGCCTTGAGCCGGGTTAAAGCTGGGTTGGGTTGAGGCCAACCCCGGGTTAAGGCCGTGGGTTTTAACCCAGGTAGTAACCCAGCGGGGGGGCGGGTTTGAAACCCAGGTTTTAACCCAGGGCGGATATTTGGGTTTTAATCCGGGTTGCAACCTGGATGGGTTGGGTTGCTCTGCCTTGAACCCAACCTGGCTCTGGGGGGGCGTGGGTTGGGTTGCTCTATCCCAAACCCAAACCCCATGTGCAATGCACGCGACGCGCACGCGCGCGCGCACGCGAGAGCGGACGCGGGTGCCCATCCGCCAGCAAACTGGCTCAGGACACCCACCGGAGGGAACCGATGGTGCAGACGCTACTTCTTCCGCGCCTTGCGTAGGGGTTTGTTTTCTCTGATCCAAGTCAGTGCGTTCTTGATGGCGCTACGATTGAGACTGGCGTAACGGACCGGGTCGTCGGCTTTGAGAGTTTCCAACACTTTCGTATCGGACATGGCACGTTCATTGCCCTCGCCTTTGTAGGCGAGCTTCTCGACCTTGTCGCGGAAGTTTGTGAGAGTTTCGCCGCTCGAACGGACCCTCGACTCGATTTCGGGTGCACGCTGAACCTTGTACGCGTTCTTCAGGAACGTCGGGATGGACGGATAGAAGGATAGTTGCCCTTCCGGACCGATCTCGATCACGATGTCCTGGATACCGCTCTCTTTTTGAATTCGACGAACCTCCATCTGGAATGTCTTTTGCGTGATTAGCGCCTTGGTCTCGGCGACGATCTCAGCGGCATCCAGGTGCTTTCTGAGGATCTGTTTGGTTGTTTCTTCTGCGAACACAACGTCAACGTGCGAAGGATCGCCGGAAGTCGTTACGTCGGTTGCACTGGCTGCTTGTTTCGCGGAATCTGCATTCAGCAACGCATTCGCCTGGCGTTCCGCTTCGTCTCGTGCTGCCTGAACCTTCGGGTCCACGGTCTTTCTACGACGATGGCCTGGTTTGGTTTCGTCTGCCATTTTTGTCTCCTACTCTCTGCGTCGCCGCTTGACTCGGCCCGTGCCACGAGCACGGCGGAACTCCTTGTGTCGCTCCAGCATCAGTTGCGCCACCTGTGAACCGATGAGGAAGCGGTCCATCGCCGCCCGCAAAAATTCCTTGTCGCTAAGTCTGCCACCAGTTCGTTCAGTCCATGTGATGTGGTACGAGTTGAGTTTGAGTTTTGAGAGCTTGATCGCAGCCCGGGCGGTTCGTTCGGAGACGTTGAATTTCGCCGCCACCATCTGTTCCACGTCCTCAAACTGGGCGTATTCGGAAGCGAACTCCTGCATCTCCACACTCGCGTCCGTTCGGTCCACCGCCACCTGCTCAGTCGTGTCAATTACGGATTTGTCTCGGCGATCTCTCGCCGTAAACCGGCCAGTCGGGCCGATTTCGATGATGATGTCCCGAATCCGGTACGTTGGGTCGTTCGCCAATGTCACTACCTGGTGCAAAAAATCCAACCGTCTGTCTGGGTCCGTAAGCTCGTTGGCGATGTTCTTGAGGCGCTCGTGGATGGCTCTGGCGTGCATGAGAAGCTCTGGGCTGTCCACGGATGCACCCGCATGGCGCAACACGTTGTACTGATCGCTCAGTGTACGGAATTCTTTCTTCAGTTCCAGTTGTCGATTGGCGCTGCGGATCGATGCCACGAGCAATCCGCGGATACGCTGCGCCTCCGCTTCCGCCGTCGCCGGGTCCAAAGCCTTCAAATCTGCGAACAGTTCCTTAATGGTCTTCATGTCGGGGCCTTCCATTGCGAGAGCGGTATGTTGTAGTTAGAGACGAACAGGTATCCGCCTTTGATGTCGCCGTTGCCTACTTTTCTACTGTCAAGGTCGTTGCCTTTGCCTCGCTTGAAACGCTTGCCGACCTGATAGGTGTAGAAGTCGAAGTCGCGAGCCATGTCCGCAACATCCTGTTTGAAGTGATGATACATCAGGAATTTCCCCTGAATACCTCTGAGAAATTCGAACATACCCTGCGGAGAGAACTCGGTTTTGTTGTAGCATTTCGAGACCGAGTGTCCTGCCCACGGCGGATCGAGGTAGAAGAACGTGGACTTGCTATCGCAGAACTGGACTGTCTTTTCCCAGTCGCCGCTTCGGATTTCGATATGTTGCGCCTTCTCGTACATCTTGTCGGCGTTGCGCTTCAGTTTGGTGAAGCAGAATCCGTCTTTGGCATACTTCTCGTCTGGCGTGATCGTGCTGTCGATTCGGCCCATGAGAGACATGCGCCAGATGGCCAGGTTTTGGAGCGGGGTGCGCTTGTTGCCGAGGGCATTGATTGCTTCGAGGTTCTTGTGCGAACCGAGAACGCAGGTTGTGCGGGAAAGCTTTTCGCGCAGGCGTCCGGTCTTGATGTCCTGCCAGATCGCGATGACCATCGGGTCCGCGTCTCCCACCACGAAGCGAACGCCGCCAGGATGCGCCCAGGTTACGGCTCCACCACCCACGAATGGTTCACAGAAGGTCTTGTGCGGAGGAACAAGGCGCAGGATGTGTCTTGCCATTCTGGCATCGCCGCCAGGATACGAGAATACTCCACCCCTCACAACCGGAACTGAACTCATTCCCGTTCTCCACGCGCAAGCTGGATCAAGGCCAACAAGGTTACGATACCGAGTAAGCCAAGCGCGGTGTAGCCGATCGTTTTGTCCAGTGTCTCAACGGCTCGGTCGTCACTCATCCGTTTCTCCTGACGTACGCGGCGAGATCGCCAAGCCCAACGGAGCGGTTGCGAACACTCGCAAGATACTGAAGCAGTTTTTCTCCGGTCTGGAACTTGCGCTCGAAGTTGTAGGAACGACCATCACGACTCAGGACGTAGAGGTCTACACCGTTCGATCGTTGCTTGTATTTGTATTTCGGCTTCATTCCTTTCTCCCGGACGACCACATCAGCCAGATGGAAAGTGCTCCAAGCAGCAAACCGACCCCAACCCAAACAAAGCTCGAACTGCGCTCTACGTCGTATACTACGGTTGGCACCTCTTCTACAAGAGCCGGTTTTTCAACGCAGCATAGAGCTGATCTCGAACACGCATGCGCCGCGAATTCGGTGTCTGCACATTCCGGCTTGCATTTGCCGCCCAGACTCTTGCACAGCGTTTCCATGCCCCTACTCCTCGTCCACGTCAAGCGCCAACCGGAATGCACTGACCTCTGACACGAATGGAATGAGGAACGAAACGATCGGGTGCCGAGCAACCCACGCACCAGGCTTCCCGTCGATTTCGTGGTGGTAGTTCTCCCCGTACGCTTTTCTCGCCAAACTGACAGCGGAAATCACCATGCCAATTCTGGAAAGGACCGAAATGGCGTATAGTGCCGTTCTTGGGTTCACCGGAGAAAGCTGGTGAAGAACCACCGCCGTGGACGATTCTGACGCGGTGTCCAGTTGCGGCACCGGAAGAAATTGTGCCCCAACCGTAGACGCCACTTCAGCTCCAAGAAACGTGTAGACGAGTGTTTTGGATTTCATGTCTTTACCCTTCGTTCCAGTTGATGGAAGATGCTGTGCCGGCAAGGAATTTCGTGAGACGTGCTTCGTTCGGGATCGTGTACCACATCGACAAGCCTGGTTTGGTCAAGGAGTCGAAGCCTTTGTGGGCCAACGTCAGGCGTTCGGCTGCGATCTCTACCGACTTCTCGAATTTTGCATGGTTCGAAGCGTATGCACCCCAATATCCGCGTTGGGCTTTGAACCAGGCAGGTTCGGATTTGGTCCCGGCCAACTTTGCTGCGGACTGGATCTCGGAAAGCGTTGGGAGGCTTGTGCCTTTGTTCCAGCCACGATGTTTGAGGTAGGCTGCGGTTGTCCAGATTCCAACTCGCCAATCCAGCAAATAGATGTACGGGAGGTTGATGCTTTTGCACGAACCAAGAGTGTGTTGTGCAAGACCGAGTGCAGTCGAATGATCGTTCATCGTGAGTGGTGCGGTGTCGGTGTACGATTCCTTGTAGTGGTTTGCTCTGATAAGTTCGTAGGGGACGCCGAAGAGGTCGCCTGCTGCCTGGTAGGTGGACTTGAAAGACTTGAAAGATGGGCGGGGCATCAAGGCCTTCATCTTGTTGTGGATGGCCTTGAGGGTTTGACCTGCCAGGTTCTTGGCCTTGGTGGCTCCGATGTTCTGCCAGAAATCAACTGTGCGCCACTCTGGTTTGAAGTCGAGGTCGTAGGTCCATGGCGGGACGGGAGGCTTCTTAGTCGTTGCGCCGAGGAGCGAAGCAGAAGCCGAACGTTGCATGAAGAAGATGCCACCCAAAAGCACGCCCCCGCCAACCAACAATTTGCCGAGTAGACCGCGTCTCACTGGATGACCTCGACCTGTTCATGGCGGAATTTGCGGTAGACGACGTAGGAGACGCTGACCACCACACCGGCGATGGCGATGTTCCGGAGAGTGAGAATCTCGCGTGTTATGCCAGCTTCCTTCGCGATGTTCGCCATTTCACGCATCGCACGGTAGCCGTCCATCAAGATCTCCCCACGAGACTTCTGTCCGTCCATGCTCGACTCCTCACCTACAACGCGTTCCTACCTTACCTGCTTTTCGATGCCTTGGCAACCTGTACTTACATGGCCGATGTGGGAGATGATTCGGGTGGACGGACGAAGCATGGGAATGCCCTGGGCATAGGCTTCACGTCGCAGGAATATGTCTAGGCCGCAATTGGTCTGCCGGCATTCGACGTAATGGCCGTAGGAGTGTTCGCGAAGTAGCGTTCGAGCCTTGCTGCCGAAATATACGGCGGGCGTTCCGAATCCGCCAGAAGGTTCGGTTTCCAGGTCGGGTACGCCACGCTTCTGAACCCTGGAGTCGAAGAGGTTCAAGACGAATCTCTCGCCATGTTCGCCCTGGGCCTGCTCGATCAGGTTCGGCAAGTGGAAGAAGAAGTCGTCCGTGAGGAGAATGTCGTCTTCCAAAAACAGAAGACTGTCGTCAGAAGAACATAGAATTCTGTGCATGTTGAAAGCGTGGCGCTGCGTTGGTGATGGGTAGGCTTGAAGTTTGAATATGTCGTCCAGGGATGGCATGACGACGTGGTGTCCAGGTGGGATGTGCGACAGGTTACCGTTTCCGAGAAAGATTGTGAAGACGTAGCCTGCAAGACCTTCGAGTGTTTGGGATAGGTAGTTTGGATTGGGGTAGCGGTTGATAGTCAAGACGGAAATCTGCATGACTTCTACCACTTGCCTTCTGTGATGATCTGGATCGTTGCCTTTCTCAACGTCGCCAGGTTCATCCTGCTCGCGCCTTTGATACGATCTCCTACCACGATCCGAAGTGTTGACAACGAAAGTTGCTGGATGAGTTCGGCAGACGGAAGCGCAACTTTGAGTTGCATCGGCTCCGGCTCTGGTGCTGGTTCAGATACCTGAACCGGCATCGGTTGCGGTGTCACGATGCTTCGTCCGTACCGCTTCATCCACGCGATTGATCTCTGATTCTTCGACATTGGTTCCCTCCTCCATGAAAAGCTTGTCCAGTTTTGAGGCTAATCCAGAGTCCGTTGTTTTCAACGGTTCGCTCCAGGTCATGAGCTTCTTGGTAAGACGAAGCAAGACAAAAACGCAAAAGCAAAGGAAGACGGCGTTGAAAGTGGAAGGAAATGACGGGAGACAAAAAAGGAACGGGACAGTAGACCAGATACTCATGCAAACGTCGCAAACCAACGGACGCTGTTTAGCCAGGTGAACGATGCGGATTTTGGCCCGGCGCAATTTTGTCTCGTCGTTCTTGGGCGGGTGTCTCGCCCAGGTCCGCACAAGCAAGACGGCGAATGCCGCCACAAAAGGCAAGAGATATGTGTCGCCCATCGTTTCCCTCCAACGCGATCCTTTCTACAGCCTGGGCGTTTTGCACGCAAGCATTATTTGAGGCGAAGTCTTCTAACGCTTGGTGGTCAGGAATGCCGCCGCGACAACCCCGAGCAATACAGCAATCGACCCGAACCCGACCACGTCGATCCCGCGGATACGTGGACCGACACTGTTCATGCCCCACGGCGTTGTCGGTTTGCGCTTGCCCTCGGTGGAGTAGCGGTAGAGCGGGAGAGGGTCCAGGTGCGAAAGGATCGCGTTGATGTCTTGCATTGCGCCTTCGAGCAGAAACTGGTTTGCGTCCAGAGAAACCGTTTCGCCGGATTCGTTTTTGTAGAAAGAACGATCCCAGTTTGCTCCAGAATTGGACCAAATCAGTTTCCACGCAGACTTCTTTAGCACAACTTTCTGCATACCGTATGTCGTCATCGAACTGATGATGGTGTTCGCTTTGTACAGAAGATCTTGCTGCGCCACCGTAAGCTTGGATGGTTTTGTTCCCATAACGCCTCCTTTCAGCAGCAACCTACTCGGTCACAGTTCGTTGGACTCTGTGCTGGTATCTGCACAGCAAGACTCTCGCTTGTGCAAACGTAATACGCATCCTTGCCGTATCTGTATCGCATACACCATGCAGCACTCTTCACATGGTTCTGCGTGCTAACTAGTATCACACGCTCGCCTTTCGGAATCAGTGGCGCGACATTCTTCACATTGTCCATCGTGCTATTGGATGCCGTCTCAGCGTAGACGGGTAGGCTAGTGTGCTGCTTCGCAAGCGCCATCATCCAGTCCGCTTCCGTCTTGCCGCCAATGCCAGCACCCTTGCCAGTTGTGATGATGCGATATGCGCTTTCCGTAGTAGCCACTTTGACGGCGGCAAGGGTCCGGTCAGAGGCTTCGCCCGCCTTGCTTATGCCCAAGGCCACCACGGTAGTCCTGGGCCGTCCGGCAAGCAAAAGTAGCAGACCGCCCACGACCAAAGCCATGCCACCGCCAAGACGAACCATGCTGGAGATCGGTAACATCAAAGCTCAAATTCCCATCCTGAAATCGGCACAGAAAGCTCCTGCCAACCGTTGAGTCGCATCGTGATAGTTGCCATGCCGCTACCGACATCGCCAATCGGGTACGTATCTAACGTCATTCTACCTAGCAATATAAAACGAACCGCCATTGAACCATTCTTGCCTGCCGCTAAAAACAGCATCTCGTCCACAGGGGGACCATTGTGTTCAACTAATCTTAGCGCAATGCCCCATCCGACTAGCGAACGGTTGGAAAAATATCCACCTTGCTTCCTGCCTTTCTTGAAAACCTCGTTGATAGTCATCATTAGTATTTCACTCCTGCCTGTATAGGGTCCCAATCCTGCGGAATGGAAGATCCGCCGGGTAATGTTGGTGCAGTTAGAAGCTTCAGTTCTTTCATCATCGGGATGGCGATCTGTTTCCAAATCTCCTCACCCGGATCGTTCGGCTTGTTTGCGTAGGATTGGCGGTGCGCACCGATGTAGTAGATGCGGCCACCGAGGTTCTTGATGCCCTGGACTGTGTAGCGGATGGCTTGCTGTGCAGCCTCGACCTGGTGTTCGGTGAGGGGTGTGGGAGCCTTCTTGTCCCAAGTCGGTTTTCCGATACGGCCAGGAAAGTTGCCCTCGATCTCGAACCCGACCGAACGGTTGTTCCAGCCGTGGCCATGCCAGACTTTGTCGTCCAGGTCATTCAGGAGGTACGCGCGTGCGTTCGGACCCTCGGTGATGACCCAATGGATTTCGAGTTTCTTCCAGCGCTCCCAACCGACTTGATCGCTGTCCGCAACTGCCATTTGATGCAGCACGATGGTGTCGATGTTCTTGATGGGGTTCTTGCCGTGGTTCGAGAACTCAGCGGCCTGAATACGTACGTCGGTGATGAGGTCTGTGCGATGAGGACGGGTCAGAAGGTAGCCGGCAATACCAACTCCCCCCACTACAAATAGGCCACCGATGAGTTTCTTGCGTCTCATTTGGGATTTCGCCACAGTCGCTTTTCGTAGAGTTGCGATTTGAAGAGGTAGCCCTGGACTGAGGTTTGGAAAAGGAGTTTTGCGGGTCGCTTGAGGTCGGCCTTCACGAATGTTACCGGAAGATGCTCAACCATAAAGTCGAAGAGTTTGCCGGAATACCCGCGGATTGCCTGTTCTGGTTTGTTGGCGAGGGTTTCGCCGGTTTTCCGCTCGAACGCGACCTGAGAGGACGGGACCAGGTACTGCATCTGCTCCACAATCTGTCGCATGGATGCTTCACCATGCACCACAAGCCGATTTCCACGCGATGCCTTAGAAACGGGCGCTACTACCCTACGGGCCGAAAACGCGCCGCCTGTGAGGGAATGTGTTGTTTTGGCGCTGAACAAGCGAGATGTTCCGAGAAGCACAAATCCGACCCCGCTAGAGATCAAACCCAAAACCGTAAGCGTCTTTTCGGTGTTTCCCATCGCTCTCGTCTCCTACCCGTCGCAGCCGCAATCCGCTCCGCCAAGCACGACCTGGTAGCCGTCCTGCCCGACACGCTTCACGCCGACGTAAAAGGTTTCTCCGGAACGCGTCATCCAGTAGACGACGCGGCCGTCAGGCAGACGTTTCCCGCCTTCTACCTTCCAGACTCGAAGCTGCTGTTTGAGTTCAGCAGCGGTGTAGTAGCCCGAACCGATCTTTTCGAGTTTTTCGTCTGTCACGAGTCCCCTCCGTTCGTGGCGTAGACCACCAAAAACAATGCCGCAATTCCAGCGAACAGAATGCCGAAATAGGCTTTACCGGACAACTCCTCTTCGTCGTCGGTGTTGCTCAGGACGCGGGAGAAGTTGGCCGTGCCGCGAAAGTCGTTCGAGAGCCGGGCCACGCGCTTGACACTGTCTTCCACTTCCAGCAAACACTTCTCGAATTCTCGTGCCGAGATGGAGTTTCGGTCGTACTCACGGAAGGTTGGGTCTAGAAGCACTTGGCGCATCGTAGCTTCCCAAGCATCAACGTCCACACCTGGATTGCTCGCACGAAGGCTCTGACGCACACGTCTCAGTTCAGCGATGGGGGCAGCGTTGGCAGGAGTTCCGAGTCGTTTGATCTCGGACAAAAGGTAGTTGATCCGGTTGGCGTATGCCGCCAAGCCAGCATAAACACGGGCCAGTCTCGCATGGTCTTTTGCCGCATGCATGACTCGGTCGCCCTCGTGAACCTTGCCTCTCGAATACAAGTCGGCAGCTTTGAGAAACTGGCGCTCGAAGTCCTGAATCTCTTCAACAGCCCCACCCGAAGCGATCATCACAGCATCGAACGAGTTCTTGGTCGCGGTTGATCCGAGATCCTTTTCGATCACGGCGATTTCGTAAGTTGGAGTTCGATCTACCACTCTCAGTCCTCGTCACTGAACATCGCCCACAACCCAACACCGATCAAGGCGACGGCCCCAAGCCCGATGGCAACTGTTTTGTACGGAAAGTCGGTTTCCGTGTCAGAGACGGGTGCCACAACCTTCTTGTTGGAACCACCGGAACTGCCGGATGATTCCGCCGGAGGCTCTTCCATGGTCAGGAATTTGCTATAGACCCAACCTTTATGGCCACCGTAGGAGATGTAGAACCAGGTCGAGTCGCCGTCGTTCGCATCAGCGATTTCGCCACCGACCTCAACATCCATCACCCAAACAATCGAGTCGTCCGGAATGGACTGCACGAGTGCAGAGGACGAACTGTAGGACGAACGCTGGTTTACATTGCCGCCGCCAGTGGAGATCCACGCGTTGAAACCGCTACCATTCTCAACGTATTTGTCGAAAACGTCGATTGCGAACATGTTAATCCTCTTTGGTGAAGTGAAAAATCGCTGCGCCGATGCCGACTGTGGCGGCCAATGCCGAGATGCCCAACACAACTGGGTGGTTGATGGCGAACATCTTGAGGTGAGTCGAGAACGGAAGACCAGTCGCACGCGCTACCTGGAGCATGGCCCGATAGTCCTTGTCCGTGAATTTCGTCATCCCAACAGGGTCTTTGGAATGCTCGATCGCAGACTGGCTTGTTTTCCAGGCATCGTTTTTGGCGGTGATGAGAGATGAAAACTGTACACTTCTGGCCATGGCCTTCTCCTACGTCCTTACGTTGTACCACCAATAGGCGGCGACTGCAACAAGACCGAGTCCTACGCCGGCAGCAATCGGCTTTACCAACGGATTGCTCGCAGGGATGGTCTTCGAGCGAGAGTACTGAGCCTTCGAAGCTTCAAGTTTCGACTTGAGAATGTAATACTCTGGCGTATACTTCTCTACAACAGTTTTCGTCATAGAGCCATCTTTGTTTTGAATTGAGAAAGTTTCAAGTTGAGTTTCTTTGATGTAGGTGACCGAACGAAGCTCATAATCTTCGAGTCGGCCTTCTTTCGTCTCGAATGCTTGAATCCAGACCCACTGCATACGCTTACCTGGTGCAGTCTCGATTGGAGTCGGCAATGGCCACGGAGCGCCCTTGTAGGTGAGGATGTGCGTTACGCCCTTGTGTTTGAATTGCTTCTCACTGTAGTATTTGGAAAGGTCTGTGATCGAGAGAGCGTGTGTAGACTTCTTGGCGTTCTCGGAGTCGTCGTCGTATTTGACTTGCAGGTTTGTTGCGTTGTTCCTAATTGAAAGTCGAAATCGCTCCATCATTAAAACAAACCATCTCCAGTGTCTTGCTTGCCAATCCTTGAGCGGCATCGAAAGGCCTTCCTTTTCTTGATCCGCAAGCAGACGAACAAGTGTGCTGCCAAGGTCTTTCACGACTTTGCGTTTCGTTTCCAGTTTTGAATCATATAGTGCACGATCCATCTTGTGTTCAACAAGTTCCTTTATGGACCCTTTGTGTTCGCATGTAGTCTCCCAAGACGCGAGTAGGCAGTTTTTGTTGCCAAAGAGTTTTTTGATTGTCTTGTTCAGGCCCATCAGCTTCTTGAAATGTGAGGCATACTTCTTGTTGAATTTTTCAAAGGTCTTGGCAGCATCGCTGTCGAGACTCATCAGGTATTCGCGTCGGTTGTTGAGTTCCGTTCTCAGTTTTGGTGGAATGCCGCTGTATCGATCTCCAGGCCCGGCATGCGAAGCTATTCCTGAAACTACAGACGCAAGTCTATTTGTTGCTAAGTTCAAAAAAAACTCACTTGCCGGATCAAGAGATGCATATACCTTTGGTTCCAGATATTGCAGCATCATCTCTATGACGGTCTGTACGTCTTGACTGTTTACTTGAATCTTTGGCTCATCTTTTGCCGCACTACCAGACACGCTGTTGATCCACCTGACTCCAGCGTAAAGTCCACAACCGGCTGCAATGGTTCCGCCACCAACCATCGGTCCACCAACTAACGAAATCGCTGCGCCACCAACACCAGCAACTTGCGAACATTTAGCAAAGTCTTGCATTGCGCCTGGCGGGACTAAACCCTTGCCAGCCTGCATGCCAAGCTGAGCGAGAATAGGCCCGATTTGTGTTTCGTCACCATCTGCAAGGGCTGCATACGCGCCATAAAGACTTTCAACCTGGTTCTTGATTACTCCGCCAGTCGCGTTATTCAGATACCCGACACCGAATCCTTTTGCTTCCTCCTTCAACACAGCCGTGTTGTAGTCTGCTGCGACCTGTGCTGCTGACTGCGAATCTAAGAGACCGCTGAGTGTGGCCTTGACGATCCGCATTTCATGCCTCTATCGGTTGCGGGTGGCGAAGTAGATGCCGCCGCCGATCAAGGCCAGAACACCAGCACCGATGCCGACGTACAGGAGGATCTTGGAGGGTTCTTCTTCGACCACGGGAATGGAGTGAGAGACCTGGTCGCTTCCGTCGTCGGAAGGGTAGCTGCCGCCCGGCAGGATTTCCTTCGGGCACTTGTTCGAGATGATGTCGATGCCGAGTTGCTTCCCGACCATCTTGATGTCGGCGCACAGGTTCGGAAGGTTGTTCCCGTACCACGTTGACCAACCAGTGAGCGACCAGGTTCCGTTACCCATCTTCCCAAATGTGAACTCTTCACACGAAGGGTTCTTGTAGGAGTAGAGTGTGGAGGCACCGTTCACCTTCTTGATGGTCTTGATCTCTTCCTGGCACGTTGCGGGACCGCTCTGGGCATTCCCGGACGATCCTCCAGAGGCCCCACTCTTGTGCAGTGCTCTGACATCGGAAGCCTTGATTCCGTTGGCTTTGTTCGAGATGATGTCGAAGTCGGAAAGCACTATCGGGAAACCAGCACTCGCCTTCTCTAGTTTGGACTTGAGAATCTTCGCAGCCAACATGAACTTGCCGAGGCGCTTGCACTGCTTAGAGTCCTTCGCCCAATCCGTGCCGCCCTGGTTCAGGGCATATGCGATGTAGGTGAAGATTGCCAAGACCGAGGCGGCACCCTTGCTACGACCAAGAATCCATTCTTCCGAAATGCCAGCACGATTACCAGGATGGCTTTTTCGGACTTGCTCACCCCAAGCCAGAACGAGTTCTTGTACAACGGCATCGCCAAGCTTTTTTCCGGCAGACTCGTAGGTGCCCTCGTTACTCACGATGAGGACGGCGTTGATGAGGCAGTCGTTCAGCGCCTTCTTCTCGTTTGACGTGAGGCCATTGTAAACGCTGTCCGAGAAGAGAAGATGCACAAGACCGCTTGTCGCAAGCGTGACGAGTTGCGAATTTGAACGAGCCGCAGCACAAGCCGCCATTGCTGAAAGATCGTTATTGTTTGTTGGATCGCTCGTCAGGACACCGCCACCATCCCCAACGCCACGCAATCCCTGGCATGAAGTGCAAGCCATGATGAACCTCCTCGTATATCGTCAGCCTACTAGGCTCAGTACTCTTCTTCCCGACCAAAGTACCAGGCCAAGGCACCAAGCAACAACACACCAGCACCGATGGACGCGTACGTGTACGCCGGACGCCATTCCGTCCACGACTTCTCGACGACGAGGTCATCACCAGCAGCGGTGTCCTCACCGGGGCACGGAACGCTCTTGCCGGTTGCCGCGTTGTATGCCTTGACTGCCGTACATTGGTTCTTCGTGTTGCCAGCATAGATACCGGATGCGCCGGCGACTTTCTGATTTACTGGGTCAATGGTCAACGAGCCAGTGCACTTGGCATCGTTCCAGAAGTGGATCTCGCCACCAACAGCATTCGTCTTGACTTCCAATCCAGGAACACAAGTGTCAGCGCCAAGCCCCATCAATGAAATTGCACGAGCCATTTTCAATCCTCCTTGTTCTTCATCCAGTAGACCAGCGCAGCAAGCGCCAGTAATCCTATTGTTCCGCCTGCGATCCACAGAATACGAGAATTCGATTCCGATGTCGAGGGCAAATCCGCACTCTTGTCCGACTGGGTGTCCAGGTTGAGAAAGTCTTCGACTTCTTCGTCGGTCACTGCTTCGGCATTGGCCCGGGTTTCGCCAGTCGTGATCTCCGTCTGCGTGTTCTCCGTGTAGATGGTGGTGTCCTCTGCCGGGCGATTGCTGGACTCTTGGCCGATGAACGGATTGGCCTGGTTGCCGCCACCCTGGATTTTCAGAAGCTGTTCGTCGGACGGGATCTCGGTCTGGGCATCCTTGGTATATACCGTGGGGGAAGATTTTTCTTTCGTGCCCAACGACCCGTCCTTCTGGTTGCTCAGGTACGTCAGATCATCATTGTAAAGAGGGATTGGTCCAGAATTGAGTTGCGGATCATCATCCTCATACACGCTGGTGCTCGGATTGTCGTGACATACGGTTCCTTTCCCAGGAATGCACTTATGGGTCGTGGTTGGAGGAGGAGGAGGCGAAAACTCGGTCACGGTTGTTCGTGACGGCTTCGTTACCGTTATCTGAGGACGGTTGACAGGCGGCTTCGCCGTAGGTCGTTCGCCGGTCGGGTCGTACGTCTCGCCAGCATTCTTCGTTCCATGCGGAGCGGGAATGTTGAGGTCGCTGGTTTTGGTTGCGCCAATGAATGTCGTCATCTCAACCCTCGTCGTTCATGTAGAAAGCCATGTATGCTGCGACGCCGGCCAGACCCAACGCACCAGGAATCGCGTACTTGTATTTCAGGCCCAGAATCTTCTTGTCCCAGAACGAAACGGTCGTAGCAGGGTCGCCAGACCCGTCAGCTTTTGAGCCGATTACACCAGTGTTGTCAGAACCATCCGTAATCGTCTGGTGGTATTCGCCGGCAGTTCCCTCGCCCGCAACGATATGCGCGGCAGGGTTCGAGACGGGTGCGAATTCCTCATAATCTCTGACGTAAGAGGCGGGAATGGTGATCTCTTTCAAGGCCGTGATGTCGCCAATCCCAAGCGTCTTGCCGTCAACTACGAGCGTGATGTTTGAAACCTTGCTCAGAAGGCTCAGGATGGTGGCGTCCGGAATGCCGTTCGGGGTGTGATACTTCACGAACCCGAGTAGCTGAAGGGTTCGGTTCCCAATCATCCCATCCCGGTTGTAGCAGTCACCACTCTTCACGTCCGGATTGATGTTGCCACTACAGCCCGGTGTTCCAAGGGCCGTCTCCATGGCATGCTGGAAACAGTAGACCAGCTTGGAGAACCTTTTCTGATCCTGGCTCCAGGCCGAACTCGACCATTGCATGCCGGCATCGTTCTTGTGCGCCTTGTTGAAGGCGACGGGATTCGATGTCCCGCCACTGGAAAACTCGCCCCACTTCATCGCGCCAAGGCCAGTGAAAGACGGTCGTCCGACCAATCGCCCATCGTTTCCCACTCGACTCACGATCTGCGGATTCGCATATACCTTTGTCATTTGCTTCTCCTGTTCGCGTAGAAGACGATGGATGCAAGGACCAGGCCGGCAGCACAAATCCCGCCAGCGATCTTGTAGGCGCGGATGGCGCACTTCGATTCATGTTCCCCGAGCAACGATTCGGCCTGCCCCAGTTCAGAAATTGCCGTCTTGCCCCAATCGGTGGTATCCGCTCTCGCACTGAAAAGACCGAAGTAGAAGGTTTCGAGCGCATTGTTGTAGAGGAATAGCGTCTTGCTGCTGCAATCGGGTATTGCTCGCACCTTGTCAACGAAAGGTAGAATCTCGTTGAGGTAAATGACATAGTGTGTCTGTTGGTCAAGCTGCTGGCCTTGTTTGCAGTCGGCGGCGTATTCTTTTGCGAGTGCCATTGCTGCGTTTGCTTCGTCGGTGTATGTGTCAAGGTCGTTTCCGAGTTCTCCGTCGAAAATGAGCCAGTTCCCAAAGTGTCCGGCTCTCACTTCCACAATCAAATACAGCGCCGAATCGTAGTAGAGTTCAGCAACAGACAACTCACACTCCGCACCGTATGACGTGATGAGGGACGTGTAGAGTTCGATCAGGCGACGAGCGTCGTTGAGAAGGTCGCTGTCTTTCATTCGAACCTCTTCGGCGCAGTTCCGAAGTGTTTCTTGAAAACGTGGTAGGATGTGCCAATCATCAACGCCGTTCCAGTGCCGACCAATGCCCAGGTTTGCCAACTCCAACTTTTGCGGTCGTTGATGCTTGCGAGAATGTCTCGTTTGGTTTTGCCATCTTCGACCAGCGCCCTGTCTACCGCAGACAAACCGCCCAACACAATCTGTAGACATTCGTCTTTGTTGGTTCCGCTCAACAAACATACCCTGACCTGTTGCGTGGCGAACACAAGGATCTTGTCTATGCGGGCCATGGTTGTCTTGTTTTGCTCAGCGAAGGCCTCGTTTTCTACCTTCTGGAGTTCGACTTTGGCCTTGATTTCCGCTTCGTCAGACTTGATCCAAGTGACGAGAGTGTATGCGACGCAGACCAATGCAACCAATGCGAGAACAGAAACAATGACGGTCATCGTCACTACCTCACCGAGAACGCTTCCGCCTTTCATTGGCGGCAAACCGTGTTCGGTAAGGATCGTGTTGTACGTCTGGAACAAGGACGTGTCTTCTGGAGCAAGTCCCTGTAGCGTCATTCCGAGTCGATTGTTTGAATGACGAAGAATCGCCTCCATGACGTAACGACCTGAGTCGAAAGGAGAAACCTGGATGAGCTTGCCGATTGCCGCTTTGTCCAGTTTGGATTCGAGAGCCTTGGCCGTTTCTTCGTTTCGCAGCGCCGCATACATCGTGCTTGAAAGGTCTGCTACCCTGTTCACCGATGCCGCATACTTCAGGATGAGGGACGGTTGCGTTGTCTTGAGGTTATCCTCAAGAAGCTTGTTCCGCAAATGCAGTTCGTAGAACAGTGTAAGTTGCTCGTGTGCTGCAAGAACAACCTTGCTGAGGTCGGAAAGTTTGGTCATTTCAACGGACCTCCCTGGTGCGCTGCGATGGAAGCGTTCGCATCGTATATTCGTAGACCGTGAAGTAGGTTTTGTCCGACCCGCCGATGTCCGTCGTCAATGGATTTAGGTAGAGACTTCCGCGTGGCGGGATGAGAAAGAACGCAGTCCCGAGATCGAAGTTGTGCATGATGCCGGACGGATCTTGCGTCCCCGTAATAATCGGGTATCGCTTCGTCAGGAAGATGACCGAGTTGGTAAGAAGGTACGCCGACGCACGCGGGAGACTCACGCTGCAAAGAATGAATGTGCTGACCGATTTGTTCTGCGAGATGAGCGGACCCCACGCTCCACTCACCAAAGCCGCGGGATCGAACAAAACCGTCTTTTCCGTGCCGATGAAGGGCAAGGCGTCTTTGAGCTCTTCGTACGACATGTCCCCAGAATCAAACTGTCCCATCTTCCTACACCCGAACCTGGAGTCCGATGAGGCTCACGACTGCGTAGTATTCGACCGACGTACCGAGGCCGGCGACGATGTCCGAGTTGTAGGAGTAAGAGCACTTCACGTCCGTGCCCTCTGGCGTAACCCAACCAATCGGATAGTTCTGGTCAAAGACCTGGTCCGTGTTGTTCGGGAAGAAAGACGAGAACAACAGGCCCTGGTCGTCAAACCAGTCGAAGTTTCGCCCGGTGTCACGGATCTGAAACTGGAGGGCGCACAGCGTGTCGTGGTTCAGGACCGTGGTCGCACCCTTGATGAAGGCTTGCGCGCGGATGGTCTTGATGTAGGTTCGGTAGTCGGCGCTTCCGGTCCAGTTCGTTGGCTGCGTCGTGACACTCAACGAGGTTCCGCCCGCGTTTGAGAGGAAGGTGCCCCGAAACTCGTGGACAAAAAGTCTGGCCACGTTCGGATTCAAGACCACCGCCTCTATAATTTCGCGGGATGATCCGCTGAGAATCTTCGCGATGAATTTGGATTCCTGGTCGCTAAGTGCCATCTGAACACTCCTTTCAAAAGTGGTGGGGCGATGCCGATTACTCGACACCGCCCCGCATACTGCCGCCCCTCCGTTCCTCAACAGGATTGAAGGAGATCCGCTTCACAGGAGCGGAACCTGGTTGCTCAGTTCACGCCCCAGATGATCCCGCCCAGGACGACCTTCACCAACGGATAGCCCGCGATGGTGGGCATTTCGTCGCTGGAGTAGCCCGCGGACGACAGCCAGTCACGCCCGAAGAACGTGATCTTCGCATCGATGTCGTGCGTGGCGTAGATGTCCTGCGGCATGCGAAGGAAATACTGCATCTTCGTCGCGGGAACGCCATTGGACAGAACACCAGCCAGAGTGGCCACGGCAGGAGCGGTCGCGGCGCCTTCCAGGCCGAGCGAACCGGCAACACCGAACCCACAGGGGAACGCCCACAGCGGACCCTCGGCAACGAGCAGCTTGTTGATCTTGACTTCCAGGAAACCGTTTTCCAGAATCCGGAGAAAGTCGAGGGACGAGGTGACCTTGTTGCCGTTCATGTTCGGGATGTAGACGCCGACCGACAGAACCTTCATCTTCTCGCCGGTCGCCAGACGACGGCTGGTCGTGATGTTCGTGTCGATGGCATCCTTGTCCGTGATGTCACGGAAGAGGTTGTACTGCTTGCCTTCCGACATCGCACCGTTGTTGATCTCGACGGTGTCGTACAGAATGCCGTCACGAACGTTCTGGTTCTCGATGAGGAGGGTCTGGCCGTTGGGAAGCCGGATCTGGAGCTGACCCGGATTCTTCTGCGACGCCCGAACATCCACACCACCCTGATTCACTTCACGAAAATTTCCCATGTGTTACCTTTCCTCCCCTAACTTTGTTTGCTGGCGTAGGGAGCCACAAAAAGTTCAAAACCCAATCTCGCACACACATCATTGTATGTCAAGACTGGAAGTTCACGTCTCTACGACCACGGATCGTTTTCGTCGAACACACCGGCGAATTCGGGAGTCGGGTTCACGACACCACCCTCGAAACTCTGGACCGGCGTCGGCAGAAAACCCTCAAAATCCTGGGTCGCCCGAACAGACGGACCAGCCAACAGACCCATCAGTTCATTCAGCCGACCACCGGAGATCGTTTCGACGGCTTCGGGTGCGGCTTCCTTCGCCCACACCGTTGCGCCCATCGAACGCTCGAAGTGCGTCACGGCCATGACACCACTCAGCGCACCACCAGCGCCAATTGCCATCGTCGCCATCGGGAGATTCTCTTCCCAGAGGAACCACGCGACTGCTCCACCGAGTGCAGCCGGAATCAGAGCCTTGAGCAGGTTCAGATGTCCGGGCAGGTCGGGAATGAATGGCAGTCCAGCAGCCAATGCGGCACCGCTCAGACCACCTGCGCCAAGCGCGATCCCGAAGTCCTTCAGCTTGTCCATGTCCACAGCACTGAACCCACGGTCCGTTCCTTCGAACAGACCTTCCAGGGCATCAATGCTCATCAAATCTTTCTTCGCCATGTTGTCTCCTGAATTTGTAGAGGCACCGTGTACGGCACCGTCGTTTTTTTTCTGTTGCGGCGTTCGGTCGTCATACTTCACGTTACCTGCAACCTCCACGACCAGACCTTGCGCGGCGCACAGTTTCCTGTACGAGTCGTCGGCAAGGTATTCCGGTTTTGCGTCAGATTTGTTGACATAGGAAGTTTGCTTGCAGCGTCGTGCGGGTCCAGACGGGGTCTGAACCCATTGGCCAGGCGCTACGGAAGTGACGACTCGGTTTGACACCAGCTTCTCCTTCTACTTCTTGTTGCACCACCCTGCGGGGTTGGGACCAGAGCACGGATGCTTCTTGCCCGACTTGCGACCCTTGCCCTTCTTCGCTCCGGCGAACGAACCGGCCTGCTTCCCGTATTGCTTGATCTCGGCCGCGGTCGGCTTCAGGATGATGGCACACTGAGTCAACTTCAGGCCGGCCTGCTTGATGATCGCTTCAGCAACTTCGCGGATGCCCTTCTTCTTGCTCTGTGTCATCGTGCAGGTCGCATTGGTGGCCGTCGGGTTGCCGGCAATTGCGCGGTTGATGTAGAGGTTGAAGAGCTTCTTCTGATCCGCGTTGAAACCGACTGGGGTTCCGGGAATCTTCTTGACCGGCTTGCGCTTGCCATTGCCGCCACCCGGATCGCTCGGATCCTTCGGATCCTTCGGGCTGTTCTTCGGCTTCCGACCGAAGAACTTCGCCGCACGTGCCTGGTCGCTGTTGGGAACGCTGGTCACGGTGACTTTGCCAGCCACGCGGATGCACTTCTTCTTCTTCCCGAGGCCCTTGCACAGACTGATCCGCCTCACCGGAACCTTCTTCCCCGCCGCGACATCAGCGCCTAGTTCTCCGAGTCCTTCCAAAGTCATGTCACTCATTTTGAAACCTCCAATCTCATTGGTCGACCGCGAATGTGATCGACGTGTTCACAATCGAACGAGGTGCTTCCCATCCTACTTCCCTTTGGAGTGATCCGTCAACAGGAATCCAGCGACCACTTTCAGGATTTTCAGGGGGCACCCCTACCAGCACAAAAATGTGATCCCAGTTCGGTTCTTTGGGAGACGTTCGCCCTTGGGCAGCGACCTTCGTCTCAATGATTTTGATGCGGACAGGGAACCCTGCCGAAAGATACATCGACGCGAGTAGGGATGTGTAGTCGTCGCAGTCGCCGCCGCCAAACTCAAGCGTTCGTCGTGGCGACTGGAATGTGTCGATGCCGTAGATGTCACGACGGTAGCGGACGTCTTTCCGGACACCAGCGTAGATGGCTCTGGTCTTTACGCCGCTGTCACGACTCAGGCCAGCACGAATTGCCGCCAATTCGCCACCAGTGTCACGTTCGGGAACGTCGTAATCCCGAAAATACTTCATTATCCGTTGCCGCACAATCGGGTCGCGACGACCTTTTTGAATGAGAGGCACGAGCAACGCAACCCGCTCTTCCAGTGTCTTGACCTTGTGCAGGGAGGCGGTAGGTTCATCCAGAGATTTGGTTTGGGGATTGGAGAAGGAATTCGGTAGGTTCTTGATGGTGCGGTAGGTCTTGGATCTGGAACGACGGGTGGCCTCAATCGCAGACAGGACCAACCCAACCCCAGTCAATAGTGCGCCAAAACCAGCCATTGCCCCTCTACTGTCTCAATGCGTTTGCCAACTCGGGTCCATGGTTTCCGGCAACGGTCAAAATTCTCTCCGCTGCATCTTGCGTCAGTTCGCCACTTTGCACCATCGCCCCAAGGAACCGTTGTGTCAAACCAACCACCACCAACGTATCCTTCTCGTTGTCACCTGTCAAGGCCCCAACAGCTTTCTTTCCAAACTGCGGAATCTGCGGGACAAACGACATCAACCCCTTGAGGTTTCTGAGAATGTCGTCAGGCTCCATGTTACCCATTTCGCGCAGAATCTTGCGGAACGGGATCTGCGGTTCCTGTTTGGGAGACGGAAGCGACCCGCCCCCCTGATTCGGCAGACTCATCCCGGAAAGCATCCCGATGAATTTGGGAATCAACTCTCCCGCCATTTCGAGAAACTGGTTGCCCTTATCAGGGCCTCCGTTCTTTTTCCCGCCTGCCGATGCCCCGAGAAGAAGTTCCTGGTTCTCCTTGAGGAAGGCCAGGCCATTCACGACCGCCTCCAGGTCCGAGGTTCCGCTGCTTTCTACCTGCCGCTGACGTTCCTGTTCGAGGCGCTCCTCCATCCGCTCCAGTTTCCTTCTCAGTTCGTCCTTCTCCTTCTCGCCGGAATCCATGAATCGCTGAATGAAGGGCTGGAGCAAAGGCAGGTACGCCATGACCTGTTCAATGAGTGGCTTCGTTTCCTTGGGCCGGATCTGCGCGCCAATGGCCTCCGCTGTCTCACGGATGATCTCGCCTATCGGGCGTTCAGGAACGGCGGTTGATGGGGGAAGAGACGGAAGGCCAAAGCCAAGGCCACCAAAGTCGTCCAGGTCCACGCCACGATGCGGCCTCCGTGTGGGTTCGTCGTCCAAACGATCCAGCTTGTCTAGGATGCGCCGAGTCACAGCATCCAATGGTGCCGGAGCGGACTGAACGTCGTCCCGACGAGACGACCGGATCATCTCCTGCATCTGCCGCATGGCCGCATCAGACGAGGACTGCATCTGCTGCATCATCATCATCATCATCATCATCATCGACGAGGACGAATCGTTGCCAGAATTCTGCTGCTTCATCATCGCCATGATGCCCTGCAAGGTCTGGTCGTTGCCACGCTTGAGTCCTTCGATGGTCGTCTGCATGGCGGCTTCTTCACGCTTGCGAGCCTCGTCTTCTCGGCGGGCGACCTCGGCCCGGACACGTTCGTTTTCGGCGATGGTCATCTGCAAGATCTCCTTGAGTTCGTTCTTCTGGTTGTGGGAGCGGGATTCTTCCGGGGCGAATACCTCGATCTCGCCACGACGCTCTTTGGTGCCATTGGGCAACAGAAGGTAGAGCGCAAAACGCCCGCCACCAACGTCCGGCACGATGTACCGCTTCACGAACGCCTCAACCGAAGGCTCCTTCTCAACCTCGGTGTAGGAGTAGGAATCGATGTACTGCTCCCGGCCAACGTCCAGAACCTTCTTGATTTCGAGACGAGTGCCGCCCGGCAGTTTGCGATTGAAGCCACGGATCTCGGACGCGTCAACGGGACTGACACCTGCCCGAGGCTGGATGTTTAGGACGCGAGGACGAACGAGTGGCGTACCTTCGTCCTGAACTGTCGGCATGCTGACGGGATCGTTGGGAAGCGGAATTGCGCCGTCAAACTCGATCCCGCCTTCGTCCGGCATGAGATCTTCCAGATCAAGCGGTTTGCCAGCGAGTTCGGCAGCTTTGGCCGCTGACTTTACCGCGTTCTTGGCCTTGTTGATTTTGGAACGGGCGGTCGATGCAGCCTTCTTCAGAACGCTTTTCTCGGTTTTCATAGGTTCCCTCCTACAGGTGAACGTCAAAAATCGAACGGGACAACGCGTCCACGTCCATCCTTATATAGTCACTGGTTTGCGCCAGTGTGCTGTGCCCTGCGATTTTCTGGATTGTGATCTCGGGAACGCCGGCGTTGTGGAGAAGAGTAAGGTAGGAGCGACGGAACGTGTGCGGTTCGATTTTGAGGCTGCACATTTCCGAAAGCTCTTCCAGCCACAGAAATACGCTGCGTTTGGAGACGCTTTGGGTTGGGACACGGGGTGACGGAAACAACCATACGGAGGTCTGGAACCGGCGGTTTTCCAGGTAGTTGATGAGGATTTCGTCGCCGTAAGACAGCATCGGGACGATGCGTTCCTTGCCGAATTTCGCCGCATTCTCGTCTGTGTCCTGGTTCTCTGAACGGACACGGGCCATCAAGACTCCATTGGCCGAGCGGGAAAGGTCTTCGACCAGGAGCGTGCGAGCTTCGTTGGCCCGAAGGCCGGTGCACGCCAAGACGCAGACGTAGGCTGCACGGTGCATTTCCATGCTGCCGATAGCGGTCTCGATGGCCAGACGAATTTGCTCTGAGCTAAGTATGCCTTTGTATGAGGGACGTATGCGAGGTGTCTTCGGGTTGTAGATGAGGCGGATTGAGATCTTGCCGTTTGAGTTTCGTTCTGCATACTTCAGGTATTCCCGGACGCCGGATAGGATGGTCTGTATGGATCGAGGTTTATAGCGGAGATCTTGCAGAAACATGACGAATGTGTCGAGTGTGTTCGGCGGCATGTTTGTCAGTTGGAGATTGGCTGCAGACAGGAATTCGGAGAAGCGTTTTGTGGCCCCACCGTAGATTTGAACAGTCTTTTGGGAACGGACTTTGCTGAGATACGCTAGAAACTCTTCCCTGAAAAACACGGCAACTCCCGCTAGGTTTCAGGCCGAATGTAGTCTAATTCAGATGATTGTCAAGAGATAATCTTGGGGGAAACGTCCTGGAAGAACGAACATGCTATGATGTTTTCGTGAGTCGGTACATGGCCAATCTTGATGCCACCACGACCGTCAGATTCGACTTTGGGCGGCATCGCACCGCAGGGCGCAAGTCCAGCAGGTAAACCACTCGCAATAGCCTCCGCAAGCCCAAACCACGCACAATCCTTACATCTTTTATCCATCAGTTCCCTCCTGACATCGGCGGTTTCCAGTCGCCGGTTGTGATGCCCTTGATGAGCCAACCAATAAAGTAGAATGCAGTCGTTACAGTTCCGCCACTGGCACCGATTACGGCTGCAGACTTGAGTTTCTTGATACTCGTGTCTTCAAGACGAGACTCGATGGTAGTCAAACGATCCAGTATGGAAGGCATCGGGTTGACCATCGTCTCGATGGTCTTGATCCGATCGTTCAGGTCGTCGAGATCTCGGTCTATGTGTAGGAGCGATTGTTCTGTCGCTCCCTGACTTTTGCTCGAAGCAAGCATGAAAGCCTGAATATCTCTGTCGTCCATTCCATGCCTCTACCCTAGCTGAAAAGATCGATTTAGAATCTCGCATGAAGTTGAACGACATTCCTTTCCGTCGCAAAGTGGCAGGTCATTCGAATCGGGCGGAATGATAACCATCCAACCATCGAATGGACCACGGTCCTTGAAGAACGTGAGGGTATGTTCTTTGCAAGGCTCAACAAAGGCGCTGTCGCCTGGGTTGAGTAGGTTTTTTGAGAAGCCTTCGCTTTCCACCAGAAGATTTCCTGTTCCGGATAGACCCAGGTACTCGTGGCCAACGGAATGACCGTGTTTGACCAAAGTGAAATCTTTGGTGGCATCGTACGAAAACCGATAAAATATGAGCTTTAAGTCGCAGAAAATGATGCGAAGGGTCAATGCCTCGATTTCCACTGTGTCTTTGTTGACGACCCGGAACGAAACAGCCAACGTCTTCAAAGCCTGGTTCAGCGACACCACTTCCCGCAAGCTCTCTTTTCGGTCCATCCCGAACACCTCTGTCATGGCGTAATCTGCTCGGCAATGAATGCCAGCGACACCGTATACGCGCGGAGGCATCGGTCGCATTTCACCGTCTCACCAACTGTATAGGACGGCGACTGAACTGTAAAGCCGCATTCGCACTTGAAGGTGGTTGTGCCAAGCGTGTTGCTCGAAAGTGGATAGATTTGGACGGTGACGAGCCGGAGTGGCTCCAGACCCTTTTTCTCAAGGATTCTGCTAACTTGTTTCTCTTTGCTCTCGAAAAAACTCATTTCTGGCCTCCAATGAAGCTGTCAAAAAGCGAACGCCATTGTTCGCTGATGTGCTGTTCTCCAAAAACCTGTTTGGCGATGTTTGCCATGTCGGCAGAAGGGGATTTGTTGTAGTCAAAGAAGTCATCCGCAAAATCTTCCGCAGCGCCAATCACCGACATACCAACCAACGAACGCGGGTCAGATACGATTAGTTCTGCTGCGCTCATGTCGGCGATGACCACAGCATACTGATCTCCAGCCTGCTCCATCAATGCTTGCAATTCGCACGAACCGTTGGTGTTTGTCGCAAAGACCTGGAGTCCGCAACAAAGGGCCTGGATCATCGGACACCCAACGCCCTCCATCTTCGAGGTATTTAGGAAGAGATCCGCCCCCCAGAACAACTCACGGTACTGCTCTTCGTCCAGCTCATTTGGCACCCAGGTTATGTTCTGAACATCGAGCGCCTTTATCATCTCTGGAATGCTGGCGTACCACGGGTCGTTGGCGGATGCATGCAAAAGCAGATGAGTTATTATCTCTCGACATTTCGCCACCTGAAGAGCCAGGCCGAGGTTCTTGCGATGCATCGCTCGGCCACTCCACAAGATGACTTGTTTGTCGATTCCGTTTTTGGCCTTGGCCGCAGCTCGTTCGTCTTTGCTCGGGTATCGCCAGAAATCGGTGTCCACTGCATGGCAGATCGGAGCATGGATGTGGAAATCGGACTTGACGGTTTGCGCGATCTTCCTGGATGCAGCGGTGGCCGGCACGATGAGGTCGAATCCCTGAAGAATTTCCGGCGTGCCCATCCCCGCATTTCCGACCAACCCTGGGTCCCAGACGAAATACAGTATGGACATCGGGACGCCATGCCCGTGCGACAGGACTTCGTTCAGGTGCTTGAAAAACAGGAAGTTGGCAAGAACGTAATCTGGACTCATCGCGATGAGAGCATCCCATTCCTGGCCGATCATCCATTCGGCAATTTTGCTCTGCATGATGCCGCCAGTGGCCTGCTTCGGTCCGAACAGCCCGACCTTGACATTGCCCCAGTCCTTGAAAAAGACATCTTCTTGACGATTCATCCGGTCCGTGTTGGCGTTGAAACCGTAGACCGAAACGGTATGTCCCATCTCCATCAAGACCTTCGCAATGAACCGCATCTGGAGAGCGATCCCGCTCTTGAGGGTTATGTCGTCTCCAACCATCAAAACATTACTCATCGTTTGACCTCCTCAAATTCAGCGTCCACGATTACCGTGGGTTTGGGGGTTTTCGCTGCCGCTTCACTTCCTACCTGGATAAGCCAATCCAGCACATCGGCCATACGAACTTGGCCAGTGCCCGGATGGGCCTTGCGAAAGATCGCAAGCAAGACCGGAAGTCTTGTCGCAATCTCGGCCACGTTGCTCAGTACCGCCAAAATGGCGTCCGAATTCTTCATCGCAAATCTCCATACCCAGATATGTCGTATGCCCAAAAACAACCATCTTCCGAAAAGTTTCCTTCGTCAAGATATAATCCGGTTACTTGGCCATAAGAAGTAAATGTAAGAACAAGTGTTTGTGGTGCACCATATGGGGTACTAAAATACCCATCTTCGTAAGTCGATTCCTCAAGAGCCATCACCTTATACTTGTTGTCATCGCACCACATCCGAAGACGCTCCTCGTCGTATGAAAACGCACACATAATTTCGTCAACCTTGCCCCAGTGCTTTGGCTTGAAACAAGAACCTTTCTGGATTTTGAATTCCATGGCCCATTCACCAACGGGCAGAATCTTTTGCCCGTCGTAGTCGTCTCCGCACCCCAACACCAACGCTACCAAACATACCAGAACTAGTCTCCACATCGTGCTCCCTCCTTGCTGTTCACCGTTGGAAAACTGCCACGTTCACGTCTGACTGCCGTTACGACCGTCTCTGTTCCACAGACGACGCATGTATTGCATTCGCCTACTTTGGGCGGCGAATCGGAAAACACTACCTCATGTCCGCACTCGTATTTCACGATTGTGTATGTTCGGCTCATTCCTTGACCTCATCTCCCCATGCTATCCATCCAGGACGCTTCTTACGAGCAAACATGTCGAGACGTGGACCGTGCACCATGGACTCAGCACGGGAGTAGAAACCGGACGGCTTTTCCAAGTGCGAGAACGATGGCGCAAACATCACGGTCGGAATGTTTGAGGCGTTGATCTCCGGAGTTCCGATTGTGCCGACGATGACATGCTCCGTACAGTTACGTCCATAGGTGCCAACGCCAAGTTTGATTTCAGGCATTGCAATGCCCCAAAGCTCGGCACCACTTCGCTTTTGCGCTTTGGTTGTCTTGATCCATGTCCAGATGGTTTTTGGTTCGAAGCCCCAGGCACGCATGACCATCCCCGCCAAACCATGTGCCAAAAAACTGTTTGGCGTCCACAAGAAGAGCACGCAACCATCGTCGTGCGGTTCGAAAATCAGCGGCGCTTTGAAGAGAGTGTCGGTGGCTTTGAGTTTGAAGATGCCGTTTGAACCGAGAGCGACAATTTCTGCCAGTGGCATGGTTTCGTAGTGCTTCGATGTACTGCCGCGTTTGTTGATTCCCCGGTCGTCATACTGCCAGGGCGGGTCAGCCACAACACACCTCACTTTCATGGTTCCCTCACTGGTTTCGATGCCTGCTGTGCTCCGCCCCCAACCATCGACCAAGAAGGGGGAACGGAGCGCAGCAGAGGCACTATGGGAGAGAGACAGAGGGACGTATCTTACTTCTTCACCTTGGCCGCTTTCAACGTCTGCGGCGGGGCGTCAACGACGTACGCGTAGAGCCGGTTATCGTTCTTCTGAACCGTCAGGCCCGGCACCTTGCGCTTCATGTTCTGGAAAGCCGCGTAGATGCGCTTGATCTCCTTCGCACCCTCGGCATCCTGTTCGAACTCGAAGCACAGTCCTTCCACTTCCTTGTTTACCAGCCGACCCACATGTTCGGCGATGGCACTGGTCCGACCACCGAATTTTGCCTTCGCCGGCACTTCCGTTCGCTTCACGTCTTCTACCTTCACGGTTCCCCTCCATTTGTCTCGCACACACGCGCGCACGCATTATGCGAGGGTCAGTGTTTCTACTTCTGAGTGAAAAGTCCCAACATTGCGCCCAGTTGGCCGATTTTCGATGTCGGGTCCGACAGCGCGTCGATGAGGCGCGCTTTCAGGAGGTCGATGATCGCACCGGCCACCCCTTCCAGTCCATCAATTTCCAACTCGACTTTGATCCGAATTTTACCGTCGCTGCTCATTGGCGTTCCCTCCGTCCTAAGCATGGAGCCAGAATACATGCTTGCTTGGACCTGTCAAGACCTTTTTTTGTTCTTCAGTCACCAATGTTTGCAGGCTCGGCTTTCATTGCCTCGAAGAGTTTGTTCAGAAAGTTCACGGCGAGCCTTGCTGAGTGCGAGTTCTCGTCTTCCACTTCATTCTTCACAAATGGGATGCTCTGAAACATCTGGCTGCCAATCTCGATTTCAGTGTCGTTCTCGCCGCAGAATACGATGATGCTGTGCGAGGACATGTCGAAGACCCAAACCAAATCCCGCCATCCTATTCGCGGCCATACCCACGCCGGTTCACCGGCGAGATTCCGCATGGTGCGTGTATTGTTGCGGCTCAGGAGTGTGTGTTTGAAGTCTACCTGGCTTACGCCGAGCCAGGTCTTGACGCCCCTGAAACCGAAGACTGGAACGAAGACACGAGGTTTCTGTTTGGTGTACGCCAGCATCGTCGTGACGACTGGCTCGTGCTCTACGTCTTCCAACCCCTCCTCCAGGTCCAGGTTGGGGTCCAGCAGTCTGAAAATATCGTCTTCCATTGCTCACCTCCTAACGGTCAGGTGGTAGGTATGCCGACGCATCGTGCCGGCATGGATGAGACGGGAGTCATAGCCATGCTGTTTCCAGAAAGCGACGACCTCCTCTTCGGACACTACCTTGACTGCTGGGTCCGTTCCTTGGTAGACGTCGAGCAAGGACATCTCCACGATTGCCTCGGGAACGTGCGTCCTCATCCAGGGCAGAATGGTCGTCTGCGCTTGCCCCCAAAGATCGGGCTTGCCCATGAAATGATGCCACAGGCCCATCACGACGAGGTTTGTGGAGACCGAAGTCTCTTCCGCGATCTGAGCGAAAGAACGCAGATCGTACTGGATGCTGCGTAGGCCAAGCTTCTCGAACATGGGCTGTAAGCGGACGTAGGAGGCGTCCAGGTCCGTTGCCAGACACGGTGTGCCCTCTTGTTCGATGGCCCGGGTCAACATGCCGAAGTGAGCTCCGATTTCGATGCACTTGTCCCATCCACAGGAGATGATCGTCACGGCTTTGACCTTGCCATCCCAACAGGTGTTGCATTCGTGCAACGGGAAAAGCTCGAAGAACGGATGCTTTACGGGCTGATATGTCGTGTATTTCAGAGGCTCCTTGTAGATGCTGAAGATCTTGGTTGCGAGGTCGGCCAGGTTCTTCGAACACGCATGGATCGTGCAGGGAATGGTTGGCAGGCCGAGTTGCATTGAGAACGCGGAGCGGTGGTGGCCATGGGCGTAATGCACCCCTTCGTCGTCGCAGAAGACCTCGATCGGTTCCAACACCCCATCCACCTTGACGCTTTCGTACGTGCGTCGGCGCATTTCGTACACACCCTTGGGGGTGAGTGCTGGATTCCGTTTTTGGATGACGAGAAAATATGGCCAGTACGGGTTTGATGGTTCGAGGGTCAAGATACCGTCGCTGTATCCTTGGGCAAGCTGAATATGCGATTCCAGAATCGGCCAAATACGGTCAAGTCTCGAAAGGTCAACCTGGACTGTGACGCTGTAGAGCGAATTCTTGTGACATGCCTGATAGATACCTTCGTAATGTTTCATCATGCACCCCTGCTGGCAAAGATGGTTCGTTGGCCATAAAACTCATTGTCAATTGTTGACTCGATTCGGAATCCGGCATGTTCAATCGTGCGACACAGAACCTCTTTTGTGAAATGAAAAACATGTTGGATCGGATCGAAGTAGCCCTTCTTGTCCAGGCCGAGCGACCACGCATCGCTTGTTTGCAGAGCTTCTGGATTCAGGTTCACATGGAACTCCTCGTAGAATGTTTTGAGGAGTAGGATGCCGCTTGGTTTGAGTATGGAGTGCGCTCGGATGAGATCCTCCATCGGCGTGCTGGTGTGCTCCAGTACGTCCATCATCAAGACAGCGTCGTAGGGCGATGTTGGGTGTGCTTGCTGGAAAAATGCATGCTCAAGCTTGACTCCACGGGACTTCGCAATCTCAACCGCCCGTCCGTTCGGTTCGCATCCTTCAACTTCGCAACCGAAGTCGTCTTGTGCAATCTGGAGAAAATCGGCAATGTTGCTGCCAATCTCGTAGATTCTACGCATTGGTTCCGGGGCCAACATCGCGTTGATCGTGGCCAGGCGTTCAGAGTAGTACGTTTTGTGGAACTGACGGTACATCTCCGTTTTGCTTTCGTCGAAGCTGCACATGGAACCAAACTTGAGGCATTTTTCTGCAAGTGCATGGCACGCAGGATTGTCGTACGCCTCGACTGGTGTCGTGATGGTCCTGTCGTAACAACCGACGCCGCAGTCGGCGCACAGAATGTAGTTCGCGCCCAGTCCCATCAAGTTCACGAATGGGGTCAGCGTGAAGGAAGAGCCGCCACAAATACTACACGTTTTTCGTTCCATTGCTCAAAACCTCCAGCTTCCGAAACAGCCGTTGCATGCGTCATGAGTCTGCCTATCACCCGTACAGTGGGCGAGAAGTTCGCTACGGGTGTGGGTCAACCAGATGTTGTTCCAGAAAATCCCCCCGACTTCGCTCGATGGCGGGTCCACTCGACGGCAGAAGGTCAAAAAACCGTTGCCGTCCATCCCAATCGAAACAAAGGGCGACATACACCGAAACGGAGCTTCGTCAAACTCGACCAGTTCAGGCCAACTCTCAACCAACCTTGCTTCGGGCAATCGACGAGCAACTTCAATCGCACGCTCCACGTCTTTATCCCCCACCCGTAGAACATTCTTCTGAAAGAACGGGTCTTCCATGCCGCCATGCGGGAGTAGGTTGTGGATGTGGGCGAACCTCGCGCCAAGGATATGCGCCATCCCGATCATCGACGGCAGGGCGTTCAGATTGCCCTTGTGCAGGACGTAGGAGACGCCGACTCTCACGCCAGCGTTTGCCAGAAGGACGATGTTCTGGAGAACCGTGTCCCAGGTCTTTGTGCTGGTAACGGACTCATGCTCCTTCGCATCGAAACTGTTGAGACTGACTGAAACGTAGGATACCTTCTTCAGCGTTTCCAGGTGCGCCTTGACCAGCGATCCGTTCGTAATGACCCCGACGTGAATCTGTCGCTGAACCAGCGTCTCTACAATGGCTCCGAATCCGGGGTGCATCAGCGGCTCGCCAAACCCAGCGATGCAGCACGAACGGATGGTTGGAAACTTGGCAAGAGCAGATGCGAGCATCGTTGGCGTCACATTGCCACTTTGCGGAACACCACCTTTCTGACGTTTGCACCAACCGCACTTGAAATTGCAACGGTCGGTGAGATACAGCGTCAGTTCGCTCGGACCCTTACTATGTTCCCCGACGTAGGCGGAAAGTCGCCGGTAGTCCTGATTCGGGAGACGGGAGTCAAGTTCGTCGGTAGGAATGGGTCCTGTCATACCAGCGATGCACCCAAGGTATTTTGCCCTCGCGATTTCGTTGTCTGGATGTGCGATCCACTCCGCTTCCAGTTTCTTCGGATACTGCGCCAACCAACCCATCCATGGTAGCGCACGGTGTTTCTGCATCAGTCGTTGCCATCTCGTGAAGGCCATCCCCGGAGTCTGAGACGCATAGTGCGTACCGAAAGTCCGATGCGTTCGTCTCCATTGACCGCCGCCAAGGTCCTGGTCCCCGAGTTGCATCCCCATGATTTCGAAGCCATCTTCCTTCAGTTTCAGGTTCTGTCCCATCTCGCAGGATAGGGATTCAGCGTAGGGGTAGCGTTGCATGATCTCGTGTCGGTAAATCTTTACACCCTGAATCGGACGGTGCACATCGTCATCCCAGAGCCACGCGACCACCTGGCACACGCCACTAAAGGCCTCCTCCCTTGCCTTCATCGTCTCATACAACTCACGAATCGCCCACGGTTCCAACAGCATGTCCGCATCTACCTGGACGTAATACGGCGTTTTGCAACGGTCGAGCATCTGCTGAAATGCCTTCCACATCGGCGCTACACCGGAAATGCTTTGTCGGGTGAATGTGCAGTCTTGCTGGTCCAGATGTTTGTGACAAGTTGCGGTGGATGGTTCGCCACTTGAAATCACGAAAGCCGTTACTTCGTTTGTCAAGTCCATTTGTTTGCTACCTCCTGTAGCATCGTTGTGTACTTTTCGGCCCATACATTCCACGACCATCGTTCTTGGATCTCGGCCCTGTTCACTGCGCCCATCAAGGCACGATCCGCTTTGCTCAGGTCTCGAAGTCCAGCCAGTGCATTTGCCAAGGCTTCCGCTTCCGGCTCGACCAACACAACCCCACTCATCCCGAAATGTTTGAGTTGAGACTTGTGCAGATCTTCCACATGACCGCATCTGGTCGAGACGAGGATCTGGCCGGACGCCATCGCCTCATTCACCGAGTTGCTGCATCCCTCATGTCTCGACATGCAGAGGTACACGTTCGAATCCAGATACCAGGCCGGCATCTCGTCTGGCGGAATGCGGATTTTCGTGAAGTCGGCCCACTTGCCTTCCAGACCCAACCGACTTGTCGCCGGAAGGATCATGCCATAGAAACCTTTGGGGTCCAGATCCCAGGCACGATCCCGCTTCGAGTTCCCCGCCCAACACGGCCTGAGTTCGCTGAAGTCTTCCACCGCTCGACGATGTCTCGACATCAAGACCGGATTCGGCAGGTAGGTGATGTTTGGGACATGCGCCCCATACTGGGCAAAGAGATTCAGGTTGCAGACCCAGAAATGGGCATATCCGTTGGCATGCCTGAATTCGACTTCGCCAGGTGGCCCATAGGGTTCTTCAAAAAACAGGTACGTTGCCAGCAACGCGCCAATCGTTCGGTTTCTCGGTAGCCGACCGTTGCATCTCGGAAACGGAAAATATTCTAAGATTACGTCGTAGTCTTCCACGTTGGGCCACGGCTTGCCGGCCATCAGTTCCCTGACGTAGACGACGTCGCACTGGATGCTCTTTTTGACTGCGTGCTGAAGGTCCAGGGCATTCCGTGCGAACGCCCAATCCGGAATATCGGCAACAAGAAGTGCTCTCGTTTTTCGCTTCACGGCTTCCCTCCGTCCACGGAATCTTTGCACACGAATGCTATCCACGCAAGCCCCGATCGTTTTGTGCTTTCAAAAACGAACGAACATGCTTCTCAAAGCTCGCATCATAAAGAAATCCTCTGCTTTCCAACGTGCGAATGAGGAATTTGGCGTCGCCCTGACGTTTGTCGCTGCCCCAAAACTCCCCAAACGGAAAATCCTGCACATAGAACAGTGTGCGTCTGAAGGCAAGTCTCTTCATCTGCGTCACCATTCGTATCCTCCTTCCGGAACAAAAAAGCCGAGTGCGCCCTTGCATGGACGAAACGGCAATGCCTTGCCGTTCAGCACCAAGAATCCGTACGGTCCAAAGAACCAGGACGAATCACAGGTCGTTACGCAGTCCACAATCTGCATCTGGGCCCACAATCCCGCCACGATCGAACAATTTGATGTCCGGCAGCGAAATCTTCGGGAAGTTCTCACGAACCCACCGATATCCTTTGTAGTCGAATGCTTTGCCCGTGTGGATGAGGACGAAACCGCGGTAAAGCGATGACCACGTTCGGTTCTCTATCAGTTTCGGCGGATCGCATTCTTCTGGGTGCGAAAGAATCCATGCCCATGGCTGAAGTATGGAAAGTGCTTTCAAAGCATGACCTCCAGTGGATGAGTCAGTGTAGGGCAGTGTGAGCTGTGAGGCTGAGCACCAAACGGATGAGTTGACCCGCGTGCGCCGCAATACTGACAATAATATAGCGTGCCTCTTCCTGCCGATGCAGCTTTGTCTCGCGCTTCGACGCAGGTCCGCAGTCGGTCAATCTCGGCTTGCATTGGTGCAAATCGATTGTAATCGCGCTCGATCTGAGCACTTGCTGATGCCTCCTCGTTCAGCCGAGCAATCTCAGCGTCTAACAGGTGACGATTCGTTGGTCGATTGGCCTCATTCCGTAGGCGAACAATCTCCATGTTGGCCTGTCGGAGAAGATTCTGAGGAGATCTCACAAGTTCCAGTGCGTAGCGCTTTTCCGACTGCTTTTGACGTTCTGCTGCCGCATCTGGATGATGCTGCTTGCAGTACCCGTCTTTCACGGCGTTGCGTGCACAGTTTCGGTGATGATATCCATCCAAAACACGTTCTTTGCATCGTTCGCTCATTGTTGTCATCCCTCCTCGTCATTGCCGCATAATCGCACCATGATCGGCAGTCAATACCGGCGCACTGTTGCGAATGCAGAAAAATTGATTGCTTGAGAATGCATGTCGCTGTATGAACCATCCCTCTGGGCACGCCTGTTCCCGTAACTCAGTTTTTGAGTAGTATGGAGAGTGCCGATTTCTTGGTTCTCCTGGGAACCCGAGCAATGCCAATGCTCCAGTCAGTGTCAAAACTACAGCAAGAACGCGCAGCACGATTAGGTATGTTTCCGCGTCGTCACTGTTTTTGTACCATCGATTCACTGCCCAGCTCCCAACAAAGCATATGGTCAGGAACGCAAGGCATATGAAACTGATCATGATTCGCATCGTCATCCCTTATCCCTTCTCGTGGTTTTTCGTTGCCATCCGATACAGTCTTGACACGATTGCGGTGTCGTCGAGATTCTCATCGGGTTCTGATCCCAAGGCAATTCGCTTTACCACCGACCGAAACATACGCAATCGGGATCGTATCTCGTGAACTTCCGAGATATGTTTGATCAGGTCGTTTTCCCGGACGAGAAAAGCCCGAGTCTCTTCAGTCAGTTTTCGAACACGACTTACGAGCGACATGTTCTCGTCATTCTTCGCATTCAGCAATGCGATGACTGCGTCAAGACGACTTTTCAGGTTTTCTTCCGTCGTGCCAAGTTCATTGCATTGGCGTTGGAGGGAGACGCTTGTTCTGCGCTCAGCATTGAGTGCCTTGATGGCGTTCTGGTACATGCACTCGTCTTCTTTCTTGGAATCTCGAATATTTGCCAACTCCTTTTCCAGTTCAGCAACGATTCTGAGCAACGTTTTTTTCGTTCGCTTGTCTTCCATCTGTAGTCCTCGTCTTCTACGGTTTGGGTTTGCGGTACGGTACGCCGACATGATGTTCGTCCCATGCTTCAGGAATCGGACTGCCGGCTGGCAATGTTGGAGCCTCCAGCAACCCGAATTCGTTTTGTGCCCAAACCCCGACAGCCTTCCAGATGAGAGAACCGGGGTCCGATTCCTTGGCTGCGTAGGACTGTCGATGCGCGCCGATGTAGAGGACTTTGCCCCCCATCTGACGAACTATGTTGATGGTCGCAATCACTGCCATCCTTGCGGCGTTGGCCTGGTGTTCCGGAAAATCCATCGGCTCGTTCTTCGATTTCTCCGGTTTCCAGAAGTATTTGGGGTCTGTTTCGATGCCCGAAAAGTAACCTTCGGTTTCGACCCCGACAGACCGTGCATTGAATCCGTGAGCATGCCACATCAAGTCTTCCACGTCATGCAGAAGGAATGCCATCGGCGTATCGCGCGTAACAACCCAGTGGCAATCCAGCCCAAGCCATCGCTGAATGCCAGTCGAACCCATGCACGCCATCTGATGTAGAACGATGGTATCTACAACTTCAATCGGACGTTTCTTCGGTTTTCCACGTTTCAAAAATGCTATACCTCGAGCGTCTTTCACGGAGTCGTGGTCGTCGAATTGCCCGATGGATTCGATGAAGGCTTTGTTCAGGGCATCGACTTCCGAAACGTCAAGTTCGGTTCTGGGTTCATCGTAGCCGAGGACGTGCGCCACGGCACGCAAGGTTTCGTCACCCAGACACCCATCCACTCCCCACCTCGGTAAACTGCCGCCGAGCACAACAATTTGCCGTTGCAAGTCCTTGACTTCAAAATGCGTAAGATTCGCCTTCATGCCTTCTCCTCGTTTCGGGATAATTTCCGCTTACGTTCAAACAAGTGCCCAACAAACTGACCCTCCAGCAACATGAACATCCCAATGTATTTTCCAGCTTCAGAAGAGACTGGTTGCCCGGTTCCATGACAGATGAAATGCCTGTCTTCGTTGTCCTCCTGGTGAGAATCAACAATTGCCCACAGACAGGGCTTCCCGTACTGAACCCCAACAGAAACCACCTCAGCCCCAGGTGGCATTGTCAAGGAAAATGTGTCTGCAACAACGAACGGGTATTTCCAAATGGTTTTACGCATTACGGCCTCCATGCAATCGTGAGTAGTGCCGGTATGATGCTAAGGATTGCGGCGAGTGTCGCATTTTCAATGTTGCCGGCACCACCAAGTAGATATAGACAACTGATACACATGAATATCAGCGACGATGTAGTCCAACAAACACGCATCATTTTGTTTCCTCCTGAACGGACTGTTCGGTTTTACAAAACAGATCTCTCTTGCTCTGCCGTCATAAACCAGCGGTCTATTTGTGTACTAGATGCTCCGCAATGTGTCCATAGCATCGGTAAGCAGACACAAAATGCGTGCTTTCTTCCATTTGTTGGTTTCGTTATCCATCTGCGTTGTGCAGTTCGTAAGCTCCCCCATTACCATTGCAATCCTGTCAAGCGTAATTGGACCTTGCGATGATGCCGGAACGTCGTTTATCGCAACAACACTTACGCTGCCTTTATCCACCAACCGGGCAATCGACCGTAACACCATGACGCTCAGTTCGTCTACGGTTTTCTTGGCCCATCCTTTGTCGTCGATTTCGTATCCGACCAAAAAGATAAGCTCATGCAATTCCAGTGGCCATGTTGCTGTCAGCAGAAAGGAAACGATAAGCGCATCTATACTGTCGTTGTTGCTAAGGTCCGGTTCCGGATCAAGCAGCACGACGCGAACATCTCCAGTCTTCACAAAACCAAACAACACGATTGCTTCGCCATCCAACAAAGATGCTTCCCAATTATTCATCGTTTTTCCTCCTCTGTGGCCTTGGCCCATGCGAGCCAACAGTTGACTTCCTGCACTCGACGCTGTCTGATTGGCAGGTTGTGCACTCTGCAAGGATCTCGCAGACAATCGAACTCAGTCGCTAACGGATTGATGTAGTCAATCGGACAACCATCAATCATACCAGCAAGGATTTCAAGTCGTTTCTGTGTCATGGTTTACCTCCAGCGGTTTGCGGAAAGGGCAACGGCGTGCACAACTGTTTGCTTCCAGTCTGTTGCGAAGCATCGCGTTTGCTGTCTCAGCAAGCACAACCTTTGCAGCAAAGCCTTCCTGCATCATTTCGTTCGCTACAAAAGCTTGCACTGCCTGCTTCTTCAGCTTCTCGACCATGCCTTCCAACACGCCGATACGAAGTCTGGCCGCATCCAGTTGGTCTGCTTTGAGTTTCGCAACAGACTGTGCCAAATCGCGTTGACGGAACAAATCGTCCATCGTCAACGTCTTCGTGTCCTTGAATCGTTCCTTCTTTCCCATCACGCCTTTACCTCCACGCTCAGTCCTTTGGTTGCAAACGTAATCTTGCGACAGTTGCCTGGCAGCTTGATGTCTTCGTACGCTGTGACACGAGCATACACGTCGTTATCTTCGTACACGTCAAACGGTCGATGCAGTGTGCCAAGAAATACACTCTCGTTATTGGTTGTCATCAACCACAGTGGAGACTGAAACGCAAGCATGCAGTTTACTCTGACTTCGAGCACCATCACATTCGCGACAGTCTTGAATGTTCCATCTTTGGCAGTAAAGAATGGAGCGGGGCCGAAAGGGCCACCGAAAACATCTTCGAGGTCAACGTCACCAAACGCAATTACGATATCCCGAAACGCCATTCGTCTGCCATCCGGCAAACGCCTGCTGTTCCTGAAGAAATGGATTTCTGTTCCTTTCTTGATGTTGCAGCTTTCCAGCATCACTGAATCCGAGAATATGTAGTCTTTCATCCCAACCTCCAATATTCTTGCATCACGATTATGCATCTGGCCAGGATGCTGACAAAGGCCGTCGATTCGGTTTCAGGAAAGATCATCTCGCCGCCGATGTCGTGATCGCATGTAAGTTTGATTTCGCCGTTCGTCTCACACAACCACACAACCTCACCCGTTTCGTGGCTCACTATGACCTCATACGGCGGACCCGTAACAACAGTGTTGTTCACCCACAACCTTACCTTTGGAATAATTCCGATGCTTTTTTCCAGCCCGAACGTCACCGAACCAATCACGCCATGATCTCCTATTGTTATGCGACGTGGAGTATGCAGATTTGTTCTGTTGTAGTCCTTGTTTATGATGTCACGAAAGAAACAAAGCGTGGTTGGCAAATCACAAGCTCGCCCACTCCACTCCACGGTATCATAGATGACGGGCGGTTGGATTGCGTTGAACATTTGAAACGAAGTCGTTATCCAACCAACCTTTGCACCAATTTGAATACCAGGCTTCTTTGTGTTGTTCATTCCGTTACCTCCTTCTCCTTGCGAAGCAATGCCGCGCATCTGCCACAATACCTACCAACTCAGCATGATCCGTCATTGCCACCAAACGCCTCAGCAACGCCATCGCCTCAATCCAGTCGGTGCAAATATCTACAATCTCTCCACATGTGACATTGCCGAGCAATCGCACCTGTGGTTGCCACGACAGCGCACATAACCGAAGTTCGATGGTTGCTTTATCGCTCGATCTTGTCACTGGATTCGCAAGGGCCGTGATACGATTTTCGTACACCACATCTTGCACCACTTCCACTTTCCCATCCTCGGCCCACTCGTTCAAAACACTCGCATCAATGGTTCCGTCCTTCACGTTCACGATCAAGGCTTCCGCCACAACCTCAACAGACTCATGGTCATAACACTGAATACATCCTTCATCCTTCAGCACCCGGACAATACGGCTTCGCCTCATTCCGTTTACTACATCTTCGAGTTTCATGGATTCCTCCTTGCATGCCTTGTACGAAGGCTGCTCTGTGGCCCCGTTAGGGCCGTTATTTTTTTTCACCGCTAGGGTAGGGTAGGCCGGGGCCTTTCTCGGCCTCTATGGCCCCGCTAGGGCTCTCACCTGCCCGGTATAGGGCCAAGACCCGGCCTAGGTCAGCCGCGTCATTAGTGAGGAGCAGGCATTCGGCGCAATCCCGCAACTCCACCACGTCAGTCAGCTTGCATTTGCCATAAGGGCACCCGAACCGCCCTACGACCCAGTCAGCGAGCGTTTCCAGGAGACTGTCCGTGTGTTTGTAGAGGCGGTCACGTTGGTCCTGTTCGGTGGTGTCCTGGTCCGGGAGTGGGCACCAGTCCGGGATTGGGGCTATGTAGTCCGGTTGGCCCTTGTAGATCGGGCCTTTGGAATCTGGCCATTCATCGTTGCAGCAAACGAGCACCAAAACGTGTCTGGCTGCCGATACGGAGCAGTACGGACACTCGTTGCATGAACGGATGTTCAGTATCTTCATCGTGCACCCTCCTTTCGCATTCCGCCAGGCAAGCCGATGAGCTCGCCGCCCCAGATTGCGTGTATGTCCCGAACGTACGGTGCCCAAGTCTTTATCAGGCGAGGCCCCAGTGTTTTGAACGCATGTGTCTGGAATGTTTGCCATAGGTCGTGGAAGACGCAGTCGTAGAAAACGGGGACTTGTAGAGCCTGCCGGGCGTCTCCGAATATGACCGTGATCGGCTTGTCGCCTTGCATTCGTGGTTCCACGAGTTTCGTGATGGCTGGTTCGTATTCCATGAAGGTAATGGTCTTGACGTTGGGATTCTGAACCAGCATCGGCCCCATCAAGCCCAACCCGAGTCCCGTCACGAGCACGTCACCATGCGCCGCCTCCACAAATCCCGCCACCATCTCCATCATCGGAACCAGGTCAACCTGGATGGCAGCGCCGTAGTAGGTCAACTTCGTATATTGGCCAGGGGCCACTTTGGAAAGCGGGAATGGGCAGTTCTCCTCAAAACTACGATTCAAGATCTCGGCCTCGGACGGGTCCACCATGAACCGCTCCACCATGAAGTTGCCGTTGAGTAACGGCGTGGCTTTCGGACTCGATGACCAGTGAGAAAAAATCTTCTGCATTGTACCTTCTCCTCTTTTAGAGTTCGTCGTCAATGTCCAGTTGCAGTCCTGAGAGCGGGTTGGTGTGCGAAATGCGAATCTTCGGCGCGTTTGTAGCAGCGTCTTCCTGCGCTCGTCTCGCATCCTCAACCATTATTCGTAGCAACTGACTCATCTTGAGACACCTTTTTTGAGCCTCAGCCCGAAGCCAAGCAAGTTGGTAGGATTCCAGTCTAACAAGGATTTGATCCATTTTGGACCCCTGACGAGGTCGTTGCGATATCGTTGCGATATCGCTTGAGGCGTCTTTTTTCAAGGCTTTTTTCTCCTATAACTCAGCGTGATTGCTGGCTTTTTTTCAGAAAGTCAATCATTATGATGGAATACTTTGTCGAATTCCAGGTAAGGGGGGGGGGGTCTCTCTCTCTCTCTCTCTCATTACTCTCTCTTTAAAAGGGATGTGTCGAAAATCTGACATGATCCCCCTTAAAAGACAGACCCTTTAAACCCATCCCTCCTACCCCCCCCCTTCCCGGAAATTCGGCATAAAAGTGTCTCACGAGTGTCTCACGGGCCATGAGATCGGCCACCATGGCCGCTTTGCGGGATTTTGAGGGGTCTTTGCAAGCGATATCGTTACGATATCGTCGCGACCTCGGCCCGACCTCGCCTTGTATGACGACCTCATAAAATCACCTCACACTTCCCCGTGTACTTTCTCTTGCCCGCGAGGCATACACAAAGCGCATCCGCGATGTGCGAATTACCTCTCGCTATTGCAACGGCCATACGGGAACCTACCGGCGAACGATTGGTTTGAAGGTATTCCAAGGCCCAATCCATAGCGACTTGTTTCCAGTCTGTTTTTCCTTTCTGGCCTACGATTCCTAACGTCCTACGCCATTCCGACGGTGGCAATGGGTCTGCCGCCATAGGAAACTGACATTTGAATGCCCCAACGCATTCGCTCAAATCCAGTGAGGTTTTGGAGTAACCACCTGGGAGATGTACTGCACCACCCTTCCTCATCTTTCCAGCCAATTCCTGAATCTTCTCTTCGGAAGTGCCACCACGAACGTAGTATTGAATGAACGGCATTTCGTAGAAGAGGTGTGCGTCAGGATATGCAGCCCCGACTTTCTTTGCTGCCGCACTAACGTAGGCCCACCCGGACACGCTATTGTCCGATTTCCACGACGAGTAGTCCAGCGGGATCTCATCGTTTCCCATCACGACGTACGCGCCCATCGTCGTGCCAGGGTCTAAACCGATTGTTTCGCTCACGAATTCCTCCTAACACTCTCACCTACGCACGCATTACAAATTGAGAACGTTTCGTTGGGGTCCGCTTTCATCAGGCCCAATAGGCACATGTCTTCTATGTCACGTTGGACTTTCTTGGCTGAAAGACGTACCTCTTTGGCAATGGTGCCTGGTCGCAATGGCTTGTTGCCGGTTCCCACCATGAACCGCAAAATCCGGTAACGGGTGAGTGGAACGCTGTCGGCCAGGAACCGATACAGAATGTTTTCCACCTGGAAGTCGGTGGAGCCAATGCTGTAGGCGGTGTTGCAAATCCGCATCAAGGCGTTGGCCAAACGAATCGGAGACTCGTAGCATTCTGCCGGGAAGATAATGCTGTCGTCTCGGTAGTCCCGAATGATGAGGGCACGGGCGCTCGCGATGGCGACCGAGACCTGCTTCAAAAGCTCGTAGTTCACGACCGGCATCACGTTCTTGGTGTAGATCCACGAGTCCACGAACTCTTGCACGTCCATATGGATGGAGGCGCGGAGTGTTTCGCGGCCGGTGTTGCCGGTTGTGAAGATGAGATCCATCGTTGGGTTGACGGGTTGCGATTTCATTCGGAGATAGAGGAAACGTTCTCCAAGCATGGAGTTGAAATCGCTCTGTGATTCCATGATGGGGGTGCCTGCTCCGAGAAACCCGATCTTGCCCTCCCAGTCCAACACACCGGCACCACTGACCCTCCTGAACGAACCGTCGTACGCGTCCCGCAGATAGCCGTACAGTAACCCCTTCTCGGTTTTGTCGGCCTGGGTAATGGTGCTCATATCCTTCACGATGATGACCTTGTGGTTTGCGGCGAAGAGTAGACTGTCGCTTTTGTTGTTGAAACTGAGCAAAGCCGCTGGTGTGATGCTGGAAACGATGTGCGCCCGGGCGCTCTGCTCAAACACCGTAATCATTTCGGTTTTTCCGCTGGAGGCAGGTCCGATGATGATGACCCATACTGGTGGCCCCTTCACGAAATTGGCAAGAAAACTGGCAAAACATATTCGTAGCAGATCGGGATCTGACGAAATGTTCATCAGTTTCTTGTATTTGGCTTCTATGTCTGCGAATGTGATTGGCACGGACGTCTCCTGAACGATGTATTGGCGGGGAGAGGACGGTCAGATCCCCTCCCCGCTCAGTTTGAAGACGAAGTTCCTAGACGTCGCTGCTCAGATCCACGACCGCGTCGTCACCGACCTCGCCCGCCATGCTGGCGAACAATGCCGGCGATTCGTACCGCTTGACCTTCACGGAGTAGCCCTTCGAACCATCCCTCTTGTCGAAGGTTTCGATTTCGGTCTGGATCGTGACCTTCTTGCGGAGCAGTTCGGCTTTCACGAGCTTGGTGCCACCGTGCGAAACGCCGAGGGCGGCATCGTTGAGCTGAACCACGCGGAACTTGACGTGCGTGAAGACCTTGTCCCCCACCAACTGCCCGACGATCTGGGCGCGGGCCTCTTCGCCCTGGATGGTAGTGTCGATGATCTTCAGCGTGAGCGCCGCTGCACGGAAGTCGTTGGTGGAAGACTTCCAACCCTGGAACTTCACAATCTCGGCCAGGTGCGTGCCGTCCGGAATCGTTCCGAAGCCGCCACCGCTGTCCGATTCACGAGCTTCCGTAATCTCGTAATCGAGGTCCAGTTCGTTTGTATCGAAGAAATTGGTGTCTTTGTTATCGGTCATTTTGCTTCTCTCCCTTCCTGTTTGGGCATCAACGCCCGGTGTACGTGCTGCATCCGAAAACTATTTCCCGGATACTTCACGGTGCAGAAACTTGTCACGAATCAAGGCGAGATCGGCAGGTTCCACGTCACCGAGTTCCCAACCGCGGACGCCTCCTTCGATGCCTTGTCCTCGTGACGTTTGCAGCAGGCGACGATCCGAGTCGCCGTCCCTGACCAGACGTGCGATGATGTCGCAAGCGCCACAAGAGCGACCAAGCGTCGCACCTTGCAGCATCGGCCCCGGAAGCCCGGAGTTCTTATCCCGGTCCTCCAAGGCAATGAAAATGACATTGCAGGGAATGCGGATCAGCGTTTGCATGATCTCGGTCATCCAGGCTTGGTTGATGCCCCAATCAGTCTGAACGACGTAGTCCCGTTGTTTCTCGGTCTTGATGCGTGGACCGCCCGATCCGGACAACTGAACCTTGCGCCCCTCGGCCAAGAAATTGGATTGCATGTGTGTCAGAGTATCCACCACAATCCAGCGACGCCAGCCATCGTTCTTGACGCCGGTATGTTGCAAAACCCGGTTGTTCACGTCGTTCACGTCATCAAGAAGATTGTTGTAGGTTGTTTCGGTGGAGACGAGGACGCGCGCTCGTTGTTCGTCAGGCCGGAACTGGAGTGTCCTGATGCCCTTGTCCACGCTGAAGTAGTACAGAATCTCGTCGCCATCCAGCAATTTCAAGACAAGCTCCGTCTTCCCGACACGATACCCCCCGTAGAGCAGCATCGACAGATTATTGAACTGGCTTGAGACATCGTCAAACTTTCTGAAACCCATAGTGACCCCCTGTGTAACGCCGCCAAAGCGGACGGTCAAGCACAAAAATCGACTTTTTTTGCAGAACACAAGATGTGGTGGCAGAGCGCATCCGCACCCACAAGACCTTACTCGACCTCTTCCAACTCCTCGGCCAGATTCGAGACTGCGGACCAATGAATGGCGACCTGGCGAAGTAGCGTTTTCTCCCGTGCCTGGTTGTCTTCTGCCAACCCCCAAAGGTCAGCATCGATAAAGGCGCGGACTTCTCGGTCCACCAAATCGACGATGAGAGTCGGGTCCATCGAATCCAATTCCCAGGAATCGTCGCCGTAAAGACTCTGGTAGTCCAGAAACCGGCTGTCGGTTGCCTTGGCTGGATTCGGCGGCGGATTGTATTGCCGGATCTGGTCCATGTTCAGGGCGATGCGCTTCACGACCGGCGGATGAACATTCTCGTGCTCGAAGAAGATGCCGAGACGTTCTTTGATGTCCCGAGTCATATCGAGGCCGGACGGGTCGTGGTCGCCGAGGTGCAGGATTACGACCTTCTTCTTGTCGAAGAATTTGGCGTACGACACGAGCCGCTGCGATGCCATCCACATTTCCGACTGCGACGTGTAGCCGCGGCAACAGAAGTAGCCTACGTCCAGTGGATTGCATGCTTTCTGCACCACGGACGCCAACGCTTCCTTCTCGACCCAAACCTCGATGTGCGTATCCTGGTCCTTCCACATCGGCGTTCGATAGGACGCAGCGCATGCGTCGATGATGTCTGAAGGCGAATTCCAGGTTGAGTTCTTCGCCAGGTTCCTCGTTCTATCCTCGATGGAGAGCCAGTCGATGAGTCCTGCCATCCTCGCGTCCGAGATGATGGTGCCAAGCCTTGAATACTCCTTCTGCGTGTTTGGGATCAAGGCCCGCGCCACAAACTGGTAGTACAGTTGCCGCAGAGTCAAACTGAACCCCTTCTGCTTGTATTCGGCGATGATATCGTTGGCCGCATCGACAATGGCCAGACTCGGTCCGTGAAACCTCTTCGGTATGTAGCAGATTTTAGGCATCTTTTCTCTCCTCCACAATTTCGCCAACCAAACCGACACGCAGTACAAACTCACGATTCATGTAGCCTGTGCCGGGATCTTCCAGCAAGCTCGAACACGTCGTTACCCTCAGCGCAATATCGAAATCCGATGTAACGACGAGTGTTTCGAGATCGAAGATGGGTGTGTTGTCGAATGCCCGAATCGGTGCAACACCATCCAAACGATATCGAAACATGCCAACACGACTTCCCACGCTTACATCTTCAAACATCCACAACGGAACGTCACGCACAACAATCAAGTTGTTCAGCAGAAGACTTACATACGCATGATGCTGGAAGTAGAAAACGGCTCTGTCTTCCACGCTGACCATGATCTCGGTCGGCTTGATGCGTACACCAGTCGGTAGCCTGCGTGCGGAGGACACATTCGTATCCACCCACCTCTTATCTTGCAGATTCCGAAAGAAACAGAACTCGGCCACCGGCACACACATCGTTTTCTGCACCACAATCGAATCGTACAACATGCGCTCATTTTTCATCTATCACCTCTACCATGTCGCACAGAACGATGCGCTGTACCGGGTTGGCCTTGCAATACTCTGGAACCAGTTTCTTGGTTTCGATTGCATGTTTACTGCATCCTTCACGTTCGTAATCCCACGACCCTGTGTCCATCCACTCGTCTCCATCTACTGACTTCCTGATTACGACAAAACCTCTTTCAGATAATCCCATGATGACCTCCGTTAGTCCTTCTCCATCCACTGCACCACACCACAAAAGATGCCACTGGCAAAGTATGCGTAGTTGTCGTCCGCCTTCCACACCGCACCCGGCAATGCCGTTAGCACCAACCGAACATGCTCAGCTGCAATTTTCAAACCGCCAATATGGACTGGTCCTGTGCCATCCGTGTCTTCTACGCCGGACCCGCCACACGCGAGACAGAGGCGGGCGTCTGCGGAATTGCTGCCAACTTCATAGGTGCCATTACAGTTCTTGCAATTACCATCGACGCCTATCTTGCACGCCGTACAGTCCACCACGCTGCCGTATCCTTCGCAATCTGCACACCTGTCAGGATCTGCCGGATCGGGAATCAGTTGCACAGCATATCTGTAGTCGTCCATCAGACTCCAATTGACGCGCAGACCATCCAGGCTCGGTCCACCGGGCGATGCCGTTGCGTATTTGGCAGATACTCGCAAAAGCGCCCATCCGTTGGTAGCGTAGACGAAGCCGTCCACAAGGAACGGAATGGCCAACAGCGGTCGCGTTTCCGCAGCTTCCCCTTTCGCACAAAACTTCGCCAGTACATCTTCAACTCTCGGGTCCATTGGTTTCCTCCTTCTTCGTTCGTAGCCGCTTAGACACATGACACGCACAATGCCCACGCCGGGTTGTTATTACCAAGACTATAGATCTCGGCACCTGTCACCCCGAACAAGAATCCGACAACCATCGCAAGCATCACGTATTCCATCTCCCATTCTCCTATATCTCGTTTTCAAACATTGTGAGGCATATTCCATCAAACGGTTTATACGTCGGAAGATCCACTCCCGTTACGTCTTTGAAGATGCGCCGGCAACGAACAGCGAGATCCTTGTCGTCAAGAGCAGCGATGATGGCGATGGTGGTCTGCATCTGAGGCATGCCTGGTGGCTTCAGGCGTTGAAACGTCTTCAGCGCCATGTCTCGGCACCGCTGAATCTGATCCGCTTCGGGATCGAGCATGTGGCCCCACGCATTTCGTACCGGCAAGACCTTCTCGTACCAGGAAAGTTGCCCCAACTTGGCGGTTTGGGCGTAGTTCTTCTTGGACGGGAACCCAGTATAGAAGGCGTGTGGGCCGTCTGTGTCCGTGGCCGTATGCAGATGCATGCCGAAAACGATAAGGACATTCGGCTTGAAGCCGGTGTCGAGTGCCTGGATTTCCCGAATCTTCGGCCAGCCATTCTCTGGGTTGAAGTGCCATTTGTGGCACCGCTCCATGGATGGCCAACTGCCACCACCAAACATCAAGCGTGCCGCCCAGGACGGATAGACCTGCGTGGTTGGGGGCGGGACGCCGGTTTTGTCCGCTTCCGAGATGGGACGGTTCTTTGGCGTTGCCCAATCCACCATCTGGTCGGCAGTAGCAATGAGGATTGCGCGTTGCGCCGCGTCCTCTTTCGAGAGTCCGAGCCAAACGAAGATTTCCGCCATCATCGCAGCCGGCAATTCGTAGTGTCCGACGTGGTTCATGCAATCTCCTTGAGAAGAACTTTCATGATCCGCACCACAGGATTCTGTGCCGCCCATTCGGGACCGCATTTGGAATCGATATCTATGGCCTCTTCTCGGCACCATTCTGCGGAAACTCTCGTGGTGTGCACATCCATCCACTCGTGTCCATCGTCTGCGTCTATCCGTATCGCAACATACGCCTCAGTGGATTTCGGTTTCATTCTTATGTCTCCATTTCAAGTCCATGCACAAAAGCAATCCTTTGTCCAATCCAGCGTAGCACCGGAACCGCCATACTGTTTCCGAGTGCTTTGTACCGCGAACCGTCCGATGCTGGCTTACCTCTATGCCGGATTGCAGTGTAATTGTCAGGGAATCCTTGCAGTCTTTCTGCTTCTAGCGACATGAGTCTACGAATCTTGGCGTAACGGATCAGATTCTCGTGCGAATCTTGCGGGCGTCCGCGTAGTGCTCCGATGCCATCATCGCCAATGCAAAGCAGCACTGCATACTCTGTAACGGCTACCACTTGTCCATCAACTGCTGTTATGTCTGCCATCGTCACTCCTCCTTGCCCCGCAGAACTTACACCAACAACTTGAAACGTAGCACTCCATTGACGACCGAAACTGTTTCAGCCACCACAAACCCGTTGTTGCGTCGTTGCAGCGTAAGGCAACCAAACATTGAATCAGCAGACAACACATCGCCCCCTTGCAGTCCCAATATGTAGTAATCCGTTTCGTAGATGCCACCCATACACCACACCCCGACCACCTCATCTTTCTTGCAGTCCGAAGCCAGGATGCCGAATGTGCGATATTGCCATGCGTACTGAATCTTGAATATGTTGTTGCCAGCGAGACAAACACATTGTCCAGCCTTGCCTTGTTCGATCATCGTTCCAAGATTATACCGAAACCCTGGAGCTATTGGTTGAACGTAACTCATCTCATTCCCTCCTCGCCCGGGACGTGTCCCTTGCTCCCAGCATGTACAACCAGTTCCTGCACCGCTTGCCGACGTGCTCACAGGCGGCCTCGGTGACGACCAGCGAAGCAACCGCCGCCAGGAACGGCCCACCGAGCACCAGCCCGGCCACGCACTCCCGGCCGGACGAATAGGTACCGCCGTCAGTGGCACGGCGCGGCGTCGTCCACCATCGGTGCAGGCGGATCACAGGGCCAGTGAAGGTACGAATTGGGTTCAGCATTTTGGGTTCTCCAGTTCGTCTTGGGTGAAGATCTCTTCCGCTTCGGCAGCATCTGCGTTCACGCGCTCTTCCAGCAACGTCAGTTCGCATATGCATTTCAAGCATGGTTGTTCGCTATCGCAATCGCACTCGACACAGTCCAGGGCATCCAGTGCCATTGCCATGTTGGTAAGGAACTCATTCTTATCACGCTCCAGATGCAACTTCGCTTTCAAGTCCTCGTTATTCATTCTTCTCTCCTTTTGTTGTGATGTGCACCGCGGCCAACTCTGTTAGAGGCACGCGCCGCCGACTATCAACGTCGCAAATTACGAACATATCTCCGTCCACATACCCGGGCCATCCAATCGGCAATGGGTCGCTCTTCGAGTCTGGGAAGTGCGCGGTCGCCGCCTGCCGTTCGACTTCGCCGCACAGGCATCGCCCAACACCTTTTCCCCACGCAGGCGGATGATTCTTGGCCACGCAACCGCACTTTGTTGAGCAGTACATCTTAGACTTCACTCTTCCCCCAACAACAAAGAACGTGAAGCTGCCACCGTACTGGAGTTCGGTAGCGCCGCACTGAACACATTTTTCCTTCGGCTTCTCAAGTCCAGGGATCATGTCTCATCCTCGTCTTTGGAGGAACTCAAAACGGGGTAGAAGTCAAGTCGCCACGCGTATGTCGATTTATGGCGCGTTGGTACAGACCAAAACCACCCATTGGCACACTCGATCATGTTCGCATTTTCCGTTGTCAACTCAGTCAATTCAGCAGTAGTCGGCAGACGTCATTCGCCACCATGGACCGTCCTTATCCTGCGTACATATTCTATCGCTTCTTTCCACGTCTTCATCGCTCGCCTCCTATACCGGATATTTGACATACGGACACCCTGGTCCGCATATCTCAGCGTCGTCACAGTAGATACAACCATCTCCTTCGTCTATTCGACGAAGTCGCTCCTTGTCTCTGGCCCGGATCGCTTCTGTGAGGAACTCAATTCTCTGCACGAGCGGATTCTTCTTGCATTGCGCGTCGTGTTCGATGAAATCAGCGAATATCTTGTCCCGACTGGCCTCGTCGGACGAATCGTAGTTGATGTTCTGGCCGCAGTACAAACATAGAACTGCCCGGTCTTTACTCATTCGGTTTCCTCCAGCCAGGCCTTGACATTCTCTGGCGAACCCCAACACGCGCCAGGAGCATGGTTGTAGAGAAAGGACACGGTGTTGAAAAGGTTGTCTCGGTTGAATTCGTCTGCCCTTGCAAACGATTCCTTCAGGTTGTTTTCCAGCACCGCGGTCAAAAACGATCCAGCCTTAACACGATACACGATATAGTCGCATAACCCATCGACTATGTGTTCGGGTACACCCTTACGGTGCGCCTGCAACACCAGAATGTTGTGCCACTCTTCCTGCGATTGGTAGCCAGATTGCCGCGCACTTCTCAGTTTCTTGTCTGTCATCTCATCTCCTTTGAATGAAGTCTGGTGGCCCCCATTTTTTAGGGTCGTCTTCGGAACCGTCAAGTTCTGGTTTGTACTGCCCACACTCGGGACAATCCAGTTTTTGAAGCTTGGCGCAATACTCTCTCGTCCACTGTCCCATAATGCCAAGTCTTTCACTCGCTGGCCCACATTCGTACATCCAGTGGTGTCCACACGCATGCGTCACTCCGCGTCTCATTCTAGTCCTCCATAAAGACTGTATCTGCTGGATATTCTACCCACGGACCGAAGTGGTGCGTACGAAGAACGTTTTCGAGCACCTCTGTCACGGAATATGAGGCGAGTTTCTTGACTTGGCCAATACGGTAGTAGTCCCTCTTTTGGCAGCACAATGGCTTGTCCAGGCAGAAGTCGTATACGAAAACCGACCTCCCATCTACCACCATCTCGACCCAGGCATGTCCGTACCTAGCTCCGATGTCCGGTCCAGCAGTCGCGGTTGCAAGACCATGGCAGACCACGAACCCGAATGCCACGTGCTCGGCATTTTCCCGAATCAGATCGTACGCCAACTCATACGCGTTCTGAAAACAGCGGTGTTTTTCGTATCCCATCAGTTCGTGATCTTCTCGTTGGTGTAGGAGGCGCGAGCACCGAACTTATCGAGACAAATGCAGAGGACATCTCCCGCTAATTCTTTTGGACGAGTCTGTGCCCGCTCCACGATTCCAGCGAAACGCGATCTTGGGTCCAGTTCGAGTCTCGAATCTGAGTTCGGCTTGAGATCCAGGAACGATCCACTTGCTTCCCGAACGATGGGTGCGACAGTTATGGTTGTGGCGTCTTTGGTGTTGTGCGAAATGACCACAGCCTCTGTCCGAGAGTCAGATTCAGATGGTCGCACATACTTGTTTTCGTCGAATTCGTCTTTCGGAATCTGAAGATACCAGGCCTCGAACAAGACGAAACATTCCGTCGCGCATGTCAACACCACCAACGCCTCGGCGCAAACCACGGCGAGATCCTTGTCAAAGTCCGACTCCGCTTGGATTGCAAGACGATGCTCGACTCCGTCCTCGTCTCTCATCGTGATGAGAAGTGGAACCTGGTTACCAGCACGTATCATGGCATCGGCTTTTTTCAGTTCGTCTTCTACGCTCATTTGGATTCGTCCTCCCCAACAAATATCGTCCATTCCCGAATAGTGTCCAGTTCGACATGGACACGAATCTCCCTCTCGTCTGCGCTGATCTCGTTGTTGACTTGGAGCATGCTGATGCGCTTGAGACAGTCGCCGATGGGCGAAAGTCCGCACCCGAACCTCGCAACCAACAATCTTTGAAGTTCGTCCACGGTTCTTTTCGAGCAGTTCTCCTGCTTCAAGAACCAGGCCGGTTCGTATTGCATTAAATCTCGGATGATGTGAACTCTGGTGGCCTGGACAACCGCCTTCGCTCGCTTCGACATGAACGGAAACAGCACGCTCACAGGTCGATTTATCCAGACATCTTTTCTGATGTTGAAACGCTTCACGGTTCCCTCCGTTGGTTGCTATTAGATTCCTATCAACCTCCTCATCTCAAGGACCATGCGCTTGTAGCGTCGCCTGACCTCAAATTGGGACAGATTGAGAATGCGTTGTATTTCTGGAAAGGACTTTCCTTCTCCTCTTAGTTCGTAAATCTCGCGGTATTTTGGGGGAAGCATGGAGACAATATCGCGAGCGCGTTGCCGTTGATAGTCCTTGTGCCTTCGCTCCACGGGACTGTCGTCGTTTGAGTCGTCTTCTCGTTCACTCCATAGCCGAACCTGAACCTTGTCTGTGGCATTGACTTCACCCTCATCCTCTCGAATGAGTTCTTCCTTGCGCCTCTTGACAGTCCGCAGCAACGCGATGGCTTCGTGTCGTGCAATGATTCCGAGCCAGGACGCAAACGGCCCAGTGCCTTTGTAGGAGGCGATCTTCTTGAAGCCTTTTACGAAAGTTGCCTGGATCACGTCCTGAGCCGCATCATGCGCGTTCGGAAGTTTCCTGGTAAGGGCTTCGGCAACTTCTGTCACCATCTCCCGATGCATCTTGAAAAGGTCTGTGTAGGCACGGGAATTGCCTTTCAAGGCCATCCGAATCAGTTCTTGTTCTGTCAAGGCTTCGTCCCCTATCTGCAACCGTGGCAGCCTGAGCACTGGCGACAAGAAAACCTGACCGATGCCTGCTGGATGGTTTCCATTTAGCCTCCTTTCCTCTCACCAACGAAGACACAGTACCACCAAGACCAAAACGTGGTCAAGACCTCCATTCCTTTCCCGCGATCACGCGCCCTGGACCCCGTGCATCGATCTCGCAGAGGATGGGAAGGATGCGGTTTCCAACACTCTTTGCCTGGGCCGTAAGCGACGCTTCGAATTCTTTCTCGAAGCAGCTACCATCTTTCCCATTCAAACCATGCAAGTGCCATCCGACGACTGGGGTTCCCGGTACACCGTTGAATTTCAGTTGCATCGAAGAGAACCCGTTTCTCAACGTCTCTCCACAAAACGCGCACAACGGAAGTTTTTTTACCATTATAGCCAGCGATCTACACAACCAAGAACACTGATCTCTGATGAATTGAGTTTCCATCGCGCAATAGCATTTTTGCCATCGTCTTCTTCGCTGTCAGTTTCCGAATTCCACAACAACACATCACCCGACACGTATTCGGCAGCCAAAAATCCACCATCACCCAATTGATTACGAAGAACAAATATCTCCAATAGTTGTCCGGTCTGTTTCGTACACGAACTACAGAGGTCCATACCGTAGTGTTTTAGGATTTTATCCTGCATGCCCGTATCCGGGACAATAGTATTTATCCCATTGCTTAAGCAATACTCGCATTGTCGTTTTCGTATCATATCTTCTCCGCCAACGCCGCCAACATGTTCTTGGCCGATTCATGGTCGAGTCGTATTCCGCCATGCATAACAACAATACCTCTGTACCCGTCCCCGTACCCGTCCCCGTCCCCGTACCCGTCTCCGTCCCCGTCTCCGTCCCCGTCTCCGTACCCGGACCAGATCCCGTCCCCGTCCCCGTCCCCGTCCCCGTACCCGTCTCCGTCCCCGTCTCCGTCCCCGTCTCCGTACCCGGACCAGATCCCGGACCCGTCTCCGTACCCGG
>Ga0209417_1000824_pt1 | contig 65144 bp, 52 predicted proteins | sample RifGroF2_FD_184002 | JGI IMG/M metagenome (GOLD analysis project Ga0209417, IMG submission 184002) | Groundwater microbial communities from Rifle, Colorado, USA - Groundwater F2 (SPAdes) (version 2) | ecosystem: Environmental > Aquatic > Deep subsurface > Groundwater | place: Rifle, Colorado... | reverse complement strand
TCCTAAATTATTAACAAAAAAAAAAAGAAGCTGTCCTTTTGAGACAGCCTCTTTTTTATTTATATAATTAATCTTTAATAATCCATTATCTAATACGATCCAAACTACGAATCAACGCTTCGTCTTTTCCAATTGCACGTATAGCAAGATAAGTCAATATAGCAGCAACAACGGGAAAAACAACTATAATATTATAGCTTATTACACCAGTAAGCTGACTAGAAAAACTTTTTATATAATAGTAGTTTAATCCTAAATAGCCGAGCATTAGCATTAAATTTATAAAACTAATTCGCATTTGTAAAATACGTTTCTTAAATAAAAGAATACTCACCAACGACACAACAATAATAATACTTAGTAAAATAACAGGAGGTATTGTTAAGAAATATATAGTTTTACCTCCTTCGAGAAAAAGTCCATTAAAATTATACACGTATATCTGATTATCCTGAGCAAGAAGTTCGGCATAAGGATAAAAATACATTGATCCCATTAACAGGGTAACAATAAGCAAATAAACAGTTTGAATCCTTTGTAGCATTATAATTAATTGTTTTTTTTAATAATTACAAAAGTAAACTTTTTAAGAGAGTTTATCCCAAATTAAACTCAATTTTAACATGTTTTAACACGAATTTAAATTAGTAGTGGATTCAAGAATATGGACAAAGTAAATAAACCTAATTATTAACTAAAATTAATATCTTTTAACGATCAATAAGAGACAAATCATAATTAGATGAATTTATTAATTTCATCTATATTTTTTCTTGTTCTGGCTTTCTTTTCTCTCAATTGCAAATCATTCGGAAAATCATCTGGTATTCCTTTGTAACCTATTGCCATTATTACAATTGGTTCAAAATTTTCAGGGATATTAAATTCTTTCCTTGCCTTATCATTATTAAAACCTCCCATCTGATGCACAAAAAGATCTAAGGAAGTGGCTTGTGTTAATAAATTACCAACTGCAAGTCCAGTATCATAAAATGAAGTTCTGTTTAGATTTGAATTGTGAGAGAAAACCTTTTTTGATGCAACTAACACCAGAATTGGAGCATGCTTGGCCCAATATTGATTTGAGTCAACAAGACAGTCTAACAATTTTTTATAAACATCATCTTTCTCTTTTATTCCTATAATAAACCTCCAGGGCTGTTCATTGTAGGCCGATGGAGCCCATCTGGCAGCCTCAAAAAGTAAATTAAGTTTATCTTTTTCTATAGGTTCCGATGAAAATAATACTGTACTATATCGATTTCTTATAATATCTATTGCATTCATTATGTTTATTTTTTAATATATGAAGTTAAACACACTTGTGGTTATGAATGTTTAAAAAAAGCAAAATAAATTTACCCTTAATTGCAATAACATGTTATATAATATCCTATTAATTAGATAAATTCTTTGATTTAGGTTTGATTATCAGAAAAGGTTTTAGTAGCATTGTAGCACGAAAAAAAAGCAAATTAAATATATAACACTTTAAAATTCAGTATTATGACTAAAAAAACTAGCCAGGATTACATTAATCAAGAAGACAAGTACGGAGCACATAACTATCACCCATTACCTGTTGTTTTAGAAAAAGGAGAAGGTGCATATGTTTGGGATGTTGAAGGAAAAAAATATTTCGATTTTCTTTCTGCATATTCAGCAGTTAACCAAGGACATTGTCATCCAAAAATTGTAAAAGCAATGACAGATCAAGCTCAAAAGTTAACTTTAACTTCAAGAGCATTTTATAATAATGTTTTAGGTGAATACGAAGAATATGTAACTAAATATTTTGGATACGACAAGGTATTACCTATGAACACAGGTGCAGAAGCAGACGAAACTGCTATTAAGCTTGCCCGTAAATGGGGTTATAAAGTAAAAGGTATTCCACAAAATCAAGCAAAAATTATTGTTTGTAACGAAAACTTCCACGGAAGAACAATTACAATCATTTCAATGTCAACTGACCCTGATGCATATAACGATTATGGTCCTTTTACTCCAGGATTTGTAAAAATCCCATATAATGATTTAACAGCACTTGAGAATGAATTAAAAGATCCAAATGTTGCTGCATTCCTTGTTGAACCTATTCAAGGTGAAGCAGGTGTATTTGTTCCAGCAGAAGGATATTTGAAAAAATCATTTGATTTGTGTAAAAAATACAATGTACTTTTTATTGCAGACGAAGTACAAACTGGTATTGCTCGTACAGGTAAATTACTTGCTTGCGACCATGAAGGTGTTAAAGCTGATATTTTAATTTTAGGTAAAGCAATTTCTGGTGGTGTTATGCCAGTTTCTGCAGTTTTAGCAAATGACGAAATCATGTTAACTATTAAACCGGGAGAACATGGTTCTACATTTGGTGGAAACCCAATTGCTGGAAAAGTTGCTATTGCTGCTCTTGAAGTAGTTAAAGATGAAAAACTTGCTGAAAATGCTGAACGTTTAGGTAAAATCTTCCGTGAAGAATTTAGTGGTATTAAATCACACATGATCGAATTAGTTCGTGGTAAAGGATTGTTAAATGCTGTTGTTATTCGTAACCAGCCAGGTAAAACTGCCTGGGATGTTTGCGTTGCTATGGCCGAAGCAGGTGTATTAGCAAAACCAACTCATGGTAACATTATCCGCTTTGCTCCTCCTTTAGTAATTACCGAAGAGCAATTACGCGAAGCAATGAACAGAATAAAAGAAGTATTCAAAAAATTTGAATAACCTTTTCTAGATAATAAAAAGACCGCTTATCAGCGGTTTTTTTATTATCTATTTTTCTGAGCTGTATTTAAACTGGTATGTTTGAGTTTTGTTGAATGTAAACTTCCAATCAATTTTAGTAACTCGTTTGTTGTTGTCTGAATCAAATAGTAAATCAGCATTAAAACCATCCTTTCCTGAAAAATATCCAGAAACCAGTACATCGTCTTTAGATGTAAATTTTATACTTCCAGTTAACCATGAATCAAATTTTAACCAATCTGCCTCAATTAAATTCCCTCTTTCATCATAGGCGTATGATTCACTTCCAAAATAACCAAAATCTGCAAAGCATAATCGACGAATGAGTTTGCGATCGGCATTATAATGATAATAAAACACTGTTTTTTGCCCATCTGAACTTATTCTGGTTGATTTCATCAACAATCCTTCTTCATCATATTCAAAGCTTGTATTGGTAGTTTTGCCATCGTATTTATATATCTTATTTCTGAGCTTTGTGTTATCTTCATATTCAAAGTAAGAGATACCTTTTTTCTCATTATTCCAATTATATATTTCTTCTTTAATATTGGATGACTCTAGCAAAAATGGACTTGAGTAAGTATATGAATCAGGCTTTTTACTAGTAATTGCTTCATATTCATAGGTAAAAGTTTGATTCCAATTACCAAAATTCCAAAATTCGATTATTAAATTTCCAGCTAAGTCGTACTTATAATCAATAAAACCAGTTTCCTTACCTTCTTTAAAAATTAAACCTTTTATCAATATATCATTTTCATATATATACTTAATAAAGCCAAAGAAATATCCATTATATCCTCGACATTCAGCTTCTGTTTTTCTTCCGTTTTCGTATTTATACCATGCAATCCCTTTAACCTTATCACTTCGTTCAAAATAATCTTCAATTAGATTTCCATTTACATCGTACTTGTAAAAGTTATTGGATGTCATGCTATCAGAAAACTCCTTGTATTTTCTAATTAATAGATCTTGATCGTTAAGTAAATGATAATTAACAGAATACCTGTTTCCATCAAGCAACTCCCATTTTGCTTTATAGTTTTTATTTTCCAGACTATAAAAGAAAGTAGTTACAGCCTTTTCACCAATAGAATTTTCATAATGAAGTTTTTTTAAACGAAGATTAGAATTCTGAGCGAGCAACTGAAAGGGAAAGACAATAATTAAAAAAAATATCCAAGTAAATAAGTTTTTCATAATTATTTATTAAAGGTTTTATAATAAACAGATTAAGATATAATATTATACCCTACAAAAAACTAAATAAAATATTATTAGAATTAATTCTAATAAGTTCATCGGGACCCATTACGACTATATACAATTACCGTCATAAAACCTCTCAATTTTAGTTTTGGTTTTATCTTTATCCATTTATTTAGCAGTCATTTCTTCTTTTTTATTATTTAGCTTAAAAAAAAGAAGCTGCCTAAACGACAGCTTCTCTTTTTTCTTAATTCAGTTTCTCAATAATTTTTATCAAATAATCAGCATCAGGCCTATCTTGAGTAGCCTGGCTATGATATTTGAACCGAATAATTCCTTCTTTGTCCAATATAAAGATTGTTGGTATATTTTGATCTGTTTTGGTTCCATCCCACTCATACCTATATAATTCCATACTTTTTGAAACTTTCTTTTCAACATCGAGCATTATTGGAAAAATACGAGGAATAGTTTTCTCAGTATAATCAAATTTCTTTGGAAATGCTTTTCGGCAAAAATAAGCCCAATCCATAACTGCTTTATTTGTAGTATCTTTTGGATATTTCCATTGTTCAATGCGTGCCAGTCTTTCTTCAAATCCTTTAAACCATTGATCTGTTGAGTCCTTATCCATCATAAGAACAAATACTATTTCTAAGTTATATTTATCTCGTATCTTTTGATTTGCTTCGAGGTTGGCTAATTCCGCATATTGATACATACATAGACCACACCAAATTTGATCTGTAACTTTTCCTCTTGGAAATACCAATAAAACATTTTTGCCCTTTAAATCACTAATTGACAACTCCTTTCCTTGATAAGTCTGTAATGTAAAATCAGAGATTTTGGTATTTAAATAACCTGGTTGAATTTCTTGTGCAACAGAATTGAAAAAAACTCCGAATAATAATACAAGAAATGAATACATAATTTTTGTTTTCATAATCTAAACTAATTTTAAAAATTAAACATTAACTGACTACAAATCTAGGATGGTTTATCGAGTTGAAAGTTTTTCCCTATAAGGAAAGACCAATTAATTGTTTATTTCTGAGAGTTTTTTATTTCTATACTCTGTTGGAGTAAATGAGGTTTCCTTTTTGAAAAAATTATAAAATGCTGATTTTGAATTAAATCCACAATCATAAGCCAATCCCATTATTTTTGCATCATTATTCAATGGATCGTTTAGTAAATTAATAAATTCAGTAATTCTATATTTATTAATAAAATCAAAAAAGTTTAAATTGTATTTTTCATTAATTACCTGAGATAATTTATTTGGGGTAGTTTCTATAGAATAGGCTAACTTTGGTAATGTAATATCATAATCCAAATAGGGTTTCTCATCAATCATGTATTTTTCAAGTCGTTGTTGAATATCAACCGCCTCAAAATCGGTTAATCCTGATTTTGAGTATTGATTTCTTTCATTCGACCCACTATTTAAAGATTCATATGAAACAGATTGATTTGGAATTATTTCATTGGTTTTATTCGATTCAATATCTATTTCACTAAAAATGCCCTTTTGTTTATACCCAAAATAGCCAATACCAAATATATAAAGCACAAGGATGAACCAACCATAATGATAACTATTCACAAATGAATAATTACCAATAAATTTTGCCAAATAAGGACTAAAAAGCAGGAAAAATAAAAAGATGGCAAATCCATGAACCAAATAACGTAACCATTTCAAATCAACATTTTTAGTTGAAGAATAAAACTCTTGCACTTTTAACCGATGAATCCTTAGCTTTATTATAAGTAAAATATAATAGAATGGAGAGTTATACATCCACACAAAATACCCAACTTTAAATAACAAAGAATCGTTTTGATACTTAAAAAAAACGATGGAATTACTATTAAGAATATAGCTACCAAAGGCAACCAAAACAAAAGTTAATGGTAATAAGTGAATCAAATACTTAAATCGAAGTTTCGGAGATGGAGAAGTAATTATCTCCACATATAAATATAATAAGGGACCTAATAATGTCCAGTAGGCAAAATCCAAAATAATCAACAAAGGATATTTATCATGTAGACCAGTTTGATTTAAAAAAATAAATAGAAGATTGATTCCTAATACTAAAATATATCCCCCTAACAAATAATCTTTTAATATAAGTTTTCTTTTTGTTAATATTAAGCTTAGAAAAAACAGTGATTGAAAAAAACCGATTAAATAAAGAGAATCCATAAAATTAATTCTTCATAAAAATTATACCGAATGTGTCCAAATTATATGATAAATTTGAATGTTTTTACCCTAAAGCCTATCCATTCTAATTCTAAAAAATCAATTTAGAATTAGCTTTTACCATCATAAAACCGCTCAATTTTTATCTTGTCACCCTCCCAGTACTGAACGGCCACCTCTTCGTATTTTTTGCGAGTTCCATCTTTAAATTTTATGTTTACCCAATATTCAACCATTGTGATTCCTCTTTTCTCATCCGAGGTAATAGCTTTAACTTCGCCCCCATAAATTTCCTGAAGATTACTAAGGAATTCTTTTTCATATTTCCTGTTTAAATCAATTCCATCTCTTGTTTTTCCATCAGCTCTTATAACATGTAAATCCGGATGATAAAATCTATCCAATGCCTCGAGCATTTTTCCATTCTCGATCATTTGAAAAAGTTCTGCTGCTTTTGAAAGGTAACTCATAATAAGTATTCTTTATTTTCGGTTTATATAAAATTACAAAAAAAATCAACGCAACGTTGATTTTCGTCGTATTTCAAATAATAATCCTAAAAAATATTCTTTTTATTTGGTCGTTTAATTATGTTTTGTATGTTTACAAAAATTAATAAACTAATTAACAATAATACAAATCAAACTATAATGAAAACGCTAGATACATTAAAACCAAAGGCCGTTTGGAGTTATTTTGAAGATATCTGTCAGGTACCACGACCATCAAAGAAAGAAGAAAAAATCATCCAGTTTTTACTCGATTTTGGAAAGAAAAATAACCTTGAAACCAAACGCGATGAGATTGGTAATGTTTTAATTAAGAAAGATGCTACCAAAGGAAAAGAAAATATTAAAACTGTTGTTTTACAAAGTCATATTGATATGGTTTGTGAAAGCAACGAGGGAACAAAGCATGATTTTGATAAAGATCCTATTCAACCCTATATTGATGGTGAATGGATAAAAGCTAAAGGTACAACACTTGGAGCTGATGATGGAATTGGTATTGCAGCTCAAATGGCAATTTTAACAGCGTCTGACATAGAGCATGGTCCGATTGAATGTTTATTTACTGTTGATGAAGAAACCGGTTTAACAGGTGCATTTGCTCTAGAATCTGGCTTTTTTGAAGGTAAAACACTTATTAATCTCGATTCAGAAGATGAAGGTGAATTATTTATTGGTTGTGCTGGTGGTATAGATACATTAGCGACATTATTTTATGAGCAGGAAAGCGTTCCGGAGAATCATGTTGGAATAAAAGTGTCTGTTACAGGACTTAATGGTGGTCATTCGGGAGACGAAATCGATAAAGGACTTGGAAATTCTATAAAAATAATGAATCGCTTTTTATGGAATGCAGGTAATATGTTTGACATCAGAATAAATGAATTTTCTGGTGGTAAAGCTCGTAATGCTATTCCCCGTGAAGCATTCGCTCTAATTACTGTGCATAAAGACGAAAAAGATGGTTTTATAGACTATTTTAACGAATTTACCCTTGATGTTAAAGCAGAATTAGCTATTACCGATTCCAAACTCGAACTTTCAATTGAAAACATTGAAACTCCCAAATTTGTTATTGATGAAGATACTCAATTTGCTTTATTTAATTCATTATATGCCTGTCCACATGGTGTTTATGCCATGAGCATGGAAATGAAAGGATTAGTTGAAACATCCACAAACCTTGCATCTATAAAATTTATCGAAGACAATAAAATTTTTATAACAACTAGTCAGCGTAGTTCTGTTAATTCTGCTAAGCACGATATTTCAAGAAAAGTAGAAAGTGTATTTCGCTTAGCTGCTGCAAAAGTTGAACATGGTGAAGGTTATCCCGGGTGGAAACCAAATACCAACTCTGAAATAATGAGAATTACAGAAACTGCATATACTAAATTATTTAATAAAAAACCAGTTGTAAGAGCTATACATGCAGGTTTAGAATGTGGTTTGTTTTTAGAGAAATACCCTTATTTAGATATGATTTCTTTTGGACCAACCATTAAAGGTGCACACACTCCTGAAGAAAGAATAAACATTGAAACAACCGTTAAATTTTGGGATTTATTGATTGAAGTACTCAAAAACATTCCTAAGAATTAATAAAATATCATAAAAAAAACCGGAAATAAAATTCCGGTTTTTTTTATGATGCATTCTTTTCAACCATTTTAAGAAACTCCTCAAGTTCTTGTTTTCTTTCCTTTGGAAGATTATGCCAACGAATTCCCTGAACAGCTCCTTCTAATGCACAAAGTTTACTAATGCATGCTGAAGGATCAATAGTTTTTATTCGAATAAAGGCATTTTCGCTTCCAACCTGTTTTAATTCTTCAGCACTATGAATATCAGCCTGCTCTAAAATTTTAGCTAGTTCTTTTCCAATATTTGGAAGACTTGTTAAGTCAGTCATATTATTTTAATAATCTTTAAAATTAGCTCTAAATTTTGAAAATTAAAATCTTGTGCGTATAATTGCAGCCATAAACACGAAAAAATGAATTTACAGGTTTTACATACTGCTCATCACCAACATTATATTGCTGGAATGGGCAAGCTATATATAATTTTGTAGATTTTTAAATATTTAAAATACAAAAGAAGGGCTTGCAAATTTTGCAGGCCTTTTTTCATTTTTAGGTATTAGGTAAATAATAAATAAATAAATACCATGAACCAAAAACATCATCATATTCATCATCATCATTCGAGTGAAAATCAAACCCGACAGAAGATACTATGACTATGTTTAAGTTCTATCAAAAAGAAATTTAAAGGTCTGCAGTTCTCTGCAGACCTTTTTTGTTTAATCACATTTATTAAAAATCATGGAAAAACTAAAAATTGCAGTACAAAAATCAGGACGACTAAGCGAAAAATCGCTTGAGTTATTGCAGGAATGCAATATTAAATTAACCAATGGAAACCGAAAATTAATTTCTGTTTCATCTAATTTCCAAATATTCGTTCTCTATTTGCGTGATGATGATATTCCGCAATGCATCAACGATGGAGTAGCGGATATTGGAATTGTAGGAGAGAACGAATATCTTGAAAAAAACTATCCTTTAAAGATTTATAAAAAATTGGGATTTGCTAAATGCCGACTTTCACTTGCTATTCCAAAGTCAGAACAATATAAGTCTTTAGAATACTTTCAGAATAAGAAAATTGCTACATCCTACCCTATCATCTTAAGATCTTTTCTCGATAACAATAAAATAAATGCTGAAATACACCAGATAAGTGGTTCTGTTGAAATATCACCTAGCATAGGATTAGCCGATGCTATATTCGACATAGTAAGCTCCGGAAGCACTTTAATCAGTAATGGTTTAAAGGAAGTAGAAAGAGTAATGGACTCCGAAGCAGTAATGATTGGACAATGTGAACTTACAAACGAAAAACAAACTATTCTAAACGACCTTCTTTTCAGGATTGGGGCTGTGCAGGTAGCAAAATCAAATAAGTATATACTGCTAAATGCTCCAAACAATAAGCTTCAGGAAATTATCAATATTATACCGGGAATGAAAAGTCCGACAGTTTTACCATTGGCTGAAGAAGGATGGTGCTCACTTCATTCGGTAGTCAATGAAGAAAAATTCTGGGAGATTATTGGCCAGCTTAAAAATGCAGGAGCCCAAGGAATATTAGTTGTTCCAATTGAAAAAATGATTATTTAAACACATAGAAAGATGAAAATAATTGAATATCCAGATAAAAATTTGCTAACAGAAGCTTTGAAAAGACCTGTTATAACTAACAAAAAGCTGGAAAAAAAAGTCTTGAAAATTATCGACAAAGTACGAAAAAATGGCGATCCAGCAATTCTAGATTTGACAAAAAAACTTGACAAAGTAAAACTATCTAAATTAAAGCTATGTGAATCAATGATTAATGAATCGGAGAGCCTGCTTAGTACTGAACTTAAAAATGCAATACGAATTGCGGCCCTGAATATTTCTAAATTTCACAAAGTACAGCTATCAGAAACCATTATAGTTGAAACGATGAAAGGAATTAAGTGCTGGCAAAAAGCAGTACCAATTGAGAAAGTCGGAATTTATGTACCTGGTGGCTCAGCACCATTGTTTTCTACTGTTTTAATGTTAGCAATTCCTGCTCAAATAGCCGGTTGCAAACAAATAGTACTTTGCACTCCTCCTGATATGAATGGACAAATAAATCCTGCTATTCTTTATGCAGCAAAGATTAATGGTATTACCAAAATTTTCACCTGTGGAGGTGCACAGGCAATTGCAGCAATGGCGTTTGGAACAGAATCAGTACCTAAAGTTGATAAAATTTTTGGTCCGGGGAATCAATTTGTAACCATGGCCAAACAAATTGTTTCGTTAAATGGCATAGCTATCGATATGCCCGCCGGACCATCGGAAGTTATGATTCTGGCAGATGAAACCTCAAATCCTGAATTTATTGCAGCAGATCTTTTATCACAGGCAGAACATGGATCAGACAGTCAGGTAATTTTAGTGACAAATAGTAAAGATACAGCAAATCAAACACTGGATGCATTGCAAAATCAATTGAAATCGTTACCAAGAAAGGAAATTGCAATGAAATCATTGAAATCTGGAGCAATACTACTTGTAAAAAACGAACAAGAAATGATCGATATCTCAAATAGCTATGCTCCTGAACACTTAATCATTTCAACAAAAAACCATTCTGAATTATCTGAAAGTATTACTCAAGCAGGTTCGGTTTTTTTGGGTAATTATACACCTGAAAGTCTTGGCGATTATGCATCTGGAACAAATCACACCTTACCAACCAACGGATTTGCAAGAAGCTATAGTGGACTGAATATGGATGCCTATTTTAAAAAGATAACATTTCAGGAAGCTACAACTTATGGCTTGGAAATTATTGGTCCATTTGTAGAAGTTATGGCTGCTGCAGAACAGTTGCAAGCCCACAAAAATGCTGTTAGTATACGACTTAAACAAATACAAAATGAAAACAATAGTTAGCATAGATATTGAAAAAATGGTAAGAGAAAACATTAAAAGGCTAACACCTTACAGGTCGGCTAGAGAAGAAGTGAATGATGAGGATGCTATTTTGCTCGATGCCAATGAAAATCCATTTCCTGTTGGGTATAATCGTTATCCCGATCCATTTCAACGTAACTTGAAATCATGCATATCAAAATTGAAAGATATTGCAGTCGAGAATATTTTTTTGGGCAATGGAAGTGATGAAATCATTGATCTTTTAATAAGAGCATTTTGCAATCCTGGAAAGGATTCAATTCTTATAAATACACCAACTTATGGAATGTATGAGGTGTGTGCAAAGATTAATGATATTATGGTTATTAAAGTTGATTTGGATGATGAGTTTCAGATTGATTTGGAGAAACTCTTTGCAAAAGCCAATAATACCAAAATCCTTTTTATCTGCTCCCCAAACAATCCAACAGGAAATTTGATAAATCAAGGCATTGTTCTCGAAATACTTAAAAATTATAAGGGAATAGTTTTGATTGATGAAGCATATATTGATTTTGCAAATTCAGAAAGCTTTACTAATTATTTAAGTGCTTATCAAAACCTTGTTGTTTTACAAACCTTTTCAAAAGCACTTGGAATGGCAGGAATCCGTATGGGTATGGCTTTTGCTGATTCGAAGATTATCAGCATCCTAAATAAAATCAAATATCCATATAATATTAGTCAGTTAAATCAAAAAGCAGCCTTACATACATTGGAAGATAGTAATTATAAGGCAGCTGTTGAGACCATCAAACAACAACGTAAATGGCTATTTGATCAACTAATTCAGCTTAGTATAGTATTAAAAATTTGGCCTTCGCATGCAAACTTTCTTTTGGTAAGATTTCAAAATCCTACAGAAGTATTTGAATTTCTTAAAAACGAAGGAATTATTGTCCGTGATAGATCATTTGAGCCCAACTGCGAAGGTAGTTTGCGAATTACTATAGGAAAACCTCTAGATAATCTATTACTGATAAGCTGTTTAAAACAATATGAACGAATTAAATTCAATTAATATGAAAAAAATACTTTTTCTTGATCGCGATGGCACACTTATTAAAGAACCCGATGATCAACAAATTGATACACTGGAAAAACTCGAATTCATTCCAGGTGTTTTCAGAAATCTATTTAAGCTTGTAAAACAATACGATTACGAACTGGTAATGGTTACAAATCAAGATGGACTAGGTACTATCTCCTATCCTATTGAAACATTTTATAAGGTTCAGGAAAAACTTGAAAAGACCTTTTTTAACGAAGAAATCGAATTTAAAGATATTTTGATCGATTGTTCTTTCCCTGATGAAAAAAGACCAACAAGAAAACCTGCAAAAGGATTGGTAGAAAAATACCTCAATGAGTGCCTTGATTATGAAAAATCATTTGTAATTGGTGATCGTATTACAGATCTGCAACTTGCAAAAAACATGGGAATTAAAGGTATTTTATTAACTACTAAGGATTTATATTTTGATATAATTGATAATAACAATTTGTTTGCTTGCAGCTCCTGGGATGAAATTACTGATGTTGTTCGAAAAAACTACAGATCGGTTAAAACAATAAGAAAAACAAACGAAACGGATATAGAAATCAACTTATCGCTTGACGGAAATGGAACGTCAAATATTTCAACAGGACAGCGTTTTCTTGATCACATGTTGGAACAACTGGGGAAACACACTGGAGTTGATTTATCAATAAAAGTTAAAGGTGACTTAGATGTTGATGAGCACCACACAATTGAAGACACTGCTCTTGCTTTAGGTGAAACGTTCAGAAAAGCGTTGGGAAATAAAAAAGGAATTGAACGTTACGGTTTTACCCTCCCAATGGATGATTGCTTAGCTCAGGTTGCAATCGATTTTGGTGGTAGACCATGGTTAGTTTGGAATGCAGATTTTAAACATGAAAAAATTGGTGATTTGCCAACTGAAATGTTTTATCACTTTTTTAAATCCTTTTCGGATGCTGCGCAGTGTAACCTGAATATCAAAGCAGAAGGAACCAACGAACACCATAAAATAGAAAGCATTTTTAAAGCATTGGCTAAGGCAATTAAACTGGCCATTAAACAAAATGTAAATAAAATGCAAATTCCATCGACAAAAGGAATATTATGAAAATAGCAATTATAAATTACAATGCAGGAAACATAACAAGTGTAGCATTCGCTTTGCAGCGATTAGGAATAAATCCAATCATAACTGATGATCCGGAAATCATTAAAACTTCGGATAAAGTGATATTCCCTGGAGTTGGCGAAGCATCATCAACAATGAAATACCTGAAAGAAGATGGACTTGACATCCTAATTCCTGAACTTAAACAACCCGTTCTTGGTATTTGTCTTGGAATGCAACTGATGTGCAGTTTTTCGGAAGAAGGAGAAACACCTTGCTTGGGAATTTTTGATACAAACGTTAAAAAATTCAATAGTGATTTTAAAGTACCTCATGTGGGTTGGAATAGCCTGATTCACATGAATGGACCATTATTCAAAAATCTACCTCTAGAAAGCTATGTATATTTTGTACATAGTTATTATGCTGAGCAGAACGAATACAGTATTGCCACATCTAATTACCATATGGTCTTTAGTGCAACAATGCAAAAAAATAACTTTTATGCAACCCAGTTTCACCCTGAAAGAAGTGGGAAAATTGGAGAATTAATACTTAAAAACTTTATAGAAATATGATAGAAATAATACCCGCAATAGATATTATCGATGGTCAGTGTGTTCGACTATCGCAAGGAAAATACAATAAAAAAACAGTTTATTCGAGTCAGCCAACTCTTATAGCCAAAGCATTCGAAAATCAAGGTTATAAACGTTTACACTTAGTCGATTTAGATGGCGCTAAATCAGGCAAACCTGAAAATCTGGATGTATTAAAGGATATATGTTCTTATACCAATCTCGTTGTTGATTACAGCGGTGGAATTAGAACTGAGAATCAGATGGAAACAGCATTAAATTATGGCGCTAGCTTTATTGGAATTGGAAGCTTAGCGATTAAAGAACCTGAAACTTTTAAAGGATTGATAAAGAAATTTGGAGCAGAAAAATTTATTGTTGCTTCCGATGTGTTGAATAAGCAAGTCTATATTAATGGATGGTTGAAAGAAACCAACATTCAGATTTTTGATTTAATATCCGCCTGGTCTGAACTTGGAATCAATAAGTTTATGTGTACCGATATCTCCCGTGATGGAATGCTTTCAGGCGTTAATCATGATTTCTATAAATCTCTCAAAGAATCTTTTAAGAATAAATACATTATTGCCAGTGGTGGAGTGAGTTCGAAAAAGGACATTTACGATTTAGAAAAAAACGGTATCGATGCTGTTATTGTTGGCAAAGCATTTTACGAAGATATCATTCCTGTTGAAAACCTAAGCTTAAAACAATGTTAGCAAAAAGGATAATACCTTGTTTGGATATTAAAGATGGACAAACTGTAAAAGGGATTGAATTTGAAAGCTTGAAAAATGTTGGCGATCCTGTTGAATTGGGAAAGTACTATTCCGATAATGGAGCAGATGAACTGGTATTTTTAGATATAACTGCAACTCATGAAAAGCGGAAAACACTCATTGAATTGGTTAAGCGAATAGCCAAAGAAATTAATATTCCTTTTACTGTGGGTGGCGGTATTTCAAGTGTCGAAGATGCTGATGCAATTCTCTCAGCTGGAGCCGATAAAATCTCGGTGAATTCAGCAGCAATTAATAATCCCAAATTGATTTCAGAAATAGCACAAAAATTTGGTAGTCAGTTTATTGTATTAGCAATTGATGCAAAATTAGAAAATAATCAATGGATAGTTTATAAGAATGGTGGAAGAATTAAAACCAGTTTAGAATTATATAGTTGGGCAAAACATGCTGAAAGCTTAGGTTGTGGAGAAATTTTATTCACATCAATGAATCACGATGGTACAAAAAATGGCTTTGCGCTTGAACCACTCAAGTGGTTAACCGAAAATCTTAATATTCCGTTAATTGCATCGGGTGGTGCAGGTTCTATAAAAGACTTTGAAGATCTGTTTTTGCACACCAATGTCGAAGCAGCACTTGCAGCCAGTATTTTTCATTATAAGGAGATTGAAATTTCGTATTTAAAAAGGGTCCTTTCCCAAAATAAAATTGAAGTTAGAATTTAAAGGATTTTAGCTCAGAGCTAAAAGCTGATAGCTAATAGCGTATAGCCACGAGCTAAATACATGATAATAAAAATAAATTAATAAAATGAAAGAAAGATTAAATTTCAGTAAACTCAGCGGCTTAATCCCGGCCATAATTCAGGATTATAAAACAAAAGAAGTACTCATGCTCGGATTTATGAATGAAGAAGCATATAAAAAAACTATTGAAGAAAAAGTGGTTACCTTCTTCAGTCGTACTCGAAAAACCTTATGGACAAAAGGCGAAACGAGCGGAAACTTTTTAAAAGTTAGAGAAACTATATCTGATTGTGATAATGATACTGTATTAATTCTAGCAGAACCGACCGGACCAACTTGTCATAATGGGAATAGGTCATGCTTTAATCCTCAAAAAGAAATTTTTGATTTGAATTATCTTCAGAAAGTAATTGATACTCGTAAAAAAGAAATGCCAAAGGATTCATATACTACAACACTTTTTGAAAAAGGTATTAATAAAATTGCTCAAAAAGTAGGGGAAGAAGCAATTGAGTTAATCATAGAATCAAAAGATGAAAATTCTGATTTGTTTTTAAACGAATCGGCTGATTTAGTTTATCACCTATTGGTACTTTTATCAGCCAAAGGATTAGAAATTAAGGATGTAATTCAGGTTTTAAAACAAAGACATAAAACTTAAATATTAATTATTAAATTTACTTTTATACCTTTATTATTATTTAAATTATTAAACTATGAAAAAAATACTAATTCTATTAATTACGGCAGTAATCGCCTCAAATTCTTTTGCACAGAAAGTAGAAAAAAAAGAACTAAAACCAGCACTTTTGGTAATCGATGTTCAAAATGCTTACGTTCCTATGATGGATCAAAGTGATAAAGATCGTGCTTTTCAAATGATAAATGGAGCAATCTGGGTTTTTGAAAATTTTAAATTACCCATAATCCGAATATATCATCAGGACAAACAATGGGGTCCTGAAACTGATTCGGAAGGATTTAAATTTGATCCTGCTATTAAATTTTCTAGCGAATATCCAATGATTATTAAACATTACGGTGATGGTTTTAATAAAACTGATTTAGACAAAATTCTGAAAGAAAAAGGTATTAATACAGTTTTCTTGTGTGGATTAAGTGCAACTGGATGTGTTCTAGCAACCAATATTGGAGCCAACAATAATGATTACAAAACATTTATGATAAAAGATGCTCTATTAAGTCCTAATGCCGCACAAACAAATGTTATTGAAGAAATTATGAATACTGTCGATTTAGAAACAATGATGTTTATGTTTGAATATATGAAGTAACCAATAAAAAACGGCCAAACGATTTGGTTGGCCGTTAATCAATTAATCAACAAAAATCAATTCACTTTAGCCAATCCTGAATCACCTTTTTGGTAATAAAACCTATCACCTCTGTTTAATGGATATTTAAAACTCTCTATTTTAAGGTTAGAATTAAATTCTTCAGCAATTCTCTTGTATTCATATTCATTATCGGTACCATGCATTGGTAATGCAATTGCAGGTATCATAGTTTTCAAAGCAAATTCTGTACCCATATTTAGTGCTACCTTATCTTGAAAACGACAACCTGTAACTGGATAAAATGCTATATCTGTATTTTTATTCATTTCGGTTAAGAATTTCACATCGCCTGTGTAATTTGGGCACATATCACGACTAATGTTTGTATGATCGCCCGGATGAAATATTTTTACTCCATCTACTTCAACATAAAATCCTTGTCCTGAATCATTTGAAGTAACAGGAGTAACTTTTACATCTCCTACCATTTTTGTTTCTCTGGCTGGAATAAAAGCATAATCAATATCTGTATTATGTTCAAATCCTAAAACATAATTGATATTTTTTATTTTGTTTTTCCAATCGAAAATAACCTGAGAAAAATGATCCATATGAGTATGCGATGCGAAAACAGTAACATTCATATCTTTAATTTCTTCCGGATTTATATACCCGTTATTCAAACATCCATTTTCGGGTAATGGTTGTCGCTCCCAGTAATCAAAAATCAATAAATTATTTTTAGTTTTTATTGCATATCCACTATGATCAAGATACCATATAACTGATTCTCCAAGGGCTAATTCTTTATTTTTAAGATCTTTGGTTTTATTTAAGCTTTTGCCTCCCTTTGAAATTAGTATCGTTGCAACCCCACTATTTCCATAATAATTGGCTAGATCAACCTCTGTATTACCTTTTGTATCTTTAATATTAATTTTTGCATTATTTTTTAGTAATAGTTCTGAAACATTAGTATTTCCTGTTATCGCTGCATAATGCAAAGCTGTTCTTCCCGAATTATCAACAATATTTAAATCAGGATTATAATCTAACAATAATTTTATGGCATCAACTTTCCCTCTTTTTACACCATAATGCAAAGCTGTCATCCCGTTTTTATCTTTTTGATTTACATTTATTTTTGCATCACATAAAAGTTTAATGCTTCTTATACTATCACCTTGCATTGCATTATGAAGAGCCGTTTTATAATTCTCATCAAGAATATTAACATCAACATTTCTGCTTATAAAATACTCAACAACGTTTGGAGAGCGCCAAGTTGCATTATGTAAGGGAGTTGGAGATTCAGCACAAGCAGTTTCTTTGCAAATTTTTGGTGCTAGAATCGCTCCTTTATCCATTAATAAAGCAACTATTTCAACATTTCCTGAAAATGCAGCATTATTTAATGGAGTTGTTCCTCTGTTGTCAATAGCATTTACATCAGCACCTTGTTCAATTATATATTTTACAAATTCCAAATCACCAGCATCACAGGCTAAATGCAATACAGTTTGTCCATCTTCAAATTTTTCATTAACTCCATATCCTTTATCAAGAAGATATTTTATTGCTTCTAAATTGCGTCCGAAGGCAGCGGAATGAAATAAACCAATACCAGCAGAAGTGGTTATTCTAATATCCATTGATTTTTCTTCGACTAAAAACTTGATAATATCAATACTACCACCACTTGATGCCCAATGTAAAACTGAATAACCTTCATTATCAATCGCAGAAAGATCAAATCCTTTGTTTAACAAATATTTAACCATTTCTAGATTTTTTCCATTACAAGCAAAATGCAATAAAGTTCCACCATCTCCTCCAGCTTTCATATCAATATTTAATCCATTTTTAATAAAGTATTCTAGCATTTCAATATTTCCAGCATAAGCTGCATAATGTAAAGGTAATCTGCCACTATTTGTCCAAACTTTAACTTCGGCTCCTTTTTCTACCAGCTTCTTAACCAATTCAAATTGGTTTCTTATTGTTGCATAATGAATAGCTCTGTAATTATTAGAATTTTCAAGGTTTACATCAGCGCCAGCATCAATTAGATAGTTACATATTTCAAGTTTATTAACTGAGGCTGCAACTATTAAAGGAGTAGAATATAGTTGGTTTCTAGTATTAATCAGGTTTTTGTCTTTTTCAATTATAAGTTTAACCTGATTTAAATCGCCATTCCTAATCGATAAAAACAACTGTTCGCTTAAATTATTCTCCTTTGAAAAAAGATTTAATGGCAGAATAATTAATGCAATTAATAAAGTTTTAAAAAGTTTTTCCATGATTTTAAAATTTAGTTTGTAAGTAAAAATCTTACAATAAAATAGAGTTTTAAATATGATTTCGATAAATGGTTAAATACATCTATAAAAGGTTGTTTAACAATAAACCGTTTATCGAATTTATTAACCGTTAGGCTATTTTGTTTTTTATACATCAGAAATAATTATGATATTAGCATAGAATTTCCATTTCAAAAAAGAGTGAAAATAAATATTAAAAATACAAACCAATGGTTTTGGATTGCTAATCTGGTAGGTTGGATACTTTATGGAGTATTTATGACTCTTTTTTTCCGAAAAGGAGGTTTTGATAATTTTATTGCCTTTTATTTGAATTTCGTAACCTACCTATCAGGCTTTATTATTACTTCATTGCTCAGGTATATACTTAGATATATTCAAAAGAAGATAAATAATATACTTACTGGAATTTCATTATTAGTTGTGCTTATTTATATTTCCACAATAACCTGGTATTTTTTAGATATTTCCCTTAGTTATCACTTCTGGAAACCCGAAAGAGCAGAATATTTTTTTAAAAGTTTGACTTTTTATGGATTGATTAAGATAAATTTTTCCCAGTTCTTCTTAGTTTTTGGTTGGATAGCAATGTATTATGGAACAAAATTTTGGATTGATTATCAAAACGAAAAAGAAAGTAAGGAGGAAGCTTTATTACTAGCTCAACGTGCTGAATTAGAAATGCTTCGATATCAGTTAAATCCACATTTTCTATTTAATTCGTTAAATTCTATACGGGCTTTGATTGACGAAAATCAGAAAGCTGCTAAATCAATGATTACAGAACTTTCTGAATTTCTTAGATATTCATTACTACAGAAAGAATTAGCCTTTGTTCCACTTAGTCGTGAATTAGAAGCAATAAAACACTATTTGTCAATAGAGAAAAAGCGCTTCGAGGAAAAGTTGGAAATTGAATATAATATTTCTGATCAGGCTAAAGATTTTAAGGTATTAAGTTTTCTTCTACATCCACTAATTGAGAATGCAATTAAACATGGAATGAAAACGAGCAAAATGCCTTTAAAAATTCTTGTTCAATCATACATTCATAATAATGAGTTTAATCTTACAATTTGTAATTCTGGAAAATGGATAGAAAGCGCTGAAAATCACGATGGAACTGGAACCGGTTTGCAAAATGTTGAAAAGCGTTTAAAAAATGCTTATAAAGATAATTATCAGATGATTACAAATAAAAATGAAGAAAATATTGTTTGTATTCAAATCATCATAAAGGTTAATATAAATGGTTAATAATAGTTATAAAGTACTTGTGGTTGATGATGAAAGATTAGCTCGTAAAGATTTAATAAGTATGCTTTCAGAATATGAATGTATTGAATCGATTCACGAAGCAGAAGATGTTAGTTCCGCAATTAAGATGATTGAAAAGATAAATCCAAATTTAATTTTCCTAGATATTCAAATGCCAGGTGATTCAGGATTTGATCTGTTAGATAAAATCGATTATAATGGTAAAGTGATTTTTGCTACAGCTTTTGATGAATATGCTTTGAGAGCTTTTGAAGTTAATGCCCTGGATTATTTGCTAAAACCAATAACACACGAAAGATTAAAGAAAGCAATAGAAAGACTTGAATCAGGTTCTGTAGAAGAATCAAATCTGGAATATAAATTAAAATATGATGATCGGTTATTTATGACCTTAGGAACAAAATTAGTTTTTATTAAGGTAAGTTCAATTATTGCAATTGAATCTGAAGGTGATTATTCTAGAATTAATACTAATGAAGGCAACAGTGGGCTTGTGTCAAAATCGATGAAAGAATGGGAAAGCAGACTTCCTCAAAACTATTTTTGTAGGATTCATCGTTCAACTATTATTAACCTTGAATATGTTGAAAAAATAGATAATTGGTTTAATTATTCTTATAAATTAACTCTAAGAAATATAAAAGAACCATATATAATTAGTCGACGATACGCAAAATCACTTAAAGAAAAGTTTAGATAATTATCTTTTTGCAATAAACCAAGGATTTAAGAGCTCCTCTTTGTTGTATACAAGAGGAGTTTTTTCATCTTTAAGCGTAACATTACAACCAGCAGCTGAGGCAATAGCATGTCCAGCGGCAATATCCCACTCCATGGTCGGCCCAAACCTTGGATAAATTGATGCTAATCCTTCGGCTAACATGCATAATTTTAATGAACTACCTTTTGATATGAACTCAATATTTGGGTGTATTTTTTTTAATTCATCTATATAATCAATTGTTTCTTGGGTTAAATGTGATTTACTGGCAACAATGGTAATTATTTCATCATCAATAAAGAAAGGTAGCCTGAAACTCATCTGTAAAAGTGTTTCGAGATTCTCAAATTGTAAACCTTCATCAACATTAATTGCTTTAAAAGCTCCAATTTCTTTGTTTCCAAAATATAAATCCTTTGTAACCGGAACATAAATTACACCAAGAATGGGTGTTTCTTTATGAACAAGTGCAATATTAACTGTAAATTCACCATTTCTATTAATAAATTCTTTTGTTCCATCCAACGGATCAACCAACCAAAAATACTCCCAGTTCTTTCTTATTTCGTATGGAATATCGGCACCTTCTTCGCTTAAAACAGGCAAGTTTGTTTTATTTAATATCTCAACAATGGCAGTATGTGCTTTTTTATCAGCTAGAGTTAAGGTTGAATTATCAGATTTTGTTGTAATACCAAAATCGGCAGACTTATAAACAATAAGGATTTCTTTTCCTGCGGCAAAAGATCCATCAATAGCTATTTTGGTTAGAAGGTTTAAATCAATCATACTATTTTATAAATATACAAGGCGGAGAATAATTACAGTAACAACCATATAAATCATGGTTAACGGAAATCCAATTTTGAAAAAATTACCAAATGTATACCCCCCAGGGCCATAAACCATTAGGTTTGTTTGATATCCATGAGGTGTCATAAAGTTAGCAGCAGCTGCAAATGAAACTACCAACACAAAAGGAATAGGATTAAGTGAAAGATTAGCAGCCAGCATAATAGATATTGGAAATACAATAGCGACAGCGGCTTTGTTGGTAATGTAAGCAGCAAGAAAAGCAGTTATGAAATAAATTCCAAACAATAAACCAACCTTACCTATAGGTATAAATAACCTGGTTATTACATCAGCTACCAAATCTGCAGCACCCGATTTTATCATAGCAGTTCCTAATGCAAGCGATAAAGCAATTATCATAGCCAAATTATAATCAATTGCTTTGTATAATTCTTTTGGTTTGGCAATTTTCATTGCAATAACTACCATCAAAAGCACAATTAGACCCATAAATAAATTTACAAGATGTAGGGCAGATAAAAGAATTATCAATAAAGTACCACCAAGCAATGTCCAGATTTTATAGGGCTCTATTTTCTGAAAATCTTTGACCTTTGAAATAAAATAGAAGTCGTGTGTATCGGTAGATCGTTGAAAAAAATCAATACCTGTATATAAGAGAAGTACGTCACCAGCTTTAATTATGATATCTCCTAATTTACCTGAAATTCGTTCACCATTTCGATGGATTGCAATTACTGCAGCATCAAAGCGTGCTCTAAACCGAATATCACTTACCGATTTCCCTATCATTTTTGAATTATGAGAAATAACAATTTCAACTACCTCGGTTTGCTTCTTTTTGGTAAGCATTCCTAAACTCGGAAGAGTAAGTCCCGAATCGCCATTTAGCATTTCAGTAATAACCTGAGTATCGCCTGCAAAAATAAGCAGGTCATCTTGCTGTAAAACTAATTCAGGTGATACAATAGAAATTTTAAAGTTATCTCTCAATATTTCTATTAAATATAAACCCTTTAATGCTTCAAATCCTGATTCGCTGATAGTTTTACCAATAAGATGTGAGTTTCTTCGAATTTCTGTCTCAACTATATAGCTTCTCGAGTTCTGAGAAAAATCAGCTAGTAAATCTGGCCTTGTTGGAAGAAGTTTATCACTGAAAAGAACTAAATAGAAAAACCCTATAATTATCATTGGAACACCAACCCATGCAAATTCGAAGATATTAAGTGACTGTGCATCAGGTATAATTTTCTGATCAATATACATACCATTTACAATAAGGTTTGTAGATGTTCCTATTAGCGTGGCACAACCTCCAAGTATAGCAGCATAAGACAAAGGCAATAAAAATTTTGAAGGAGAAATTTCATTCCTCTTGCACCATGTATTTATATATGGCATCATTACTGCAACTAATGGTGTATTATTTAAAAAGGCCGAAAATCCTGCAATAGTTAAAATCATTCTTCCTAAAAAACCCCGATGGCTCCTTGCCGACTTAAAAAGTCGGTCGAAAACCACTTCGATAATGGCTGTTTGACGAATAATATCACCTAAAACCAACAGTAAAATTATTACAGCTATTTGCTCGTTGGCAAAACCACTCAGAATTTCACTGGGAGTTAATATCTTAAAAAAACCAAGTATAGTAACAGCAATAACAAATGTAAAAGTTGTACCAAGTAAATCTTTATAAAGAGATATAAGAATAAAGAGGATTACAAGTAATACAACTATTAAATCAAACTTAATCATGGTATAAATAAAAAGCTTTATTCATCATATTGACAAATAAAGCCTATTTATATAATTTTACAAAATAATTAAAACGCTAACTTCTTAATTAGTTACAAATTAAGTATAAATACTACCTCTTAACTATTTTAAAAGATTTAACACGGTTATTCTTATCGTCAACTATTCTAAGAATATATTGACTTGAGCTAAAGCTACTTAACTGAAACTGATATGGAGTTCCTGTGTTTTCCCATTGCTCATTACTAATAAGTTTACCTTCCAAGTTATATAACTCAATTCTTACTAACTTAACATCAATATCTTCAATCAGAATGTTAATGAAATCAATAGCTGGGTTAGGATAAACTTTTAAATCTATTGATTTTGATAAGGGTTCGTCAATTGATGTTATTTCAAAATATCCTTGTTGAAAACCCTGAGTTAAAATAAGATTAGTAGTTGTAAATGTTTCAGTTGCTAATTCGCCAAGTGTCCAACTAAGACTTAATCCTCCTGCTTCGGAATATCCACCTGCTGTTGCAACAACAGAAGATGAAATGCTCTGACTAAATGCAAATACTACAAATAGGCCAAATAAGAATGATAACAAAAGTTTTTTCATAGTAAAACTTATTTGAATTAAGAATATAAATGTACAAAATAAATAAGCAAATTTCAATTTTTTTATCAAATGTACAAAATAATGAATCTTGCAATTACTATTAAAACACTTAATTTTAAAATTGGTTTAATTATTGAAATGGTTTTGTAAATTTGTATTATCATTAACCACTTTAATAAATTAACCCATGAAAATTTTTCTACTTTCTTCGATAATGTTACTATTTGGTTTCCAGATTATAGCACAAAACAATCAGCAAGCTGAAGGAAATACAAAATTTGCCACATTGCTGTATCACCAGATTAAATCGGAACCAACAAATGTTTTTTACTCGCCATTTAGTATTTCTTCAGCATTAGCTATGACATATGCCGGAGCAAAAGGAGAAACATTAAATCAAATGAGTAAAACCTTATTCTTTCCAATAGATCAGAATGAACTACATAATAATTTTAACTTACTTATTACTTCTCTTCTAAATAATGATACAGATGGTATTAAATTAAAGATCGCTAACTCATTGTGGCTGCAAGAAAATTTAAAGATTAGTGATCAGTTTATATCAACAAATGAGAAGTACTACAATGCAGGAATAATGCCTTTAGATTTTATTTCTGATCCTGAAAAATCAAGAATCACAATTAATAATTGGGTTGAAAAAAATACAAATGATAAAATTACCAATTTGCTCCCTGATGGATCAATACATAGTGAAACCAGAATGGTATTGGTTAACGCCATATATTTTAAAGGTAGATGGGATAAAACTTTCGATAAGAGCTTAAATACAACAGGAGTATTTTATGTTTTTAAAACCTGCCAAACACAGGCAACTTATATGAATAACTATTTAAATACAAATTACTACGAAGATAATTTGTTATCGATAGTAGAGATTCCTTATACCGAAAAAAAACAATCTTTACTTATTATTCTGCCAAAAGAAAGATATGGATTAAAGGATGTTGAGAAAGTTTTTGATCAAAACTCGTTGAGTGATTATTTCAATAAGATGATTGCTAGACGTGTAAATTTATCTATCCCCAAATTTAAAACAGAAGCAACTTACGATCTTAAAAGCAATTTAAGTAAAATGGGAATGCCAATAGCATTTACAAATAATGCTGATTTTTCGGGAATTACCGGAGATAAATCACTTGCTATAGATAAAGTTATTCATAAAGCATTTATAGATGTAAACGAAGAAGGTACAGAAGCTGCTGCTGCAACTGCAGTTACAATGCGCAAAACAAGCATGATGCTCGATGAAGCCCGTTTTAATGCAGACCATCCATTTATCTATTTAATAAAAGATAACGATACAAATACAATATTATTTGTTGGAAGACTTATGGATCCTAATCAATAATCAATAATCAATAATCAATAATCAATAATCAATAATCAATAATCAATAAGAAAATTAGGTTAATTTTTTATAATTTAATCATATAATAAATGAGAAAAGTATTCTGGCTTATATTGATTTATTTGTTATATTCTAAGAGCATTAGTGCCCAGGATATTGAAGAATACTATTTTAAATTTACTATTGATTCGAAAGTAGAACTTACTAAAATAACACAGATTATTTCTATTGATAATGTAAGGGGAACAGAGGTTTTTGCATATGCGAACAAGGATGAATTTGAGGAGTTTAAAAAATTAGGTTACAAAATCGATATTCTTCAAAAAGACATTCCAAAAGCACTAACAATGGCCACAACAGTCGGTGAAATGGCAAATTGGGACCGATATCCAACCTATGAGGTTTACCAGCAAATGATGCGGAATTTCCAATTGAATTTCCCATCAATATGCAAATTAGACTCGATTGGTACTTCAATTAATGGCCGACAATTATATGTTATAAAAATATCAGATAATGTTACTAATGATGAAGCTGAACCAGAGTTCTATTATACAAGTACAATTCATGGTGATGAGACAACCGGCTACATTTTAATGCTCAGATTAATTGATTCTCTGCTAACAACTTATTCTACATCAGCTGATATTGCAAATCTGGTAAATAATTCTGAAATTTTTATTAATCCAAATTCTAACCCTGATGGAACATACCGAGGAGGTAATAGCACAGTAAGCGGAGCCACAAGGTCAAATGCCAATAACAAAGATTTAAATCGTGATTATCCCGATCCAAGAATTGGAGCTAATTCGCCATATCAGCCAGAGAATATTGCTATGATGAATTATGTAGGAAACCGCTACTTTGTTATGTCAGCAAATTTTCATGGAGGTGCTGAGGTTACTAATTACCCTTGGGACACTTGGACTTCATCCCAGAACTCACATTCTGATGCGGCCTGGTTCAGTCGTATTTGTACCAATTATGTTGCAACAGCACGCACAGTTTATGCAAATTATATGAAAGATGTAACTTCATCAGGCGTAACCGAAGGTGGCGACTGGTATGTAATTACAGGTGGCAGACAGGATTATATGACCTATTGGAGACATTGCAGGGAAGTAACAATGGAGATATCAAGTACAAAACTTCTTGGAACCGAATATCTAAATAATTACTGGAACTATAATAAATTGTCTCTCATTAACTATATACGCGAAAGTACTTATGGTATTCGGGGATTTGTAAAAGATACAGATGGTAATCCCTTAAAAGCCATGATTTTTGTTAATGATTATGATCAGTCATCAGATAGTTCAATGGTATTTTCCGGACCTGTATATGGCGATTATTATCGACCATTAAATTCCGGAACCTATAGTCTTACTGCATCAAAATATGGATATGTGCCTAAAACAATTAATAGTATTGTTCTTGCTGCAAACAGTTCAGTTACTGCTGATTTCGTGCTCGAGAAAGATGTTCAATATTCTATTACCGGACAAATAATAAACGGATTGACTGGAAATCCAATAGAAAATGTATCTGTATCGATAACAAACGCACCAATTGAATCATCATTATCAAATGTATTGGGAAATTATTCAATAAATAATATTATAGCAGGTACTTATTATATCAAACTCAGCAAGAACAATTATTCTGCTATAATCGATACTATTACAATTAACTCCGATAATCTTTTGTTTGACTTTGCCCTTTTTCCTGCCATTATCGAAGATTTTGAGCTCGGAAATTTTAATAAATTAGATTGGCAATTTTCAGGTAATGCAAACTGGACTATTGACAATGAAATAGAGCAAGAAGGATTATACTCTGCTAAATCAGGTATTATTGGCAACAGCAGCTCCACAACATTGTCCGTTAATATTGATGTTATTCATGGAGGATTCATGAGTTTTTACAGAAAAGTATCCTCAGAGAGTGGTTTTGATTTTCTTAGGTTTTATGTTGATGACATTCTTAAATATCAATGGAGTGGAACACAAGATTGGGCTGAATCAACTTATTTTGTAAATGAAGGATTACATAATTTCAAATGGATTTATAGTAAAGATGGTAATACAGCTAGTGGATCAGATTGTGCATGGATAGATTATATTTCTTTCCCTTATACAAATATCAACGATACTTCAATATTGATTACACCAACTGCTATAACTGACACACTTGTAGAAAACGAGTCAATTACTCATAGTATAGTAATAGAAAACAAAGGAATTTCAGTTAACAGATATAATGCTGCAATTGAAAATCCGATCGAAAACTCATGGATTTCTATCAATAAAACTAATGATTCTATTGATTTTGGTTCAAGAGACACATTATTGGTTACAGTAACAAATCAAAATCTTCAACCAGGTTTTTACAGCACCAATATTAGTATTACTGAAAATGATAATGATATTTATACAATACTTGTTAGTATTCTAATTCCTGATACTTTGCTGGCTGTTTTACCATTATCAATTTCTGATACATTATTCATGCAGGAATCATCGATTCACAAAATAGTTTTACTAAATACAGGCACTTTTACAAATAATTATTCTTCAATAATCGAATATGCAAGCCAGAATGAATGGATACATATTAATAAAACATATGGTTCTATTAGCAAATCCCAAACAGATACAATCATTTTAACCTTAACAAACAACTACTTAAATTCCGGAAATTATAGCACTAATATCATCATAACAGAAGATGATAATGACACATATATTTTACCAATAAATTTATATATTCCTAATTATCCAGATACTTCGCTTATTATTTCACCATTGTCAATATATGATACACTTTTAACATCTAGTGACTCTTTACATAAATTGGTAATTTATAATTCGGGAACAGGTAATAATATATATTCCATTGTAATTGATAATAAAGACGAAAATTCTTGGATAAATTTAAGCAAAGAAGTGGATACAATATTCAGTCATGCATTTGACACGGTATGGGTTTCTCTTTCAAATGTATCGTTAATTGAAGGTAATTATACATGCCAGATAAGAATTATTGAAGACGATAATGATAATTACCTTATTCCAGTTTATTTAAATGTTCCTTTGGTTAATGGTATTGATTTTGATGAAGATCTAAACAGAATCGAAATATACCCTAATCCATTTGGTGATATTTTAAAAATTGATTTATTAATTAATAATCCTGGGAATATCGAACTCCGTCTATATGATTTATTAGGAAACATAATAAAGCAAAGAATATACCTACATATGGAATCCGGAAATCGTTATTTAACATTAGAGTCATTGCACAACCTTACTCCCGGAATATATATTCTTAAGCTTTATTATAATAGCAGAACCTATTCATTCTCTGTATTAAAAAACTAATAATTCATTTATAGTTCCATTTTTCGTATTCATCAATTAAAAACTCTTATTCAAGTAATGAATTGAAGAGTAGATCAAATGGTTTTGTTTGACAGAAACCTTTTTGGTTTTTATATGTATAAATATTAATTTGATTAAGTAAAAAATTATTAAATCAGATTGAAAATTAAAGTAAATTGAATAAATTTACAAAAGAGCTCAAAAATCATAAGTAAAAGGTTATATCTCATAATACAGAAATGGAAAAAGAACAAGAACAAGAACAAAAACTGGTTTTTAAAATTGCCGATCTGATACGAGAAAACAAAAATTTATTAACTCAGATAAAAGAATTAAGCGAGAATTATAAAGAATTATCAAAGAAAAATGAAAAATATGAAGCTATTCTTTCGTCTTTACCAGCAGATTTAATACCCAAAGAGATTGATGAGCATGTTAAAACAAAAACACAGCGCTTCGAAATGGCGACTGTTTTATATGCTGATATTCAAGGTTTAAAAAAGATTTCAGAGCATTCAGAATCATCGGGCATAATTGATGAACTTGATCAGATTTTTTTCCATTTTAATTCCATTGTAAAGAAATACAAGATAGAAAAGATAAAAACTATAGGTGATGCATATATGTGTGCTGGTGGTGTGCCAGAAAAAAATATAACAAACCCTGTAGATGTTGTTCTTGCTGCTTTGGAAATGCAGGATTATTTAACGAACTTAAAACAAGAGTATGAAAGCCAGAATAAAAATTTCTGGGATTTAAAAATGGGTATTCATACCGGGCCTGTTACAGCTACATTCACAGGAAGAAAAAAAATATCATATGAATTAAAGGGAGATACTGTAAATATTGCTACACGTATGGCCTCTGCCAGTGAAGAAGGGCAAATTAATATTTCAATTATGACCTATGAGCTGGTAAAGCAATATTTTGTATGCGATTACAATGGTAAAATACCAGTTAAGTACAAAGGCGATATGGAAATGTATTTTCTACGTAGAATAAAACCAGCCTATTCGCTTGAAAGAAAAACAGGCAAAAAACCAAACAATATATTCCTAAACAAGTACTTACTTCGTCAATTTACTGATTTGCAAGAAATTATACTTGATAAACTAGAAAAGGAATTGCCATCATATTTGTATTATCATAATTTTAAACACACTATTGACGTAATAAATCAGGCAGAATTAATTGGTTATGGAGAAGGTGTTGATGACGAATCAATTCTTCTGTTAAAAACCGCTGCCCTTCTTCATGATGCCGGACATATTATTGGATATGATGAGCACGAATATAATGGAACCCAAATTGCCAAAGAATTCTTGCCTAAGTATAACTATACTCCTGAACAAATTGAAAAAATTTGCGAACTAATTATGGCCACAAAAATGCCTCCAAATCCAAAAAATAAATTAGAAAGTATTATGTGCGATTCGGATTTGGATTACCTAGGACGAAGTGATTTTATTCCTGTTTCAAATACTCTTTATAAAGAACTCAAAGAACAAAATAAGATGGGTTCCTTAAATGACTGGAATAAAATACAGGTTAAGTTTTTATCTGTACATCAGTTCTTTACAAAAACAGCACAACAATTGCGCGAAGTAAACAAACAAATGCAGATTGAAAGAATAAAAAAGCTTATTGTAGAAGAATAGCCTTATTAAGACTTTACTCGGTATCGATTAACACCAGTTCAAAGGGCACATTCACTGAGCCTTTATAATCATGGCCTTGTTCTCTTATTTCATCATCGTAATAGCTATAATACCATAATACTCTTACCTTATTTTTGCAGTTTTCGCCTAGCTTATTAATTATTTTAAAAATATCGTAAAAGATTTTTGAGGAGGAAGTATTTAGTAGTTTCATTCGAAAAACAAATTCAGTTTCTTCTTTTGGATTTTGAACATACTGATTTAGCCATTCAATAACAGGTCTGTAATATCTTGAAGCATTTTCAGGCATTGAACTTCCAGAAAACTCCATTTTACCCTTTCTATTATCTAAATAAATCGTTGGGGTATCTTCTCCTGAATTAATTATTAATGGATTCATGCTTATTTCGAATTTGAATTGTTTATTAAAATTAGCAAAAAGCTATGATTATTCAAAGCTGTAACTAAATAATATTTTTATCGTGTATTTATTTTAAATATTTGATGTATTAGTCTTTAATGATTCACACAAATATTTAGTAGTCTAGAATTGTTATTTCTGTTCTCCTATTATTTGCTCTACCTTGTTCTGTACTATTCGAATCAATTGGTTTAGATTCGCCATAACCTTTATATATTAACCGCGATCGTTCAATATTGTTATTTTGTAAATAATCAAAAACTGATTTAGCTCTGTTCTCAGATAATGTTTGATTATACTGGGGAGTACCAATATTATCGGTATGTCCAGAAATCTCAACTTTTAATGTTTGATTTTTGCTTAAAAATTCAACTAGTTTAGATAATTCTACAATTGATTTTTCTTCGAGTTGATAAGAATCTGTGACAAAAAATACATTTCGAAGAATTATTTTTTGACCTTTTTTTATAGGATTTAAAGCAACATCTTTTAAGAATGGATTAGTAATTTCATGTATCCCTTTTAATGAGAAATTATCAGAATAAAATAGGTATCCATCTTTGGAAACATTAAGCAAATAATCATTATCAGTAGGAACACAGAGAATAAATTCGCCCGATGTTTTATCTGATTCAGCTTGCATAATTAGCTCTTTTGAATTCAAATCAATTAATTCAAAATGTGCATTAAGCTTATTAAGGGTTTCAGAATCGTATACTCTTCCTTTAAAATAAGAAACCGCTTTTGGTCTTGCTTCGAGATATAATTCAAACTCAAAAATATCGCGACCCCTATCAGCAAATCGATCGGAAGAGAAGTAAGCTTTTTCTCCATTTGCAACAACAATAAAACCAATCTCATCAGCACTTGTATTTATTGGATATCCAATATTTACTGGCTCCGACCATGATCCATCTGATAGTTTTGTTGTTTTAAAAATATCTGATCCTCCCATTCCCACGTGTCCGTTTGATGAGAAATAGAGTGTTTGATTATCGAAATGAATAAATGGTGATTGCTCATCAGCAGGAGTGTTTATTTTCTCTCCAAGGTTTATTGGTGTACTCCAATTTCCTTTAGAGATAAGAGTACTCATCCATATATCTTTTCCTCCAAATCCATTTTCTCTATCACTTATGAAAAAAAGAGTTTTACCATCGGGCGAAATTGAAGGTTGAGCTTCCCAGTGTAATGTATTAACCGGATCGCCAATATTTTCAGGAAGGCTCCATTTTTCGCCATCTAAAAAAGAAGTATAAATATCACAACGCCCCTTGCTTCCTTGCTTATTGCATGCAGTAAAAAACATAGTAAAACCATCTGAAGTTAATGATTGTGCGCCTTCGCTCTGTTTTGTATTTATGGGTTTACCAAAATCAATGGCAGTAGTCCAAAAATTATTCTCTTTGTAAGAAACAAAGAAATCCTCCTGAAAAATTTCAAAAACTTTATTTCTTGCATCAGGATTAATCTTTAAGTACTCTTCTGGTGTATATACATTAGTAATGAACTCTTCATTTTCATTTTTTATAGGTAGCATCCTTGTTAATACCAACTTACTACCATCCGCCGTTAATGAAGGCCAGTATTCACTGTACTTTGAGTTTACAGAATCGCCTAAATTTATTGGATTAAAAGGAACTGGATTATTAACTGCATTTACAGCAAATTCACATGATTTTAAGTGTTTACTGGCTTCAAATTGTTTTGTTTTGCTTGTATTTTTATATGTTAGAAATTTAGCAAAGTTATTTTTCGCTGACTCATAATTACCAGATAACATCTCTAATCGGGCCAAATTAAAATACATAGATGGAAAAAAGTCCGGCTTAATTTTTATTGCCCTATAGTAATAATCTATTGCTTCATTATTTAAACCTTGTTCTGTTTTTGTTTCGGCAATTACAAGATAAGCTTCGATAAAATTCTTATCTGATTTTATAGCTTTTTGCATTAAATCGTTGCCTGTGTTATAATTAAACTGATCAAAAGCAACAAGAGCTTCTTCGTATAACTTTATAGCTTTCTTATTGTCTGTTGAATATTTTTGTTGTGCAATTGCAGATACAGGAATTATAACAATGAAAATGATATATAATAAACAGATTCGCATATAAAATGATTTTTATTTGAACTGGAAGATACAAAAAAAATCTGAGATGAAAATTTCATAAAAAAAGTGCAAGCCTTTTTAGCTTGCACTTTTTAAAACAATTAACGAATACTATTCTTTTATTACTTTCAAACTTCTACTATTAATAGATGTTTTTATGGTAATAAAATACAAGCCGGGATTAAGATTACTTACATCAACCTTTAAACCAGCATCTTTATAATTCTCACTAAATACAGTTTTCCCTGTAACATCAATAATTGATATGGAAACATGATCTGATATTAAACCATCTCCAATTTCAATATTTAACACATCCTTTACCGGGTTTGGATACGTGGTTAGTTTTTCTAAACCTATATACTCAATTCCTGTAGCCTCCGTAACTGTTAGAATTTGACTTACAGTAGCTGCAGTATTTACCGTATCGTTTCCTTCTTGTAAAGCCGTAATCTCTGCAGTTCCGGCTCCAACAATATGAATAAGATTACTAACGATTGTTGCCACTAGTTCGTTACTGCTTGTATAGGAAATAATTAATCCTTGATCACTAGTAGCTCCCGGATTAAAATCAACATCTGTAGTTGTTTTATCTGGTAAGGTATCAAAAGTAATTACTTGATCATGTTTAATTGTTGTAAATGTTTGATCATCACCATTAGTTGTTCCTGCAGAATTAACACCAACTACCCTGTAGTGATATGTGGTATTTGGCTTTAAGCCGGCAATTTCTTTGCTAACCGGAGTATCGAATAAACCATCAACAGGGTTTTCATTAGCAGTAATAGTTGTACCATATGCTGTTGATAATCCGTATTCAAATGTTACAACAGTTTCAGAATTATTTGCATTTACGGTTCCATTCAAAGTTGCACCTGAAACTGAAATACTTGTTACAGTATTTGTAATTACAGCTGGAGCTTTTGCTAAAGTTGTGAATGACACATCATCTCCATAAGCTGTACCAGCTGTGTTTGTTGCATAAGCACGTACATAATAAGTCGTATTTGGAATTAATTCACTAATATTTGATGTAAATGCTCCCGTTGCTGAAACTGCTCCTTCATCTGTAACATTATCATTTGTTGTTGGAGTACCAGATGTATTCCAACACACTCCATGAGCTGTTGGATTAGGAGCTCCTAAATCGATAATAATACCATTAGCTGTAGCTGTTGTTTCATTAATGGCTGTAACCGCTTGCGAAGTAATTGTCGCTGCAGCCGAACTTGTTGTAAAAGTGAGATCATAACCATTTGCCGAACCAGCTATACTTTCACCAACAACTCTAAAATGATAAGTAGTATATGGACTTAATCCTGAAATATCAGCTGAAACATCTTGTTCGGTATTACCTGTAACAGGACTTTGATCTGCAGTTATAGTGCTTCCATAAGCTGCAGTAAGACCATATTCAAAAGTTACTGTTGTGCTATAATCATTAGGATTTACAAATCCATTTAATGTTGCTGAGTTAACACTAACATCTGTAGCATAATCTGTATATAGGGTTGGATCAATTGTAGCTGTGGTAAATGTCAGATCATCGCCATATGCAGTTCCTTCAGAGTTAACAGCAACAACACGATAATGATATGCAGTATTTGGAATAAGTCCTGTAATAGTTTTATTAACACCTTCGTCCCAACCCGCTGATAATGGACTTGGAAATGCGGCTACAGAAGTACCATAGGAAGTTGTCAGACCATACTCAAAAGTAACATCAGTGCTCAATTCATTTGCATTAACAGATCCATTTAATCTAACACTGGTTGTTCCAATAGATGAAGCATCAACTGTTGTTGCAAGAGGTTTCTGAGTTAGAGTTGTAACAGTTACATCTTCACCGTAAGTTGTACCTCCTGCATTAACACCCACTACTCTATAGTGATATGTTGTATTTGGAGTATATCCATATGAGCCATAATTTATAATAACATCTGAAGATCCTGTAACAGGACTTTGTTCAACTCCCGAAATTATTCCATATGCAGTAGTAGTTCCCATTTCAATAGTAACAATTGTACTAGCATTATTTGCATTCACTATACCGTGAAAGGTGATCCCTTTTGCTGTAACATCAGTAGCTGCCAGCGTTGTAACAGTTGGTGCAATTGCATCCGTAATAAAGCTTTGATCAGATCCATAAGTTGTACCTCCTGCATTAACACCAACTACTCTGTAATGATACGTTGTGTTAGGTTCTAATTCCGTTAAAACTGTACTAACATCTGTATTTGCAACACCCAAAACAGGACTTTGATCTGCTACAGCAGAAGATCCATAAGCGGTAGTTAATCCATATTCAAAAGACACAACTGTACTGGCATTTTCAGCATTAACCGTTCCATTTAAAGTTGCTTCTGATCCAGATATATTTGTTGCAGCATTTGTAATTACAGTTGGAGCTTCTGCTAAAGTTGTAAACGATACTTCATCTCCATAAGAAGTACCAGCTGTGTTTGTAGCATAGGCCTTCAAATAATAGGTAGTATTAGGATCTAGAAAATTAATAGTAGTTGAAAACGCGCCTGTTGATGAAACAGCACCCATATCTACATGACTATCAGAAAGTGAAGGAGAACCTGTTTCATTATAACAGAAACCATGTTGTGTCGGATTTGGAATTCCTAAATAAATAATATTCCCATTAGCTGTAACTGAAGTTGATGTTGTATTAGTTACTGTTTGCGTGGTAATAGTTGGCACATCATCATCGTCAATTATAGTATAGGTATGAATTGTATTTGCTCCAAGCACAGCATTCGTTGGATTTGTCAAAGTAACTATTACGGTCTCGTTGTTTTCATCCAATAAATCATTAACAATACTTGCAATAGTGATATCGTTATTTGCATCACCGGCATTAATTGCAAGAGTACCATTAGCCAACGTATAGTCTGTTCCACTACCCGTAGCTGTTCCCGTTACAGCATAATCTACCGTTACATTCAAACCACTTATTGCAGAAAGGTCCACCTGCAAGTCTGCACTACTAATCGATTCCAAGCCATTTGAACTTGTTGTATTAAATGCTACGGTTGGAGTTGCATCATCATCTGTAATAGTAGCAGTATGGCTTGTGGTAGCACCCTGAGTAGCATTTGTAGGAGTTCCCATATCAACTATTACACTTTCATTATTTTCATCTATAACATCCGTAGCAATTGTAATAATAATATCTGCACTTGTATTTCCAGCAGTAATATTTAAAGGGCTTCCTGTAATGGAATAATCTGTTCCCGCACCAGTGGCTGTGCTTGAACCATTTATTGTAAACGGAAATATTACATCTCTGCCGCTAATTGCAGATAGTTGAGCTGTAATAGTCATTGTGCCAGTTTCATCAGCACTCAATTGCGAAGCTGATGTGAATGTCACCGTCGGTGTAGCATCATCATCAGATATTGTTGCAGTGTGACTTGTAGTTGCTCCTTGAGTTGCATTGACAGGAGTCCCCATATCAACTATTACTGTTTCATTGTTCTCATAAAGAACATCTGAAGTAATCGTTATGGTGATATCTGCACTTGTATTTCCTGCAGTAATTGACAATGGACCAGCAGTTATGGAATAATCTGTTCCACCACCAATTGCAGTACTTGATCCTCTTACAGAGAAAGGAACAGTTACATTTTTCCCACTAGCTGCTGAAAGTTGTGCAGTAATATTCATTGTGCCAGTTTCATCAGCACTCGATTGCGAGGCTGATGTGAATGTTACAGTAGCTACATCATCATCATCAGTAATTGTTGCTGTATGGCTTGTTGTTGCACCCTGAGTAGCATTTGTTGGAGTTCCCATATCAACTATTACCGTTTCATTGTTCTCATCAAGGACATCTGAGGTAATCGTTATGGTGATTTCTGCGATTGTATTTCCAGCAGTAATATTTAAAGGACTACCAGTAATGGAATAATCAGTCCCACTTCCTGTAGCTGTACTTGAACCATTTATTGTAAACGGAACTGTTACATTTTTCCCACTAGCTGCTGAAAGTTGTGCAGTAATAGTCAGTGTGCCAGTTTCATTAGCACTTGATTGTGATGCAGCTGTAAATGTAACTGTTGGCGTATTATCATCATCAGTTATTGTAGCTGTATGACTTGTAGTAGTACCCTGAGTTGCATTGGTTGGAGCTCCCATGTCAACAATTATGGTTTCATTGTTTTCGTCAAGATAATCAGTAGCAATTGTAATAGTTATATTAGCTGTAGTATTGCCGGTTGTAATAGTCAAAGGGCTTGATGTAATTGAATAATCTGTTCCCGCACCAGTGGCTGTACTTGAACCATTTATTGTAAACGGAACAGTTACATCCCTGCCACTAATTGCTGATAGTTGAGCGGTAATGGTCATTGTGCTTGTTTCATTAACACTCAATTGTGATTCTGTTGTAAATGTTACCGTTGGAGTTGCATCATCATCAGTTAGTGTACATGTAACCTGCTGTGTTCCAGATTCACTTCCGTTTGTTACAGAAGAAATATCTACAATTACTGTTTCGTTGTTTTCATCAAGCGCATCATCCTGACCTGTTATGGAAACAGTGTTATTTGTATTTCCACTTGTTATGGAAATTAAAGATGCAGTAACAGAATAATCAGATCCGCTTGCAGTGCCACTAAAAACTAAATTAACTGTTACTGTTTTATTGAATGTATGCGATAAGGTTGCTTTAACATTGGTAGTTCCTCCATTTTCTGAAATGCTTGAAGTAGGATCAAGACTAAGCGTTACCGTAGGTTGAGGAGTTACTGTCAGTGTTGCAGTATATGTTGATGCGCTGTAATCAGTACCGTCATTTACATCAAAAGTGAAACTTGAAGAAGATCCGCTTGTATTTATGTATTTAAACTTCCCTGCATCTAATTCTACCTTCGTTACAGTTTCTCCATTTGTTATGGTATTTTCAGTACCATCTATAATTCCGTCAGCATCCGCATCAATCCATAAAGTACCTGTATTAGGAACAGCGGTAATTCTTATATGATTGAGAGGATCGCTATCAGAATCTGAATATCCAAAATTAGCCGTACTAAATGCATAAGGGGTTCCTTCATATATTGGAGATGCTGTAAAACTGGAAGCGGTTGGTTTGTTATTACCTGCAATTACTGTAAAACTGCAAGGAAAGGGATTAAGAGTATATGCAGTAGCATTGGTTGCATCAACATCCCAATTGCTGAGAGTATTAATTGCCGCACATAATTCTGCAGTACTACCTGTAGTTAATGCGGTACTTTTATACCTGAAATTGTCTCTTTCAGTTGGTCCAGCATCGTAAACCCAAATGGCATTTATACCATTTGTTAACTGATCAGGTAAATCCGATGTTGTATTATAAAGAGAAACAGATGCCGCATTATCCCAATTTGAAGTAGAAGAAGTTGGCTCAACATTAAAATGTATTCCTGCTATAAAGACAGGGCTCGTTGCTAATCCCTGGTAAATGAATAGCTGATCTCCAATAGCGGCTAATGTAAAAGTTATTGAAGAAATTGAGCCAACAGTTGTTGTAGGAGTTATTGATGCACCATTTGTGCCATTTGTTGTATAAACTTGTACGATAGTTCCAGCACTTACGCTACCGGTTGCTGTCCATACCAATGTTGCATCGCCACCCTCAGCCCTAAAACTGCTTGAAGCATCGATCCATCCGTTATCAGTGATATTAAAAGTTGTTCCTGATGAAACATCTTTTAGAAACACAAATGCAAAACCTACACCACCAGCATTATAGTCCGAATTAAGGCCAATAAATGCAATATCTCCGGCCGCAAGAGTTGTTTGTGCATTTATATTATTTGTTATGATAATAATAAACACAAAAAATAGAAGTAAAAGTTTTTTCATAATTTTTTATTTAAAGTTAATAATCCCACTTTCTTAATAAAGGGGGTAGTAATTAATTGTATAGGTTAATTCCTCGAAAGGAATTCCTGATAAATATGAACAAGGATGCAAGTTATAATTAGCATGGTTTCTTCCAGCGTTGTTTAAGGTTGCTTAAGGTTGTTTAAACAGATGCTGGATTTAATGAAATATCAGAAGTTGTTCCGAAATAGAGTAGTATTTGATGCTATACTTAATAATTATCCATCACAATAATCCCAATGATGATGGCAAATTTCCTACAAATAATACTATCCAATAAATAATCTTCCAACTTTTTATTTTATGTATTTAATTCATCTTTTATATAAAGAAGCCCCTTCATTAAATAAGAAGGGGTCTATCATTATTGTAAAAGTTAATTTCTTGGAGGAAATAAACCTTCTAAACAGATAATATAATTTAAACCCAAATATGGAGGCATGTTAGTATGAGCCTGGCTTCCACCCGCTGGTCCTAATGTGCTTACTACTGATTCTGAATTTAAATTAATATTTGATGTTGTTCCAAAAACAGGACTGCCTGTTCCAGCAATAAAATTACCAGATGGATCAGAAACGCTTGCTTCTTCACTTCCTTTTAAAATGTTTTGTGCTGTATGTGTGTGTCCAGGCATCTGTGCTTCATTTAAAACCACATTTTCCCAACCATTCTTCTCACCAAGATATTTTGGAGTTAATCCTGGCCCTTGTCCTGGATGAATTGGAAATCTTCCCTTTAAGTCTGGTATTGCAAAGTTATTTCTTCCATCACCTCCATAAGTAATTCCAATAACTGCATATGCAGCTTGATAATCCATAATGCTTAGTAGTTGCCCATTACAAAATGCCCATCCTCTGGGTGCATATGTTCCAGCAAAAAGTACAATTGAACCAATATAAGCTTCGTCCATAATTTGATTAATTTTAGATTTAGTTAATTAAAGTGTTAATTGTTTTCTTAATAATTATTATTAAAATTGATATTGTTTATTTTCCTAAAATAAATTTAAAACAAAAAATAGACTTATCAAACTAATTATCATAATATGTTATCTAATGTTAAATAATGTTTTATTATTAGTACGAAGTTGATTCTTATTTTTAGGCCGTGATTATAAATGTTATGTTTTCTATATATAAGAATTATCTTGTTTATAGACTAACTAAATTCTTACAATGTTGAGTTTTATCTTAAAATAAAATATCTATATTAATATTTACTATTTGTATATTTTAACATTGTTTATTTTAGATAAAAAAAAATTTAAACAAATAATAAATATTTAATTCAGTTAATATATAATTATAATTAGAAATATTTTTTAGTACTCTTACAAAATTAAATTTCTTTAAACCTTAAATTAATATGTTAAATTCTAAAATTGAAATGATTAAAGATGCATGTGTTCAATTAATTAACTGTAAAGATGATTTCTTTTACATGAAACAAGGTGTAGATAAATTATACAATATTTTTAAAACAATTTCAGGTGTTGATATTAATGATTTAAACCATGGAGAAATTATGCTTCCTTCGGGAAAAGCTATTTCTCCTTCTGCAGCAGCGCATTGTCTTCTTGAAATGAAAAGAACAGCTGTTTTTCTTCGTGGAATAAAAAAAGCGATTGATAGTAAAGCTAAAAACAAAATTGGGAGTATTGATATATTATATGCAGGATGTGGTCCTTATGCAACATTAATAACACCTTTACTTACAATGTATAATGCAAATGAAATAAAGATTACATTACTTGATATAAATCAAGCTTCTTTACTTGCCGTTGAGAAATTATTAAAAGGTTTGGATTTAGAGCATTTTATTGATGAATACATTCTTGCTGATGCATCTAATTACAAGATAAATAAGGAGTATGATATTGTTATATCTGAAACTATGCAAGCATGTTTACAGAATGAACCACAAGTTTCTATAATGCAAAACTTAATTCCCCAATTGAAAGATAATGCTATATTCATACCTCAAAAGATTAGTATTGATGCTTTTTTAAGGAATCCGGGGAGATGGGACGAAATAAAAGGAATTAGAGTTGGGATGGAATCAAAATTCTTAAAAGAAGTTTTTTATGTCGATAAAACAAATCTTGATAGTAGTAAATATAAACAGATTGTGAATATTCCAGATAAGCTTGATGGATTTATAGAATTAGTTCTACATACCACAATTGTTGTTTTTGAAGATGAAGAACTCGAAGTGAATAATTGCAGTTTGAATATGCCAATAAAATTTTATGAATTTGAGAAATTATATGCTAAAGTAATAGAGTTTTGGTATTCACTATCAGATAAACCTAAAATTGAATGTAAAGTTGTAGAATTTGTATAGTGTTATTCGAATTCAAATTAATCTTAGAACTTAAGGTTTTAAGAATCTATGAAACTAAGGTATGTGCATAAACTTATGTGCCTGAAGTGAAACATTCCATTTTGGATATGTTTTTACGTAGTCGACAATAGCGAGTATATTTTGTTCGTATCTGCTCCACTCCGATTGTAAATACAAGATACAATTTTTATTAACCTTTGAAGCAGCTTCCTCTGCCCAATGGTAATCTTCATCATCATAAATGATTACTTTCAGTTCATTAGCTATTTTAAAGAAAGACTCATCTGGAGGACTTTGACGTTTTGGCGATAAACATATCCAATCCCACTGACCTGTCAAAGGCTTGGCGCCTGCAGTTTCAATAAACGTTTTAATTCCATGAACCTTTAATTTACTTGTTAATGGTTCCAAATTGAATAAACTGGGTTCTCCACCAGTTACCACAACAGCATTAGCAGGAGTTTTTAAAGCGTTTGAAATAATTGTTTCTATGCTAACTAAAGGATGGATTGAAGGATTCCATGAAATTTTTGAGTCGCACCAACGACAACCAATATCGCAACCACCAATTCGGATAAAATATGCAGCTTTCCCTGTATGATATCCTTCGCCCTGTAAAGTATAAAACTCTTCAACTAATGGCAATTGCAAGCCATCCTTAAAAATTGATTCATCTATTTTGTTCATTCGAAATTAAAATATGCGGCAAATTTAATGCATAATAACTATTAGATTTAGTTTTTATCTAAACAATTATTAGCATAAAGTTATTTATGAAAATTGAACCCTGTCTAATTGTCAATACTATCAATGTCTTTGACAAGCATCGATCCTTTGCTTTTATTTATGGCCACATCAAATTCGGCAAATAGTTTTTTAAATTGGTTTTGTTCAACAGATGTAGCAGCTATAATTCTATTTGTACCATAATGATCTAATGCATTTAGAACAAAGCTAACAGATATTTGATTTATATCCCGTGCAGGTTGATAGGCATGTTGTTTATCAAATCTGGTAGTTACTTCTGAAAGTATATTCGTTTCAACAAGAATAAAAAGGGCATCTCTAACAATACGAATAGGGATTTCAAGCTTCTTGCTTATTTCTTCTGAGATAAGTGGCTTTTCACCTTTAATGAAATTCTTAATTAGCAAATGTAAAATCATTAAGGTGATTACTTTCTTACTATAGGCACTAATATTTAGTATATCAGGATCGAACTCATATTTTTCGACATTCTGAACAGAAAATGATACTTCGGCACCAAAGAGTACAATTAACCAGCTCGTTTGCAGCCAAATAAGGAAAAATGGAAGGGCTGCAAAACTACCATATATAGCATTGTATTGCGAAACCCCTATCTGAAAACGAATATAAGCCCATTGTACTATAACAAAAGCTGTTCCGGCAATAACACCTGCGGTAAATGCAGGTATAATATTTACTTTAGTATTGGGCATTACCATATAAATAACTGTAAGTAGAAGCCAAATTAAAACATAGGGAATTGATTGAACAAGAAAGAATATTATTGGACTTATTTTTCCCAACAATGCCACTTCAGCAGTAATTTGCTGTACCTGAGTACTAATAAAAACAGTTGCACTGCTTGATAAAAGCAATAGAATTGGAGCAATAAGCATCATAGATAAATAATCTGTAAATTTCCTTGACCAAGATCGGGAACTTCGTATTTGCCAAATTGCATTAAATGAGTTCTCAATATTACCCAATACTTTCATTACTGACCAAAGTAACATAGCAATTCCAATACCTGCAATGATACCACCACTGGTATTTTCCAAAAATTTATTTGCAAAAGTAATAATCCACTCCAGTACTTCTTTCTGCTCTGAGAAGTTTTTAGTTAGTTGTTCTTGCAGATATTTTTCAAAGCCAAAACCTTTAGCAATACCAAAACCCATTGCAGCAACCGGCACAACAGATAACATTGAGTAGAAAGTTAATGCCGAGGCACGTAAACTAACTTTATCTTCACTTAAACCACGTATTGACAATATGATTATTCGCAACTGGCGAAGAAAAAACAGCTTGTAACGAGGCATATTTTTTAATGGAATACGCCATACATCTTCTTGCAAAAACTTTATAAGAAAGTGAATAAACTTCATACTCGATTGGTTTTAAATATAAAAGTACAAAATTCTTTAGATTCTCAGCCTAAAACAAAGCAAATAACTATAAATTTGTTAAATAATGATTGGTTATGATTACTGATTATACAGAATTCTGCGAGCAAATAAAAAACTGTAAAAGCTGTCGTTTAGAACAAACACGAAATAATGCAGTATGTGGTGAAGGTATTATACCGACAAAACTAATGTTTATTGCACAAGCACCGGGCAGAACTGAAGATAAAAAAGGGAAAATGTTTATTGGCCCATCTGGTAAAATTTTCGATCAACTTCTTTGTTCTATAGGTTTAAACAGAAATGAAATTTACTTAACTAACTTACTTAAATGTTTCTTGCCAAAATGCCGCAAACCTAGGCACGATGAGATGAATATATGCTACAACAATTTTCTTAAACATGAGATTGGAATTGTAAAACCCGAAATTATTATTACACTCGGATTTCATGTTACCCGATATATTTTTGAAGCTTATAATCTACCCATACCTAACAAATTTGAAATAAAAAACATGTTTGGGAAAATTTTTTTTGCTAAAAATCAAAAAATATTGCCATTAAAACATCCTGCAACCATTGTTCATAAAAGCAAATCATTTGATAATCTTAAACAGGATTATCAGATACTAAAAACTCTATTAAATCCCTGCCCAAAGCTTAAAGAATGCAAAATACCAAAACAATACAAAAAAGGACTTTTAACTGAAGATTATATTGAACAATTTTGTTATGGGATTTGGGAAAAATGCAAATACTATGACTTTTGAGATCTGTTTTTAATATCCAATTAAAATAAAAGGTGACCAATAAAAAGGATGAGAAAATGCCTTCGTTTCAATAAGTTTTAATTTGGCATTTCTCAATGGTTCTCCAAAATCATTTGAATTATTATCTACAATGTTTTTATAAAATTGGGTCATTAATTCACGTGTTGATTCATCGGAAACCTGCCATAATGATACTCCAATATTTTGTGCTCCACTATAAATGAGAGCTCTGCTCAAACCTATGATTCCTTCACCTTTATAAATTTTACCTAATCCTGTTTCACAAGCTGAAAGCATTACCAAATTTGAGTTTAAGTTCAGATTTAATATTTCATCTAAAAACAAAATATTGTCTTCATTATCAGATGAATCCTGAGCAAGAATTAGTCCAGATAATTCAGGATTTTCCATATTCGCAAAACCGTGTGTAGCAAAATGTATAAATCGATAATTATTTAGATTTGTTGTTTTAACTTCTTTTTCATTAGCTGCTTTATACAAGTTTGCTTTGGCTTTAAAATTATTATTAACAAAATATTGGTAAATCTCAATGACTTCTTGCTCAGTTCCGGGTAATGAAGATATTAGCATATTATCCATAAATCTGCCCCGTGTTTTAATACTATCAACAGAATTTTGCAAATTATTTAAAATATATTTTGTATTTCGATTTAATGCATTTGTATTATTATCAGCAAATACGGGAGCAAATGCAATAAAATCATATGGTTTTGTATCTATTTGTTTAGATGTAATTCTATCATATACAAGCTTATCGGCATAACTATAACTAATATTGTATTTTTTAACTAAATATGGATAATCTGAATATAATGTATCATTAATTATTTGGCCTGTTAATAAAGCTTCAAAAGGCATTTTGCTTAATTTCTGATCAGGAATAATTATCAGATTTTTTATTTCATCAGAAATATCATTTGGTAAAAGTTTTTTATATAACTCATAACCATTGCTCCTATAAAACTCTTGAAATCGCTCACTTTCGGGATACATTAAGCTATATCGATAATAATCAATCGTATTGGTGAAATCTTCACTAATTGAGATTGTATCAAAAGTCACATTATTCTTGGTGATTGAAGTAATAATATACTGATTTTCAATATTTGTATAAGAAAGAAGGCATGTATTTGTATTAAGGACCTTTTGAATTTGCTTAATTGTAATTGGTTTTAAATTATACTTAAGTTCAAAGTATTTAGGATAATGAATCTCAAAGAAATTAATTGATTGCTGAACCTGAGCATTTAAATCCCTGATTTTTTCATATATAAATGCAATTTCTTCCTTATCACAGGCTAATAACTGTCTATTATAAAATGAAATATCATCAATAAGTTCTTTTTCTTTTTGTATTAAACTGTCGGGTATTCCTGCAATTCGCTTTGCATTGATTTCGTTAATCGTTTCTAATAAAATAATTGATTTATTCTTTTGTAAAAAATAATATGCTTTTTCAATATATGTACTATCCTTTGTAAATTGAAATAAATCTAAACAATTCAATGCAGCATTTGGATATAAGTCACCAGCTATTTCAGATATTAATAATTTATCGTTTTCGTTTGTTACAGATCGTCTATAATTATCTAAAATTGTATCGGAAAGTATATATAATTTATGTGCATTAAAATAATCATGTAAGTCATTATCTCTTTTACCTAATAAATCATATATACTAATTTTTTGTATTGAAGATCTAATAAATTCAAGATAGTTAAATGGTATTTCAAATTTCGGGAGTGAATGTACATTTATGTCTTTATCATGATCTGTAATATTTTTACTATCAATTGAAAAGTTAAATTTTGGTAAATTAGAACTAAAAGCATATTGAATATGTATCAATGCAGAATCATAATTATTTTCTGAAATAAGAACTTCAACCATTGAATTATATGAACTTGCTAAATCAGGATTTTTTATTCCAAAATTCTCTTTTCTAATATTTATGGAATTCACAAAATAATCTTTTGCCTCATTAAATTTATTATTTGCAAAATAAATTGATCCGATATTGTGATATATCGTTGCAACGGAAGGACTATTATTTCCATAAATTTTCTTTGCTAATTCAGTAGAACGATTAAAATACTCTACAGATTTTTGTTGATTATTTAAATAAAAATAGTTAAAACCAATATTGTTATAAATATTACATAATGTCTTATCGCTTACTTTATTCTTTAGCATTATACTTTCAGCTTTTATAAGGGATTCTATTGCTAACTGATAATTCTTTTTATGAGTATATGCTGAAGAAATATTATTAAATAATGAAGCATATGCAAAATGATTTTTGTTGTACAATTTTTCTGCAATAGCAATAGCTTTATTATAATATTCAAGAGCTAAATCAGGTTGATTTAATTCATCATAATCATTTCCTAAATCACTATTCAGATTTAATAATTGAAAGTTCGATTTTGTTTCAGAGGACTCTTCTAAATATTGATAAGCTTTTAAATGCAATTCTATTGCTTTATTTACATTACCCATTGCATAATATAAATTGCCAAGATTTTGATATGAATTAATCATATAGGGATTATATGGAGAAAGCATTCTTAGTTTTTTTTCAAAGGCATCTTTAATTAATAGTTCAGCTTGCTTGTATCTCTCCATGTTAAAATAAATAACTCCTATCAATTCATAGCTATTTAAGTATTTTAGTGAGTTTTCGCCAAATTCAGTTTTAAAAAGATCGTTTGCTTCTCTCTCGTATTTTAATGCACTTTCATAATCCGAAATATCATAATAAACTATAGCTATATTTTCAAGGGTATTTGCCATATCAGATTTATTTATCTCATCATTATTCCTTATTATTTCAATTGCTTTTAAATATGCATTAAGGGCTTCATCTTTATTACCATTCATATCTTGCATTACACCAATATTATTATAACTATCGGCAATTAATTTGTCATTTGAAGGTAATACACGAAGTTTTATTTCGAGGGAAAGATTAAGATATTTTAGTGCTTCATTTATATTTGATAAAAAATAATTTGCAATAGCAATTTTATTGTAATTATTTGCTAAATAAATGTTTTCCGATCCAATATTTTCGATAATATATTTTTGATTATTCTGAAGAATACGTAATGCTTTAATTGCATTATTATTCCTTGCCATGGCATCTCCTAATCCATCTGTGGCTTTAATATAACCAACCTTATTATTTGCTTTTTGAAATAATAATTGGGCTTTTTCGTAATAAATTTGAGCACTATCAATTGAATATTCCTTGATAAACCGGTCAGCTTTATTCAAATTAACATCAGCTTGGGAAGTATCCGAAAACTCATTTCCAGATGCCAAAAAGGGTAGAATTAATATAATAATAAAACCAAATCGTTTTATTAAACTGATTTTACAAAATTTTAAAATTTCCATTTTTTACACTAATTTAATATATGAATCATCCAAAAGTCAATTAATTGATACGATATTATACATTAAAGGAATAAGTATTAAAAAAAAATCATATTTTATGCTACTTTTCTGTATCTCCATGTTGCTAAACTAAGCATTATGGTTCCATAAATCAATAAACTAAAAAACTCGCGCGAAATATCCCAAAACTCTGACCCTTTAAGTAAAATCATTCGGATAACACGCATATAATAATAAAACGGATTAATAATATTTACACGCTGTGCCCATAGCGGCATACTTTCAGTTGGAGTGAATATTCCGCTCATTAAGATAAATACCAGCATAAAAAAGAATGAAATAAACATTACTTGTTGTTGAGTACTAGCAAGTGTTGAAATAAATAAGCCAAGGCTTAAAACGACTAGTAAATAAACTAGTGTAAATCCAAATAAAAGTCCAACACTACCAACTATTGGAATATGAAAAAATATTTTTCCAATTGTTAATCCAAAAGCAAGTTCGAATAAAGCAATAATCATAAAAGGCACCAATTTCCCAATAATAAATTCATATTTTCTAATAGGTGTAACGTTTATCTGTTCAATTGTACCCATTTCTTTTTCGCGAACAATATTCATTGCTGTCATAAAAAGACTAATAATAGTTACCAAAATAACCAATATTCCGGGCAACATATATGTTTTATAATTGAGTTCAGGATTATACCAAAAAGAAGTTTGAATTGAAATAGGTTCCATTTCGGCCATTTTAGGCATTTGCGTTAAATCAACAATTATATTTTTATTAAAATCAGAGATTACAGATATTGAATATGCATTTATTAGGTTTGCAGCAGTTCCGTTTATTCCATCAATTAATAATTGAATCTCCGATGAATTATTGCGAATAAGGTTGTGCTCAAATCCATTTGGAATATGAAGTATAACATCGGCTTTATTATTTTCGATTTCTTTATTGGCCTGGTCAATTGAAAAAGATCTACCCGAAATTGTATAAAATGGCGATCCTTCAAATTTATTAACCAGCTTAGTCGATAATGAAGATAAATCTTTGTCAACAATATATAAATCAATTGATTTCATTTCGAGAGTAGCAGCATGTACCAATACCACAAGCTGAATAATTGGAACACCAAAAATCATTGGTAGCATTGTTTTGTTCCTAAATACCTGAATAAATTCTTTTTGAAGTATATATAAGATCTTTTTCATTATTATTATGTATCGTTTTACAATTTTATTTTTATAATTATCATTATATTAACTTTTTATTCCAATCTCACTTTAAACTTTTTTACACTTATTGCAAGAAATAAAATTGTTAATCCGATTAAATAAAGTGTTTCTTTCCATACAACAGCTATTCCTGAGCCCTTAATCATTATATTTTTAACGATTATTATAAAGTATTTCGCTGGCATAATGGCACTTAACCATTGTAAAACTTTAGGCATATTCTCGATTGGGAAAATAAAACCTGACAACAACATTGTAGGTAACATAAGAGCAAACATTGAAATAAACATAGCTACCATCTGGTTATTGCTTGCTGTAGAAATCAAAATCCCCAGTGATAATGCCATTAATATAAATAACAATGTTTCGATTAACAAGAAAGTAAGGCTTCCATGTATTGGCATTCCAAAAACAAAATAGCTAAGGGCAATAATTACTAATGCATTTACAAATGCTAATCCTATATATGGAATAACCTTTCCAAGCACAATATGCAAAGGGCGTAATGGTGAAACAAGCAATACTTCCATTGTACCCATTTCTTTTTCACGTGCAATGGAGATGGATGTCATCATTGCAGATACAAGCATTAATATTAGAGCCATTGTACCCGGCACAAACATATAAACACCTTTCATCTCTTTGTTATATAAAATCTGGATTTTTGTTTCAATTTCGTACGGAAAACTACCCTTCATAAGTTCATTTCGCATATATGTTTTAACAATTGCTGAGGTATAGTTACTTACAATATTTGCTGTATTAGCATCGGAAGCATCTGCCAAAATCTGAATACCAGCCTTCCCTTCTCGTTCAAGCTTTTCTGCAAAATGAGGTTCGAAAATAATTACTTCTCTGATATTTCCAGATTTAAAAGCTTCTTCAATCTGGCTATCATTTATAATATTTCTATCGAGGATAAAAAAGTCTGATGCGAGTAATTTGTTTGTAATTTCCTGAGTTACATTATCCTTTGATTTATCATAGATAGCAATTCTGATATCTTTAATTTCGTTAGAAACTACATACCCAAAAATAAGTATTTGGGCTATTGGCATACCAAAAAGAATCAACATGGTTCGATAATCCCTAAATATATGATTAAACTCTTTTTTTACAAATCCCAGAAAACGTTTCATATTAAAAATTGTTGCTGGTTAAAGGTATCTTGTTGCTGGTAACCCAGTAACTTGTAACCTGGAACCATAAGTTATCTTGCTATTTTAATAAACACTTCGTCCATATTTTTTGCATTATACTGTTTCTTGAGTAATGATGGGGTATTTATTGCTTCTATCCTACCTTGATCCATAATACATACACGATCACAATATTCTGCTTCGTCCATGTAGTGTGTTGTAACAAATACTGTTATCCCTGTATTTGATGCTTCGTAAATCATCTCCCAAAAATCGCGACGCGTAATAGGATCAACACCACCTGTAGGCTCATCAAGAAAAACAATTTTGGGATTATGAAAGATAGCTACCGAAAAAGCTATTTTTTGTTTCCATCCTAATGGAAGAGAGTTAATTAGCTTATCCTTTATATCCTCCATCTTGAGACGTTTAAGTAAATCTTCGGTCTTTTCTTTAATGTATCTACCTGATAAACCATATATTCCTCCATAAAACCTGATATTTTCCTTAACAGTTAGATCTTCATACAAAGAAAATTTCTGGCTCATATATCCAATATTCCTTTTCACTTTCTCGCGTTCGCGATACACATCAAATCCTGCAATATTTACATCACCAAACGTAGGATAAGACAGACCCGAAAGTATTTTAAGTGTAGTTGTTTTTCCCGCTCCATTAGCACCTAGAAATCCGAATATCTCACTTTCCTTAACCTCAAAAGTAAGATTATCGTTAGCAACGAAACTTCCATACTTTTTTACAAGGTTTTTTACTTCAATTATATTTTTATGATTTACCATAACAAATATCTTTTAGAAACCTTTTTAAAATCATCCCATTCTTTTCCAAAAGCATGTTCCATAAATTTTTCTTCGGCTAATGTAATCTGATGATGAAGAACTATTGAAATAATAACACATACAGCCAAAATCCAATGAGGGAAATAAAAGAATATTCCAATTATCATTAAGAACAATCCTAAATACATAGGATTTCTGGAGTATTTAAAGATTCCTGTAGTAATCAGTTTTGATTCTTTTGTTGGAAGTCCGAAGCGGGTATATTTTCCTAATTGAACATATCCGGCAATAACAATAATAAAACCGAATGTTATTAGTAAAACACCAACCCAAGCCAACTCATTACTATAATAATCGGGCAGAAATTCAGGTTTTACAGCACCAAAAAGAGAAATTATCCAAGGTACCAGAAATGTAAATTTAGCCAGAATAAATAGAAATTTATTAATGGGTGTTTTACCTAACGAATCTTCATTATTTTTAGCATTTCTTACTCCAATAACACCTAAAAAAACTATAAATACTATAAAAAATATAATTATCAAAAAACCTTGTATCATAATATTAAATTTTATTTGTTCATTAGCTCCATAAAACAATCTTCTATATTAGCATTAATTTGATTTAGTTTTATACTTGTGTGATTTGGCTGCAATAATGCTTTTAGCTTATTATCATCAATCTCATTTGTTTTTGATGTAATATGCAAGAACTCTCCAAAGGGATACACAGTATCAACAAAATCTATTTGCTTTAAATCAGTAATTAATCGATAGATATTATCCGATTTTACTTCCCAGAGTTTTCTGCCAAATTGGGCAGTAATGTGATGAGGTGTATTAATGGTCATTATCTTCCCATCCTGAATTAAACCTACACGATCACAGAGATTTGCTTCGTCCATATATGGGGTTGAAACCAAAATTGTTATTCCTTTTTGCTTAAGCCGGATAAGCATTTCCCAAAACTCTTTTCGCGAAACAGCGTCAACGCCCGTAGTTGGTTCGTCTAAAATTAACACATCCGGACTATGAATTAAAGCACAAGAAAGTGCCAGTTTCTGTTTCATTCCGCCCGATAATTTACCAGCGAGTCTGTTTTTAAAGGGTTCTATCTGCGAATAAATATCTTTTATTAAATCGTAATTCTGTTCAACTGTTGTTCCAAATACCTGTGCAAAAAACTCCAGATTTTCGATAACTGACAAATCCTGATAAAGAGAAAATCGCTGAGGCATATACCCGATGTTATTCCTTATTTTTTTATAATCAGCAACAACATTGTAGCCAAAAATAGTTGCCTCGCCTGAAGATGGATAAAGTAAAGTGGTTAAAATGCGAAATATACTGGTTTTACCTGCTCCGTCAGGACCAATAAGTCCAAACAATTCGCCCTTGGAAACAGAGAAATTCACACCTTTCACTGCTTCGACCTTATCATAAGATTTTTTTAAATCTTTGACCTCAATTATATATTCATTATCCATTTGCTACTAATTATCGTGCAAAAACATTTTTGTTGGTTTGCCTAAAACTTAACTTCCCCGGGCATTCCAATTTTAAAATGTCCATTATTTTTAACTCTTACCTTAACTGCATACACCATATTTACTCTTTCTTCTTTTGTCTGAATTATTTTTGGAGTAAACTCAGCCTGATCAGAAATCCACGAAATTACACCCTGGTATTCTTGGTTTGAATCTTTGTCTTTATCGGCAAAAACCTTTACTGTTTGTCCTATTTTTATATTGGGTAGCTGAGCACCACTTACATAAACCCGCAAGTCTATTTCATCCAGCCGGGCAATCTTATACAGCGCTTTTCCCATTACTGCAATTTCTCCAGCCTCAATATATTTCTCAAGCACGGTTCCTTTAATAGGATTTTCAATCATTGCTTTTTTCGATTGCTCATTTAACAAATCTATTTGTTTATCAACAACATTAAGCTCCTGAACTATAGAGCTAATCTGAGTTTTTGTGGCTGCTATTTGTTTTACCAAAATATCATATTTACTGTTTATATCATCAAATTGTTGCTGAGTAGCCGCTTTATCGGCATACAATTTTTCAATTCTGGTCTTTTCGTTAAGCAGGTTTTGTTTCTGTTCTTCCTGCACAGCAACCTGAGCATTTACATTTGTTATTTTTGATGACACTGCCTGTTTTTGAGCTATTAATTGCTGTTTTTGAAGGTATTGAATTGAAGTATCAATAGTACCAACATGTTTATTTTCTTCGAGCAGATCGCCTTCTTCAATATTTAATTGAATTAACCTGCCTTGTGCTTCGGCGCTTACTATAATTTCTTTGGCTTCGAAATTGCCATAAGCATCTGAACCATTATTATTTCTGGAACAGGCCGCCATTAGCACAAAAATAACTATTACTAAAAGTTTTGTTTTCATATTTTTTTTTCGTTTATCAATTATCAATGTAAGCTGTGAGCTGTGAGCTGTGAGCTGTGAGCTGTGAGCTTCGGACTTCTAACTTCCATCTTTTATATTCATTGTTAACCATTTCACTTTTAAACCATTTTACCATTCATAATTCACTAATCACCACTTTTATAGTTTTCCTATAATGTATAAATAGTTTACTTTAGATTGAACCAATTGAATTTTATGGGTTTCGTAATTTATTTTGGCTTGCGTTTCAGCACTTAATTCTGTAATATATTGTGTTGATGTAATTACTCCGTTTTCCAATTTAGCGAAAGTGCTTTTTGTAATTTCTTTGCGAAGGTTAATAATCTCTTGATCAGAAATTAATGCTGTTTGATAGTTTTCAATACTGGCTATCTCATTACAAAGTGCAATGTTTACTTGTTTATTAAAACTTTCAAGCTTATTTTGCACAAGATTTTTGTTTAGAGACAAAATATTGCGTTGCCTTCTGTTTTGATTCCAGTCCCAGAATTTCCAACTTAGCCCAATACCTATATAATAAAATGAATCAAACTCATTGTTTAGCATATTTAATCCGGGTTTTCCGTAACCTACTTGTCCGAATGCAAAAACCATAGGCATATTTTGTTTCGAAACAGCGAGTACCGATGTATTTAATTGCTCTGTTTGATAACTAAATAAATCGTGTTCAGGACGTTTTAACTCCAAATTATTTATAAGTTGATAATCCCCAAGAATCAAGCTAACATCTGATCCTAAATCCATTCCTGTAATTTCGGCTAATATTTGTATAGCAGCTATACGCTGATTGGTTAGCTGATTAATATCTTGTTTTAATTTTAATTTTTCGGCCTGCAAAATATACAGATCAGAAGGAAGCAATACCCCATTTCTAACTCCTGATTCAACCATTACTTGTTTTTGCTCTATATCGTTAAGCATTAAATTCATTAATTCCTCATTCTTTTGAAGAATTAGTATGGCAAAATAGAATTTGTTGATTTGTTCTTTAAGCTTATTTAACTCAACAGAATTATTTTGTTGATTTATTTTAAGGTTCCATTCTTCTATTTTTCTTGCATTTTTTATTCTCCCCCAGTCATAAATCATCTGGTTTATATCAATTGTAGCTTTATATTGATCCTTTGCAGCTTCGGGTAATTCAATTCCAGGTATAGGTATATTCAGATCAAAAGCAACAACATCCGATTGATATGTAGCTTGAGCTTTAAGTTCAAGCTTGGGTAACCATTCAGTATTTAGGTTTTTAACTTTTAGTTCACTTACCTGATTATATATCTCTGAATCATTTACTAAAGGGTAGTTCAGCATCATTTGATCATAACACTCTTTAAGGCTAATTTCTTTGTTTTGACTAAAACCAATTTGAGTCAATAACAATAAAACTATTGTAATATTTTTCATCTTTAATTAACTTTTATTGCATTGATAATAAATTCAGTTACAAACTTTTTTCGTTGTGATAAAAATTCATCGTATTCCTTTTTCTCATTATTAAACATTATACCCTGAATTATTGGTCTGGCTACTATAGGAAAAATACATAATCCAACAACATTTGTCATTAGGTTTCTTGCATCAATAGGTCGTATTATTCCTTTATTTGCTTCATCTTTTAATTGTATTTCGAACTTTTCGAATAAATTCATTTCTTTAAACTGTATATTCTTCTCGAAAACACCTACTAAAATCTGTGGATTTCTGTTTAATTCGTTTATTACAAACCCAGGAATATACGGATGCTTATGCAGTAGACTAATATAATTATCAACAAAGAATTCTATTTTCTCGAAAACGGATTTATCTGTAGACAATACTATATCGCGTATTTTAGGAATAAAGACTGAAAATGCAAGTTCAAATACTTTTTCAAAGAGTTTATCTTTTGTACGATAATAATAATGTAATAAAGCTTTATTTATTCCTGCTTTATCGGCAATTTCCTGCATCCTTGCTCCTGTTAATCCTTTATGTTGAAAAACTTCTTTTGCTGCATCAAGGATTTTAGTTTCAGTATCTTTTGCTTCTTCTATCATGGTATTCAATATTAACTATCTTATTAAACTATTTGGTTTAACCATTTGGTCAAATTTACTAATAATTTAATTATCAGAAAAACATTTCAATAAAAATTATTTTAGATTAAATAATTTTTTTTACTAAGTAATTAAATTCCTTGCTGTTAAGCTTTAATAAATTTTATTCTTATCTTATATAAATATAAAATGATGAGTTATATACCTAGATTTTTTAAATTTGTAATTCTAGGAATGATTATTGCAATTATTCCTTAAACTAAAAACTATAATTTATGAATTTCAGATATTTAATAATAGTACTATTTCTACTACTTAGTAATTTCAACACCTCTTTTTCCCAAAAAATTGCGAATAAACAATTTTCACTAATAAGTTATGATATTTCTATTTCGAACGAAATTACAGATGAATTATCAGATTTAGAGTCTTATATAAAGGCAATTAAAGTTTATAATACTCCTGAAAGCGATAAAATAAAAGCAATTTTCATTCATAATACGTTTTATACTATTACCGATGAGCTTAAAAAAGATTTAAAAATTGACATTTTGCCTATTAACGCATTCCTGACTAAAGTTAAATATGACAATTACGGATATCCACAAACAAACATTCAAAATGCCATAAGAAAAGGAAATTCGCCTTTTTATTTTAAAGTACAGGTAACAATTGAATCGTATACAAAAAAGTATAGCGAATTAAACCCTGATCAATTCACCGATTTGAATTACAAAGCAATTGTTCCAAAAATTATTATTGATATTACAGTTTACAATAAAGATGGTGTAATACCTGTTGATCGTTGGTTTGGAGAGGCAACTTCTATTAAACCATTAGAAATAAATGAATATCTTTTAACAGGATTCGATAATAAAGATATTGAACTTCTGGATGATCAGGAAAATCCACTGGATAATTTCTTTTTCCTCTTGCATAAAGCCATTGACAATGTAATTCAGGATTACTATACCAAATAAAACATGCAATTTTACAATGCTATTGGTATTATGTCGGGAACATCACTTGATGGTCTTGACATAGTATGGACTCAGTTTTGGTTTGATAGCCAATGGAAATTCACTATCAAAAAAGCCATCACATATAAATACGAGGCAAGTTTAAAATTTAAACTTACCAATGCTCCATTACTAAATGGATTTGAATTACTTAGTTTGAATAAAGAATTTGGAAAATATATTGGTTTACGAATTAATGATTTTTTAAAAGATATTGATACGAAGATTGATTTTATTGCTTCGCACGGCCACACTGTTTTTCATCAACCCGATAAAGGAATAACACTTCAGATTGGTGATGGAAATGAAATAACTACCAGAACTGGCATTACAACAATTTGTGACTTTAGATCGAAGGATGTGGCTTTAGGAGGACAGGGTGCTCCTCTGGTTCCTATTGGTGATAAGCTTTTATTTAGCGACTACGATTATTGCTTAAATATTGGTGGATTTGCCAATATATCATTCGATAAAAATAGTACACGACTAGCTTTTGATATTTGTCCGGCAAACATAGTACTTAACAGCTTGGCCAATAAACTTGGATTTGATTTCGATAAAAATGGTGAAATGGCTCATTCAGGAAATCTCTGCAATGAGATGTATGATGAACTAAATGAAATTGAATACTACAGAAAACCTTTCCCAAAATCACTTGGTCGCGAATGGAATGAAAATATCTTTTTGCCAATTTTAGAAAAATACACAATTTCTATTGAGGATAAACTAAATACTGTTTGCCATCATATTGCATTTCAGATTGCCGAGTCTACAAGATTTGTTCCATCTGGCAAAATGTTAATTACAGGTGGAGGTGCTTTTAATACATTTTTAATTGATGTACTAAAACAGAAAACTAAAAATCAAATTATAATACCTGAAAACACTATTATTGAATATAAGGAAGCCCTTATTTTTGCATTTCTAGGATTACTTAGAGTAAATAATCAGATTAATTGTCTTGCTTCGGTTACCGGAGCAAAAAGAGATTCAATTTGTGGAGTTATATACATCCTTTAGTTATAGCACATTATTGGGCGCAACCTATTTCTATTCTTAATCATCTTATGTTATATTATTAAATATTAAAAATATGAAAAAGATTTATTTCGTAAGTTTAATTTTCATTACATGTATGGTTTTATCATGTGATAAGGATAATAGCGATATACTAAAAGATAACGGAGTATTAAGCTGGACAGGTGATTATGCAGTGGATGGGTGTGGATTTTTTATTACAATTGATAATAATAAATATAAACCTGAAAATGAATCTATTATTGATGATAGTTACAAAACGGTTGATGATATAAATGTGCTAGTTGAATACGAAATATTGAATAAAAAAGTTGAGAGTTATTGTGGAGATATACCGAATGCTACCTTGACAGATGGAATAAAAATCATTTGGATACAAAAAAAATAATAACGGCCTATAACATGCAATCACATGATAATTTGGGTGTTTTGCGTTTTGACAAAGTTTTGTTATCTTCGGTTTGGTTTTACGGTCTGACAGTGAAAGTGCTACAAACTCCCAAACTACTGGCATTGCAGGACTGTTACAAATAATGCGCGAAAAAATAAATTATGAAAGCTTCGTAAAGTTTATAAATCAAGAATCATTATCAAGGATTTGAAAGTTTTTTTTCTGAAAATGCGTCTTGGTTTGACAATTTAAGTAAATTATTCTTATCAGTCTGATTGGGTATTTTATTAAGGATTGTTTGATAAAAAGAATTGCCTATCCACTTTTGCAGTTTTAATCTACAATTTTGATTTTGCCAACTCTCATTTAAACAATTAAGGGGCTTCTTTGCTAGAAAGCTTTAGTAAAATTTTTTAAAAAAATTTAATTACAATCTAATAATTTTACTTCTTCAATGGTTGGATTTATTAAATTATTGAAAACATTATAATCTCCTTTTAAACCATCAGCATCTATCAAGTTTTTTATTCCGCAAAAACCAGAAAGCTGGAAATTAGAAGTTATCCATAAATCGGAACCAACAGATAACAGTTTTTCAAAACCACCAATATTGGTTAATATAAAATTATTACTAATATCAAATCGTCCATCAATTGTTTTTAAATTATTAAATCCTTGAATAGTAATTAACTTTGAATTAACAGCTAGATATAAATTAGAACCAATATATGATAAGTTTGCAAAACCGTCAATAATCGTTAATTCATCATTGTTGGTAATTTGAATCCACCTTCCAACAGATTCTAAATTATTAAAACTTGGAATAGAAGTTAATTTATCAGCACTTCTTATTGTTAGAGTACCACCAATGGATTGAATATCATTGAATCCATCTATATTAACTAGAGCATCGTTAAAATCTAAGTCAAGATCTTCTTTAACTAATTTCAATCTATTAAAACCCTGAATTAATATTAAATTTGAATTACGAATCTTAAAATACCCTCCAACTGTATTAAGATTATTAAATCCGGTTAAAGTTGTTAAATTTTCATTAAAATTAATATTGAGACTACTTTCAATAGATACCAGATTGTTAAACCCTTGCAATGTGGTCAAAGATGTGTTTGATAAACTTAAAGCACCTCTAATAAAAATGAGATTATCAAAACCATCAATTTCTTTTAAATTATTATTTGAACTCAAGTATAAATCTCCACCAATCTCCTGCAAAAATTTAAATCCTATAATTGAATTTAGATTGTTATATCCAAAATTAAGTTCTTCACCGATAAATTCTAATTTAAAAAATCCATTAATAGCTATTAAACCATAATTTGATTTTATATTAAGACTGCGAGTTATTGTTCTTATGTTATTAAAACCAATTAAGGAAACCAACTTTTTATTACCTGAAATTTCAAATGATCCATTCACTTTTAACAATTTTTCAAATGCATTAATTGTATCAAGTTCATTATTTCCAAGTATACCAAAACTGTTTCCAATTGAGTCAAGACTAATAAATCCCTTAATAGAAGTTAAACCTGAATTATATTGAAAGAATAGGGATTGTTCAATCCATGTAAGATTTTCAAAACCTTCAATTTTGTTTAATTCACTATTATTCAATATATAGAGTGTACCCTCAATTGTTATTATGCTTGATAATGGAGAAAGGTTATTAATTGGGTCAATTAACGAACTCTCAATATCAAGATCTCCCTTAATTCTTTCATATTTATTTATTCCAAATAAATCAACTTCTTCCTGAGTTGTTAGATTAACATCTCCAATATATGTTTTTGGTTCAGTTTTAAATTCCCATATCTCACTTTCTTTAAATATTTCTTCACTTATATAAACGATTACTTGCCATTGATATTCAGTTCCATATTTTAGGCTATCTAGATTAACAGAAAATTCTGTCAACTGTTTATTATATATTAAAACATTAGAACTTTTTTCCCACACATAAACTTTATAAATTGGATACATCAATAACCTCAATTGACTATATGGTAATTCAATCATTTGAGGACTTATCCTTTTCCATTCTAAAAATGTGCTTGTTTTAACTTCAATTTCATTATTAGCAGGAGAAATTAAATTAAAACTTTCTATTTCAATTATATTTTCTTCTTCTTTTATACAGCCATAAATTATTAAAGTATAACTGATAATTAAAACGAAAAAATAATTCTTATTAAATATGAAATGTTGCATTAATGTATAACTATTTATTTCCTATTGTAACCATTAAACCCAGTTCAAACCCAAATGAATGGATAACAGACTCAATTTCTTGTCCGTAATATAATTGATCCGATAATTCTTTAATATAATCATAGTCAACCATAAGATCTAACATAACAATACTACCAATTGGAATTGCTATTCCTAAACCTCCTCCTATATTGTAAAAATTAGAGTTATAATCTGAGTCTCCATAAAAATCAGAATCAATATTAACAGATCCAAAACCAAAACCAGTGTCGACTTCAAGGAAAGGATAAACCGAACCAATCAATCTGGAGTATCTACAATATGCACCTAGGCCCCCATAAATGGAAGATTGGGATTCATTGGAGTTTTTTATTTCTTTCGAATTATATGCAAAATTTATATCTACTCCAACAACAATATTTTCTGTAATAAAATATCCCATTCTGGGTACTAAATTTACACCAAAATTTCGTATAGGATCACTTTCATTATTACCAATTATTGTTTTAGAAGAAGAGAATCCTACTCCAAACATCTCTGGGCCTGTACCAATAGAACTTAAAGTAGTAGACATTCCGATAATAAATTTCCCTTTTTCAATTTGAGCATTTAAAAGCGTACTTAAAAGTATTAATATCAAAAAATTAATTAGTTTTTTCATTAGAATTTTTAATAATGGTTAATAACAATAATTTATGTAGTAGAAAAAAATCGTAAAGCGAAATTAATATTTTAAGAGAATAATTCAAGTTTTATTACAAACACTTTGGCCATCCTTATGAGCTAGCCAAAAAATTTGTAGTCCTCCTTAAAGATTTCGCGGCCATTTTGCCGTTAAAAGCAATAAGCAATCCTCACACCAACACTATTTCTCTTAGTTTTTCGTGGCTTATTTATTAACAAATCTACGAGTATGATATCATATACAGGCAACTTTCAATATAGCATCAGAAAGAATTCGGATTGATGATAGATTATTGAAGTTTTCCCTCTCGTTTAATTTTTTTCATTGAAGAAAACATTACAGCTTTAAACAATTTAATTGAAAAATATAGAGAAATTAGTTTATTTAACTATAAAATTTTAGGTTACATCTTATTTTATACTTTAGTCTATTCTGAAAGTGAAGTGTAATGCAATAATCAACATTTCAATTATTTTTCTTTACTTCAAATACTAATTTTAAACTATTTAAAGACATTTTTGTCTATAATTGTATTCTGTCGAATAATAAAAAAAACTATGGAAAATTTTACTGCATATAACCCAACAAAATTGCATTTTGGTAAAAATGTAACCGACAAGCTAGGCGAAACAGTTGGTGAATATGGCAAACGTGTTTTGTTAATGTATGGTAAAGGATCAATACAAAAAAATGGAGTTTACGAGCGCGTAATGCAACAACTCAACTCAATTAATGCAGAAATAACAGAGTTTTCAGGAATAAAATCAAATCCTTTGGTTGATGATGTATCGGAAGCTGCTCAACTTGGAAAACTAAATCATATTGATGTTATTGTTGCAGTTGGAGGTGGAAGTGTAATCGATTCGGCCAAGGTTACCGCTTTATCAATAGCCAATAATACTGATCCATGGGCTATTATGACATTTAAAGCCAAACCCAAGACTACAATTCCGGTAATTGCAGTACTTACGCTTGCAGCTACTGGAACAGAAATGAATGGGGCAGCTGTAATACAAAATCATAAAACAGATGAGAAAAGAGGATATGTTTCACCTTTAATGTATCCTAAAAGTTCATTTCTTGATCCTGAATTCACCTATAGTGTTCCAAAAGATTATACTGCATACGGAATTGCTGACTTAATTGCTCATAGCCTAGAAGCTTATTTTGGCGAAGGTGACGCAACGCTTTCTGATCGAATTATTGAAGCTGTTGTAAAAGAAGCCATGGAATATGGTCCTTTAGTACTTAAGGAACCAGGAAATTACGAGTACAGGTCAAAAATTATGTGGGCAGCAACTGTGGCGCTAAATGGATCAACCAATCACGGTCGTAAATATGGCGATTGGGGAGTTCACGATATTGGACATAATCTTTCCTATTTGTACGATACTCCTCATGGAGCAACACTTACAATTGCTTATCCTGCATGGTTAAAACTACAAAAAGGCAGAATTCCTGAGAGAATTGCCAAACTTGGAAATCAGTTGTTCGGAACAAATTCAGCAGATGATACCATTTTATTATTAGAGAAATTTTTTAAATCAATAGATTGCCCTATAAAATTAAGTGATATAAACATTGGTAAAGAAAAGAAAAAAGAAATTACCGATCAGATGTTACAAACACAAATTAATGGCATGGTGCATAAACTCACCAATGAAGATCGTGAAAAAATTGTTGAATTAATGATGTAATAATTTGCGAATCAATTATCAATAAACTTTTAAAATTTAAATATTTTTCTATTTTTGTCAAATTCATAACTAAATTAAAAATCAAACCAAATAAATAATCTATGAAAAAATCAATTTTAACAATCTCTTTAACAGCTTTGCTCATAGTATTGATGAATGTATCGAACTATGCATGTACAAACTTTTTAATTACAAAAGGAGCCACAATTGATGGATCAACTATGATTTCTTACTCTGCTGATTCGCATGTTCTTTTTGGAGAATTATATCATTGGCCAGCAGCAGATTATCCTGAAGGTACTATGATGAAAATTTATGAGTGGGATACAGGCAAATATCTGGGTGAAATACCACAAGCAAAACATACTTATAATGTAGTAGGTAATATTAATGAAAATCAGGTATCTATTGGTGAAACAACTTATACAGGTCGCGAAGAATTACAAGATACAACTGGTTTAATTGATTATGGCACATTAATCTATACCGCACTTCAGAGAGCAAGAACTGCACGTGAAGCAATTCAGATTATGACTGATTTGGTTAGTAAATATGGATATTATAGTACTGGTGAATCTTTTTCAATTTCAGATCCCAACGAAGTATGGATTATGGAATTAATTGGTAAAGGACCCGGAGTAACTGGAGCTGTTTGGGTTGCAAGACAAATTCCTGATGGATACATTTCCGGACATGCTAATCATGCCAGAATAACCACTTTCCCTTTTAATAAAGTGAATAATTTTAACGATCCAAAACAAACAACATTTCACTCAACAGATGTTATTTCATTTGCGCGTGAAAAAGGATATTATACTGGAGAAGATAAAGATTTTAGTTTTTCTGATGTATATGCCCCAATCGATTTTGGTGGAGCACGTTTTTGTGAAGCACGTGTTTTCTCTGGTTTTAATAAAGTAAACAGCCAAATGGGTCAATACTTAGATTATGCAATGGGAAAAGATCTAAAAAACAGAATGCCATTATGGGTTAAGGTTGATAAAAAATTATCTGTACACGATGTAATGGGATTAATGAGAGATTATTATCAAAACACCCCAATGGATATGACCCAAGATATAGGTGCTGGTCCTTATAAATCAATAGTACGATGGAGACCTATGACATGGAAGGTTGATGGTGAATCATACTTGCACGAAAGAGCAATTTCAACACAGCAAACAGGATTTTCATTTGTGGCTCAAAGTCGCAGTTGGCTGCCCAATCCAATAGGCGGAATTATTTGGTTTGGAGTAGATGATACTTATACAACTGTTTATGCCCCTATGTATTGTGGAATGACAAGAGTGCCAGAAACATTTGCAGTTGGAAATGGTTCAATTATGGAATATAGTGATAATGCAGCATTTTGGGTGTTTAATCAAGTTTCAAATTTTGCTTATACAAGGTATTCTGATATGATTAAAGATATCCAGCCTGTTCAACAAGATCTGGAAAAGGGCTTTATTACAGAAGTTAATGCTATTGATAAGGTTGCAGGCGAATTATACAAAACTAATCCTGAGTTTGCCATTGAGTTTATTACAAACTATTCGGTAACCCAAGGAAACAATACTGTATATACATGGAAAAAACTATATGCTTATTTATTTACCAAATATTTGGATGGTAATATAAAATATTCTCAAACTGTACCAGAAGGCGATGCATATATCCCTCCAGTTGTAAAATTCCCTGGATATAGTGAAAGTTGGTATAAAATGATCGTAAAAGATGCAGGAGATAAATTAAAAGTTATCGGATCTGATGGACATTAATAGTGTACTATAATTTAATAAAAAAACCGCTTATTTAACAAGCGGTTTTTTTATTTTAAGATTATCTTTAATTCATTGTTAAGTCAATTTAAAGTCACTAAAGAAGACGATTATGTTTTATTCTCCTCAATCCCATTCGCAATTTACTTTTATTTTTCTTAGTAACATAAATAAGAAAATACCTTACCGGTAATAATTAGAAGAGATACACTTTGAAATGATAAATATTATAGAGATATTTGCTAGCTGAATTAATTAACTTTTTTAAGCAAAATATTATTATAATCAAAAAAATATTTGTAATATTGCGCTCTGTTTAAAAAGAATGCACAAACTTAAATAGTATATCAGGATGGACTTAATGAAATTAGTAGAAAGTGAATTCGCAGTAAAGAAAGAATTCCCTGAATTTAAAGCTGGCGATACAATTACCGTTCATTATAAGATTAAAGAAGGTAACAAAGAAAGAATTCAGAATTATAGAGGAGTTGTTCTTCAGAGAAAAGGAAAAGGTGTTACTGAAACTTTTACTGTAAGAAAAATTTCAGGTGGAATTGGAGTTGAAAGAGTTTTCCCAGTGAATTCACCTTTTATCGAAGAGATTGAATTAAATAAAAGGGGACGAGTTCGTAGAGCACGTATTTTCTATCTTCGTGATTTAACTGGAAAGAAAGCCAGAATTAAAGAAAAAAGATTCTAAAAATTATACACTCATAAAAAAAAGAGGCCGTCTCAAAAGATAATCTGAGACGGTTTTTTATGTTGTTATTTTTAGCGTATTTATATTTTAGCTTATAGTCTTTTGTTTAGGTTTTTTTATTAATAGGAATTTAGTTCTTTTTTAGTCATAAATAAGGCTTTTTTAATGATAAATAGGTTTTCTTTATTAAGCAGCCATCTTTTTCAGATTGTGTGCAAGTGCTAATAACCCAAATTCTATCTCAACCTTTGCTTTTCCACGTAACAT
>Ga0209417_1000821_pt1 | contig 65268 bp, 60 predicted proteins | sample RifGroF2_FD_184002 | JGI IMG/M metagenome (GOLD analysis project Ga0209417, IMG submission 184002) | Groundwater microbial communities from Rifle, Colorado, USA - Groundwater F2 (SPAdes) (version 2) | ecosystem: Environmental > Aquatic > Deep subsurface > Groundwater | place: Rifle, Colorado... | reverse complement strand
GAAATGCAAGCCACCTGTAGACAGATCCGGAACTTGCCGCAAAACCGAACCTGTAGGCAGGATCATGCAGTCCTATGGCCGTACTCAGGAAGGCGATTGCATCATTGCGGGTCGTGAAATAGCCCTTGGCAGTAATGACAGGCTGTGCAATCAAGTATGCCTCTACTCCCGGCTTGGTCATGCTTCCACAGAGCTTCCACACGCCTTCCTTGGGATCGCCAGGGCGAATCTTTGCCCATGCGTAATTACAGCCGTCCGCATCACTTTCATCATGTGCCGTATCAAACCATGCTGGAGGAGAAGTTACCGAAGCATCCTTGTCGGCAACCATCTGGTACAGGTTGAAATTCCATTTCTTCAAGTAGGTGATATCGCCAGTAGACGGATCAACTTTGGTTTCCAATGCTTTTTCGATGAAGTTGATGGACAGATCATATTGGGTCGTGTTATTTGCATGAATGACCACGGCGGGAGTATCGAGGCGGTCAAGGAACTGCACCGTCAAGGTCGTGTATCCCGGGCCATGCTTCACATCATAATTGGCGACATAACCGCTTCCAGTTATGAATTCGCCAATAACAGGCATTGCAGGAACTTCATCATTCCCGTATGCGTATGAGCGTATGACTTCCTGTCTGCCCTGATCCTTGCGGATCTGCGGACTATCAGGACGTTCAACTAAAAGTGCGTCTATGGCCATATTGCCAGCCCCTTGTCAGGATTCATCATCCCTGACTTGATGTTGTTCAAAGCCTCGTAAATCTGCTTCTGAGTGGTCAACTGGTCCTTCATGTAGTTCACGGCAGAAGCCCCACCGATGGAACCGCCAATCCTTGAAACCGAATCGGAGATCTGGGCGGGAGACATGTCCACGGCCTTGGATGTATCGGCCTTCTTGGACAGATCGAAGAGTTCTCCGGCTGACTGAGTGATCGAAGCCCTCTGTTCGTCTGATAATGCGCCCTTGCTGGACGCCTCGTTGATCGCTTCCTGTATGGCGGCTTCCTTCGCCTTGCCCTCGTTAATCAGCTTCTGAATGGCGATCTTCTGGTTCAAGGCTTGGATAGAACCGTCAATCTGTTCCTGCTCCTTCAAGCCCTCTGCCAGGAGCTTCGCCTGTTCCTTGCCGTATGCCTCAAGCTCCTTGTTGATCGCTTCCTGCTTCTTGAGCAATTCAGCCTTTTCCGCCTTTTCGTCTTTGCGCTCTGTGGTAGTCTTGCCAGTCTCCTCGAATTTCTTCTTGTTGGCAGCTAGTTTTGCAAGATCGGCAGCGGTGTCATTAGTCCTCAACTGTGTTCCTTCTGCTTCACCAAAATAAGCGTCTTTCAAGTTTCCAAAGAAACCTGCAACGCCTCCGCGATAACCTGCATTGCCAGGCGCAGTAATCCCCTTCTCTCCTCCAAGCCTGTTAGCGGATGAGACAACTGCGTTCATGCCCTCTGCCACGTCAGCCAGCCATACTACCAGCCCTGAATTGACTAATCCTGAGACAAGGGAAGTCTTTAACTGGTTGATTGCATCATTGAACTTGTCGGCAGCTTGAACCGCTTCATTGCTCATGATTCCGCCCATGTCCTCAAGCTCCTGTCCAAGCTCCTTGTAATTGTTAATCATTACATTGAGATCGGCACCAGACTTGCCGAATACGTCCTGGGCGTATGCGGCCTTATCGGTGGCGTTTGTGACCTGATTAAGAGCGTCCGCGATAACGGAGAACTGTTGATCTGGGCTCTTGCCCCTGAGATCGTCGAGACTGACTCCCAGCTTCGCCAGGGTGTTGATCGCTGTCTCATTTCCTGCAAATGCATCTGAGATCACAGAAGACATTTTCTTGAAAGCAGCCTGTACGGATTCCATCGAGGATCCAGACTGTTCACTGGCGTAGGCCAATTTCTGGTAAGCCTCTGCCGAAATTCCAAGCTTTTTGCTTCCATCAGCTACAGCGTCAGCCGCATCAATGGCTGATTTGGCAAACAAGGCCAGCCCTGCCGCCCCTAGTCCCGCTCCTAGTGTACCAGCCCACCCTGATATCAGGTTTTTGGCCTGTCCCAGGGCTGATTTCAGACCGGATATTGAAGCCCCTATCTCTAATCTAAGTTTAGGCATGTTTGACCTCCTGCGCCTTCGCTCTCTTGGCTCTCAAATGAGCCTTGAGAATGGCGGTAAATTCCTTTTTGATCTCAGGACGGGCTTGGATTTGCTTTTCACTCAGGGCAAAATTGGCGTTGTCGGGTTCTGCGATCTGCCAGGGATGAAGCTGTCCCTTGGATTCCCTCTCATTGGCAAGTTTGAACTGGAGCTTGATATCTTCTTTATCCTTGGGACGTTCCACGCCACGAACACCGTTCCTCTTCGCTTCACATGCGGCGATATGTCCGCACAGGCAAAGAGGGACATTCCAGATCACATCTTCATAGGGGATATTGAGTTTTCCGGCGAGCATGGAGACGCTTGCCAATGTCTCAGCACCGAAGAGATAAGGGAGATATGTGCCTTGTCCTGAATCGGGGATCATTTCATAACCGTTGAAGGTGTTTTCTATCAGGAAGGCGCGGAAGTTTACGATCTCCTCCACGCTGATTTTCTCAGCATGGATCTTGTCTGAGAAGAGGGAAAGCTTGAAGTCCCATGGAAGCCATGTGCTCTTGTCTTCAAACTTGAATTTGTCCTTGCCCCCAGACTGTACCCACTCCCTGACTTCAAGGGCTGTTTCCCTGCCATAGTATGAGATATACAAGGCTCTGATGAAGTCAATCGCGTCAGAGTTTGCGCCGTCCTTTATAAACTTGCTGTCTATGACTTCGAGAAGAGCAAAGACCCCTATGCTTGGAGGGTTAATCTCAAGCGGTAGGGGTCTGCAATCCTTGAAGAGCCAATGCCATATGCCCAGGCTGTAACCACCAATGTAAAAGGGCAGATTCAGGCAAGAAAATATCTCGCTGTCGAAGTCCACCTTCTTGTATTTGATGTACTGCGCTGGAACATGTGCCATTGCCCTTTCCTCATGTTAGGCGGTTGCTGTCACAAGGGTGAGGGTCGTCTTGGTGCCCTTCGCATAGTCTGTATTGACTTCATCGAATGTCTGGGCAGTTATGATGCTCGTACCGGACTGGAGATTGACAGTCTCATTTACGAAGCTGTCCGAGTACATCTCGTCAGTCTGTTCGAGTTCCGCGCCGTGGGATGTTGCTTCAAGCGGAACGCCCCTGTTATCGTATTTCTTTGCTACATCAACCTTTGCCGACTGCTTGCGGGAAAGGGTGCCAACTGGTGAACCAAAGCTCATGGTATTTCCTCCATTAAGTTTTTGTTAAGTACACGTCAAAATTCGCGATCTGATTCTGATAATTCTCTCCAAAGTCTGCGGATTCTGCTCCGCCCTGGGCGACTGATCCGTCTATCGTCAATCCGCTTGCCGTGCTGACTGCGCCCTTGTCGAATTTCTGGATGAAGTCCAAGCATTCCTGATAGAGCGTACGGCAACTGGCACGGCTCTTGTCATTGGGGATATGTGAAAGCGAGACAAGGGAGACGGACACTTTGTAGTATGGATAATTAGGCTGTATGCGCTCTGCCGGTTGAGCATGCACGACAACATATTTCATAGGACGTTCAGCTATGGAGTTATCCATGAAATGAATTATGGAAGTGCCGGCACCAGCACCGCCCTGGGCAAAATAGGTGCGCTTGGCAAGCTCTGTTATGATGCCAGTTTCAAGAGCGTATTCGATGTTCATGCCTGACGTTGCCATTAGTATGTCCCCGCTATTGTCATTTCCAGCTTCTTCTCGAATGTCTTGATCATGCGCTTCTCTGCGTTGGCAAGACCGGTTGAAGCGGATTCCGGAGAAGTCTTCGAGACGTAATCCACCATGTTGGTAACTGCGATCCCGGCTTCAAGATTCCCCCTCTGGATCGAAGCCTTTGAAAGAGCGGAAGCGTTATTGTCATTTGTGCCGTCAGCAGATTTTCCAAGCTTCGCTAAAGATCCGTACCAACCGACTTTCCCAGCGCCGGCATGGGGAATCTTCAAGAACTTTTCTTGCTCTGGTGCGCCTGTGTATGCGGTGTAATCCCAGCCACCCTGTTTCTTGTTCCACCACTGAATGACCTTATCCAGCCTGCGCTTCACGTTCTGGAGCGTCTTCCCATGTGTCCAGGGCATGATCTCTTCATCTGTACGGAAGGTTTTGCCGTTCAACAGTTCGTAATAAAATCCAGCCTTCACCGATGAACTGAGTATTGGGCGTTGCTTATACTTCTTGGCTAATCCTGTGGCTGTTCCAGACTTTCCCGGCTTCGTAGCCTTGGCGGAGGATTGCAGGGCCATAATCATTGCTTGCCTGATAAGTGAATACATGTCCCTGCCTGTCTCATAGGAGATCTTGTTGAGCAGTCTGCCTACTCGCTCCACGTCCTGAGGATTAACTTTTATTGTCGTGTTGCTCATGCTGTCCTGTCTCCGATTGAGAAGAAAGCTTTTATCCCTGCTGGATCTCGCTGAATGCTTAGAATCTGATAAACCACGCTGTTGATTGTGATCTCTGTGTTGTCTGTCGGGAGTGTCGTGAAGTCTGCAATTTCTACTGAAAGAATCATCTTGATGCCTGAATTGCCGCCATAGTCTGAATACTTCTTGTCTCGTGTCGTGTCCTGTTCTACTCCATAGCGAATTGTGCTTGACCCTGCCAGGGTAAAAGCAGTGCGCTTGGGACTTGCGATATCCCTGAGATTCCTGCTGATATTCTGGAGTGCGGTCAAGTCCATTTGGTTTCACCTGGGTAAGAGGAACAGGGCTGGAGGAAGAAAGGAGTAGGAACCTCCTCCAGCCCATCATTCCTAATGGACGCTTAGACGGTTGTCGTCACAGCGTTACCTTCATCGAGGCCGGTAAGCACGACGCATACTTCAGGGTTGAAGCAAACGACGTTGAGTTCGGCCTTGGTGTCCACGATTTCAGCCTTGAGATCGTCGCTGTAGAAGGACTCCACAACGAAAATGTCAGAACCTGCGTTCTTGACGAAAGTGCGTCCAAACTGGATCGTCTCGTCAGGATCGAAGGTGGCATCCGGAATAACCATTACGCCAAGATATCCATCATAGGCGTTACCGGATCCGAGCCAGCTTGAACGGCCAGCAATCACAGCGTCAACTCCCAGGACACCCGCTAAGATGTTATCAGAGATTGACCTTACATCGCGCTCCGAACCAACCGGTACGCCGGTATGGATCATGCGAGCCTTGACCTCTGCGAGCCTCTTGGCCCTCTGGATCATCGACTTGGCACCGAAGAGGACGATTTTTCCGTCCGCCTTATCGGATACCTGGGCGACTGCATCATCAACCGCACTGAGAAGCGAGGCGAGGATGTTGTACTTCGCGATACCGGAATTTCCGAATGTCGCGGCTATAACAAGAGCCTCGATGGCCGAAGCCACCTCGCGCTTGCCCAGTCTTGCGGCCTTCTGCTGTGCACGGTCAAGACCGCCGAGCATGTTGATGTCGCGAGAATCGATCTTTTTGCGGGAGATCTTCTCAACCATCGAGAAAGTCGTGCTGGACTTGGTTATGAGCGTTGCTGTGGGAGCTTCACCAAGGGTTCTGCCACTGGTTGCGCTTCCGTCTGCCGTATAATCCTGGTAATAGACGGTGCCGGAATCCACTTCACGGGCTATGCGGGGCATGATTGTCGAGGCGACAAACTCAGGACTTCCATAGTCAAGAGCTTCGAGATCGGCACGTTTTACTGTAGCCATTTGTAATTCCTCCAAAATTGGGTTTTGTGTTTCAAATCGTCTTGGCAGAGATTTGAGTTTGAAGGAATTTTTATGTTGAACTACCTCTTCTTGTTCGTCTCCTCGATCATGGACTTGAAGAGGATAGGATTTTGCCTCTGAACCTGTATCATTGCATCAGGGAGCTTCATTCCAGTCTTGACCAGATCCGCAACTGCGGTATCAAATCCGGCCTTGCCAGTCAGCACCGTTTCTGTAGATGGAGCATTCAGCCCACCAGTAAGCTTGGCATTCTTTGCCTTGAGTGTTTCCACTTCGGCGGTAAGAGCGAGCTTATCAGCTTCAAGGGCTGTGATCTTGTCTGTCAGTTCCTTTGCCGGAGCTTCAAGTTTGCCAGCGTCAAAGCCAGCCTGGTAAGAAGCGTCCGTATCCTCGACTGTCTTGAGTTTGGCGGTGAATTCCTCCACAGCCTTTTCGTCGGCGTTCTCAGGCAATCCCTTGCCTTTGAGCCATGTCATTAACTTTGCAATCATGGTGTTTTCCTCTGTTATATTTTCAATTTCATCGTCAGATACTGCGGCTATGTCCAGCCCTCTTTCCTTAATCATCGACATAGCGAAATTGCTGTTCTTGACCTTCTCGCCGTCCTTGCCTATGATCTCCTGGGCAAGACCGCATTCCTTAGCCTGAACCGCTGTCAACCAACCTGCGCGTCCTTCCTTGAACCATTCGGCGGTTGTCTCTGGGGACAGCTTGTATTTGCTGACAAGAGTGGCCTTGCATTCGGCATTCATTTTGCCTATGAGATCGGCTGTGTCCTTGTGCGCTTCCTCTCCGCCCTCGGTGACTGTAGCAGCACCGTGGAACATGATTTTGGTATTCTGGTGAACGCTTACTTTGTCGGCAGCCTGAATTATCATTACAGCAGCCATTGAAGCAGCCATGCCACCGATTACGAAATTGATCTTCCTGTTGTTCTTGACCTTCCAGTCAAGCAGGGCGTTTATCATTTCATATCCGGCGAAGACGGATCCGCCCTGGCTGTTGACATAGACTTCGAGATCGTCCTTGGTGTCAGCCTGTGCGAGCTGTTTCCGGAAATAGGATTCTGGCGTAATCACGCCACGCTGGATGTATGAAAATAAATATTCCACGTCGTAAAGGGACGGGACGATCACGCCTCGAACTTCCAATCTGCTCATTTGAAGAACCTCTCTTTAATTTTTTGTAGAAGTGTTTTATCATCAGCCTCATCATCGTTGTTCCTGTTGGGCTGTGCCTGTTCCTGTGCGCCTGTAACTGCTCCTGATTTCGTCTCGAAGATTCCAAGCCAGTCAAGGCCGATGGATTTGATGAATGATGTTTCATCCGCAAGATTCTGTAGAGCCTTCTTCCAGTTTGGACCGAGGAGTTTTCTAAAGTTGGTCTGTCCGTTCTTGAGCATGGCTGATTTTGCATTTGCCATGTCGAGCGGGTTGACTTCTGGCATCTCAGGAAACAGGAATGTTATCTTGTTCTCCCATCCGGCTGGAAGTGCTTCGAGCTTGCCCTTGGATATCGCCCAGGTAATGGCCTTCTTTGCGTGCCAGTCACAGAACCTGCGTTCAAGCCATTTCTGCCAGTAGAAAAGGATAGGCCATGTAAGGATCTGCTCTCCCCTGAATGCCGTGTATGATGTCGATACTTCGCCCTTGCTGTAGCATGAGTAAAGACCGAGGCTTGCGCCGTTCATCCCAACAATCCAGTCACAGAATTCCTTGAGTGATAGATTGGGACGGTTGCCAGAAGTAATCTCCTCGAACTTCTCGCCAGGTTGCATGTAATCGACAAGACCACCACAGTACGCTTCGATCTTCTCATAGTTGTCGGCTGGCTCTGCTGGTGTCGGTGTGGCCTCTGTACCGTCTATAATGCCCTCTGGATCAGTGCCGGCGTTAAGCAAAATGTCCTCTTCAACGCTGGTGCCGGTATAATTTGGATCTTTAACTACCTGTCCAGCTCTCTTTGAAAAAAGCTTCATCGTCATTAGCTCGGAGCTAATACCTTCGTAAATGTCAGCGTACTGATTGGCGCTTGTAAGAATGCCGGAAACACCGTTCTTCTGGTTCAATCTGAATGGATTCTTGAGGAGCTTCGCCTGATCGCGGGTAAGGATGGTATATTCACCATCCTTGTATGATGTCTTGCCCCTCTCAGAGCCTACAGCGTAACCGTAAACACGCCCCTTCTTGGAAGTGATAATACCGCCCGACTGCTTATAGCCTTGCTTGTATAAATCTGTCTTTTCCCAGGTGGCCTTGTCGATGGTGGCAAACTGATCCATCTCAAAAAAAATCAGACGCCCATCTTCAAGGTCAAAATCATCGAATGCGACTATGCAAGCACCTTCCCTTATGACTGTCTCAATTATCTGTCCATGCATTTCACCCAGGGGAGTATCATCGCGAGAATCACAGTCCTTGGCATACGCGCCGTTGAACCATTCGACTGCCTTGGCTGTGGCTTCATCTTCAAGGTTAATGACAAGTTTTGCGCCTGTTCCTACTGAATGAATTTTAAGCTGCTGTAAGTGGGCTTTTGCGACTGTGAAATTACGCTGGAGATCTCTGGCAAGGGCTATGGCCTGTAGCCCTTCCTGCTGTGACATCTGCTTGTCTTCGCCCTCTGTCTCAATGGTGGCCTGTCTGCGCTTCTTGGCGTTTCGTGTATCGGTGGCATCATATTTCTGGAGTAGTTCAGCCTTCTTGTTTATGGCAATGGTGGCGAGCTTGGCCTTGGCAATTTCGAGATCTTGAAGAGCTTTTTCCTTGTCAGTCATTTCCTTTCACCTTAGTAAAATTCCGGCTGTGTGCGCCTGGCTGAATATCCTGATAAGCGGAGAATGACACGGCGGAGGTTGTCGCGTTCACGGTTGAGTTTCTCTAGGGGCCAATTCGTACCGCTGAAAGATCCAGATACTCCGAAGTCGGAGCCTGTAGAAATTGCATTGTCTATGGCCTGTTCGACAGCTTGCAACCTTGTACGGTACTGGGTAAGGGTCATGTGCTGGAACCTCGTTAAAAAAGGGAGGAGCTATTACAGAAGATGAGTTCTGCAATAGCTCCTTTTCTTCTCTCAAACTCTTCTCTGCCTATGCCCATTATAGAGACGGGGCGATCACGCCACAGGTGAAGATCCGAGATTCCAAGACAGATAGTTAATATTATTAACTCATACCATTTTCAGCCCAGGCATGACAGGGTTTGCCGCCGTCACGATTGGGATATCGGTCGTGAAGATATGACCACAAGCAATGCATTCGCGTTTGCGCCTCCTGGTGTTACAGATCTCCCACAGGGCTTTCGTCCGTGTGTCTGTTGAGCCGCATTTCTTGCATCCCTTCGGCTGTTCCTGTGCCTCATACATTCCATAACGTTCACGCTTGCTGGAAACGACTTCAATCATAGAAACCTCCCGTCAGCATCCTGGCTGACAAACTTTGATTCTGGCTGCATCCTTACAGGCTGAACGCTTTTGATCTTCGCCTGTTCCTCCCTCTGTGCCTTGTCCTCCTGCGTTTCCCCGAAGATGTTATTCATATCCAAGTCTGGATACCATCGCTTGCAGTAATCCTCGAAGGTCAAGCCAGTTTCCTTCATCGCCCTTTCCAGCTTGCCATCAGGGCGCATATTGAGGAATGTCATAATGCGATCCTTATGCCGTATGGCATCTTCTCTCCCCATAACCGCCTGTATGAACTTTTCCCTGAGTGATTGATCCATAGGCATGAGACAGAACAAACGCAATCTGTTATAGAAAAGCCCTGGGACGGTTTGGTTAGTTGAACGTCTCTCCATAGCGTCGCTCATAGTCCTGTACAGGTGCCCAGATACTGCATCGGTAAGCTGGCAGGATCCGCCAAACCACCAGTTGACCACGGAGATCACCTGTTCACTTGATCCCCATCCCACGGCGTATTGCCAGGGGCGCAGGATTTCGAAATAGCGTTGACGGGTGAAGCCGTAACATGCGCCCAGGATACATTGGATTTCTCCGGCAGGTCTGTCAGTATGCCAGACGGGATCAAGCGGTATTCTCTTGCGGTTCTCAGTAGACAAAGGCAGTCTTGCGCCATGCCTAACGGTCAAGCCTTCCTTATTCATGTCGAGACATTCACCGCTCATCACGATGGAGCGGGAGCATGACATAGCCTTGTCGTCTTTCCTGACAGGTTCCAACAGCAGATCGATCCAATTTTCGGAAAAATCCATATGAGCGTCTATGATAATCGCGTATGTTCCTCGTGCTTTACACAGGGCGAGATCCCTTGAACGCCCTACCCCCATAGGATCGTAGGACGTGAAGAAGTATGAATCGGCCTTAGCTGCCTGTTTAACAAATCGTTCCGCTTGCCACCCGTCAAAGGCCACTATTATTTCCAGATTGTGACCCTTGGATGTACGGCGGATATTGTCAATAGTCCATGAAAGAAGTTCCTCATTCCTAGACGTGATTATGATACTGATATCGGGACGGCCTTCCAGAGCGTTTCCAGACACGGCAACAGGGCTTGGAGCGGTGGCAGGCGTATTATCATTGATCGCCTTCCAGATGTCCTTGGCAGATCCGTAAGGTTCGAGACTTTCAACACCGCCGACAAACTCCTGCTTGTTCTTGGTGAAGTTTGAATCATGGCGGATGTCGATTACTGGATAAGGTTGTTCACGCCATTCAATTTCACCCTTAAAGCCGGGATCCTCAATCGCCGGTTCATACCACCTGATGGCCTCCATCGCCATCTTACGCTTGATACACTCTTTCAAGACGTGCTTATTGGCGATCAGGGTAGAGAACGGCGCGTAAGAAAATTTCCTCAGCAAAAAACCTGTGGACGTTAAATAGTACACGTTCTTGCAGTAGCTGATATCCTGCTTGGGAACTTGATCGAAGTAACCAGGCGGATACAGGCAGTCATGTTCAGCGATGAATACCGTATTGCCCTTCACCTTTCGGAGACCCTTGAGGATGTTCTTGTAATAGCTGTCGATATGCAACGGCTGGCTCTCATCCTGTTCGATGATGATAAGCTGATGCCGGCCTATTGCCGCCTGTTCCCTGAGACGGAACAGACAGAACGCCTTGATCTTCGGGTTGATGTTGGACGTTGAGCAGTAAATAATACTCGACATGTTCAGTCCTCCTTGTTAATCCTCTATGGATATTTTTGATTTTCTTGTTTCACGCCTGAATATTTTCCTGGGTCTCCAAGTGCGTTCTCCCCCTGTTATGGTGGCTCCGCAAAAAGCACCAGCCACATAACAGCCGACTAACCCGTCCAACTTGTCGTTCCTCTCATTGGGCTGGCGTGTCCACTCAAAGAAATTCTGGACTGCATCATATTTGGTAAGCCTCTCAGAACAGATCTCGTAAGCGAAGTCTTCATGTGCCTTTGGATCGCTTCCCCACAGCGTTAGGGAACCTGCAACACCGTGTTCAAGAAGGAATGATTTCTGGGCCAGCATCCTATACGCATCGGCGTTATGCACGATTTCATCCCCGAAGTTGCCGTGTGCCAGATGGTAGGAATTGCCTGGCTGTCCAATGAGCTTGTCGCCCTTCGCTGGCTTATACGTCCTGTTCGATCTGCCTCGGTCACATAGGATCGGATAACGTGATCTCTGCAACGCCTTGACTGCTGCATGTACGGTCTCGGTCATGAAGTTTGCATCTATGAGAATACGAGTGGGGAATATCCTCTTGCCATTCTTCATGAACGGCTTCTTGTAGATGTGCCGTGTAAAATCCAACACGCCTTTGGCTATCTTCTGCGCTCCTGTGGTCGTGTCCGCCTGTAGCTCATCTATCAGATTATCCCTGGCACCTTCGGGCCACTTGCCATAGTCAACGATGTAACCGGAAAAATCATTCTTGAAGGCACAGCAGACGTAATTGATTCCCACGTAATTGACGTCGCCCATCACCACCAAGAAGTTGGCTTCCGGGGGAATCTGATAGCGTGGAAGATGGTTGAGCCTCGAACATATCAGACTGGGCTTGATCTCATAGATGGAACTGACTGACTGCTTTGGCTCATTCTGTAACTCGGACCAGAAAGATTTCTCGCCATATTTGGCGATAAAATTGTAAATAGACTGCAACGCCGACAGTTCGCCCTTGTTAAGGCGGTGCGGGTTGGAGACCACTGCGCCGGCATCCATCTTGGCACGATTCGCCTGGTAAAAGGCGTTGCATTCCTTCTTCTGTGTTCCATGCTTCTGCGCCTGGCGGTATATCTCAATGTATTCGCGCCACAATCCATCCTTTTCAAGAGGAAACGTTAGAAGAGCCTTGGATCGGACGCTCTGCCATTCGCTAAGCGTCTTGTCGGCAAGATCGCCCTCTTCGATCACGGTACACGCAAACAGACAGGCGATCTCCGTCCCTATGCCTGACATTGGGAGCAGGTCGGATTTAATCAAGGTTTCCCTGTCAATACATTGCTGGTGGCTTGCCGCTGACTCCCTCGTCTGCGCATCATCTATGAATAAAAAATCTGGCCTGAGTGGTGTTCCATCCGGCAAGGTTTCGAGAAGTCCCCTGATTCCTGACGTAAGACCAAAGGCCGTTATGATGGAACCCTTGCACAGCTCAAGATATGATTCATCCATGTCCACGAACGGCATGTTAATCTGGTTCCTGTTCCAGCCTATGAATGTCGGCTTCCCGTCCGCTGTCTGTCCTGCAGCCCTCTGTGACATTCCTCCCAACGCCTTGATGTAATGATAAGATTCCGGGAAAAGAGAACCCAGCCTTTCACCTTGCAGGGTCTTCTTTATGCCCTGCATGAACCTGTTGGCAAGTGACTGGGTGGCACAGGTAACAACGACAAATCGCCTGTGTCCATAAAGAATGGACCAGATCACGGCACAGAGCACCACCGTACTTTTTCCTTCACCCCTGGGCAAGCCAATCGCATATTGACCGCCATTGAGGATCAGCTCCTGTGTCTCTTTAATGAATCGCAGTTGGTCATTTGAAAATGGCCTGTAGAACTTCTCAGGGAATACGGATTTAAGGAACAGTTCAAGATCGTACTGATAAGCCTGCTTCTCTGGCAAGTGAGCCGTGTGCTTATGTGGGCCGACATCCCTGGCTGATGCACGTTTCTTGGACATGTAGTCGGCCTGGTACTGGTTGACGGACAGCCCCTTGCTTTTGCGGAGCTGTCTATCAAGCTTGACGACCTCCTTGGCCTTCTCGACTGTCTGCAAATAGGTATCTTTGTCCATTCTCCTTTCCTGGGTTAATAGTTAGGTAAAACTAACGGAGTAATGATGGCTGATATCACCGCCGCAGATGAATCCCCTTCTTGCTGGTCAGAGAACCTAGACCGGCACGGGCTGGTGGGTAACGCCTTAGCCATAGGCTTGACCGTCTCATATGCCAGATTCATTTCTTGTGTCCTCCATTCTTTCCCTGAGTTTTTCTAACGCATCGTTAAGCAGGAGACGGACGTTCTCGCCTGACATGTGCATATCCTCGCCTATCTCCCTGAAAGTCAGCCGTTCCTTGAATCTCATTCTGACGATCTTGCGCTCCCTGTTGTTCAGGTGCCTGGCTAGATCCTTGGCCTTGGTGGCAGCTTCCCTTTCAATCATCCTGTCTGTATCCGTGTCGTTGTCATCCTTGATGCTGTCCCCTAGTTCCCTGCCTGTTTCGTCTCTTATGTTCATGGAGACAGGGCGCAGATCGTACCTATGCGCCTTGAAGATTCCCAATATCCTGTTGCGTACGACATGGGTAAGGAAGGTGGACAGTTTGCCCCTGCATAGATCGTATTTGTCCACGGCCTTGCACAGGGCGATGTTGCCTTCCGCTATGAGATCTGGCAGTTCCACGCCTTTGTTGCGGTAGGTGAACGCCACCTTGACCACGAGACGGAGGTTGGCCTCTATGAGCTTGTCCCTGGCTGACAGGTCGCCTCCCTTCATCCTGACAGCGAGGTCGTGTTCCTCTTGTGCTGTGAGGAGCGGAGTCCTGTTGATATCCTGCATGTAGAGCTCGATATCTTCCATGTCATGCCTCCCTGTTAGTTGGCTTCTATGATCCAGCCTGCGAAGTCTCCAAACCGGAAAATTTCCGTGGCATTGCCTAGTTCGTATGGGTAGAGCGGACGTTGGACGCCTGCCAATGACAGTTCCTTGGCTATGATTTCATCGGGGGAAACTCCTGCCTGTAACTTTCCAGCAAGAGCGAGACGAGACAGGATTATGCCAGCATATCCATCCTTGGGGACTGTCTTGTCGAAGATGAGGAGCGCACCGCCAGGCTTGATGTTCTTGCGTAATGTGGCTATGAGTGTTTGACGTTCTGCAGGAGGAATGAACATCAGTGCGAGGAAACAGATCGCCAGATCGTATTTCTTGTACGGGTAACGTTGTGCATCGGCAACAATCAGTTTCCCAGGGCCAGCGTATTGAGCGGACATTTCCTTGCTGTTGTCGATAGGAATGAATGTCGCTTTCCTCTGTTCCAATATGTCTTTTATTGCATTGCCGACATTGCCTGTGCTGGCCCCTATGTCATATACAAGGCCGTTCTCAGGGATAAAGTGTCTGGAAACGTGTGCAACCACCTTTGTACATAGATTGTACCAGGGCAGTTGTTCATTTACATGGACATTGAAGTTCTCCGCGACGTTCTTGCTCTTGAATGTCCAGTTTTCGGGGATAATAAGTTTGTCTCTCATAGTTTCACTCCCAGCCTTGTTTCAAAGGCTGTTATGGCTTCATTCACCAGCCCCATTCTTGAGCCGTCCGGATAAGGAAGATCGAACTCGAATTGCAACGCCTCTCGAAGACCTGTAAGCGGTAATGGATTAGCGGATATGCTGTAGACATTAACGCCTGTGTCATAGCCAGCTTGGACGCTCTGGAACGCTGTCTTGAAGAGATCGTAGAACATTCGCGGGTTGTGATATTTCTGTACCTTTGGAGCTGTCTGGATTTCGCCTATCGTTACATTCTCCTCGTATGAAGCGAGCATTTTTGTGGCTGTCTGTGCCTTGGCATTCAGGAATTTCTTGGTCATGATTGCAAAGTCCGCCTGATTCTCGCTAGAGGCCACGGCATACACCTTGGTGTTTTTGGTAGCACAGGCGGCGAGGATCTTCACGATATGCTTCCTGTCCTGCAGGAATGGGACGCTGTTCAAGACGCTTGAAATGAAAATGCTGTCATAACGTGTACCGGAGGCGATATCCCTGAGGAATTCACGGCAAATGTGTATGGACTTGGTCTTGTCGATCTGCTCCTGATCGTCAACGTGAAAGGGCTCGAATGAAGTTACACGGATCCCCTTGGCTCTCAACATTTCTGTTTCCGTAAGATGTCCTGCGCCGAAGTCAATCACCCTTGTGCCATGTACCGACATCCATTTCTTCATGTGCGCCGGATTATCAATGTCGAACTCATAGGCTGGCTTGTTGCCTATGACAGCGAACACGAAGCCACGTCCAAGCTCCGAGCGTGTACGGCGAAGCCTCCTGAATGAATTGAAGCGGAGAAGATCGGCATACTTTTCTTCAATGCAAAAATCCATAGACAACTGATTAAGCATCGCCTCTGCAAATCTGGCCTGTGCCCTGGGGAGACGGATCACCAGCATGTTGTCGATCTTCTTTTCAGCAGCCATTTGCAGGCGTCCGATCCCATTGATAATTACGCCTGTTTCATCGGCGATTATCGGCATGATTATGTCATATTGATAGAGTGATTTGGCTATGGCGCATGCGTATTGGTTCCACCTGCCGGAATTGATTTTTACCAGGGGAGCAACTGGTTCCATGCGCCCTTCGAGACAGGGGTAATAATCTGTCCTGCTTGGAAGCTCTTTTGCCATTTCCACAGGATTGGCCTTGAGGAGATCCGCTTTCAAATTCGCCGGAATAGCGGCAAGATCCATGTCGTTTGTCGAGCGGTTGAAGAGGATGTTCACGGCCTTGCAAGTGTTGAGATCCAATCCGTCAAGTATCACAGCCGGAGCCTTCGTATATCCGAGTTCCAAGGCCACATGCGAGCGTTGATGTCCGGACAGAATGGTGCCGTCCTTTGTGATGTAGCACGGCAAGAGCCACCCTAATTTTTCCAAGGACAGTTTCACCAGGGCAAGACGACTTGGATCAACAGTCCTGGGGTTGTAACTGGCTGGCGTCAACGTATCAATATTTACAAGATTCATAGTTTCAACCTCGCTCTTATTTCCCTTTCGGCGGACGCATTATCAAATCCTGCCGACTGTCTCAAGGCTTCCTGCCAGATTAGATATTCTTCCCTTGTGACATCGAAGCGGTATTGTCCAAATGTGAATGATGTGCCGGAAGCTTCATCGGAGGGATTGCGGTCATCGGCAAACCCGTCTGCAATCTCATTGCGGGGCGTTTTGAGGAGCTTATCGGCTTCTGCCATATCGAAGCCCGTCAAGGCCAGCTTGTCGGGAGAAAGGCCATCTATGATTTCGGTAAGCCTTATGTTGTCAAACACGGACAGGTCTGACGATCTGTTGTCGAGAATGGAAAGAACGCTTGCATCTTCATCCGACAAATCCAATATCTTCGCCTCTCCCTCTGTCCAGCCCAGTTCCTGCATGGCCTTGTACATGCCATTGCCTATTCGGATTATCATGTTGGATTTCTGTACCACAAATGGCCTGTACTGTCCAAAAACCTTGAGCGAGTTCTTGATCACTTCGATGTTGTGGCTGTCATGAATCCTCGTGTTATTTGGATCTGGGGTCAAGTCGGACAGTTTGACGATTTCTGATTTCATATTGACAGTTCTCCTATAGTTAGAACTTTCATCCTGGGGACATCGTTTCGGAGTTCATTGGGATCCGCATTGGTCAAGACGGTTGCGCCCTCGCGAATGAAGGGCAGAAGCACCTGCTTGCGAGTCTTCGCGTGCTTGAAGTGTGACAGAGGCAGGGAGAAGGTCTTTGGAGCGAAAATGTAGATGTGGGCATTCCCCACAAATGCAAATGTCCTGTAAATGTTGCCCTTGAGCATACCGAGCATGATTGTCGATTTCTCGGTTGCATCATTGATGGGAGTCTCGATCAAGATAGCCTTGGCACCTGATTTCTTTCCCAGGGCGAAGGCATTTCGCAGAATTTCCTTGATCTCGCTTGGAGTGTAATCATCTTCGGGCAGTTGGAAGTAAAAGAGTTCGATCATCGCAATCACCTATTTTTATGATGTTTGGTTTCCTTTCGCCTTGATGTTAATTTTAATTTTAATCTTCATAGCATCTGAATGTTTATTTGGGCTTATTTTTGTATTTGTTCCACTCCTCGCGGAGCTTCTTCCACAATTCCAAGACTTCCTCCGTTGTTCTTGTGGCTTCGTTAACTTTTTCCATGATTAACATGCTGCGCCCTCCTATGCTATCGACATTATTACTTCGCTGGCCTCTGGGTACGTCTCCATCAACTTGGTGAAGTCATCCCCAGCAGTCTCAATCATATTTTCCAGAAGGAACTTCACGACTTCCCTGGGCAATGTCACAGAGTCGGTTTCATCTGTCTTTGGTGTAGGTTCCTCTGCCGGCACATCAGCCAACGGCGGGATTGTCTTTTCCTCTGCAACAGGTGTTTCCACGATGTTTTCAGGTGTTGCAACATCAGTCTTTGCATCCTTGACAACATTGGCGAGTTTGCTATCTACAACGGCCTTCACATCCTTGGCAGTAGTCTTCTCGCCCTCCGGCGTGTTCTTAACAGCTTCATCCCAGGCTTGTGCCTGTTGCTCTTCTGGAAGTCTGCCAAGCTCTCTGAGATGGGCTTCCTTGGGTGATTTTACTCCAGACTGTAAACAATTGTTTACTCTTTTGGCGACTTCGCCGGAATTGATGATCTGGTATATCCTGACAGCGGACTTGTCCCACTTCGCCTTGCAATAGTCCTTGAAGTTGGAATGAGTCCGGCGATACAGCTTCCTCTCCTTGATCTGCTTCAAGGCTTCTGCCATTTCGGCAATAGTGTCGATCCCCTTCGCAAGTACAGCTTCACATTCTTCAAGTTTACGCTCCTCCTCGACAGTCAGCACATTATCATCCATGACTTCCGCCTGGACTTCAGTTACAGATTCCTTGAACATCTTCTTTGTTTCCGATTTCATGATTTTACTCCTTTGCTATGATTAGACCAGTTCCATGAGCTTGGCTCTTGCCCCTGCAAGCGCATCCCGTCTGACCAACTCTGTCACCCTCAGCAGACGTTGCCTCGCCAAGTTGGCTGTTCGCGCGTCTGCACCGCATTGATACAGTGCCCACAGGACGGCATTTATGTGGTCGTCAACGCCATAACCATCGTTCTCATCCTCTTTCAACTTGTTCTTGGCCCATGCCTCGACGGGATCATCGCTCTCGATCAGCGACTTCACCGTCTTGCTTTCCTTCACCATTTCTGACTTTTTCATGATTCCGATCTCCTTTTTTAAATTCTGATATCTGATTCTGAACATGGACCCATATTAAATTCTTGAACACATTTGTTCATTACCAACGACTTACAGGGCTGTTTTTTGATTTCATGCATTGTTAATCGCTCATATTCATAGACTTGCTACGAATTAGCCTCATTTTTAGTGCTCAAGAGTGCTTCTACGTCCTGCATGCGGTATCTGATCGCCCTCTTGCCAGCCAACTTGATCGGAGTTATCAGGCCAGCCTTATGCCAGTTGATCATGCTCTGGCCCGAACATTTCAGGATCTCGCATGCCTCTCGCCTGGTCAACAGATCCGGCCTCGGAGCCTTGTTGTCTTCCGGACGAGGTTCCATTATTTCCTGCATTGTACTTTCTGCGATTAGTCCCGAGTCCTGAAATGGCTTCAATGCACCTCGGATCAGCTTGGCTTCATTTGTAGTCACGTTGGCTCCTTCGATTAAACCTTTTTGTCCTTAAAAAATTTTCGCCAACATGATACAAGAACTTCTCAACTTCCTAACTTGTTAATTGCCATGCTATTACAAGCCGCCTCTTTCACATCTACATGATTGCCAGCGAGTTACTACGGGCAAATTTGGCGTGAATTGTGTTGTCAGGGCTAACTTGCCAGATTCCTGCAACATCCTGGGAGAAGTCATCCCTTATCCTGAGCCGTCCCAAGTCATCAACCTTGCAGAAACAGCCCTGGGACATCATGGGAGGCATCTGGAGTTACATCCTGATAATGGGCATGGCGGATTCTTGGATTTGGGATTTCTCTTGTTTCCTCTTCATGTGTGTCTGCTTATGCAGACCGTGGAAGGATCTGTCCCAGGATCTTCATGTCTTCTGGATCTGGGGCACCCTACCCGATGTCCGTGTGGGATGGCGGTTCCTCCGCCGTCCCACTCCAATCGGTACTCCGATTGAAGAGCCTCCTTCTATTAACGCGCGCTTAAAGAATTATATCTTATATAGTCTCCTAAGAGTTCCGGATCCGTACTGCATACAGGATGCAAGCTAACTGAAATACTAAGAGGAAGTTCGCCCTGAGTACAGGGCTCACGTGGGCTAACGCCCACAACTTATGGTATCTGCTACGCCCTACAGCATGATTGTAGTGTGACCGTAAGAATTTCGAACCCTGAGAATTACGAACCTATGTTCCATCAGGAACCGTAATGGTTCCGTAATAGCTATTACGGTTCGTAAGGATTCGTTTCTTCTTTGGTTCTTTCTTCTTTGTTGGCCTGAGTCTGAGCCATCATCTGGGAACGGCCTGGATTAACGTGGAAACAGCGTTTGCCGGAGACTTGACCGCTTCCAAGGGTCATGACAGCGGATCAGGGTTTCAGTCGCCCTTGGGTAAACAAGGAGAGGTCAGAATATATTGTGGTAGTCGTGGAGTATGCTGGGAATAGGCTAAACGGTAGTTGCAGAGCACTCCATAGGTATGAATTGGGATATTTGGTCACAGAGTACTCTATTACTAGCCTGTTGTATATGTTGGATTATTTTCGATAAATCGTGTCAAAAGGGCTTGACATTTGCATTAATTATGATACTTTTATATGTTGGACACCCGAAGTATAGGATGAAAATAATTCGCATGAAACATAAAGCAAGCAGAGGAGGAACATGATCCATTATGAGTGTTTTATAGACGATTGAATAAATTTTAAAATTAATCAAGGAGTAATTGTTATGAAGAAGAATTCTGTAGAAGACAAAGAAATGAGTAAGTTCCTGGCGAAGTATGAGAAAAACAAGAAGATTCTCATAGAGCTGGCCCATGAGATTATCGCTTTAGACGAGATTTGTAAAGATGAGAACATACGTCTTAGCGGTCTGCCAGGATACAGAACAATGCCTGTCGATATGGACTACCTGAAATTGCTTATTGACGGTATTGCAGAAGACCTGGACAAGGCTTCCACGATAACCAACATGGTGTTGAAGAAGTAATCCAACCTTCATACGGGACTGTCTCTCATACAGGGACAGTCCCTATACTTAATAACAAAGGAATTACTATCATGAATACAGGTAACACAGGAACGAACATGTACGAGTCGGCAACCACCTGGAATCCATTCAAGGGATGCAAATTTGATTGCGTTTATTGCATACCAAGCTTCCAGAGACAGGCAAAGCGTCAGAAAAACAACTGCATGAAGTGCTATAGCTACACTCCACATTTCCACGAGGAGCGATTGCCATCAATCCCCAATTCTGAAATTGTGTTTGTATGTGGCAATTCAGACATTTCATTCGCGTCAGAGGATCAGATGATTCTGGTGATTGATGCAATCAAAAAAAACAACTTGACTTCGCGCCGCAAGAAAATATTCTACCTCCAGACAAAGCAGCCATCCTGCCTGAAGCCGTATCTAAAGATGCTTCCGGAGAACGTAATCTTGCTGACAACTCTTGAGACCAATAGGGATGCCGGATATGAAAAGGTTTCAAAAGCTCCCGTTCCCTCTGAGAGGTTCAAGCAGTTCAAGGAACTGGATTATCCGAGGAAGGTGGTCACATGCGAGCCAGCATTGGACTTTGACGTGGATGTATTTTCTAAATGGATTATGGGAATCAAGCCCGAGTATATCTGGCTGGGATATGACAGCAAGAACTGCGGTTTGATTGAACCTCCTATAGAAAAAATGAGGGAATTGACAGAGATTCTCAGCAAAAATGGAATTCTCGTCAGAGGAAAAGACCTTCGGGATTATAGATTGCACAAGAGCAAAGGCAGTAGGAATAGAGTCGGATTAACATAAATCCCATTTCAGTCCCTTCATACAGGGCTGGTTCCTTCACAGGGCCAGCCCTTTTATTGCCTCTGTTCGTGATTCACGAATAGCGAATGTGAACAATTGTTCATATTTGAGGCTGGAGGATCTTGACCAACTGCGCCGTGAACGCCTCTGAGATATCCTTCTTGGTGGCCGTCCTGATAAGCTCCAGAGCGTCAGAAACACGTTTTTGCAATTCAACCAGTTCGTCTATAGGCTTAACGTCAATGACCTCTTCCGTATCATTTCCTGTGGTAAGCTGTGGTTGTGATTGGGACTCAATGGCCTTCGCCTTGTTCTCGTCTGAAGCCTTGATGTAGTATTTCTCAAGCGTCCTTGCATTGTCTCCCAAAATATCAGACAGGGCGGAGATCGGAATACCTGCATTGGCTGCGAAGCTGGCGAATGAATGCCGGAATGAATGGAAACCGTAAGCCCTGCGATCCCTGCCTCTCTTAGCTGTCACAACCTCAGTCAACTTCGCCTTATCCAGTACTGTTGCAAAATCCTTATTTATCTCGTCTGGGTTCCTATTGTAGATTTCAGCCATCACAGGTAGGACGTATTCGCCTCCTGCCGATTCTGCACGGTCTAGCTGGCTCTTTAGCTCTGAATGAATAGGAATATTCACTTCCCTATGGATATTCTTGGTCTTTATAGGCTCTGCCGTGATCTTATTAGCGATAAAATCAATCTGCTTCCATTTCATCAGGACGGCATCACATAGACGAAGTCCCGTCCATCTCCCTATATGGCACAGTAGTTTCATTTCACTTCTGTTGGAGATATCGCACTCAGGATTGTCGATTGCCTCGAAGAGTGACTTTAATTGGGCGACGGTGAAGTTCTTGCGTTTTATCTGTTTCCCGTCCTGTCTGGATACATCATCAAAGGGAGTGTTAAATGATTTGCATACACGGCTGAACACCAGCCGTAATCCCTGCAAATGATAATTGAAAGTGTTAGCCGTGATCTCATGTTCTTCATTCGTCCACAGGAAAGTCATGTACTCCTCCGCCTCCTTGGAAGTAACTTCGTTGATCTTCGTGATATTGGGATACTTATCCTTGAGCCAGTTGCAGAAGTGCCTGAAAAACCTCTCATAGTTTGAAAGTGTGCCCTCGCCGGAATCTGGCCTGAATTTGAGCATCTTCTTGTTGCCTGTAGGAATCTTGGTGAAGTGGTTCCATACTTTATCCAATGGCAGGGATACATTGGACATTAACGCCCTCGCCTCTGCAATGTGCCTGACAACATCTTCTTTGGTTTTAGCAGTCAATGCAGGGTTGAGAATATCATCCCTCTTCTGCTTGGCTGCTTTCAAGTTGGCAGTTCCAAGGGAGACGATCTTGCGTTCCTTGTTGATGGTGTACTGTAGGTAATAATTTCCGGCGGGATTGCCCTTGCTGTCCTTGTCCCTCTGAAATAGATGTCCCTTGCCTGTCTTCTTCATTTTTACATCCTTTCATAAGTTTAAATCTTAATTTATGAAAGGATAGCATGTAAAAACCATAAAGCCAACATTATTACATCATTTCTTGCTTTTGAGGCTAACTTTTTACGTTGCCAACGTGAATGTCGTGAGTTCGAATCTCATCGCTCGCTCCATCTCCCTGCCTTGACTATCAACGAATTAAACCTAACAAACCTCATGAAATCAAAACCTTGTTGGACGGTGTGTTATAGCGTTTTGAAATTCATAAATACATCAAAAAGCCATCACTCCTGTTTGAGGCTAACACCTGATTGGAAACGCATCAATCTTTCTTAAACTTGGAACGCCAGCACCCTTGCTGGCTTCTGGAGCCGCCAAGCTGGCGGCGATCCCGTTGATGTATAGCATGTTATATTCTAATGACAAATCCTGAAAGGATTGTATAATATAGCCTGTGGTTTCAACCCTGTCTACTATACGCATATTCCAGCACTGTCCATGTCACGATCTCCGCTTCCTCTGTCTTTTCATCTTTACGTCAGGCGCTTCGGCCTGACTTTGGACTGCGGTGATAATTCACCGCTTTGTTTTACAGCTGTTCGTCACGCCATGGTATCTTAGCAAAGGCGAAAGCTGTTATCTTCTCCACGGTTCCAGTGGAATCCAAAGCGCAGAATGATCTGCGCAGTCCAAAGACTCGTCCTCCGACTGGAGGACTCATCATAAAGAATTCTAAGCGGAGTCGAAATATGCGTATAGTAGATAGGGTTGAAACCATAGGCTTTATTACCTAACGCATTCCATGCGTAAAGATAAAAGCATAAAACCTGTATTATTAATATGTTGCGCTTAACTTAACGGCATTGGACTGGCACTGGTTTTCCTAAGCGCTTACACAGCCATCCCGACATCTTGCGTTCAATACGCGGAGCAAATTATTCTACTGGCTCATCAATTGCCGTATATACGTGCAGGGGATCCGCAATAACAGTGCCGTCAATTGTGTATTTTTCTATAACGCCGGATTCGATGGCGTAGGTCTTGATACTGTCGCCCTTTCCCTTTTTATCGCCGCCTTTGTAGCCCTTCAATAAAATCGCTCCCTCCACATATTTCTTTTTCTTGTCAGAATAATCCTTGTTATACTTGTCCAATTGCTCCTGATTCTTCTGGGGATCATCACCCTTTATTGCCATTGGCGGATTATAGGAAAAATTTGGACATTTAACTATTATCCCTTCTTCTGCCTTTACGATAAAGTCGCCATCGACTATTAATTTTGCCGGTTTTTCTCCGGCCCCGAAAGCAATCATGGAGATCATCAACATGCATACGCCAATGATACTTTTCATACCCCCCTCGCTTGTTTTATATAACCTATTTTTCCCCCTGCTCAATTTCAAGCGGGCAATGAAAAGCCCGCCCATGGGATGATATCATGCCATGATGTTTGCCGTTCAAAACAGCTGAGCTTCCTGAGGCCTAGACATTGGCATTTTGCGAGAGGAAAATGCCTTCCGGATATTTATGGTATCACAAAGCTTGAAACATTTTATTTTTCCATGTACGAAACCTGGCTTTCATGCGCTTTATGGAATGAAAACAAGCATGTCTACGAGTTTTTTATAAAGCAAAGGAATTAACTATGAGATTTGCCTTATGGTCCACGGCAGTACTCACTGTCCTAACTGTCCTGGTTTCCACCAGTCAAGCAATTGCCCAGGAAAAAGCATCTTCCCCGTCAGCAGTTTCCAGTACTGCAAGTCCTAATGCTTCCGGGACTGCGCCAGCCGATCCGCGTGCCGCGATGCTTGCAGGCGCCGGAAAGCAGAAGACAGCTGAAAACGAACTGGTCGCCCAGTTCAAGCAGGGTGGGAACGTGATGTGGGTGCTGCTCCTGCTCTCCGTCATGTTCGTCACATACACGGTTGAACGCCTTGTGAACCTGCGCATGAAGAAGATCGTCCCCGAAGACCTCGCGGAAAAGGCCGATGAACTCTGGAAGGAAGGCAAATATGCTGAAATAGAGGAACTCTGTGAGAAATCAGATTCAGTGCTTGCCAGGATAATAAAACAGATAGTCAAACGCAGGAACGAAGGCCCCGAACGCCTTCATACGATCGCCGGCGACGTCGGCGCCAGGGAGATGAGGCTCCAGATCCAGAAGGCTTATCCCCTGGCCATAGCCGCCACGCTCGCCCCCCTCCTCGGACTTCTCGGAACAGTTTCAGGGATGATCGACGCCTTCAACACGGTCGCGCTTGCCGGTTCTCTCGGAAATCCCGCGCTCCTTGCCGACAGCATTTCCAAGGCGATGGTCGCCACGGGGGCAGGACTTATCGTCGCGATACCCTCGCTTGGCGCATACCACTATTTCAAGGGACGCACCCTGATATACACGGTACAGCTTGAGGAGACCATCACGGATCTCCTATGCGACTGGTTCCCCCACAGGGACAGCAAAGAGGTGAAACAATGAGGATCGATCTCGGAGACGATGATCATATAGAGATCATGCTTGTGCCGCTGATCGACTGCCTCTGCTTCCTTGTCTTCTTCTTCCTGGCCGCGTCGACCCTGAAGAAAGTCGAGAAGGAACTTCCAATACAGCTGCCAAAATCCGCATCTTCGGTCGCCATAAGCGGTTCAGTGCAGGCGGTCGTCGTAGCAGTCGACAAGGAAGGGCACGTCTATATCGGAAGCCAGCCGGTCACCACGGATCTCCTCCAGCAGAAGCTCCGTGAAACCGCCAGGGCGAACCCGCTTCAGAAGATCCGGCTTGACGTAGATGCATCGACGCGCGGACAGGATATCATAAGAGTCTTGGACATATGCCAATTCGAGGGGTTGAAAAATGTCAGTTTCCACATTGCAGACGACAAGTCGTTTTCGAAGAGGTAGGAGGAGGACATCTCCGTTATGGTGGGTTCTCTCGCTTCTGCTGCACGTAGGCGCCTTCATGGCGCTTGTCACCTTGACGCCGCTCAAGAGCATCATCATTCCGCCGCCGCCATCGCTTGAAGAGGCCGAACAGAACCGCATCGAGCGCATGGAAGGCGACAAGGTTGAAACCGCCGCCGAACAGATCCGCGAACTCCGCACTGCGGACGTGCTTCTGAGCGTCGAGGATCTCAAGCAGATCCGCGACGAAATGGCCGCGATTGAAAAGGTCAAGCAGGAGGAGTTCGAGAAGGCGACAGGCAAGAAGATGGAACCGCCGCCGCCGATGGATGAAAAGGCCCTGGCCCAGCTGAAGGCCCAGGCGGAATCCAAGAGGAAGGAAACGGAGCGGCTTGACGGGAAAAGCCGCAAGGCCGAAGAAGAGGCAGACCGTTTGCGCAAGGACGCAGAAACCAAGGCTGCGGAATCAAAGGATGCAGTCGACCGCGAGAAACAGCTCGTAGATGAAATCAAGCGCCTCAGGAAGGAAGCCCATGACAAGCGCAGGGAGGCCAGCGACTGGGAAGGGAAACGCCAGACCGCCGAAAGGGAGGCGCAGAGCAGCGAGAACGAGAAGAACCAGAAGCAGAACCAGGCGAACCAGCTCAAGGATCAGGCTCAGAGGTCTTCTGACGAGGCTAAAAGACTTGAAGACGAAGCGGGCAAGCTTGAGCAGGAAGTCAATAATTTCAGGGACAAGGAAAAACTTGCGCGGACTGAAAGCGACGAGAAGAAGAAGGATTCCGCCACCAGGCAGCAGGCCGACCAGAAGGCGCAGGAGGCCAACCAGCTCCGCGACCAGGCGAATCAGACGGAGAACAGGGCCAGGCAGATCAGCGATCAGGCAAAAAACAGCCGCAAGAAGGAAACCGAATCGAAGACAGGACTGGAAAAAGTCCAGAAGGAAATTGCGGACAAGGAAAAGACAGCCGCAGAAAAGAGGGAATCCCAGAAGAACGCCGGCACTAAAAAAGTTTCCGCGGAAACCGAGGCTGTGCGCCTGGACCAGGAGGCGAACAAGCTTGAACAGGATCTGCAGGCGCTCAGGCAGAAGAAGAACGAGCTTGACAATGCCGCGAATACCGCAAACCAGATCGCCCAGCAGAAGAGATCGGAGTCGGAAGAGGCGAATGAAAGCGCGCGCGGCGCGGAGATCCAGGCAAACAACATGACCTCGAGGGTGAGACGCGAGGAGAAACTCCGCAGCAGGACGGATGGCAAAAACGAGGATCTTGCCCAGAAGGATATTTCAGACCTCTATGAATCCGCACGCAGCATGGAGGACGACATCACCGAGATCTACCGCAACATACGCGCCGCGGAACTTGCAATGATCAGGAACATGCAGTTCAAGGACGCCGTCAAGATGACTGATGTCGCAACGCCCCCGCGTCCGGATCTGGACAAGGTGGCGCTTGAGAAGAAGATCACCAATGGAAGGGATTTCATCAAATATGAGAAGGAGCTCCAGAAGGTTTCACAGGAACTCGGCGACATGCTTTCCCTGGCGAACAACTTGAGAGGCGCCGCACAGGGGCTGACTGAAGACGGCAAGGAGGGTTTTACCGTTTCAGGGGATCTGGCGAAGGAAATGGCCGGAGCGCTTGGTAAACTCGAGGGACAGGCGGGTGCGAGCAAGGAACGGGGCGATATGAAGGACATGACCGGCCTGATGGAGAACGCATATGAGACAGCAGGCGCCATGGGTAAAAAAGGCTCCGAGGGCGAAGGCAAGGCAGGTGCACCTGAAGGGCTGCCCGGCAAGGAAATCGCCAACGGTGACGGCGACGGCAAATTCAAGTCTGTCACAAGCGAACCATGGAAGCTGAACCATAAGGAAGGCGGAGGCGGCTCACCTCGGCTATACAAGCAGGGAGACATGGTCAATCTATCACGGTCGATCTCCAAGGACGGGGAACCGTCCGACTGGCTGTTCCTTGACAGCTGGTATGTGATTGGCCCGTTCCCGAATCCCGAGCGCAGGAACATCAACAAGCTCTTTCCGCCTGAAACAGTGGTCGATCTCGATGCGTCATACGAAGGCATGAACGGGCAAATGGTGCGTTGGACATTCATGCAGACCGGGTCACCCCTCCTCGCGCCTGCGCGCCAGAAGGAATATGCCATATACTACTTCTCCACGGAAATGTATTCCGACGAGGCCCGCGACATATGGCTCCTGATCGGCAGCGACGACCAGTCGAAACTGTGGATAAACGGACAGCTTGTCTGGAAAAGCGCGGACATCCAGAAGACCTGGAACATTGACGAAGGATACCGCAAGGTAAGACTGGCAAAGGGCGTGAACAAGATACTGGTCCGCCTTGAGAACGGCTGGCACTCATGCGGTGTCTCGCTGGGTTTCTACATCAGGCCTGTACAGTGACCGCTATCTCCTCAGCTTCATCACGACAACTACGAAGAGCAGGGACAGGAAGGCTATTATCAATGCAAGGAAGAGGTTGATGATCTTCATCTGAACTGGAGGAGGAGGAGAAGCGGCATCTTCGGCGGCGGGGCTGCCGGGGCCGAGATCCGGAAGGGAGACATTATCATATTCAGGCGGCAGCATGTCGACCAGTTCTTTTTCGGCTCCGTCTCCGAAAGACTTCAGTGCGGGCAGATCCTTGTCGACGGACAGTCCGCCCTTCAGGAAGGCATTCCAGTTGACAGACATCAGCATGTCCGAACCGGATGCCGGCTCTTTAATACCCTCGGTGCACGGACTGGAAAGCTTCCGCAGGGCAGTTCTTACATTCTCCTTGTTCACCTCATCGGACGAAAAAATATCCAATATCCTTCCCTTGCCGTATATAGGGACGATCACCGGATCATTTTTAGCGTTCATGATCTCCGGTTCCATGCAGTTCAGCATTTCCAGAAGGATTATCTCGGACTTGTCGTCCTTGGAGATCCTTATGATGGACATCTTCATCGGGTTGACTGCCGGGACAATGATTTTTTCATCAGGAACCATTTCCGGATCGGCATTTACAGGCATGGGTTCAGGGATGACGCCGGACGCCTGCCTCAATTCCCCGGAGAGCATCTGATAGGCATTGGCATCGGCCTCATCATTGCCGGAAACAACAAGGAGCCATACGGCATTGTCACCTTTGATGAGCCTCCTTGCAATCTCCCGTCTCGCAGGCGAATCGCATATGGATTCGGCCACAGTGGCTGTCAGATATCCCGCCCATAATGGAATCTCGACGTCTGAGATGGCAGGAAAATAAATCACCGTGAAGGGAAGCCTGTCCGGCTTGAAGGTCTTCAGTATGCCGTTCGTCTTTTCATCTATTATGCTTTTGTCGTTGATGTCGGCCCTGCCGACGACAAGGTTCAAAGCCCTGGCCTTGTCCTGGATCCTGCCCTCGATGAAATTGAGGCCTTTCTCCTTGTCTGCGGGATGTTCACCGCTGAAAACTACAATGCCCCTGTAGGAGTCAGGCTCCCATTTCTGCTGACCCAGCTGGAAAAGCGGAGTGCTGTCGTCAACAGCCGCCGAGATGAAGGCGGACAGGATGATGACAACTGAAATAAAAATCCTCATGCAACTCCATGGCTTTTATCGTTTTTTGAATTCAAACCCAATCACCCAATCACCCAATCATCCTGTGGGATGACTGCGACCAGTCTACTATCTATAGTTCCAATTAGATGAATTTTCCACGCTTTTCAGGAATATTTCCTGTTAAGATCGTCGAAAGACCCGGGGGCCCAGCACAACCGTTGGCCTGTTTTGCGGCCACTTATAAACACGGACCGCATTTACAGCATTTCCTTATCTTGTCTTGTTCCATTCGTCGGCTGCGAATTTCGCAGAAGACAATTTGCCAGCCTCACTCGAAAATTCATCAGGAACGCTGAAGGTTTCAAAGCCGATCTTGAACTCGGAAGCGAAGCCTTCGATCAATTCAGCGGACAAGGCGTTTCTGTCGCCTCCTGAAACTTCCAGCGAGATGCTTCCCTGGTGCAGGATGCCTTTCCTGGTGCGTCTCTGGGCGGCGCCGGCGATCTTGCGGTTTCCGCATAGTACATCGTATTTAGTGGGAGTCACAAAACATTTCATTGTAGCCCTGTCCTGGACGTTCGCCATATCGGACGCAAGCCGTCCTTCGAGTCCGAACTTCCTCATCGCCAGAAGTACGGCCCTGTGGAAAACATGGTAGCTCTCCACGCGGTCGAGCCTTTCAACAGCATGTCCTGCGGGGACAATTACCGTATATGTCAGATCCCTGTCATGGTAGACTATGCCTCCGCCGGTCGGACGCCGCACAATTGAATATTTTCCTGATTCGCTGGAAACGGATGAATAATGCTGAGTATAGCCGATGGAGATGGAAGGGCTGTCCCATCCGTAGATTCTCAGGAGGATCCTGCCGCCAAGCACCTCCGATTTTTCAAGAAGCAGTTCGTCGATGGCCATGTTCAATGCCGGAGGCCTGCCGCCATCCCGCCAAAGAAGCCATTTTTCATTTTCTGGTCGCATAAGGGGTTTAATCTATTTTCTATACCGGATTTTTCCATATGAAGGTCGGAAGATCCCGTCAAATCTTTCATCTTTCCATTTTTAAACTTTCAGGTTGCATCTTTTGACTGAAAAGTTATCTTATGCATTCCATTTATAAAAGGATAATAATGAAGCTGATATCAATAGCATTTGCCATGTTCCTGCTGCAGGCGGTCTCGTACTCCGCGGATCAGACTGTACAGCTGCCGGTGATCCGCGACAATTCCATCGACCTCTATCCCAGCGAGGAGAACGTCAACGCCGGCAGACAGGATCAGATACGCATCAAGGGAAACCAGCACCTGGTCGCAATGGCCTTTGACACGTCCGCGATAAAGGGCAAGCTGGTAAAGTCCGCGACGCTCGTCTGCTACCAGGGCGAAAAGAAGATCGACCACGTGACGATCTCGACGATCCAGGCCGACTGGGATGAATACAAGTCGAATGCGCTGACGTCCGGCATGCAGGAGGAGGAAGGCTGGGGCGTGCCGGAGACAAGATTCCCTGCAGTCACCGGCGGAAACAGCAATTCCCTGGTCTGCCATTCCTTTTCGGAAATCAAGAGCGGCGCATACCACTGGCAGGTTGATCCCGACATAATACATGCATGCGCCACTGGTGCCGCATATGGTATAACCGTCCACGAATCGAGCGCGGACTATTCGCGCAATCCGACCATCTGGTCCCGTGAAAAGAAAAAGAAGGAACCGTATCTGCTTGTCACCTATTGCGAAGATGAATCCATGCCAAGGAAAGCCGAGATCCTCAAGACCTCCGACAACGGGGATCCGAACAGCCTGAGGCTGGTGGTCAAGGCGCCTTCCGCCGGTCTCACCTATGAAGTGAAGGTCAACGGCAGGAACCTTCCGCGCTGGAACATACCATTTGTCAAGCCGAACATGAACCAGATTATTCCGGTCCGCGACATGGGATTGAAAGCCGGCGAACCACTGGAAGTATCCGTCGCCACGATCGGACGGACCGGTGAAAAGGCCCAGGCCGTCTCGGCAAGCACCAATGTGCCACGTACGGAAAAGATCGCCGTACCGAAGATTGCGAAGCTCGCAAGGGCCGAAGGCACGGCTAAAATCCACGGCATAATACCTCTTGAAGACAAGTATGAGGCCTCCGGCAAGCCTGTCGGCGAGCTGCCGGAAGACTATCTCGCCAGGAACGAGGTCTTCGACGGTGAAACAATCCATCTGGCCGCTGCGCGCGGAGAGGTTGTAGGGTTCCAGACGCTTATAAAGGGAACCGGAACCCTGACAGTGAAATGCGACATGCCTGAGCTGCGCACTGAAATGTATGAGGCGACATATGTCGACACTCCAAAAGGGAAAATTCCGGATCCGCTGATTCCATTGAGGGAGCTCACGCTGTCGGACACCAGGCCCGTCCCGGTCTGCGTCGACATCTATGTTCCATTTGAATTTTCAAATAAGGAAGTGAAGGGAACGCTGTCCCTCTCGAACGGAGTCAGGATACCCGTCGAACTCAGGATCCGCGATTTTGCGCTTCCGAAGGAGGCGACCTTCTCCTGTGAAATGAACAGCTACGGACTGCCGGATTCAGTCAGGGCCTACTACCGCCTCCAGGAAATCGCGTATGATCACAGAGTCCATTGCAACATCCTCCACTATCCCCACGGCAGCGCGGCGCCTGATGCGAGAAAATGCAACATGGACATGCGGTTGCCGAGCGGACGCCGCATGAACGAAAATTACTACAATGACATCAAGCCCGGCGCGAAACAGACATGGTGGGTCGATTTCACTGAAGCCTTCGGCCCCTACCTGTCGGGACAGTATTTCAAGAACAGCTACCGCGGACCAATTCCTTCGCCTGGATTCTATCTGACATTCCACGAGAGCTGGCCTCTGAACGTCAGGAAGTTCTTCAACGGAAATCCCGACGCCTATGAGGCCTTCAAGACCTCCCCGATGTATGCCAAGACATTCATAGAAGTACTGCGTGATTTCATTTCACTTACCAGGAATGAAGGCTGGACCCGGACGGAATTCCAGATCTATCTGAACAACAAGGGGAAGCTCGACGATCCGAAACTGAGTCCGTGGGTCCTGGACGAGCCGTCCTCATACTGGGACTACAGGGCTCTTGCCTTCTACGCAGACCTTGTAAGACAGGCAAAGGGGGCGGACTGTCCCGTCCCCTTGAACTTCCGCATCGACATCTCCCGTCCCGAATTCGACCGGGGTGAACTGGCCGGCAAGGCGAACCTCTGGGTTGTAGGCATGGATGCATTCAGGAAATATCATCGTCTGCTTCTTGACCGGACGGAACTCACAGGAGAGGAGATTTGGACATACAGCGGCAGCAACAACGTCGAGGATTCAAATCTTTCAATACAGGCGTGGGCCGTTGAATCATATGCCGGAGGAGCCCGTGGAATAGTTCCGTGGCAGACGATTGTGCGCGGCAGGGAACCTCTTGCCAAAGGGGATTCCCTCGCCATCTTCGACCTCGTCGACGACTCCGGAAAGGAACCTGTAATCTATCATTCGATGCGCCTGAAGGCATACAGGAGGGCGCAGCAGGACATAGAATATCTTGAACTGATGAGGATGAAGTTCGACCTGTCGCCAGGACAGATTAACGCCTTCATTCGTTCATTCGTCAGCTTCTCAGGCGAAGTCATCAGGAAAAACGAAGATGACGCCGGGGCGGTGAAGTCCGAATATGTAACTCCCGAAAACTTCCGCCGTATGCGGGAAGCAGCAGCAGAATTGATCCAGGGCGGGAAATGATGGTAAATATCCACGGAAGTGGATATTTACTTTACTCGTGGTAATTTCAAAACTCAAGGAATGGTCATGGCAAGCATGACCCTCCACGCCCGAAACGGGCGTAAGAATGGAGGGACGCGCTTGCCGCGTCCGAAGTTTTGAAATTACCTCTACTCGTGCAGGAGCTTGTTCAGGAATTTCTTCGTATACATCCTTGAACCGAGGGCGCCTTTGAGCTTCTTCCATTCCTGCATGCGCACGTAGTTCTTGACTATGCGGTACTTGAAGTACCAGGGACACTTGCTGATATGCGTGAACCGTTCAAGGTCTATGAGCACTACCTCGTCGGTGCCCTTCCTGATGAAAATATGCTTGGCCCTCCAGTCAGGATAGAAATAATTGGCCTTGTGGATCCTGTGGACTGCTGAGGCGATGTTCTTGAGGATGGCTTTCTTATGCACCTGGAAGGCTGCGATGACTTCCGGCGGGGCCTTCAAGTCGATCAGGTCCTCGAGCGAATTGTAGCCTGAAAGGCTTTTGAATATGAGGAACGCCTTTTTTTCCTGCTCGTCGAACCCGTAGGAGAGGAGCTTCGCCGTGTTCAATCCGAATTCCGGGAGGATCTTCAGGGCCTCGAACTCCCTGACAATGCATCTGTACGACTCGCCGGAAGCACGCTTCACGAAATACTTTATCTTGTTTATCCTTACGATGGTGGTCTGTCTTTTGACCGCGCCGGTCTTGCGGTCGAGATGCTGCCTGACAGGCTTGTAGTCGGCCTTCGCTCCGGATTCCTCGAGGTTCCAGAAGTCTTCAAAAGAGGAGAGCCCCGCATCCTGGAAGCGGTCCCTGTCGAATTCACTTGACCATCTGACTTCTGCCATAATTTTATTTCAATCTTAGATATTTGCCGGTCTTCCTGAGAATCGCCCCATGATCCGGAGCCGTGCTTGAAACAGAAGAATACGAATTTACGAACATGCGGACTGTTTTTTCAACATCGGATTTCTCTCCGAGCCTGTTTCCAATCTCAATATAGGAGGAGGCTGTCCTTGCTATTTCGGAAGCCCTGAGATTTTCACAGATGGGCTTTGAACGGATGTCCACTCCGTCGAGATCCCACATTCCGAACGAATAAGAACCCTTGGCTCCGGAGCTCACATATATGTTGCTGAGCTTCGCGTCCCCGTGGTATATTCCTGCGTCATGCATCCTGGAAAGCAGGCTGCAGACGGAATCGGAAAAGACCTCCTGCACCTTCCTGCTTCCGAACATCGTCCTGCAGAAATCAAGAGTTGGAATCAGATCCGGGACGGACTCGGTGACAAGGTAGGCCGATATCAGGATTCCGGCCGCCCTGCTCGCCGATGCGGCAATCGGCCTTGGCGTCGGGATGTTGTTCATCTCGAAAAACCATGCCGCCTGCCAGGTCCTGAACGCCTTGGCGTTCAAGAACATGTACCTGAGCGTGTAGCGCAGCCCCTTGTTGTTATATCTCTTGATGAACACCTGCCTGCCGTCTGGAAGCCTGGCGATGCCCGCCTTGGTGCTTCTTGAATCCTTTAGGACGGCTGATGCGGACAGGTGGACTTCGGGATTTTCAATGCAGTCGCGCAGCTCCCTGCTGTCGGCCGAGCGGCGCAACAGCGTGAGATTCATGCCTCGCGCTATCTTGATGAAATCCTTGTTGTTGCTGAAACAATATCCGGCTGTAAGCTTGTTGTCTTTCATAATGCGTTTGGAATTTACACCTTGCAAGCAATTATTTACAGGACGCATAACAAAAATAAGGCCCTTTCCGGAGAAAGAGCCTTAAAAATAATTATTTCAAGGTAGGGACGGCTCGCTGAGCCGTCCGTTCTGAAGCGGCGGTTTCGGCGAAACCGCCCTACCTTCGCCAATTAAAATTGGCTCTCTAAATGTCAGACTGCGGTGGTTTCGGCGAAACCGCCCTACCTTCGCCAATTAAAATTGGCTCTCTAAATGTCAGACGAGTATTTTCAGGACTGGACCGGGTTAGCTTCGGCAGCCTGCTTGTCCTCTCCGATCGCCTGCTGGAAGAGCTTGTATGTCGCGCACATCGCGATTGGCGCTGTTGCAAGAATTCCCACGCAGCAGAGGATTATTCCAAGGGCCGCAAAGATTCCCAGGACGATGTTCCAGAGTATTAGAATCGGTGATTTCTTAAGGGCCTCCCATGCGCACTTCACGGCCTTGATCCCATCAATCTCATCCTTGGCAAGGAAGAATATCGTGAGGTTCAGCAGGGGGCTCAGCAGGATTCCTGGAATGATACAGCATATGAAACCGATGACAATGATCATGTTCGCCACAAAATAGTTTATTATGCAGGGGATGGAAATGCTCATCGCTGAAAACACATCGGATATTTCCGCGTGCCCGCCTTCGTATTCCTTTCTGATCCCCCTGTAATATCCGACCATGAACGGAGCTATGATGATCCCGAGGATGGATCCTATGATGGCTCCGCCGCCGGTCGCGATTATCCTGGAAACGAGTTCGCTGATTTGAATCTTGGCACCGACGAAGCCTACGCCAAGGCCCCAGACGAAACTCAGTCCATTGGAAATTAAACTGACCACGATTGAAACACCGACGATAACAAGGAACCCGCCTATGTAGTATGCCGGATTCTGCTTGAGCTTCTCGATCCCGTAATTAAAACAACTGCCGATGTCTATCATTGAACCCCTCCCCTTTTTATTATTGGAACATGACATATATATTATCCCCTGTACACCATAATGCAAAACCACAGGAAAACTTTATGCTAGACTTTGTCAGGAAACTGTCGTCAGAAGCCGGGAAGCTCGCGCTTGCGGAATTCGCAGGACTCAGGACTCAGGATATCGACTTCAAGTCGGAAAAGGATCTTGTCACCAAGGCCGACAGGAGAATAGAGGACTTCTTAATCTCGAAAATCCACAGGAGGTTCCCCGGGCATGACATCTTCGGGGAGGAGACTGGAAAAACCTCCAGAGGCAGCGAGTACTGCTGGGTGATAGATCCGATAGACGGCACGACATCGTTCGTGCACGGGCAGCCTTTCTTCTCGGTCTCAATCGCCCTGAATAAAAATGGAAATACCATTGCCGGAGCTGTAAACGCACCAAGGCTCGGCGAGATGTTCTGGGCGGAAAAAGGGAAAGGGGCGTTCTGCAACGGCAGGAGAATCCATGTTTCGAACCGTGACAAGCTGGTCAGTTCCGTCCTATGCACGGGTTTCGCATGCCTCAGGTCCGACCTGAAGGACAACAATCTCCCTGTCTTCAACAAGATCATACCGAAGCTCCGCGGGATCCGCAGGTATGGTTCGGCGGCGGTGGATCTCTCTTTTGTGGCATGCGGCAGGCTCGAAGGATTCTGGGAATTGAACCTAAAACCATATGATATCGCCGCTGGCGTCCTGATCGTGCAGGAGGCCGGAGGGGAAGTCTGCGATATGAAGGGTAAATCCAATTATCCCGAAGACGGAATACTTGCAACGAACGGGAAAATCACGAGGAAGTTCCTGAAGGCGATAAGATAGAAAAGCAAAACCAAGAACATGCCTTGTTTTTGACTGACGACCGGAGACTGACGACCATGGAATTATTAATTCTACTGTTCTGGATTCTCGTCCTTGCGTTTTTCTTCGCGAAGGTGGAGATCCACATCGAGGGGGATCAGGGCTGGGCCGCGGGGCTGCCCACCTGGCGCATAGAAAAACACTGGCTCCTGGATATTTTCTGGGGTGGACGGGCAATGACAGGATATCACGCCTGGGTTTTCCCTTTCATGATACTTATTTTCCATCTGATATTTTTCCTGGAAGCAAAATGGTCATTGAAGATGGAGGCAAGAGTCATTGCTTCAATCATGCTCTTCTGGCTCGCCGAGGATTTCCTATGGTTCCTGATGAACCCCCATTATGGACTGAAAAAATTCACCAGGAAAGACATTCCCTGGCACGGACACCGCTGGCTGATCTTCATGCCGGTCGACTACTGGATGTTTTTAATCCTGTGCGCGGCGCTCTTCTGGTATTCGTATTTCTCCAAATAACAGAGAATATATGGTTTTGAGTTGAAGGAATAATTGTATGTCATATTTTAGGTTGACGCCTTTAATACTTGTTTGGTAGTTAAGCCATTATTGGCTGTGATTTAAAAAGTTAAGAGACACGCAAGAATGAGTTAACTACGAACAATAATTCTGTTTGCTACGCTCATCCGCAGGGAGGGTCGCTTCGCCTGGCTGAGCCGCAACCGTTATTCTTTATGAAAACTAAAAAAAGGGTAAAATGACATCATCTCGCATGTATACATTTGCAATTGCCGGCTTATCACTTCTCGGAATCTCATCCGCGATCAGCGCCAGCGCCGCAGACGAACTCCAGATCCTGAAGTTCAAAGCCTCGTCGGATCCTGTTGTCAACCCTGGCAAGGGATGGGTGGTCTATGGCGGTTCGACGAAAAACCACTGCAAGGATGCGCTGGACGTCTGCAGTTCCGCATACACGCGCTTCTGCTGGAGCCAGCTGGAGTCCGAGGAGGGCAAGTTCAACTGGGAGCCGATCGACAGGGAACTGCGCGACTGGGATTCCGCCGGAAAGCAGTTCGGTTTCGGCGTGATGTGCGAGAGCTTCCACTCCGGCATGAAATACAGCACGCCCAAATGGGTCTTCGACCTCGGCGCACCTTCGATAGCCTATGATGGAGAGAAGGTCAAGGGACAGATCGCCCTGAAGAAGTGGGACAACCCGATCTTCCTTGAGAAGCTCAGCAATTTCCTCGCCGCGATGGGCAAACGCTATGACGGAGACCCGCGCATCTCATTCATCGACATCCGTTCCTACGGACAGTGGGGCGAAGGACACCTTGGGCACCTCAAAGGCTCGGAAAAACTCTCCCCTGACGGACTCAGGAATCACATCCAGCTACACCTAGACGCCTTCAAGAAGACGCGTCTCATGATCCCGTGGGGCGAACCATTGTACAATCCCGTATACGACTGGGCAATCGACAAAGGTGTCGCCATAAGGCGTGACGGCATCCTCGGAAATTCCAACGGTTCGGAGCTGATACGCTGCAAGGGCAAGGTCCCTTCCTTAGGCGAATGGTATTCCAGCTATGAAGTGCATAGCAGGAATACCGGACAGAAGTACGAGTGGGGTGACAAGCTTGAGGACAGGATACTCGACGATACCGTGAGAGGAACTTTCACGTACCAGAACCTCGGACAATACGACATGAAAGATCTCTTTGTGAAGGAGAAACGCCCCTTCATCGACAAACTCACAAACATGATGGGATATCATTTCCTGCTGAGTGAGGCCTCAATGCCGCGACATATAAAGTCCGGTACTGGTTTCGAAGCCCTCTTCAAATGGGAGAACAAGGGCCTCGCATTCATCTTCATACCGTGCGGCGTAGCTGCGGCCTTAGTCGACAAGGACGGCAAGGTCGTGGCGAAATGTCCGGCAACGGGTTGCCATCCGGAAAAATGGGCTCCTGACGGCAAACAGGTCTCCGAAACTTCAAGCCTGAAATTCACAGCCCCTTCCGGTTCCTACCGGCTTGCGATCGGACTCTTCTCCGATCCAACACGCCCGATGCCTGACATCCGGCTCGGTATTGAAGGTGAAACAGTCGGCAACTGGCATATATTGGGGAACATCGATGTTGATTGAAAGCTGTTATATCAAGGATACCTTACATGATGCATACAGACAGAAACGATGACGTAGTGGACTTCTGGAACCGTGTCGCCGGCGACTGGGACATCCAGGTAGGAGAGGAAGGCGACAACAACCGCCAGCTGAATTCCGATCCTGTCCTATGGCGTTTTGCCGGAATCGTCAAGGGCCTGAAAGTTCTTGATGCCGGCTGCGGCACAGGATATCTTTCCCGGAAACTCCATCGGAAGGGTGCAATCGTCACCGGCATCGACATCTCCTATAAGATGATAGAAATAGCGCAGAAGAAGAGCCCTTCCATCACCTACCATGTAGATTCATGTTCGACGCTGGCAAGACTGGAGGACAATTACTTCGATCTCATAATCGCAAACTATGTTCTGATGGACACGCCGGACCTTGAAGCGACCATGAAGGCCTTCAACCGTGTACTCAGGCCCGGCGGCGCGGCTGTCGTGATTTTCTCGCATCCCTGCTTCCCGCAGGGGCGCGCAACAGTTTCCGAGGACAGGGACACCATAAGCTATAACTGGGACTTCCCCTACTTCGACAAATGCAAGCGCGTTGATCCGCCATGGGGGCACTTCAAATCCGATTTCATATGGTTCCACCGCTCGCTCTCGGACTACTGGAAGGCGTTCAAGCAGGCGGGATTCACCGTGGACGACATGGAGGAGCCGCGGATTACGCGTGACCGCTATCATCAAGCCGGAACTGCAAAACTGTTGAACAACAGCAAGACAAGACCCTATTCCATCGCCTTCCGCCTGACAAAATCAACACACACATGAAAGACAATAAAATGATAGACAATATCGAATCTCCGGAAACGAAACATCAGGTCAAATCCGTATGGAAAAGGATGGAAAAGGACGAAATAAATGAGCATCCCATCGGAAGATATGAAGGCAAGATCAATTTAATCCGCACGGAACCGGAATTTCTTGAGGCAGTCAGGCTCCTGGAAAAGGAAATCCTCCTTGGATTTGACACGGAGACAAGACCCTCCTACCGGGTAGGTGAAAGCTACCCGCCGGCGCTACTGCAGCTGGCCGGGGCAAATGAAGTATTCATCTTCCAGCTTAAATTCACAGGTCTCCCGCGTCCGCTTCTCAACATTCTTGCCAATCCCAGCATCATCAAGGCAGGAGTTTCACTGAGCCATGACCTCAAGGAGCTCAGAAGCGTTGCTGAATTTGAACCTGCGGGCTTTGTAGACATCGGGAATGCCGCAAAGGATATTGGAATACAGAACCACGGCCTGCGCGGGCTTGCAGCCGTCCTGCTTGGATTCCGCATCACCAAATCCGCCAAGACAACAAACTGGTCCAGGGATGAATTTACTCAGGGGCAGATACAGTACGCCGCCACAGATGCCTGGGTCGGACGCGAGCTCTACAAGGAAATCCAGAAATATATTTTGTCATAAAAATAATTTAATTATTTTCCTGAAAAAATATATGACTACTTCCACGAAGTGATGATCTTGAAGAAATCCGTATTATCGATCGTCTTGCTGAATGCCTCGGAATTCATCCCCCAGGCATAGAGAGGCACGTTCACGCCGGAATGCCCCTTGCTCTTCCATGTTACTTCAGGATAAACGCCCTTGCCGCTGTTCTTTATGACAGTCAAACCGCCAGTCTCGTGGTCCGCAGTCACAATGATCAGAGTGTCCTTGGGATCCTTGGCCCAGTCGAGGACGGCTTTGACGGCATTGCTGAACTCAATCGTCTCACCGATATTGGTTTCAAGCTTGTTGACATGTCCCGCCTTGTCGATAAGGCCGCCTTCTATCATGATGAAAAAGCCTTTGTCGTTATCTATAAGGGTAAGCGCCTTCTTTACCATCTGCGAGAGATGGGGGAGCTTGTCGAAATTGCCGGTCTTCTCATAAGGCAGTACACCGGAACCGAAAAGTCCGGCCCAGTATTTTGATTCCGGTGAAAGCTTCTCCATCGATTCAAGGTCGGTTGACACGGAATATCCCGCCTCCTTGAGAAGGTCGGGGCTCATTCCCTTGCAGCCTCCTCCGAAAAGCAGGTTCGGATGGCTGTCCTTCATCATGTAACTGCTGAGTTCGACGTAATCATCACGTTTCCTTCCATGGGCGCTGAAGCACGCGGGAGTCGCATCGTTGAGATAGCTGGTGGTGAGTACTCCGGTAAGCTTGCCCTTTTCCTTGAAGAATTCCAGCATCGTCTTCAGATCCTTGCCGTCACCAGGCAGGGCTACGCTTACAACCTTGTTGTTCACCTTGGCGCCAGTCGCCATTGCAGTAGCTGCCGCGGCGGAATCGGTCACACTGCTGTCTGCCGACTTCGTCGTCACTTCACTCTTAACAGGCATGCCCTCAAAACTCAGCGTCCCCTCCTGCCCATTGAGATACATTCCAGCGGCCTTGACCTGTTCAGGCCCCATGCCGTCGCCGATCATGAAGATGATGTTCTTCGGCATCATTTCCTGTGCAAGCACAGGAAATGAAACAAGTAGAAGCACGATAGACCAGCAAAGTCTTTTCATCACTACTTTCAAATTCGTATTTTTCAGATGTAGAGTTCGCCGTCTCGGCGAAGATTCTTGCCTGAGACAGGCAACACTACATCAATCACTTCAAGTTAGCTTCGGCAAAATCCCAGTTCACCAGCTTGTCCAGGAATGCATTTATGAAATCACCCCTGCGGTTCTGGTAGTCCAGATAGTATGCATGCTCCCAGACATCGCAGGTAATCAAAGGGTTCAGATTGTGCGCTATTGGAGTATCGGCATTGGAAGTTTTCATGATCTTGAGCTTATCGCCATCCTGCACAAGCCATCCCCAGCCGCTTCCAAACTGGGCCGCTCCGGCATCTGCAAACTGCTTCTTGAATTCGGCATATGAGCCGAACGACTTGTTTATGAGTTCGAGCAGTTTTCCCCTGGGTTCACCGCCACCGGCAGGCTTCATTGATTTCCAGAAAAAGCTGTGGTTCCACGCCTGCGCCGCATTGTTGAAAATTCCGGCCATGTCCTCCTTGCCGGCACTTGCAACGATTATGCCCTCCAGGCTTTTACCCTTGAGAGGGGAATCCTTGAGAAGGGAGTTGAGCTTGTCGACATATGCCTTATGGTGCTTGCCGTAATGGAAGCCCATTGTCTTGGCTGAAATTACGGGCTCCAGGGCGTTCTCCCCATATGGAAGCTTTGGAAGCTCGATCGCACCGACAGCAGGAGCATCGGAGAAGCCCGAGAAGGAAATCACCGACGCAATGGACGCCACAGCTGCCGCAAGAAAAATCTTTTTCATAATTCATCCCCCTTTTTTTTTAAACTTAAGAAATTTATACTTTAAAAAATATTTGCAAACCCATGTTTCAAATATTTTTTCTCCTCATGAATTCCAACAGGGCCTTTTCTGATGGCTTAATTGTTTCCGGAAGCGGTTTCCCGGCCATGTCGAAAAGCCTTGCATATGCCTCCATCAGGCCGAGTTCAGGATATCTGTCTTCGCATGAATGCACGAACTTCAATGTCCGGAACGCATCGAACCAGGTATGGAACGCCCACTGGATCTTCATCTTGTCATTCGGCGTATTCTTTAAGATTTTCTCCCATTCGTGAAAAAAATTATTCTCTGCCAGGAATTTCCCTGTCTCCCCGTCAAGTCCGTTGAAAGCCGCACATGGATCCTTAACGTCCACCGATTTTATGGCAGAGAATAATTTTTTTAACAGGAGAAATATGCATGGATTGTAGAACTTCAGCTCCTTGCCGCCCTCCAGAATCTGCGAGATCCGCGGACCTGTCCCGAAAGGCACACGGTCGGAAGGACGTGATGACGGAAAAACAGTCGTGCCTCTTATCTCTCCGACTTCACCGATCTTCCTCAATGCCTGCATGAAATAGAAGTCCTCGCCGCCGTTGCGCTTCCGCATCCCCCCTGCCCTGACATATTCCTCCGCGCGGAAAGCCATCGCCGAACCCAGGACATGGTAGGCATACGGCGACTGCGAAATCTGCAGGCCCTCCACGTAATATCTCATGAATAGTTCGTAGCGTGTTATCGCCGCATCCTCTTCCGGAGTACTGCCCGGCTGGTGCGCAAATTCTATCGCGGCCCCGGCGATCCCGGCATTCGACATGAAATATTCATTTATCGCTTCAAGATAATTCCTCTCGACAAGAGTATCTGCGTCGAGGGAAATTATAAGCGGCGCACCCCTTTCAAAATCAAGAAATTCGAGCGCCGCGTCCATTCCGATCTTCCTTGCGGCGCCGACACCCTCCTTCGGGTTGATCTCATGGCCGTGGCTGGAAGCGTCAATCCAGAACAGCTGGAGCCTGTCCTGGCACGGGAACTGCGAATTCCGCATGAGGTCGAGCATTTCGGCGTTTTCCCTGAGCTTGTCCGGGCCGGCTGAATCCGCGGGGGGATTGTTGACGACTGTTATTATCATTGTCTCATCCAGGATGGCCGGATGGTTTTCCGAAAGTGATTTCAAGGTCGGGGGAAGATGCTGGAATTCGGAAAACGCAGGTATGACAATGGCGTTCTTGTATCTGCGGACAGGAGTATTTCCAATCCTATGGCGTCCCCTGTTCTTTAAAATATATTTTTCAAAATTCATGCTTTTAAAATATAACTCTTAATGTATTGTTGAAAACTGTCTGATTCACTTATTGTTTCCATTAACTTACTTTAACGAGGTAAAACATGAAGTTCAACATCCTTGATTTCCTTCTGCCCAGAGAGGTGAAATTCTTCAAATACATGACCAGCCAGGCGGAGATTTTCATTGAGAGCTGCGAAGTCTTCAAGAAGATGGTCTCAAGCATAGATACACTGAGCGAAGACGAGACTAAGAACATGATCAAAAGGATAGGCGAACTGGAGCAGAAAGGCGACGACCTTGAGCATCTGATAATAGACGAGCTCCACAAGACATTCATCACCCCCCTCGACCGCGAGGACATCCATCTGATAGCGATAAATGTCGACAAGTCCCTCGACATCCTTAACAGCATCGCCAGGAAATTCGAGATCTACGGGGTGAAGAAAGTCCCGGTCAACGTCTGCAGGTTCGCCGACGTAATCATCGAGATTTCCATCGAACTGAGGAATCTATTCGCCGCCCTTGAGAAGAAGGAAAACATAATCGAGATAGTCAAGAAGATGCACGAACTTGAAAACAAGGCTGACACTCTTTTCTATACCAGCGTAGCGGAACTTTTCAGCGACGGCAAGCACAGTCCGGTAGAGATAATCAAGTTCAAGGAGATATATGAGCATCTTGAATCCATCGTCGACTCTGTGGACTTCATCGGGAAGATAGTCAGGGGAGTCTCCGTCAAACAGGGTTGATCTATGGTAACAACATTCACTTTAGTCGTCATTGTAGTAGCTCTTGCAATTGCATTTGACTTCCTCAACGGATTCCATGATGCGGCAAACGCCATCGCCACCGTGGTCGTCTCAAAGACATTGACACCTTTCCAGGCGGTGATGATGGCCGGATGCGCCGATTTCATCGGGTTTTTCCTGTTCGGGACCGCCGTCGCAAAGATGGTAGGGAAAGGAGTCATAAATGCGGATTTCATAAGCCTGCACCTGCTTCTTGGAGCACTTGTAGGGGCAATCACCTGGAACATCATCACCTGGTTTCTCGGCCTCCCGACTTCAAGCAGCCACGCCCTCATCGGAGGACTTATCGGAAGCGGGCTGGTGGCAGTTGGGCCGAAGGTAGTGATCTGGGCCGGAGTGATAAAGATATTCTCCTTCATAATAATAGCGCCATTCCTCGGCATGCTCGGAGCGATGATCTTCACAGCCATCATCCTCTGGCTGTTCAGGAAGACCAACCACCAAAAGTCGGCCTCAATTTTCAAAAAGCTCCAGCTCGCATCGGCTGCATGCTATGGTATCGGGCATGGCACGAACGACTCTCAGAAAACCATGGGAATAATCGCACTGGTACTTTTCGCAGGCGGGATAAACAAGGAATTCACTTTGGACAACTGGGTCATACTCACCTGCTATTCCGCACTCGCTCTCGGAACAATCTGCGGCGGCTGGAGAATTGTGAAGACCATGGGCACGAGCATAACAAAGATCCATGCGACTGAAGGATTCTGTGCCGAAACAGCGGCCGCAGCAGTTCTTCTCGGTACCCAGCATTTCGGTATTCCAGTGAGCACCACGCACGTAATCGCCGGCTCGATCATGGGCGTCGGCAGCACCCAGCGCGCAACCGTGAGATGGATAACCGCAAGAAAGATCATCTGGGCCTGGATTATAACGATACCCGCCTCGGCGACCTTCGCCGCCATTGCCTATTTTGTCTTCAGCCACATCCTGACAGTGGCCAAGTAAGAAAACTACCGCTGGATGAATGGATTGGTGGATGACTGGGTGGATGCATGTAATCCTATGGAAAATCACAACCGTTAAGCTTGATCGCATGGGTAATTGTATTCCGGGATCGCCGGCAACTTGCCGGCATCTTTCTTCTTTCCTGCCTTATTCCACCAGAATTAGTAAGCGTAAAACTAGGTATGTCAGCCTCATTTACGCAATCAAGTATGGCCCTTTCGCCGAAAGAGCCTCGTGCCGGTTTCGCGTGAGCTACGTTGTCGCAACCGAGAGAGGCCACGTTGCCGTGTCCAACTCGGCTCACGTGGCGCGACTCACGTCGGCGAAACCGGCATACTTTAATAAAACATGCCCTATTGCCTACGGTCAGGAGGCAGATTAACGCTAACGTCTCAGGCTCTGGCAACCGGCGAAGCCTGGTTGCCAGGGAGGCGCCTAGTTATGATTTTATGTTATTTTCTAGAAAAAATAAGTTACTTAAAGACTGCGCGACACTCACTTCGTCTTGTTATTTGGTGCTAAACCTGTCTTGTCAGCCTTATCTTTTGTCAATTGCGGAGGTGTGTCCTTAAACTTTTTCCATTTATCTTTAAAAATAAATTTAAAAAACATGACAATAATCCACTCATCCATCTTCCCAGAATTATTCGATCTCGACTAACTTATATTTCCTCGAACCAAGCTTCTTCTTCTCAAGTATGCCTGTGATGAGATACGGATCCTTCCCGTGGATCTTCTCAAAGAGATGTTTCCCGGGAAGCAGCCGGCGTCCGGCAGGAAGCCCCGATTTCAGAAGATCCTTCGCCTTGATAAGGTCAAGCGTCGCCTTCTCTATGCCGGCAATATCATCCGATGCAAGAATTCCGATGTCCGGGACGAGAGACGGAGTGCTCATGCCCCAGCAGTCGCAGAATATCGTTATGTTCATCAGGACATTTATGTAGAAGATGTTATTCGCGCCCATCTCGTCGACGACAGCCTTGGTCACCAGAGACAGTCCTTCTTGGAAAGGCTGGAAGGTGTTTCCGGTACGCGTGAGTGATTTCACCGGACAGGCCATCACGCAGTGCCAGCAGTAGGTGCAGTTGTGGTAGAATATCTCGTAGTTTCCGTCCTTCGTGAACTTGTTCGCACGGTTCCTGCATTCCTTGATGCACTTCCCGCAATGGATGCATTTTGACTTGTCCCAGCTGATTCCTCCCTCGAGCTTGTGGATCTTCGCCCTGGTCTCCCCGGGGACCACGCCCATAGCTATATTCTTGCATGCTCCTCCGAACCCGCAGTCGCCGTGCCCCTTTATATGGCTCAGGACGATCATCATGTCGGCGTCAAGCACTTCCTTCGATACTTTCGCCTCGTCCAGCTTCCCATAGCCGATCTTCAAGGTCTTGAGCGGCGGGTGATTTTTCCTGAACAGTCCGACGATGGGAGCTCCGAGGGATTTTTCAGTGTAACCACGCCATTCGCAGTTGTCAGCATTTCCATCGCAGATGAACAGGGATTTAGGTTTTCCTTTTTTGATATGTTCTACGAGCTGCCTGATGAAGAACGGATGTATTGTCGTATATCCGAGGTTTCCGCCCAGGTGCATCTTGATGCAGATCTTCTTGTTCTTGAGCTTCTCAGGCGGCAGGGATTTCTTCAGCATTCTGTTGAATTTAGCCGGAAGAGTAGCCTCGGCTTCAATCCTCTTGTACGCAGTGCTTGCGAAATATACGTTTCCCATGATCAAGCCTCCATTTCATATAGAAATTAATGATTTGCCGTTTAAAACTACCACCTGCTGTTACCGGATTCAAGTTTCCTTATCAACCTCGCATGGCATAAAGTAAAGGCTTGAAGTAAATCACGCCCCTCTAGTTTTGGTAACCGTTAAGATTGGATACCCCCTGCCAGCTTGACTGGCAGGAGTAGAAGATTGTTTAAGTTAAGGATTGAGGATCTACTGCCAGTCAAGCTGGCAGGGGAATATGATAAACACCCAGCTTAACGCTTGCCTGCTTTGATACGCTAGCGGGAACTCCGTCATGCGCACTTCAACGGAGTTTCATCCATGGGACTATTGTGCTATAAAATGGCACTCGAGTCAAGGAACGGCTGCTATCTTCGGCTAAGATAAGGGCTATGTTGAAAAATTAAATCCAACATGGAGCAATAAAAATATGAAGATCGATGGAATGCGTTCCGAATATCTGGTGAATCCCGTCGGGATTGATGTGCTCAAACCACGGTTGAACTGGATCGTTGCCTCGGATGAACGCGGACAGAAACAATCCTCCTGCCAGATACTGGCCGCTTCGTCGTCAGAACTGCTTTCCCAGGACACGGCCGACATGTGGGACAGCGGCAAAATGGAGACCGATCAGTCAATGCAAATTGAGTATTCAGGCAAGGCATTGAAATCGCGCGACATCTGTTTCTGGAAGGTCAAGACATGGGACAAGGATGGAAAAGAATCCGCATGGAGCGAGACTGCCAGCTGGGAAATGGGCCTGCTGAAGCCTGCCGACTGGAAGGCCAAATGGATCGCCGGCGGAACAAAGGCTGCATTGGATAAAAGTTCTCCGGCCTCATATCTGCGCAGGAACTTCAAACTCAAGAAGCCTGTAAAAAAAGCCCGCCTCTACGTTTCAGCCCTCGGACTCTATGAAATGGAAATAAACGGGAAACGGGTCGGGAACGATCTCTTCACTCCCGGCTGGACCGACTACAATCTGCGCGTCCAATATCAGACTTATGACGTAACCTCCCTCGTCTGGGAAGGCGACAATGCCGTCGGTGGAATCCTTGGAGACGGATGGTTCTGCGGCTACCTCGTCTGGGAAAAGAATCGCAATACATATGGGCATCCCCCGCGCCTCCTCTCCCAGCTCGAGGTCGAATATTCCGACGGGGGAAAAGAGATGATCGTCTCGGATGACTCCTGGAAAAGTTCAACCGGACCCATTCTCGAGTCCGACATATACAACGGCGAAATCTATGATGCGCGCCTCGAGATAAAAGGATGGAGCTGCCAGGAATTTGACGACTCCCAGTGGAAGCCCGTCGAGATCCACCCTCCGGTATCAGCGGCATTGAACGCATCCGCCTCCCCACGCGTCCGGAAAATCCAGGAACTGAAAGCCTCCCAGCCGGTTGAACAGGCTCCTGGGACTTTCATATTCGACTTCGGACAGAACCTTGTCGGCTGGACCAGGTTGAAAGTCGAGGGAGAAAGCGGGACAACGGTCAAGCTGCGTTTCGCAGAAGTCCTGAATCCTGACGGCACCCTCTATATTACCAATCTCAGAGCTGCCAGATGCACTGATGAATACATACTTAAAGGTGAAGGCATAGAAACATATGAACCCCGTTTCACCTTCCACGGATTCCGTTATGCCGAAATCACAGGTTTCCCAGGCAGGCCTTCCATCGAAAACCTCACTGCGGTGGTACTGCATTCCGACACTCCTCCCACAGGTTCGTTCAGCTGTTCAAACCCGATGCTGAACCAGCTCCAGCACAATATCCAGTGGGGCCAGAAAGGTAATTTCCTGGAAGTGCCGACGGACTGCCCTCAGCGCAATGAAAGACTCGGATGGACTGGCGATGCCCAGGCATTTGTCAGAACCGCCTGCTTCAACATGGACGTATCCGCCTTCTTCACAAAATGGCTGACCGACTTGGCCGACTCGCAGTCACCGAACGGCGCTTTCCCGATGGTCGCCCCTGACGTGCTTGGAAAGAGGGAGGGCGACGGAGGTGCCGGCTGGGCGGATGCGGCGATCATATGCCCCTGGACGATTTATCTCTGCTATGGAGACAAGAACATCCTCGCAGTCCATTACAAGAAAATGACACGCTATCTCGAATATCTTTCAACTGTCGACATGAAGAAGCGCCACTGCTTCGGCGACTGGCTCAACATAGATGACAGGACACCAAACGATCTCATAGGAACGGCATTCCACGCCTACAGCGCAAAAATAATGGCGAACGTCGCGGATGCTCTGGGAAAGAAGGGTGACGCAAAGCGCTACAATTCCCTCTTTGGAAAAATCAAGAAGGCGTTCAACCATGAGTTTGTGACTCCCAGCGGCAGGATTGTAAATGGTTCGCAGACTTCCTACGTGCTGGCAATACATTTTGATCTGCTCTCTGATGAACTTACCAGGATTGCCGGCGAGAACCTGGTGCGCCGCATCAATGAATGCAAGGACCATCTCTCAACGGGGTTCCTTGGCACGCCATATCTGCTTTTCGCTCTTCTCAAGACCGGACACACGGATGTCGCATACAAGCTGCTGTTGAACGATGATTTCCCATCCTGGGGCTACCCGATAAAGCATGGGGCTACTACGATGTGGGAAAGATGGGACGGCTGGCGTCATGACAAGGGATTCCAGGATCCTGGCATGAACAGCTTCAACCACTACGCATATGGAGCCGTAGGAGAATGGCTGTATCAGACCGTTGCTGGAATTGACATTGACAGTTCATCCGCAGGCTATAAAAATATCATAATGCGTCCCGTACCGGGCGGAGCGATAACGCACGCTGAAGCGTCTTTGGATTCAGTACGCGGAAAAATCTCAAGCGCCTGGAAAATAGAAGATGGAAAATTCATCTGGAACATTGCTGTTCCGTCAGGCTCAACCGCCACGGCATATGTGCCGGCAAAAGACGCGGCTTCAGTCCTTGAAGGTGGAAAATCCGCCTCCAGTTCTTCCGGAGTCGAATTCCTAAGGATGGAAAACGATCGCGCCGTATTCAAGATAGTCTCAGGCAAATATCAGTTCCAGGGCGCGGTATAAATCAAACTTTGTGAAGTCCGCTACTTAAGAAATGGTCATGGCAAGCATGACCCTCCACGCCCGAAACGGGCGTTAAGATGGAGGGACGCGCTTGCCGCGTCCGCAGTTTCGAATTTACCTTAAGGCTGTTCTTCTGCATTCACTGCTTTATATGTTATTTTGAAACCTACCTGCGCCTCAGCACTGTGTCATCCTGTCGCACTTTGTCGCACTCAGCGACATAATGCCGTGCGGACTTCGCGGAGGTGTTTTGAATTTACTATTTATATCTTCTTCATCATTATAAATTTGCGACTAAGCAAATTTATTTGGCATGCCCATTGCTAATATACGTTCAAAAACAAATGCGGAGTCTGTATAAATTAAAAAATCCGGGCTCTGAAACATTATAGAAAGGGATAATACTATGGGAAAAATACTTGGAATAGATCTGGGCACCACCAACAGCTGCATGGCTACAATGGATCATGGTGAACCTAAAGTGATACCGAACGCGGAGGGCATGCGCACAACTCCATCAATCGTGGCATTCACGAAGAACGGGGAAAGGCTCGTGGGGCAGACCGCGAAACGGCAGGCCATCACTAATTCACAGAACACAGTGTTCTCGATCAAGCGCTTCATGGGACGCAAATTCAGCGAAGTGAAAGACGAGATAAAAATGGTGCCGTACCAGGTCGTAGAGGCGAAAAACGGAGACGCAGCAGTCAAAATCGGCGACAAGCTCTATTCCCCTCCGGAAATTTCCGCAATGATCCTTTCGAAGCTCAAAGCCGATGCCGAAGCCTATCTCGGCGAGGAGATCAAGGAAGCTGTGATAACAGTTCCCGCCTACTTCAACGACAGCCAGAGACAGGCCACGAAAGATGCCGGGAAAATTGCCGGACTTGACGTAAAACGAATCATCAATGAACCTACCGCCGCATCCCTGTCATACGGACTGGACAAGAAGAAGGACGAAATCGTCGCCGTATACGATCTCGGCGGCGGTACGTTCGACATTTCAATACTCGAACTCGGTGAAGGCGTCTTCGAAGTCAAATCGACCAACGGCGACACCCATCTGGGCGGCGACGATCTCGACCGCGCCGTAATCAACTGGCTCGTAGATGCGTTCAAGAAGGAGAACGGAATAGATCTGACAAAGGATCCCCAGGCCCTCCAGCGGCTCAAGGAAGCTTCTGAAAAGGCGAAATGCGAACTGTCCTCGAACCAGAGCACGGACATCAACCTGCCGTTCATAACCGCGGACGCGAGCGGTCCTAAACATCTTACACAGACGCTTACAAGGGCCAAGCTCGAACAGCTGTGCGACGATCTTCTCACCAGGACTATTTCACCTGTCAAGAACTGCCTGAAGGATTCGGGTTTCGACGCCTCGAAGATAAACGAGGTGATAATGGTCGGCGGACAGACCAGGATGCCCAAGGTCGTTGAAATCGCGAAGAAGCTTTTCGACGGGAAACAACCGCACCAGGGCGTAAATCCCGATGAAGTCGTCGCGGTAGGCGCTGCGATACAGGGCGGAGTGCTCTCAGGACACGTCGAAGACATCGTTCTTCTCGACGTCACACCTCTCTCACTCGGAATCGAGACCCTCGGCGGAGTATCCACCAGGCTTATAGAGCGCAACACCACTATCCCGACCAGGAAGAGCGAGATATTCAGCACGGCATCGGACAACCAGCCGTCCGTAGACATACACGTCCTGCAGGGCGAACGCGAAATGGCCCGCGACAACAAGAGCATCGGCAGATTCAGGCTTGAAGGCCTTCCGCCTGCACCGCGAGGCGTTCCGCAGATCGAAGTCACATTCGATATCGATGCGAACGGCATACTCAACGTGACGGCGAAGGATCTCGGTACCGGCAAGGTCCAGAAGATCACCATCACCGCGAGCTCGGGGCTGAACGACAAGGACATCGAGAAGATGGTGAAGGACGCCGAGAAGTTCGCTGAACAGGACAAGAGCGAGAAGGAAAAGATCGAGACCCGCAACAAGGCCGACTCGATGATATACCATACCGAGAAGCAGATGAAGGAATTCGGCGAGAAGCTTCCTGACAATGTCAAGAAACCCGTGCAGGATGGCATTGAAGAGCTGAAGAAGGCGAAGGAGGCCGACGACATCGAGAAGATGAAGGGCACAATGAAGAGCATTGAAGAGCATCTGATGAAGTTCGGAGAGGAGATCTACAAGCAGGCTGGTGCGAACCAGGCAGGAGCCGCCGGAGGAGCAGCAGGAGCTGGATCGGCCGGAGAACAGGCCGGTGGTCCATCAGAGCAGGCTGCCGACGAGTCGGAGAAGAAGTCCTCGAAGAAGAAAGGCTCGGACGAGAAAGTTGTGGACGCAGAAGTCGTGGACGACGACAAATAAAAACTGCCTGACGGCATTTTTTATATATTCTAAAAAGGAAAATCAGAGAACCTTAAACAGAAAGAAGGAGAAGAAGAATGAGCAAATCGAAGATCAGGCCAATTGGAGATCGTATCCTCGTTGAAGCGATCGAAGACTTGGAACAGGTAAAGGGCGGCATCGTCATTCCTGATTCCGCGAAGGAAAAGCCTCTCGAGGCGAAAGTGATCGCACTCGGAACAGGCAAGACGGACAAGGATGGGAAGAAGATTCCATTTGACGTGAAGGTCGGCGACACCGTGCTCACAAGCAAATACGGCGGCACCGAAGTCAAGTTCGACGACAAGGAATACAAGATTCTCAGCCAGGACGACATCCTCGCGGTAATCGAGAAATAACCCACTAAATATTCAATATAAGGAGACAGTATAATATGGCAGCGAAACAGATATTGTTCGGAGAAGAAGGCCGCAGGAAGATCCTCCTCGGCGTCGAACAGCTCAGCAGGGCGGTAAAGGCGACTCTCGGACCGAAAGGCCGCAACGTCGTACTCGACAAGAAATTCGGTTCACCTCTCGTGACAAAGGACGGCGTGACCGTCGCAAAGGAAATCGAGCTCCAGTGCCCCTTTGAAAACATGGGCGCACAGATGGTCCGTGAAGTCGCAAGCAAGACATCCGACATCGCAGGCGACGGAACAACCACGGCGACAGTCCTCGCGGAAGCAGTATACCGCCAGGGACTCAAGAACGTCACCGCAGGCGCAAACCCCATGGCCCTTAAACGCGGAATCGACAAGGCCGTTGAAGCCATTGTCAAGGAACTCAAGAACATAAGCAAGAAGGTCAACGACCGCGAGCAGATCGCACAGGTCGCCACGATATCGGCGAACGGCGACAGGGAAATCGGAAGCAAGATCGCGGACGCGATGGACAAGGTCGGCAAGGACGGCACAATCACCGTCGAAGAAGCCAAGTCAATCGAGACCACCCTCGAAGTAGTCGAAGGAATGCAGTTTGACAAGGGTTATCTTTCTCCGTACTTCGTAACCAGCGCAGAGACGATGGAAGCCGTCCTCGAAGACTGCTACATCCTCGTGCATGAGAAGAAGATCAGCAGTCTCAACGACATGCTTCCTCTTCTCCAGTCGGTTGCCAAGACCAGCAAGCCCATGCTCATCATCTCGGAAGATGTCGAAGGCGAAGCCCTTGCCACTCTCGTAGTGAACAAGATCCGCGGCACACTCCAGATCTGCGCAGTCAAGGCTCCCGGATTCGGCGACCGCCGCAAGTCAATGCTCGAGGACATCGCGATCCTCACCGGTGGAAAATGCATCACTGAAGATCTCGGGCTCAAGCTCGAGAACGTCAAGATCGAAGACCTCGGCAAAGCCAAGAAGATCACGGTCGACAAGGAAAACACCACGATCGTTGAAGGCGCAGGCAAACAGTCCGCCATCATCGGACGCGTCAACCTGATCCGCAGGCAGATCGAGGAGACCACCTCCGACTACGACCGCGAAAAGCTCCAGGAACGCCTTGCGAAACTCGCTGGCGGCGTGGCAGTCATCAACGTCGGTGCGGCCACCGAAACTGAAATGAAGGAAAAGAAAGCCCGCGTCGAAGACGCCCTCCACGCAACACGCGCTGCGGTAGAGGAAGGCATTGTACCCGGAGGCGGCGTAGCCCTTCTCCGCGCTGCAAAGGCCGTAAAATCCCTCAAGCTCGAAGGCGACGAGTCAATCGGCGCAGACATCGTGCTCAGGGCGACTGAAGAGCCTCTCAGACAGCTCTCCGCAAACGGCGGATATGAAGGTTCCATCGTCGTACGCGAAGTGCTCGACCGCAAGGTCAACGAAGGTTTCGACGTCGAGACCGGAACATACGTGGACATGCTCAAGGCCGGTATCATCGATCCGACCAAGGTGACACGTTCAGCGCTCCAGAACGCTTCATCCATCGCAGGACTTCTTCTGACGACCGAATGCATGGTCACAGAAATTCCTGAGAAGGAAAAAGCAGCTCCTATGCCTCACGGCGGAGGAGGAATGGGTGGAATGGGCGGAATGGACTACTAAGAAGGTAGGCCAGGTGTCAGGCTTCAGGTGTCAGTGAATATCTGATTGCCGGACTCCGAAGACCATAAAAATCAAAAGGCGTGCGGAAAACCGCACGCCTTTTTTTTGCATGTGGAACAACCATAAACATTTTTAGCCATCGCCTGCAATGTCATCTACTATACGCATATATTTCAGTACGTTCCATGCCGGGAGACGGGTAAGAAAGATTCACCACAGAGGCGCACGGAGTCAGCAGGGAGTCAGCAAACACAGAGGGCTGCAAACCGGCGCCCTCGTTGCGAGAGCGCCGGTTTGCAGCCAATTGTTATGAGTAAATTATGAGGAGGAGGACTGGAAAAAAAGCCAACGGGAACGATTTACTCCATCTCATTCCCTTCTCAATACAACGTATTCGGCTTTCGTCTGATTGACCCAAAGTCAATCAGACGAAAGCCGAATCTCTGTGTCCTCATTGCTCCGTATCTCCGTTCCTCTGTGGTGAGTCCGGGTTTATGGTTTTCACGGCGTACCTATGGCACGCCTAATGTAGCACAGGCATCTCTCCTGTGTCTTAAGGAACGCCAGCACCCTTGCTGGCATCTTCTTAAATACATATAATCCATTCAACAGGGGTCTGAAGCCCCTGCCTATTCTCATCCTGTCCCAGCTGGGACAGGAAACACAACGGCGTGGAATCTTCAAATCACATCCTTCCATGCCTCAGTATGGAGAGGAGGAGGAAGCTGCCCAGAAGCAGTGAGAAGACGAATGTGAATAGTCCGAGGGATGAGATTCCCCAGACAAGCGGCGGTATCTTTGCGTGCATTATCAGAGACGACCCTATTATCATGGCAGATGAAATTATCGAGAACGCAATCCTGTTGCTGATCTGGTCGTGCTTGTGCAGCATCGGTTCGAGTCCTTTATGCTCGAACTGGATCTTGATATTCCTGTTTTTAAACTGGCTGAGTATGTCCCTGAGCCCTCCGGGAAGATTGCGGAACAGATCGGAGTAATCGGAAAGGCTGGCATAGACGTCCTTGAAAATGCTGTACGGGCTGATGTTCTCCAATATCATTTTCCTGACGAATGGTTCGATGTGCTCAATGATATTGAAGTCGGGTTTCAACTTCCTGAGCGTCCCTTCAAGCGATGTTATCGCCTTGCCAAGAAGGAATAGGTCTGGCGGAATCATGAGCTTGCTGCTGATGACCAGTTTGAAAAGATCATTGAAAAACCTGCTGAGATTGAGGTTGTGCAGCGTGACACCGGCATATTTATCAATGATCTTGAACACCTTGTTCTCAAACTGCTCCCTGTTGATGATTTCAGAATTAGTGGAAAGTTTCATTGTGGCATTTGCAACTCTCCTGGGATCCCTCTGCACAAGTCCAATAATGATTTCACGGAGGATTTGCCTGTTTCTCGGCGAGAGTATTCCAATCTGGCCGAAATCGACGAAACAGATGACATTGTCTTCACGGATTATGATGTTCCCCTGGTGCGGATCCCCATGGAAATAGCCATGCTCAAATATCTGATCCATCAAGAGGTCGCTCAGCGTCGTTGCAATCAGATCCAGATTGTAATCCGGATTACCGCCTTCCTTTATTGTGGCGAGGGACACTCCTTCAACCATTTCCATCGTAAGTACCCGCGTAGTCGCATACTCCTTGTACACCTTCGGAAAGCTTACCCGTTTGTCCCCTCTGAATTTCCTGGTGAACTTTTCAATATTGTCCGCCTCGTTGATGAAGTCGAGTTCCTCGGAGATGCATATCTTGAATTCCTCGATAATTCCGGCTGGATTTATGACATCCATGCCGGAAACGTATTTTTCCAGCAGCCCAGCGATTTCCCCCATTATTTCAAGATCCGCCTCTATCACTTCCTTTATGCCGGGACGTTGTATCTTGACGGCCACTTTGGTTCCATCATGGAGCGTTGCCTTATGGACCTGGGCGATTGAAGCCGATGAGAAAGGGGTTTCGGTGAACTTCTTGAAAATCCTGCTGATTGGAGCATTGAACTCTTTTTCTATTATATCCACAGCCTGGGCGTTGTCAAAAGGCGGCACTTCGTCAAGAAGCGATTCAAGCTCAACGCACAGTTCCTGCGGGAGGAGATCTGGTCTGTTGCTTACAAATTGTCCAAGCTTGACATAGGCGGGGCCAAGCTCCTCGAGGACGAGCCTTATTCTCTGCCAGTGGCTAAGCTTCTCATCATCCTCCGGAGATCTGCCTCCGGACACGTATCTATGTCTGAACGGGACGAATCTGAGCAGGTTGCTGTTGTCGACAAAATCAAAGAATCCATGCCTGATCAGAACGCCTACGACCGTCTGGTAGCGTTTGTACTGATGGCGCCTCCATCCTGATTTTCTTTTGCGGAAATACATCGATGTTATTATTTTTTGGGTTTGTTGTGAACAGTACCAGCCTTAGGCCGGGCATCCTTTTTATTAAATTTTGATTCGATCCTGGCAAGGGTTTCCTTCAGTTCATTGATTTCCTTCTGCATCTTCTCGAAGCCTTCGGTGCATGGAAGTTTCACATTCTTGATCTTCTTCTCCACGACCTCCGAAAAGTTTTTCTCAAAATAATTCTTCATATCATCGGCCTGTTTCAGCAGATCATCCACAAACTTCTCTCCTTCAGCTTCGGACAGCTTGCTGTCCTCGGCGAGTTTCTTCCCAAACTCCTTTACCCTGTCCTTTGTCATAGCCATGAGTCCGATCCCGATGAACATGTTTTTTTTCAGCTGCTCGATCATGACGCCCTCCTTGTTGATAAGAGTCCTTAATACCGGTTGAAACGTTAATGTGGTAAGGTAGACCTTCAAATATTCTTCCGCCATGGGGTATAACCCTACCTTTGCGCTGGAAGGAAAAAGCAAAAGGCGTGCGAATTCCGCACGCCTCCTGAAGTCCAATTCGATATAAGAAGCACGCCCGGGGACTAAGCCTTACGGCTGTCACCCCCGGACATGCTTTGGGGGTCTAACTCAATTCCAAGTCCATCTCGAAACATCTCTTGCTTCTTCATAATCATATAAGAAGCATGCCTGGGGGCTGGGCCTTGCGGCTTTCGCCCCCAGACACGCTTTGGGGGTCTAACTCAATCCCAAGTCCATCTCGAAACATCTCTTACATCTTCATCTCTAATATAAGAAGCACGTCCGGGAGCTGGGCCTTTCGGCTTTCGCCCCCGGACATGCTTTGGGGGTCTAAAACAAACTCTACATATGCCGTCCTACTTGTAGACCGGTTCGGTTTTTATTATATGCGTGCCATTGCACGCTCCGTCATGCACATATCCATTGAACAGTTCAACAGCCTTCACCGCTATCTTCCCCGTGTCGATCATCACTGACCACATGCCCTCGAGGATCATCGTACCGTCACAGCCGACAACAATTACATCCTCCGGTATCCTGAATCCCTTTTTGACAAGCCTTCCGTAAAGTTTTCCGGCGAGGACATCGTTCTCGCAGAACACGCAGTTTATCGAAGAAGGACTTACATTAATGAAGGATATCAGCGAATCTACATCGGCGAAAACACGGTTCCCGGCAGGGTCACGCCCCTTCTTCCTCATTGCGGAATAGACATGGATGAACTTGTTTTCGGAGAGATGGGGATATTCCCTGAGCACAGGAGACAGAAAGGCGATCCTGTCCTTGTCGGAGTATACAGCCCTTTCATAAAGTTCAGTATATGATTCGGAGAAATCCAAATCTATGTTGGGCATCTTCATGCTTTCGTTGATAAGACAGCCAATTCCGACGACCGGATGCGATTCCGAGATCTTCCTGAGAACCTCCTGGTTGCCGATCGACACGAGAATGCTCCCCGAGGTGGCGAGGCTCCTGTTGAGTTCAGCGGTCTTCCCGAGGGAGTCGCAGATGATGAGATCATATCCGTTCCTCGAGAATTCCTTTGCTATGTTCGACGCAAGGCTTCCGAAGTATGGGTTTTCGAGTTCGCCGGTATGCATTGAAATGATCTTCAAGTTGTTCTTTGCAAGGCCTCTGGCAAGCAGGTTGGGAGTGTAGTTCAATGCTTTTGCAGCATCGAAGACTTTCTTCCTGAATGCAGGCTTAACGGTCTCTTTTCCGTTGATAACCCTGCTGGCGGTGACGATTGACACCCCCGCCTTCTTTGCTACATCCCTTAAAGTCGAACTCATGAATCAACCCCATTTGTATAACCGATTGAACATTAGTTTAACCGTATCAACTTTAAATGTCAATAGTTTTCTGGAAAAAAAATTATCTTTTTATTCAAAAGGGTAGTAGTATTAACTGGGCTGATTTCAAAAGTCCGAAAAAACAGCTAGTCGTGGAAGTATCCATTTTGGAGTTCAAACTTTAGTTTGTCTTGGTATTCAAAAGGTTGCGCACGCTGAAGCTTGAACTCCAAATTCTGAAATTGCCTCAACCAACAGAGTCACCCCACAGGATGACGGATGGATGGATTTATTAGCCCGTGGCGAATTATTGGATGAATGGATCCCTGATCTGGACGTCTGATGATTTCATAAGACGTATTCTTGCACGTTCTTCAGTATTTCTAAATTCCGTTAAGAACATGCCTTGCGGCATTAACTATACGTTGCTCGAAAAGATAATCTCAAAATGAAATTTCTCTAAAAAGTAGCACAGGCATTCTTGTCTGTGGACTCAAATTTCATTTTCAATCGCAGACAGGAATGTCCGCGCTACCCCCTTTTCGACCTGGCTCTGACTACCAAACAAATTCATATTGCAGATCAAACTGATCGCATAGTTATCCGCCGTCGTCCTGTCTCGGAGGACGGCGGCGGATTCATAAAAACAGGAGCCCTCCTGTTTTTATTCGTACTTAACCTTGATTGCGGTTCCGGCTTTCGCGCTCTTGCCTGCAAGCTCGAGAACGTGTATCGGACGGCGCGCCCATTCAGGAGTGATGATGAGCTTTTCACCTTTCACAATATGATCCGCGACATTCTGGTAGAGCTTCCATCCTTCGCCCTGCGGATTCTTGCCGGTTTCCGTAACTGTCACTCCATCCTTGTGCGTGATGAGCTTCCAGTCGCCGTGGTTCATTACCAGGCTTCCCTTGGTGCCTGTTATCTCGACAGTTCCCTCCTTGGGCTTTGACTCGATCGAGGAAATATTCAACGTCAGCCATTTTCCAGACTGGAAACGCACGACTGCGAAACCTTCATCCTCGTTCGAATCGCTCTTCCATTTCGTCTTCGGAGCCCAGAAACCGGTCTTTGCAAAACCGGAGACTTCCTTCATCTTCTCACCTTCCATGATCTGGAAGGAATACTCGAGGAGATGCACGCCCCAGTCATAGAGGATGCCGCCGGAAATAGTGCGGCTCGTGCGCCACCAGTCCCCAGGCTGTCCCCAGCCGCCCATGTGCGCCTCGATCCTCACGACCTCGCCTATTGCGCCGCCGCGGACCTTCTTGACCGCATCCAGGATGCATCCGTCCCAGTGACGGTTATGATAGGTGCTGGCTACAAGCTTGTTCTTCTTCGCCTCCGCGATCATCGCATCGCATTCCGCAGTAGTTATCGCAAGAGGTTTCTCGCAGACGATATGCCTTCCCGCCTTCAGACACTGTATTGCGAGTTTCGCATGCGTGTTGTGCGGCGTTATGATCGCAAGAAGATTCACATCGGATTTCTTCAGCATTTCAGCAACGGACGTATAGGTTTCGATTCCCGGGAAATCCGTCTCCGCGACCTTCAGGCGTTCCTTGTCTATTTCAGCAACCGCCGTAGGAGTCATCCCGGCCTTCTTCATCTCGTTCAAATGGGATTTGCCCATGTTGAAGGCACCACCGTAGCCAATCACGCCGACCTTGATCTCGGAAGCATTCTTGAATTTTTTCATGTTTTCCTTTATTAAAGTATGTCGGGTTTAAACCCGACGTTTATAGGCGGGTTAAAACTCCGCCTTACTTGCTCGCCCACAGGCATCCTCTCCTGACAATCTCCTTCGCCTCAGGAATATCAAAGTCCTTCGCGACATGTCCAAGCGACGTATAGAAGACCTTGCCCTTTCCGAACATGCGTTTCCAGACCACTGGCATCACCGTGCCCTTGATCCAGGTTGCGCCTTCATGCTCGCCTGAGAAAGTCGTCGTCGCAAGCACGTCATTGCCCGGATCCGTATGCATATAATACTGCTCGGACTTCATTTTGAAATCCTTTATTCCCTTCACTACCGGGTCGTTCTGCTTCTCCTTGACAATGTTCACAATGTATTCGACGATTCCGCCGGGATGGGCCACCCACTGTCCGCCTGTCATGTACTGGTATCCCGTATTGTTGCGGAAAGAGTCGCACATTCCACCGTGCCAGCCTGCGATTCCGACACCGCTCATGACGGCGTTCATGAGACCTTTTTCCTGCTCCCCTGTGATCTGCCCCATCGTCCAGACCGGGACAACAAGGCTGAGTGCCATCATCTTCTTCTCGTCGAGATAACTGTCGAGAGTCGCTGAAAGTTCGACTTCGAAACCTTCATTCTTCAGCATTTCAGCACCAATCTTCGCGCACTGTTCAGGTTCATGCCCGTTCCAGCCGCCCCATACGATCAAAGCTTTCTTACTCATTGCAATTTCCTTTTTTTATTTATTAGGTAGGGCGACTCTCTCCGAGAGCGCCGTCTTAATGCTGGACGGCTCGGAGAGCCATCCCTACCTTGTCTTCGACAATTTCTGATCACCAATTTCAAGGTTCAAGTATTTCCGATTCTCCGGCTCAGTCTTTAATCAAGTTCCCCCTTCTGCAGTCCCAGCGGCAGGGCCTCAGGTTTCTTGCAGGTGCTCTTGAGAACGATATGCTTTCCGCTCTTAGAGGATTCCTCGAACGACAGCATCACGTCGAGTACATGGAATGCAAGGTCTCCGCTGCAGCGGTTGATCCTCTTGTTCTGGATCGCCTTGACCATGTCCGCTACACCTATGCTCCTCATATTGTCGGCATATCCGTGCGAAAGCGGGATATCCTGCCAGTCGGCGCCTGGCTTTGCAAGCTTCACAGGCCCGCCGAAGCCGTTGGGATCCGGCACCCTCATGCTTCCTTCTGTGCCATAGATCTCAATATTCGAATGATCGTGCTTCCAGACATCGAAGCTCATTACCACGGTGATGACCGCGCCGTTGGCGAATTCAAGGACACCAGCCTGGTGCGTCTCGACTTCGACGGGAAGTTTCTGTCCGTAAAGCTCCTTGCATGTGGCGAATCTCTTGTCATAAGCCCTGGAGGTGCATGCGCAGATCCTCTTAACCGGTCCGAGAAGATTTACGAGCGCGGTGATGTAATACGGCCCCATGTCAAGAGTCGGGCCGCCACCTGTCTGATAATAGAAACCGGCGTTGGGGTGCCAGCTTTCGTGCCCGTGGCACATCATGAACGCTGTTCCCGCTACAGGCCTTCCGAGCCAGCCGTCGTCAATGAGTTTCCGGCAGGTCTGGATTCCAGCGCCCATGAAAGTGTCGGGTGCGCATCCGACAAGGAGTTTTTTCTTTTTCGCAAGTTCAACAACCTTTGCTCCGTCCGCACGCGTGATCGCAAGAGGCTTCTCGCAATGCACATGCTTTCCCGCATTGAGGGCCTTGAGATTGACTTCGGTATGGGCCTTCGGGATTGTGAGATTCAGAATGATCCTGATCTCGGGATCAGCAAGCAGTTTGTCGATTGACACCGCCTGCATTCCGAATTCCTTCGCCTTGGCTTCCGCCGCAGCGTGATTGAGGTCGGCGCACTTTGAGATTTCCATGAAATCAAAAGTCTTCGCCGCTTTCAGATAGGCGCCGCTGATATTGCCGCATCCTATCAATCCAACTTTCATCTTCTTTTCCATTCTCTCTCCTTTTGTAAGGCGGGCTTTCCAGCCCGTCATCTTATAATACCAAAACAGGCTGAAAGCCTGTCCTACTTAAATCGATCTTCTCGCAATGAAACTGTTAGGGATGACAACCGATTCTGTTTTTTTCTTTTCAAGCATGTCCATCAGCAGGTTCACGGCGGCCGCTCCCATTTCTACGCGTGGCTGGCGGATCGTGCTGAGCTCGGGATAGAGAACCAGGGCGGATTCATCGTCATCGCTGCCGACGACTCCGATCTCGTCGGGCATTGACACCTTGTTCTCGTAGCAATACCTATAGAAACCTGTGGCCATCCTGTCGTTCGAGAAGAAAACGCAGTCACCCTTTTTCTTGCCGACAAGTATTTCCGGGGCTGCGCTGTAGCCGCGCCTGCGCGAATAGTCTCCGCTTATGATACCGGCCAGCTTCAACGAACTCATCTTCAGAGCCTTCATGAACGCCTCCCTGTGGGTCACGGCATGATGGAAATTCATGTCGCCTTCAACGAAGAAAATCCTCCTGTATTTCTTCTGCATCAGGACATTGAACATCTCCACCATCGCCGGATAAGGATCGGCGTTGACCGAAACATACTTGTTCTTGGCTGATTTCGAGCCTATGACGACAAAGGGCAGATGTCTTTTCAGAAGCTCCGCCGGAATCCTGCTTTTAAGATTCAATCCGGCAAAGACAAGCCCGTCGGCATGCCTTGTCTGTATGAGGTTGGAAAAATGTTCCACGAATGACTCTTCGTCCCTGGTATACGGCTGGACAAGGACGCTGAAGTTCCGCTTGAACGCCTCGGAGACCATCGCATCGAGGATTGCGGAGTAGTACGACATCTGGATGGGCCCGCGGCGCGTGCCTGTCCAGAGTTCGACTGCAAACGCGATCTGGAAACTCCTGTTTGATGCAAGGCGCCTGGCAAGGATGTTGGGTTTGTAACCGAGTTTTGTGGCTATACTGGTCACATGCTCGATGGTTTTCTTCGGCAGGAGCGGACTTCCCGAAAGCGCACGGGAGACCGTCGAAGGGGAAACCCCTGCGGCTTTCGCAATGTCTTTTCTTGTCAGATTCTTCATCTTGTCTTATATAATTATTTGACAGGATAACATGATTTACATGATTTATTCAAGTCTTCCCATCTTCCCAATCATCCAGCAATCCAACCATCCATTAATCCAATCTTCAGTCTCCATGCACTCGGGTGCACGTGGCTTAATCTAGTGACATGGAAGTCCAATGCAAATGTGCTTGAACGAATAAATGAAGAAAAGAGCATCAGAAGATGGTACGGGCTTTAGCCTGTACCATCTTTGTTTTTTCAGTCTTAATGAAATGGTACAGGCTAAAGCCCTATCTACTATACGCATTATTTTGGCTCTGTTTTGACTTCTTTATGATTCGTCCTCCAGACGTAGGACGAATCTTTGGACTGCGCAGATCATTCTGCGCTTTGGATTCCGATGGAAGCATGGAGAATATAACAGCTTTCGCCTTTGCTAAGATGCTATGGCGTGACGAAAAGCTGTAAAAACAAAGCGGTGAATAATCACCGCAGTCCAAAGTCAGGCCGGAGCGCCTGATGTAAAGATGCAAAGACAGAAGAACCGGAAAGCGTGACGTAGATAGTACTGGAAAATGCGTATAGTAGACAGGGCTAAAGTTTACCCGCCTGCGGCGGCGCCATAGGCGACCAGGGCCCGTACCTACTACTTCACAAATCCAGCCCCGACGACATTGATCTTCCTATTGAAAGCCGCTCTTGTTGGAGTTCATCCCGTGACCACGTTGACACGCGAAACGTGACTCACGTGGCAGCTTTAGTTATGTCTTATCTTAGCACCATTCCGGCCCGATCCCTAATTCACAATCCCTGTTCTTCAGACCAACGGTATCAGCGCTACTTCCTACTAATCATGCTCTTGCCCAGGGCCGCAGGTGCCATGCTGGGGATGATGTTGATTATAAAGTAGAAATACCCTAACCGTTGCTGTGTGCCCGGAAGGCATACGGGAAGGAAGATTTCAGACAGAGTTTCACTTACGAGGCTTTCGTTTGGATGGGATTTCCTGGATTACAAAGAAACTTCTATTCCGAGAAGCGGAATCGGGGATTCAGGTTCTCTTGAAATATGCCCATTCCGGGATATGTTTACAAAAAATACGAGGTTTACACATGCAGGCCATAGAGTTTGAAGCGGATGTAAAAAACAGTTCTATCAAGATACCCGGCAGGTTCAGCATGCTTGAATCAAAGCACCTCAGGCTTGTCGCCTTGTTTGATTCGGACACGCAAGTATCAGTTTCAAAAAAGAAGGTATCCTTCATCGACAATCTTCTATTAAATCCCTTGAAGGTTAAAAATTTCAAACCTATGAAAAGAGAAGAAGTATATGAGAGGTGATGTCTTCATTGATTCCAATGTGTGGCTGTATGCTTTTGTTGCAGGAGAAAGAATTAAAAATATTAAAGCAAAAAGACTGATTGAGGAGAATAAGTCGAAAATATGCATCAGCACCCAGGTGATAAATGAAGTTTCAAGGAATCTTCTGAAAAAATGCGATGTGAGCGAAGGATTTATAACTGACTTCATCAATGACGCATACCTAAAATTTCAAGTATTGTCCCCAAGCAAAGATTCACTGCTTAATGCCTCCAGGATTCGTGAAGAATATGCTTTTTCGTACTGGGACAGCCTTATAATATCCTCTGCTCTTGAATCCGGGTGCAGCATGCTTTATTCAGAAGATATGCAGCACGGCCAGGTAATTGACAAGTTCCTCACAATAAAAAATCCTTTCAAATAATAGCTTCAGCTTTGATTCAATTAGGTACGGTCTTCAGCCCTGTCTACTATACGCATATATTTTAACACGTGCATCCAAACCGGGAACCGAGTCGAGAAGATTTACCACAGAGGCGCACGGAGTCAGTATGGAGTCATCAAACACAGAGGGCTTCAAATCGGCGCCCTCGTTGCGAGAGCGCCGATTTGAAGCCAATTGTTATGAGTAAATTATGAGGAGGACTGGAAAAAGCCAACGAAAGAATTCTCAGGGACACGATCTACTCCATCTCATTCCCTTCTCAATACAAAGTATTTGGCTTTCGCCTGATTGGCCTAAAGTCAATCAGACGAAAGCCGAATCTCTGTGTTCTCATTGCTACGTGTCTCCGCTCCTCTGTGGTTAGTCCTGTTTTCGACAGAGACTTAAGATGCCCCTTGAGGCTAGAACTGCTATACGCATTTTTTTGCTCTGTTTAGAATTCTTTATGATGAGTCCTCAGGACGGAGGACGAATCTTTGGAAGAGTGCGCAGATCATTCTGCGCTTTGGATTCCACTGGAACCGTGGAGAAGATAATAGCTTTCGCTTTTGTTAAGATGCTATGGCGTGACGAACAGCTCTAAAAACAAAGCGGTGAATAATCACCGCAGTCCAAAGTCAGGCCGAAGCGCCTGACGTAAAGATGCAAAGACAGAAGAACCGGAGAACATGACGTGGACAGTACTGGAATATGC
>Ga0209417_1000819_pt1 | contig 65351 bp, 85 predicted proteins | sample RifGroF2_FD_184002 | JGI IMG/M metagenome (GOLD analysis project Ga0209417, IMG submission 184002) | Groundwater microbial communities from Rifle, Colorado, USA - Groundwater F2 (SPAdes) (version 2) | ecosystem: Environmental > Aquatic > Deep subsurface > Groundwater | place: Rifle, Colorado... | reverse complement strand
CTGTTCCTGGTGATAGGGTCGTTCAGGTCAAACCGTGCTCCCGCAGGAAGGGATTGGAGGGCAGCCGGGTCAATCCCCCATTCCCGAAGTTTATCCCCTTGCCCCATCCACCACTGAGCTGAATTCTCCGGAGCGTTCGCCTGCCCCTGTGTAGTCCCCTGGGTGTTTGCGGTCCCCGCCTCGACCATTGCGGTGTTGCTGGCTTCTGCTCCACGTTGAGCGTTGCCCATGACGGATTCGACCGTAACAGGTCGCGGGGCCGGTGCCTGATGGGTTGTCCACTGGCCGTTTGTCGTATTGGTTGGTCGCACGGTCGCCTGAGGCCCGGAGTTGAGGTAGGTTTCAACATCCTGAATCGTTGCGGTCCCCCCGGTTACGGAGTTGACAAACTCCAGAAGGGCGCCCTGAGAAATCCCGGCGTTTCCCATGGCCTGCTGAAGGTCTCTCGGATTCATGGCCGCAAGCTGTTGATATGCCTGCTGCGGAGTCAACCCGCTTCTGCGGGCAAGTTCTTCGATTGCGTTTGCCATGGGTTCACCTCGTCTTGAGAATCAAACTCCTTAAAAGAACTATTGCCCTGGCCATATTTTTTAAGACAACCTTCGCGCTTGCAAGATCCGTTACATTGGAGTCAATCCAGCTTGCGGCCTCTGCTGGAGTCCAGGTAGACCACCCCGGAAGACTCCGGAACTGCCTTTCAGGTAGAATCTTTTCGATAAGATCGTCTTGTCTTACTGATTCTCTCATTGTAGTTTCAACAGGTTCGCAACCATGTGGATCTGGACATTCTTATGGTTTGCAGTCCTGATCCTAAGCCGCGTTGTCTGATCGTTTCTGTCGGTCAAGGCCTTCACCCCATCAATGATTTGCTTCCCTGAGCTGTCGTAATTTCCGTAAAGTGACATTGTGACCTGTTCCCAGTTCGCCCCATCGTCGAGGGATACCTCAATGATCAAATCGGTATTGAGGGTTATCGAATCGACGGCATAAATGCATATTATCGCTTGGGATTCGGCAGGCTCCCCAGATGCTTCATACGCGAGAAAGGTCACTGTCATGTTGGCGCTGTTTGAAAGCTCCACCCGAAAGACAAGATCGTAACCGGAATTCGCCGCCCATGAATCATCAGCGGCCTGGGCGCAGTAGTTTCCAGCGTGAACCGTGGTGTTGCTGTATTCCGCGATTATGTAATTGCTTCCGTCATAATTCGTCTGGTCGGTGTCTGTCACCACAACCACATAATCGCCGGCAGATAGCGCAACCGGAGAACTTAAGGTAAATTCCTGGTAAGCAAGAGATGTTTGAAGGTCATTGGCCTGCACCCCTGTAGAGGTGGCGAGGACAGCCCCCGTAGGGACTCCGGACGTTCCAATGGTGCCGGATGCCGCGTAAATCCTTGCAACTACGGTCGCGCTTCCATTGCCAGGAGTCCCCTCTCGCCTAACCCTGAACCAGAGGGACGAAATCGATACAGCTTCTGCAAAAGTTATGGCCTGTCCAAGTGACTTGTTATTGGCAGGGCCTATGAGCGCCGAACTTCCGCCGGTTTGGTTTAGGTCCTGGTATGCTGACGGTTCGTAATAATCTCCAGCGTTATAACTTTGATGATTCGACAAGGCTGAATCGAGACTGCTCTCATCGGTTAAAACATCACGCCACCCGTCCTGAAAGGGTTCGGCACCTGCTTGTGCGTCTGCAACCATCCTATGAAACGATTCAAGAATAAGCTCGATTCTCAGTGCGTCGGTAGAATCAACAAGTTCCCAGTCGGGTTCATTTGAGCGTTGAACCGTTATCCCTCCGACCGTTCCTATGACAAGCCCGCTTGAATCAAGAATCGTGATAACCCCGGTGTCGAGGTTGATCGTCATGTTCGAGGTTGTTATCGTCCCGGTGAGATTCGAAGCATCGGCCGCAGCCCTCCTCTGTTCATCGAGCCAAAGCACAAGCGCCCTTGGGTATTGCTTTGCGAGCGCATTTGAAATGGGAGGAAGCGCCATCAGTCGCCCTTTTCGATGTTGGCGTAAAACCCGGTAAAGATGTGCTGTACCTTGTCGGTCCCTACCAGCTTGTAAAGCCTTTTTCTGGACTTCCCAAGGCGTCTCCAGATGACCCTTTTTGTCGTCTCCGTAGATTGACCTATGGCCACCGCAACCCCAGTCGACCAACTCCTTCCGTCGTCTTCCGACCAGTAGAGGGTTAAAACCGGATCCGTGTCATTGACGTTTCCGACTCCTGGCTTGAGCTCGATTTCAACCGATCCGTGAAAGACCCACGGGAAATCTTCCGAATCGATTGGTCCGAAGATCCTCTGTCTCGTGATTTCATTCGAGGTATTGTCCGTGTAGGTCGCTGAATCGAGCTCGAATATTTTCCCGTTCGCGTAATCCCCCACGAGGTGCTTTCCGCTGAAAAAAGCGTAGCAGTTCGCCCTGTGCCGGCCGTTATTGGCGTAGGATGCCCACTGGTGCCAGAGCCCCGTCGAGACATTGAAAACCCAGGTGATATTTTGGGTCGGAAAGGAAAGAACGTAAAAGTCGTCCCCCTTCCAGGTCATTCCGAAGCCGATAGCGTCAGATTTCGTCGCATAGGCTGAAATGAGGTCGTTCAAAGCAGGTGGCGAGATGATCTTCGGGCTGTAGGTTCCCGCGGGAATCATGTTGACCGTCGCGTCATCGGCCAGAAAAAAAACCGAATCGTTGTGCTCGCAGGCCGAAGCCGCAGCACCGCACCCCTTCATGATGACACCGCCAGGGATTCTCTCGAAAGGGAAGTCCGCGTTTCCTGTGTTCTGCCACACCTCGAGGGATTGCGTCCCGAAAAGAAAAAGCTCCCTCAGATTCGAAACCACCGTTAAGAGGGGATCGCTGTACCCATCAACTCCGGCGTAATCGAGGGCATCCCAAGCGGTGAAATCGAGAAGTGCCGAAAGGTTGAAGGTCGCCGCTGCGTTGACCGTAACGATTCCATACCCGTCCTGATATGCCGCGCTTCCCGGAGTCGTCGGAAAATCCGCGTCTGCGATGGCAGCAAAGGTATCGGTTGCTATGGTGTAGGTATACCCGTCGGTCCCGTCAATGATCATGATTTGGGTCGCGCAATCGACGATCCAGCAGTATCCGGTCGAGGTGTTGAGGGTTCCCTGCTCTGTTTCGGTCCCGTTCGCGTCGATGGAATAGAATTTGTTTCCGGCGACGGCATACAGAACAGAACCCACAACCCTCATGCCCCTGATCGGAACTGAAGCTCCGATGTCACAGAAATCCTTCGCCCCGGGAGTTCCCACCCATCCCGGCTTCCCGCTTAAAGCCTGGGGGTGGTGGAAGAGATTTATCGGGAAGTTCCCGCTATCGCCCTCTGGGGCAAGAAAAGGAAGCTTCATGATCTACCAGGCTCAAAATAAAGGTTAAGGGTTTCAGGCTCGAAAGAATCAACCAGGGCCATGGCCTCCGCATAGAACCCGCTCACGACTTGAAAGTTTTTCATTGCCCCGAAGATCGGAGCGAGCTCCCGGGATAGAGCGTAGACCGCAGCCCGGTGCCAGTAGTCCGGCCAGTCAAGGTTGTTTGCCGCCGCACTGACTATCTCGATCGGTTGACGGTAGGTGAAAAAAATAGTCTTTGTCGTATCCGAGGGAACCCTATCGAGAATCAAAGTCCCGTCCGTGAGTTTCCGTTCGTAAAGGTATCTTGTCGGATCACCGGTTGCGGCTTTGTTCGAAATGGCATCGTATTCTTCCCGGGTCATTTCAGACATGGGGGTATCGATATCCGCCGAGGTTCGAAGGGAAGCCGAAAGGATTTCTTCCGGGATCTGGATGGCAAGCGCCCCGCCTGAAGGCTTCAAAAGGTAGGTGGCTGTTGCGGTCAGGGTGAGCTCCGCCGTTTCGCGCTGCCACATTTTTAAGCCCTTCGAAAATCCGTTTTTTCTTCCCTTCATCTGGAGGATCCAGTAATTCAAGACCCGGATTGCATCGGTTTGTTCGGCGGTCGTAGACGACTCCCCGGAGGCCAAAAGCCCTAAAGCCTGCATGGCCGCCTCAATGAGGTTTTGCGCCGTGACCGTGATTGTATAAGATCCGGATGTGGTCATGAATCACCTGATCCCTGTCGGTTTCCCGAGAAGATGGTAAACGGCGTCCCTGAAGTCCTCAATTGGGATCTTCGCCGCGCATTCAGCAACCCCTGTAGCTTCGTCCCTTTTGCAGTGCTCAAACCCGTAATGCATCTGGTGACAAGGCCAGCATCCACACCCATCGGGGACAAGAGAGACGCAGTTTTTCCAGTCCCGGGTGAGATTTTCGACCGACGAATGGGAAAGGAAAACGATTTTCGGAACACCCAGAAACCCGACCGAATTCAAGACTCCCGTTTCCGGTCCCACAACAAGATCGCAGACCTCGGCGAGGGCCAGGGTTTCACGGATGGAAAACTCCCCGGATTTCCGGATGACCCTTGGTTCGTTCTCCCATCCTGATTCAAGGAGCTTTTCCGTTTCCCCACCGACCAGGACCACCTTCACAAGGGGATATTCAATCATCAGGCCGGCTATCGCCGCATCGAGATAGGGCCAGGCCTTGTGAACCGAAGACCCGGAAAGCGCCCACATGACCACCTGTCCACCGAGCTTTTTACGGTATTTCTCCGCCCACTCCTTTTCCTTCGCGGTCGGATAAAACTTCTGTCTCGGTTCGAATGGAACCCCCGCAAGGGCATGGGTGAAGGCGAGGTAGTTCCCGTCGAGAAGAACTTTCCGGAGGTTGTCCGGCCAACGGTGATTCGGTCTTCCAGGGATGGCGAGAAGGGTCCCCTCGATTGATTCTGAAAGGTTCACGAATTTGTCGAACTTCCTTGAAAGGGCTCCCCAGTATTCCGGAAGTGCCCCGTTCGGAACCTGGTCCCGGTCCTGGATCATCCATTCGTCAACGTGGGGATCCTCCTTCAAGATCTCGTACCCGTTCGGAGTCGTGTTGAAGGTGACGTGATACCCCTGGTCTTTCAGTCCTGGGAGGATGGACGATGCCATGAGCATGTCCCCAACCCCTCCGTACCGAACGACACATGCCCTTTTCGAAGGTTTTGGATCTTTCCAGGCATGGTTTTTCTGGTGGCCCTGTCGTTTTCTGTAAACCTGTAGGAACGAATATTCATCTTCTCCGTTTCGCTCTTCGTTGACCAGAAGATCCCACCCGCCAGGGCATCCTTCCATCCAGTCGATAATGTCTTGAGGGGTGAAGTCGTGAACGTGATCGACATTTGATCCGACTTTACCGACGTTTGGATAAAAATCCTTGTGGGGAAGGTAAAGAACCATGACCCCGCCGTGCTTTACGAGCCTCCACCATTCTTTTAGGGCATCCTCCCATTTGACGATATGCTCCAGAAGATGAGAGGAAAAAACAGCGTCGATGGACTGCGAAGCGAAAATTGAAAGGTTTTCGCAATCACAGACCACGTCCGGTTTGACCCTTCCCCCAAACAGGCCAGAATCCTTACAGGAATCGACTCCGATAAAATGGGGATACCCCTTGAATGGCCCGCACCCCAGATCGAGAACCTTTCCCCTCGTGTAGGGGACGATCTCCCATCGGATCTTCAGGGATTCGTTTCCCTGGGAATTTTCCAGACTCCACGTCACAGCATGCCCTCCTCGGCCATCTTTTCACGAAGCATCTGCCGTTTCGTCCCGATGTGAGCCCGGGGGTTGAATTCGACCGCGAAATGTTTCAGGGCGTTTTCAATCTCCTTCGGGGAAAGGTCGTCGAAGTTTTCCGCGTCGGGAAGGCGGATGACCTCCGTTGGCTCCGGGAATTCGAAAGCAGGGGCCGGCTGTACAGGAATCGGCTCTACCGGAGCCGGAGGGGCCTGCTTCGGGGTGGCCACCCACCTTGATTGGGGAAACCCGGCAACGAGCTTCCAGGAAGTCCCGCAGTCGGCGCACTCGAAGGCTTCTCCGCTGATCCAGTTTTTACAGGCAGGACATCCCTGCGATGCGTCGGCGGTCTCCCGGGCCTTCATTTCTGCGAGACGCTGTTCGTATTTCGGCCCTCCGATACCCTTTTCTCCTGCATCGAATAGAACCCCGTCCTGCTCGAACCTTGCCTCTCCTACGCCGTGGACTGTTCCGAACGGCTTTCGTTTGTTCAGTGTCAGCATTTCATCTCCTTGTTTCTTCTTCTTCGATATCTGATTTTCTCTTCCGTTAAAATTTGCCGCACCCGAGACTGGCTTATGTTCCAATAGGAGCCGATTTCTTCATAGGTCATGCCGCCTGCTCGCTGATCACAGATTTTATCCAAGTTGTCATCCGTCCACCTGACTTGGGTCTTTTTGCCTTTTCTGCTTTGTTTATGGGCACACCACAATGCTGTTTCTCGCGTTCTGTGTCTGTGCTTTTTGTCTGGGCACGTCCACCACTCTATTTGTATTTGAGCGGTTTTATGTTCTGGTTCGAACGTCACCTCTCCCATCCTTTCGGCCGGCCGGCAAAGCCGCCCTCTGTTTCGTTTTTCATGAAGGGGTATTCCTTCTCCAGTTTGGCCCGCTCAACGTCTTCCGGGTCGTAGGGCTCCGATGGAACCGTCTTCCAGCCCCTTTCCATTTCCTTTTTAGAGCATTTGTCCATTCGGCATGTCCTTTCTGGAATGTCCTTCCTTGTCCACCCAGCCAATTTGACGGGCAGGGTTTCCGACCATCAAAGCGAAATCGGGAACATCTCTGATCACCACAGCCCCGGCGCCGATCATGGCGTATTTCCCAATCGTGACCCCACAAACCAGAGTAGCGTTCGCTCCGATCGTGGCTCCCCTCTTGATGACCGTGTGCCGGAACTCCTGTTTCTTGTCCATGAAAGCTCTGGGGTTCAGGACGTTGGTGAAAGTTACGCAAGGACCTACGAAAGCATCGTCTTCGATGTGAACCCCGGTAAAAACCGAAACCCCGTTTTGGATTTTCACCCGGTTCCCGATGAAAACGGCAGGGGCAATAAAACACCCCTGCCCGATGGTGCATCCGGCCCCGATGACGGCTCCGTTCATGACGTGGCAAAAATGCCAGATTTTTGAGCCCTGGCCGATGATGGCCCCATTGTCGATGATTGCGGTAGGGTGGATGTCAGGCATTGCGTATAGCCTCACAGATTCGGATGGCTTCCCGGGCGTCCTCAATTCCGAAGCCTTTTCCTTCGATGATCCTCCGGTAGACTTCCGTGTGAAGATCGGTAAACCCGTTGGTCAGGTCGTAGTCGGTTCCGTTGATTCTGAAGATCCGCTTCGGTCGCTCTGCCTTGTCGATACTCAGCCGCCAGGACACCTCGGACGTGCGAAGCCGGAGAATGCCTTTGATGGTGTCTTCGGACTGACGGATAGAAACCACGTTCTCCATTTTCCCGAAAAGCCAGGCACAAAGATCGAAAAGGTGAACCCCGATGTTGGTTGCGATTCCCCCGGACTTCTTTTCATCCCCTTTCCAGGAATGGCGATACCAATTGCCGCGGGGAGTCGAATATTCGATGTCGATATTTGGCATGTGGGGGATATTCCATCCCCCTGGGATACCTGATACTGACGGATGAAGCCGGCATTGAAGCACTGCCCAGACTTTCCGGTCGGTCTCCCGCTCGATTTCAAGAAGGCCGTCGAGGTTGCGCTCGTTCAACACGATGGGCTTTTCGCAAATGGCGTCGGCCCCCATCCGGAGCGCCCATCTGGCTTGGGAATCGTGAAGGTAGTTCGGTGACGCGATGGAAACGAAGTCGATGCCCTTGCCCTGCCGGCGAAGCTTGTCACAGTGCCGGTCGAATCGTTCGAACTCGGTGAAAAAATCGCACTCGGGGAAATAGGAATCGATCACCCCAACCGCGTCATGAGGATCCAGGGCTGCGACAAGGTTCCCGCCGATGTCTTTGATGGCCTTCATGTGCCTGGGGGCTACGAAGCCGGCTGCACCGATGAGGGCGAAGTTCATCCGCACACCTTCTCGCACAGGCTTACGACTTGGCGGTAGTTGTCGAGGCTGAAATGATCTTCAACAATTTTACGGTAAAGAGATGAATCATAATGCACATTGATGATGTAGGTCGCTGCCTTTGAAACCTTGTCGAATACGCCTTCGCCTTTGAATTGAGGGGCAGCATCCGGCCAGTTGTGAACGATGGGCTGTATCCCTTTCGCCATGGCCTCGATCACATTGTTCGGATTCCCCTCGGAAATCGATGTCGAAAGGCAGTAGTTCTTGTCTTCCCACCATTGATCCATCTGGCTGTGGGGGATGTGGCCGTGCAGCTTGACCTTCAGCCCCAAAGCCTTCCCGACATGCTGAATGTAGTAGGCCGTCGCATCGTCCTGAATTGCTCCGGCGATGTGGAGCTCGTATTCCCGGGGGAGGGCCGCAAGGATCTGGAGCGCAAGGGGGAGATTCTTCTTCGGGTGAACGTGGCAGGCCATGCCGATTTTGTTCCCGGGGCCCCGCTCCTTGAACGTCCATTTATCGAGATCGACGGCATTGTAAATCAGGTGCGTCGGCGGAAGTTTGATCCCCCGATCCTTGGCGATTTGTTCGGTCTGCTCCTTGATCCAGTCGTTGCAGAAGATGAGATGGGATACTCGGTCCCACTGGTAATTGAGCCAGTGGCCTTCGAAGAATTCGTACCTGCGCATGAAGACGATTTGCTTCGCGTCCGGGTAATAGTCAAGAGCCCCGGGGTCGTTTGCCCACATGTGGAGAACAATATGAGGAGGCTCTGCGGCCCTACCATCTTCAAGCAATACCAAATTTGAATCTTTTCGCTGCCATGCGTATTGGTGCCCACGCTCCAAAAAAACCTTCTCGTAAAGCGGAATCCACGAATTCTCCCAGGGGGTCCGGATCAAAACGCGAAGGGCTTTTTTGGATGGATGAGTTTTTTTCCAGGTTTCCAGGTATTGCTTGAAGCCGCCCCCTGGGGTAGGCGCCCATGTTTGACCGGAATGTACCGGCCTGTTGATGATAGCCGCTTCTTCTTTCGTTACCTTGATCTCCGTGGTCTCTTCGGTCTTTCTTGCAGCCCCGCGCTCCACGCCTCCCTCAAAGATCATGTACGGCCAGCCGTCGATCCCGTAAACGTGGTGATCGAACTTTTCGATTCCGCAGGCCTCCATGAACTTCCGAAGAACATGGATGTCCATCTCCCGCTCGAATCCGCCTTCCGTCTCATGTTTCGAACGGTAAAGGGGGACGTTGCCGAAGATGATGAAGCCTTCCGGGTCGGCAAGTTCTCGGACCTTCGCGGCGACCGCTTGGTGGTCGGTCATGTGTTCGAGGACATCCAGGAAGAGGAAAAGCTGAAACGGACCCACCGGGGCGTATGGAGACTGGCTTATTTTTCTATCTCCGGTAATGTCGCCGTGCCATACGTTCAGCCCCTGTCTTTTCGCAAATTTTACGGCTGTTTCGGACAGATCGAAACCAGTATAATTTCCTGACCACTCTTTACACAGCGAAGAAAGCTCCCTGATATGTACCCCGGACCCGCACCCGACCTCCAGCTTTCGAAGCGGAATCAGATACGGCCTTTTCCAAAGCTGCTTGACAAGGTATTTGAATTTCTCTTTGTTCATCAGCACACCGCCTTCGACGATGCGACGGGACCATTCATGATCCCAATATTCTTTGATGTTCACAGCTTCTCCTTTCATTTTTTGACCAGCGTTATCCATTGGTATTCCCTGATATCGGGACCGTTTTTGGTCGGAAGGGTGATGGCGTAAACCTCGATCTCTGCCAGCTTCATGCCGGCAGTATCGATCAGAAGCTGAAGGTCTTGAAGGCTGAATCCCGGTTCGAATTTCTTCTTGTGGCCCTGGTAGTTTCCTTCGCATGGATTGTGGATGAGCATCAGCCCTCCGGGCTTGAGCACCCTTCCGATTTCCTGGTAGGACCGATCTCGGTCGTCTCGTGAAACATGCTCCAGAACGTCAAAGGCGAAAAAGAAATCGGCGGACTGGCTTCGGCATTGCAATGCGTATGCGGAAGCCGCTTTGAGTTGTATCCCCAACATCGACACGGCTGCGTCCCTGAATCTCGCTGAAGGCTCAAGGCCGTTATATTGGAATTTCACCATGTTCAAAAGATTCATGGCGACAAACGGTATGCCGGCCCCAATCTCGATTACGGTAGACCCCCAAAGGTCGTACTTGAGAACTCTCCGCACGATCTGGGCGATCTTCCAGTAATTGACATCCACTTCACCCCTTACGGCCGTGTCGGCCACCATGTCCCAATAGGCGTTTTCTTCGGGGGTCATTGGAGCACCTCCCGGTAAAGGTCTTCAAGGACATGGATGTTATTTTCCATGGTGAACTTCCCACGAACCTTCAAGAGGTGCTTCCGGATCTCGGTATGCTCTGCCCACCTGTCGGCCAGTTCCTGTATGGAGTTGACCGTAATCCCTATCCCGTGTTCTTCGATGACCTCCGATGAATGCTTGGCGTTGATCGAGACTACCGGAGTCCCCGCGGCGACATATTCCCAGAGTTTGTTGGGAAGGGCGACTTCCCATTCCGGGGTATGGAAAGAGTTTCCCACCAGCCCCCAGTCATGCCTGGAAAGCTTTTCGATCAGGACGTTGAAGGCCTCGGGCTTGTGAGGTACGGCGATATCCTTGTAGACCTTGAGGAAAGCCTCATCCCCCCTGGCGTAGATGTGGAAATCGATTCCGATGTCTTTGCATTGCCGGGCGAGGTCGGAATAATCGGTGTAGGTAAACCCTGCCGAATGCTCGAATTCCTCTTGGATCTTTTCCGGAAGATCCACCCGGCCCTCGTAGACCAGACCCCCGTACCAGTCCTTGTTCTGCTGGTATCCGTGGAGGTTGTGGGGGAGGTAGCTCGGAAGGATGCAGTGCGGCTGTTTCAGCCCGTATTCCGAAATGATAAGGTCGGCAAAGGGCCTCGCCGGGAAGACAAGCCCGTCTGCAAGCTGGAAATTGTTTCTTTCCTCCGGGGTGATCCGGATGACGTTTTTACCGTCCGCAATGTGTTTGTCGTGCTCCTCTGGAGTCACCCGGGCAAGGAAGGAGTCGTGAACGTCGAGGATGACCGGCTTGTCGGATACTTCCTTGATGGCTGTTACAAACCAACTCGGTTCGTTATGAACGTGGTAGAGGTCTACAGCGTGGTCGACAATCCGGATCCAGTTCCGAAGCTGATGAATGGAAAACGCCTGGCAAAACATGTCGTAACTGTGCGCCATGGAGGGTAGTTTCTGGCTGCACAGATAGACCGTATGCCCGCAATGCTCCATCAACGGGATTGCCATTTTCTGCACACGAATGCAGCAATGGCCCGCCACGAAGCCGAGTTTAAGAGCTTGTGCTCTTGAGTTCGTTCGCAAGGTCGTCTATCTCCTTTACGGTTGTGAGGTAAGAGCCTGAGTGAAGTTTGTCCATCTTGAATGCCACCCACCAAAGGATCATCCCGAGGGCCTTGAGGACGGAGATCTTGAATCTGGTGTCGAGTAGCATTATTCAGCATCCTTCATGAAAAGGGCTTTCATAATCGCCTCTTCCGCAAGAGTCCTAAGCCTGCCCTTAGAAATATGAGGCTTGTTCATCGAAAGATACTTGTCGCAAATTGGCTTACACGCTGCATAGATCTCTTCTTGGAAATCACGCGGAAGGCCTTTTGGCCGGTCGAAAATGTTGTTCTTGGATTTCATTTTCCCCTTTCATTGCCAGAAGAGGCCGGGGGCCTGCACGAACCCCCGGCCCTGGTAGCGACGGTTTCCCGTCAGGTTAATCGTCCCATCTTCCATCGATGTCGAACTTCGGAACCCAGTCGATGAAGAATGCGGCCCGCCCGGTGGTGGTCGCCTTTTTCTCCGAGGCCGTGGCGCTAAAGGTCGTCGGCTCGAAGGACTTGATGGTGATGTACTCGCCCGCTTTGCACTGGGTGACGGTCAGGCTGCTCTTGCTCGCCTTGGCCGCTTCCGCCACGGTACAGGATGCCATCTTCACGGTCCCGATGACCGATGCCGAAGCCCCCCGGGTCAGGAACTGGAAGTTCATTCCCGCACCCGAAGCGTTGACGAGGGTGGAGCACACGAAAACACCGATCTTTTTGATGCTGATCGGTCCAGGGGGATACCACTTTTCCACATGGGTCAGTGTCCCCGGGTCGTGGGTGCCAAGGAAGAATCCGCCCGCCTTGACTCCCTTTTCGGAAATGGTCAGCGTTGCGAAGCTGGAGTACATATAGGGAGACATCTCCCCGCCCCATTTCGCTCCGAGGCCAAACCATTTCCGATTCCTCTGCCCGAATTTTCCGTCGGAATAGAAACTCATGGTTTAGCCTCCCTTATGCCAACGATTCCCATTTGACGACACGGACCTGGGCAACAGTGGTATGAACAAGGCCGAAGCCCCCGAGATAGTACCACGCCACCCCCTTGGATCTTCCGAAGTCGCCGGGGATTTTTCCACGCATTTCTTCGGGTACTGCAATTGCTTCTGCGACTGTGTCTTCCATGGTCTTCGTGCAAACCCGTCATGGAGAGCCTTATATCCGGATGTGTTTCCAACTTCTTCCCACATTTATCTTGCTGATTGCTGATTTCTGGACCCCGTACTTTCTGGCAAGTTCGGAGCCAACGCAACCGGATTTAAGTTCTCTCTTTATTTCAATCACCTGATTTTCTGTAAGAACAGCGTGCCTGTTTGATTCGCCTTTCGATTTGCTATTCCCCACCTGGGACAAAGACCTCTTTTCAGAATGCGTTCCCCTAAGCCCTTTACTGATATTTACCCGATGGGTAACGGACTTCGGGCCTCGCATTTTAGCTTTTGTTTCATCAGAGAGTTTGTGTCCTAATTTTCCGGTCTTGCCGCCATCTTCGGTATTTACAAGATCCGGGGTGGTTTTTCTGAAACAGGCAATCCACTGGGCTTCAGATAAATCCACCACACAATCACTATCGATGAGGTTGATTTGCAAGTTGTACCCATTCCTCAATGTTTTGCGAATCCACCTGTGCAGGTAGCTTTTGCTCTCCGCAAACCTTTTTGCGTCTGCTATGTGTTGGGCAAGCCTCCTGCTTAGTGACTGTATGGTCTGGCCGATATAGCGGATTCTTCCATTTTCACTGGATGAAAGCGCGTACACTTTGCATTTTTGCATATCGGCTTTAATGATTGATTCCATTCTCTGTTTGCACCGTCTTAAAAGACTGCTCATGGTTTCCCATGAGATGAGACTATATCTTCATCCGTTTCCGGATGCCTCGCTTTTCCATCGCACTTGCGATGTACTCCCTCTCGGGATAGTCGTTGAACCTTCTCATGCCACACTCGGCAGAGCTTGGCTGCTGATTGGCATGGGCACGAATGCCTTTAGCTTTCCAGCAATTAACGAGGTTATCATTGCTGCATTACTGCAACAAGCGGCAAAGAATTTACCGAAGAAGAAGCACCAATCCGTGTAGGTGGTGCCCGCCTTTGCCACATGGGTCTGTTCGATGAACCGGCAGTTTTCGTACCGACCGATTTCACCGGTTGCGATCATCCCGAAGCCTTCGGCGGTGTACTGGTGAATTGTCTCCAGTGCGTTCTTGAAGGTCCGGTAGGTGGACGGCCAGGAAATCGCGTAATAATCATCCCCGGTGTAGGGAACGATGTTCCGTTCTTTCATGAGGTCCACGATTGCCTTGACATGCCCGGTGTTCAGTGCCTTGGTGCTGGTCCCGCCGACTGTCCCGGTGGTCGCCAGCGTTACCGCGTCGGTTGCCGTCCCGCCGGTCGGGTAGACCCGCAGAAGACAGGTGTCGAATTGAGCGTGCGCCGAGATGTCGAAAAACTTCTTGGCGTCGTTTTTGAGCACCTTATTGATGATCTCCGTCAAGGGGTGCTCGGAAAGGTCGTCGAGTTTCCCGGAATACGGAATCGCATGGGCCGCCTCATCGATGGTGAGGGTGCCCTGAACGATGGTAAAATTGGATTCCGGGACCGTGTTTGTCTCCGCGACGGTCGTGCCCTGAGTGGCGATGTCCAGGTAAACGTCCCAGTGGAATTGATCTCCTTTTTTCTTCCCCTGCTGAGATGCATCCTTTACATCGCAAAACTGCCGAAACTTCACCTGAGGCTGAACGGCCATGCGGAGCTTTTTGGACAGATTTTCGGCGGACATATACCCGCCCACGCTGTCCACAGCCCACACTTGCCCTGCCATAGTTGATCTCCTTATCCTTGACCCGGTCGAGATTTACGCATGTCTGCGATGATTTCAGCCGTGGTCTGTTTTTTGGGTTCTGGTGTCGGGCCTGGTTCCCGCCCACCTGCCGGCGTAATCGTGTCGATGGCCTTTTTCCGTTCCCTGCGCTGTGCAAGGTCGGTGACTGCCGCCGGCTTTCCGAAATTCTTCCGAGTTTCAAGAAACTCCCGCACGGTCTTTCCGGCCTGCTCGTAGGTCTCCCAAACATCTCCGCGGGAGCCGCCAGCAATCCGGAAATCGATCTCGCGCAAAACGAGTTCCTTCGCCTGCGGGTCGTCGAGAAGATCCTTGAAGCCGCCTTTATCGGGTGGGAGGTCAAACTGATCGTTGATCCGCCTGATGTCCTCCGCCTTCTTGATTTTGAGGGCTTCCGCTTCTCTCTCTGCAACCCGTTTGTCCACCAACTCCGCAATCTTCGAATCGTCCAGGGTGGGCGTTTGCCGTCCCGGTTCCCTGAGTTTGGTCAGGGCTTTCTTGATCTCCTCCTTCTCCCCGTACTGAAAAGCCTGGGCGAGTTCGTCCAGGTCGGTGTCGTCGATTTCTTCTTTCTTTTCGGGTTCAGGAGGTTTTTCAGCGTCCGCCTTCGCGGGTGGCTTAAATAGTTGAGCGCGGGCTCGTTCTTCCCGGGCTTTCCGGAGCTCTTCGGTGGCCTCTTGTAGACGACGATCCGCCGCGCTTAATTTCTGTTTGGCTTGGATTCCTGCGTTCCACACTTCCTCCCCGGGGACTTCCAGTTCCGTCCCGTCCACTTTGATCTTCACCTTTTCGGGGAAGGTGGGCTTCGCCGGCTCTTGTACCTTCTCTGGTTCCGGCTCGGTCTGTTTTTCAGGCTCTTTATCTTCTTCAGCCTTTTCCGCCGCTCTCCGGTCTGCAATGGCTTCCGTCTGTTCGGCCCTGATTTCTGCCAGGGTACGAACTTTGGGGGCTTCGACTTCCGGGGTTACTTCTTCCGCGCCCTTTTGGGTAGCGTCGTTTTCCATTTTTATTCTCCCTCTTCCCTTCGCTGCTCAAGTATTTGAACGGCCGTATTCCCGGCCATAATGGCTTCGTTTAACCAAGAAATTGCATCCTTCGCGCTTCGAATCTTCCGAAGAAGCGCCTTGATTTTAACAGGGTCGTCTTCGGTATCTGGTTTTTCGAGCTCTTCCCTTGCGTCTTCGACTTCTTCCATCGATCTCGCCAGGACAAACCGCCCGATCTGGGAGTTGAAAAACTCCTCAGCGTCTTTCCCGAGAATCGCTTCAGCAAACAAGGCCGCGTCTTCATGGGAATATTCAGGCATTTTTTTCACCGGCTACCGGGTTTCGCAGGTCCATGGTTTTCAAAAGCATCTGGGAATTGAGCTCCGCTGCTTTCCTCTGGTTCTGGCCCTGCTCTCGAATCTGGGTGTCTGTGAGTTTGGCCTGCCGGTCGGCTTCTTTGTCTTGCAGGGCCGCTTGGAGCTGTTGAATCATGCCCTGCATCTCTTGGATCTGCTGTGCAAGTTGCGCCGCCTGGGGGTCTTCTTGTTGCTTCGGGATGAAGAACCTTTTTCCTGATTTGTAGCCAAGGCGCCCGAAGATTTCGGCCTGTATCTCCTCAAGGTTCAATGTCGGCTGCCCGCCTGCGGCCATCATCTCAATCTGCCGGGCTTCAATCTCCGAATATTTCCCGACTGCGAGAAGGAATTTCTCCAGCCTGAACATTGGATCCGTCGCACCGGACCCTGCATCCACTTTGACGGAAAGGTTTTGCCGAATCAGCCTGTCGGTGATCTCGTTGATCCCGAACCGCTGCCAAAGTTTTGCTTTTGTCGCCGCGATGGTCAGGACCGTTTCGTCAGTCTCGTAGGCCTGCTCCAGTTTCACGAGCTGCTTGATGACAGGCTCAACCCACGTTTCCCCGTATGTCTTGAGAGTGTACTCTGAAAGGGAATTTGCCGTACCCCGGAGCATGGACATGCCGCCCACGGTTTCATTGAGCTTTCGATTCGTCTGGATTGTAGAGGCTGAAAACGAACCAAGGAGCTCATCGAAATCCACATTCAGGCGGTCCTGCTCCTGGTAGGAAGACTGCGTAACGTCTTCGAATGCGATCTCTTTCAGGTCGTCGTGGTCGTCGACGAGGGTGATAGATCCGGCTGCGTTTCGAAGAAGGGACCCGGTGTCAACCTGTTTGCCTCTTTTCATCTGCCAGCGTTTCAACATGACGAGCTTTACGTTATCCAGTCGAGAATTCGCTATTTCATTGATCTCCTTTTGTGTTTCGCTCCCCAACTCCGCGTATCCAGCCGGCATGAGTTTATGGGTTTCGATCAGAGCGCACCCGATGACGACCGGCCTTTCCCCTATCGGGCAGGTTTCTTCGAGAAATTGAGGCTCGGAAAGAAGGTGCTCGGTCCCCAGTGTGAAATAAACGACTTCCTCGCCCTGGATCCGGACAAAATTTTGATGGACCCAAACGATATCGTATTCGTTCAGGGGCTTGGCTGAGTTCTGGTCGTACTTCTCTTCCCTTTGGCCTTCTCGAACGGAGCGAGTTGAATCGTAGACGAACTTTCTCCCCGTCTTGAGTTCATCATCCGAAAGTTGGAACCATGGCTTTTTCCCCGTCTTTGGGTCGTCGCCCTGCATTTTGGCCTTCACGTCCTGAACGTACATGGGCCATAGGACGATAAGGTATGGACTCGACTGTGCCGGATTGATCCATGAAGAGGCTGGGTGAATCCTCACGTTTTCGATGGGAAGAAGCTGAATCCTTGGTTGATCCCTGCGGATCGTGATGGTTTCCGATTCCGCCATCATCGGCTCGCCGGTCGCAGGGTCTACCATCGGGTTTCCGAACTGATCCTGTTGGGGAATCTGCTGGGCATCTGTTCTCTCCTCGTATTCCCAGTCCTGATAGGAAGCCACCACCCCCAGTTTCATGGCGTCTTGGATCCCCCCGATGCAGGTCAGAAACCAGGGGATTGTATTTTCCAACCTGTAGTTGACGAGCTCCTTGGTAATCTCTGCGCTTGCCACCTGTTCAGGGTTGTCCGGATTTTGGCTTTCGATTGAAACGGTATCGGGGTTGCTGAAAAAAGCGGCTACCGCGGCGGCTTCGTTGCTCCTGATCGCCGCCCTGGTCTTGGGCCGGAAAATCTTCGACCTGTACCTGTACTCCGGGGAATTGTACTTCGAGCCTGCATGGTGCCGATTTGAGAAATGACGAAGGGCGTTCTCCCAGTTTTTCCGGTAGTTGTTGTCCATGAAACTGGTGGACTGATCGTAGGCCAGTTGGGCAAGCTGAAGCCAAACGCTATCTTTTTCGGATACCGTCTGGCCGTCTGGGATTGCGATTTCGTTAGGCATTATATTCCATCCTGGCTATACATATCTGTCAAAAAGGCTGTTTTGAGGCATTCCCATTGCCATTTTGGAATATAGAGGCATCACGCCAACCTTAATTTCATATTGAGACGCCCCGCTCCAGGCTGATGCTTCGGAAGCACCCCCTCCACATACTTCGGATCCTCCCCGGTCGCCCATCCTCTCCGGAGGTTCGCCCGCTCGAGTATCTCCCCGCCTGCCCGCATGACGCACTTCAAAGACGGATCGGCGTAAAGCCTCCCCAGGTACAGCCAATACCCGTACCTAAGATTCGAATTGAGGACCGCACAAATATCCAAATTTATAATTTTGCACATTCCCTGTACGTCCTCATCGAGTTCAACCTGCCACATATGCCCCGGATATGCCTTGTTAAGTTTGGCCTTTGCGGCCACACAAAGGGCAATGTCGCTTGCCGTGTTGCGATGGTCTTCCTTCTCCAGAATCGTGTTTTCGAGATTACTCGCTATCAGTCCCATCAACTTGCCTCGTAAATCCCTGAATCGGTGTGGTCGGTGGATTCGAATTCCCGATCATTCGAGAACTCATAGGCCACATCCGGCTTGTAGTGCTCCGGATCGGCATCCAGGACCATCCCTAAGAAGCTAATTTCGCGGTAGGTTGACATTTCCCAACAGCCCTCCCAATTATGGAGTTATCCGCAGCAATGAGGAAATAAGAATCACAGGGAGTACAAAACCAAGATTGTCCCCCTGCGTTATACATTTCACCGCCGCATATCGGGCATATGTTCTCTGTTATTTTGAACAATTCAATGGTTTTGTCTGTTTTGAAAGTCTTCATCCCACCTCCCCGGCGAATGCCGGCACAAGTTCAACGCCCCGATCCAACTTTATCGGAGCGGATATTTGCATGTCGTAGATTCTGGACATGGCGTCCAGGAAGTCCTTTGCGGTTGTCGCCGGGAAAAAATTGTACTCGTTGGTGACGAGGTACTCCACGAGGTTGTAAATCCTTCCGTCCTCGTTTTTTCGTTTTACCGGCCTGGCCACCAGGTAGCCCTTTCCCTGTTCGGACATCTGCCGCTGGAGGGACGTTTCCTGGATTTCGTATTCAATTTGGCCGTCTTTGTTTTTGCCTATCGGATAGAAGAATCTCCAGTTCTGATGGTCCGGAATCAACCGCCGGATCCGGTCATCCTTGGCCTGTTCCGAGTCGTAAGCCCAATTGACCTCTTCGATCTCAAACGCGCACTTTTCGAACCTCATCATGGTCTCGAAGTGCTGAATATCGGCCTGCATCCCGTAACGCTCGTATCCCACCCGTACCGTCTGAACCCCAGCTGAACGCAGCCATTTATGCCGGAAAAACTTCAGGGCCTGCCACCTCTCGTTGAGGTCAAGCTTGTGGCAGAGGCCGTCAAGGAGATATTTATTCAGGGCATGATCCACCCCAACAACGGCCATTGCTGTGCGGCAGGATGCCTTCTTTTTCGAATTTGCGGGATCCACCAGGATATAAACGTTCAGCGTTTCCGGTCTCACTTCGTAGGGCCGAATCCATGCCGGCTTGAACTCCTGCTGCTCGCCTGCGAGAGGGTTTTGAAGCATCTGACAGGCTATCGTTCTTTCCGAAATATCGGCCCGCTTTTTTGCCCACTGAGCCTCGGTCAGGAAAACAGGCTTGCCGCCAGGAGTCCCGTCCTGGGTCGCTGGGTGAACCCTGGGGGTGGCCACCCCACGAGTCAGCATAACCCCGTAGGTGTCCGCGTAATTGTATCTTGTGCCGATGTACCAGACCCGTGGAGGCTTCTCCCCGGATTGCTCCTGGGTCATGAATGTGGACAACTCCCACATCTCCGTGGTTTTCAGAATCATTTCCGGCGATGTGACGGCCTTCTCGGTTACGACATCATCGTAGATCATCAGCCCGAAATGGGATCCTGTAGGTTGTCCGTCGACAAGCCCCCACCCGGAGATGGTCGCCTCCGCGGGGTTTCCTTTCCGTTTGACGACCAGACCTCCGTCACGAGACCACACGGGGGCTTCCTTCTTCGGGTTTGCCCAAAACACATCCGGCCATAGCCTCGGAAGATTCGGGTTGTTTTCCATCTCCCGTTTCAGCCGGACCACGAATTTATCCCTGGCGTGAGCTGCATTGTGAGAGAAAATGCCTATTGTGATTTCCCCTTGGGATTTTATGATCTCCTGGATGGACCCACCGAACGTAATCGTGGTGGACTTACAATGCTCCCGCGCCCATAGATCGAGACATCCATCCGGGCAGGCCTCAACCTCACGAACCCGGCCATAAATCCACTCGTGGTAAATTCGGGGGATCTGTGCCCCAAGGCGGAGCACCCACGTCATGAGAAAATACCGGTCGATCTCTGCGATCTGAGCTTCGACCCAGGGATCAAGATGTGGATCATTGACGACAGCGCCGTAGGCCGCAAGCGCCTGGCTGTATGTGGCTCCTGGGAGGAACCCGATCAACTCCGAGACGTAGGCCTCGTTATTTTTGTGTGCCGGCGATAGCATTTTTCAAAGCCAGTAGTCCCATAGGATCTGCGCTGTGGATTACTTCCATCGGCCCCCCGTCCTTCCCGGTGTGCTCCCGCTTCTCGGGTGCGTACATCCCCCGGACTTTGATGGCCATGTCCAGGGTGCGCCGCTGGAGCTCTGGGAACTCGACATCGCAGGCAAGGAGGGTGTCGCCGTCTCCGAAAACATCCCCATCTTCTCCCATCTTCACCGTTCCGCCAGTGGTGACGATCCTCCACCCTGGCGGCAGATTCTCCTGCTTAACGGCCCCCTTGACTTTCTGAAAAATCGTCTGCTTTCCCTCCATGAGGGAGAGCATTTTCACCTTCAGGGCTTGCTCGCTCAAAGACGACTCATCGAGCCATTTGTCAATCTTTACGGATAGTTTTGTGAACGCCTGGCATCCCATGTGCCGTAGGCCTTCTTCGGATTTGCTCTTGTACCCTGCCACCCTGGCGGATTCGGTTTTGTTGAGGAAGGTTTGAGGATTGGCTTGATCGATGTAAGCGCGGAACCACGCATTCAGTTTGGACACCCGACCGGCGTCCTTTGGTTTCTTCACATTTTGCTTTCCCTTTGCCACTGTATCAACCCTGCTACGCTGTTAATTCCGTTAAAATTTTTGCCCTTGACGGATGCCTTAACTTTCTGAGCGCCGTGGCCTCGATCTGCTGTACTCGAGGCACTGTGACTCTGAGGAATTGAGCTATTTCGGAATATGTTTGCATTGAAAAAAACCTGGACCTAATGACCATCGCCTGGCGAACCGGAAGGGAATTTAAAACCTCACCAAGCTTGTCTCTGGTTTGGGTGCGCGAAACGATTTCCTCAGCAGAAACTTGCGAATACGTACTGACCGTAATTTCATTGAGTTGCGCTTCCAACAGATCGACATCCGAATCGGATTTGATTTTGCAAAAATATCTCGGGAACAAATCCTCAACATCCGCCCTCAAAACCTTTGCTATCCGCGACACCGAGGGCTTTACGTGGCCGCTCATAGCGAATATTGGGCTACGTGTCCCGTTCGCAAGAGATGAAATATAACCTATGCTTACCTCCGCCGCCTTGGACAGGTTTTTGAGCGTTAAACCCCTCGAGACTCTGTAGGCATGGATTGAGCTCTCATATTCACGATTTTCCCAAAAACTGGCTTTATTGGCTCTCATGCACCCGAGCGTAGAGTATCTACGGTTTTTGGCAACCCCCTGAGTGCTACCGGTAGCATTTGACAATTTTTGTCAGTTTGCCACCAATTTGCGTCAAACCGGTGTAGGATTTCACAACATTGCACCTTCAATGCTAAATTGCACATTTTTATTAGCAATGATTACAGCTACTTAAAACTTTCTTTACACACATTGCACACTTGGCACACGATTTGCTCTATATCAGGGCAAGACAAACAACACATGCCCCGAAGGCCGGCGGGCAAACCGGCCTTGACCCGATTAGAGGGGATTGCCGCCTTGAGCGGTTTGCTCGAAACAGGAGATTTCAACATGAGAAGAATTGAAGGCATGTTTTTTGACGGTGGCATGAGATGTCACCGTTACATCTTCGACATGGAGCGTGACAGCAACAACACTTACCGTTGCGTCGGCACGCTACATCAGCCACCCAGCAGCAAAGAGCGAGTCGTTGACCATGATTACGACGGCATGACCGCCGAAGATATCCGGCGGAAATGCGGGATTGAGATTAAGGAGCTGTAAGCCAAAGCCCCGGCCCGAGGGCAATATCGGGCATGACCCGGAGCGACCGGGGAGGGAGGACCGATGGACCGCATGAAGACCGCGAAACTCCTGTCGCGGATTGTCCGCGATAGGATGGAAGGGCCGGACATATGGTGCCCGGCCTTTACCGCAGCCGTGGACCGACTATCAGAAGGGTGCCCGATGGGTCTGCCATGGTCGATTTTAAATGCCGGGAATACTGGTTACATAACTCAACAGGCATTATGGGTCTGGACGGATGCCGACTGCCGGCTTGTTTTTGGATTTTCCAGAGACGAAATTTTGGACATGATAGATGGGAGGCTCTAAATGAAAAACCAAGTCCGTTTCCCGCTCATGATCGACGAGCGGGTGATTAAGATGGCCCGTGCCCTTCAAGGCCTCTGCGGGCATAAAAGCCTATCGGAATATGTCAGGCAGGCAGTCATCGAAAAAAACCAGCGGGAGGCCGTCCGGCTATCCCGCGAAAACCTGCCTCAGCCGGAATAGACGTTTTCCGGCGCCTTCTCGACCCAGGGATCCCCCACCGGGGTCTCGATAGTCCGAAACGTGAACCCGCACTCGGTGCAGGCCAGCTTGCGCCGGGTGCAGGTGTCGAACTGCTCTGTCCGCTCGACCTCGAGTTCCCTCCGGTCACACCCGCAGCGAGGGCATTTCATTCACACCCCGCTTCCCGGCGGAACCTTCCGCGCCTCTTGGGCTTCCAAACAATCCACAACACGCGCGAATAACAGCTCAATCATGCTATTGTGCATGTTCTGTTTTTGCCAATGGAGCATCAATTCCCGGTTGAAATCAGCCTGAACCTTCGCACCCTTCCCGGCTCCACGGCACACCCAGATTATCCAGGCTGCCCACCAGGCCATGAAACCGACCACGCTCCCAAGTGCCACTCCCTGCCATGTGATCATTATTCCACCCCCAATTTCAGGAATACGCTACGCTTCGCCAAATGCCCCACAATCAATTTTCCCGACCCATGGGCAAACTGACCCCAATGAAGGGTTGATCGTTGAGCCTTGCCTATGATCCGTTCGCGGAATCTGGTCATGCTGCCTCCACCGTTACCCATACCCCGGGCATTTTTTTGTCGTTGGGTCCGAACTCATCTGATAGGCCCTTAACGTATTTTCTCGAATCATCATGGATCACACCAGCATGCACGAGCCCATCCAGGATGAATTTTCGGGCTGCAAAAACATTGTCTGGATCGCGCCGGCTGTTCGGTTCTACCCAGAGGCAATAGACCCGGCACCGCTCAAAGACGGGATTTTTCTGGTGCCCGACACAGGCGGCGACTCTGCGGGTCCAGTCGTCTTTCATCAAAGTCCACTGGGTCACCTGGTACTTTCGGCGCCGTGACAGCCAGGGGACTTTCCGCTTGGCCGCGTCCATCATCTCGTTGAGGCCTGGTAACGGTCCTGGAATGAAGAACTGAAGGCGGTCCATCATGCCCCCTCCGCTTTCGCCCGATAATTCCGTTCAGCCTCTTCCTCGGTCCAGCCAGTCGCGTTCCGGCAGCCGCAGTTCATTTCCCATTCCGGATTCGTCCAGCTCCGCATGGGCCGCGGGGTGATTCCGCAGGTTGGGCAGGGCTTGGGGACCGGGTTGATTGGGTAGATTTTTTCCATCAGGACACCTCCGCCAACGATTCAAACCGTGTGTAGCAGTTCAGATATGCGAGCTTGACGGTCCCCACCGGTCCGTTCCGCTGTTTTGAAAAAATAATCTCGGCTATGCCCCGGTTCGAGTTTGTTTCGTCAGAGTTGTAGACCTCATCCCGGTAAATGAAGGCCACTACGTCCGCATCCTGTTCCAGGGATCCGGATTCCCGAAGGTCCGAAAGCTGAGGTCTCTTGTTGGGACGTTTCTCAAGATCCCTGTTGAGCTGGCACAGTACCAGGACCGGGATATTCAATTCCTTGGCGAGGCCTTTTAGGGCAGCTGAAATACTCGAAATTTCCCGTTCACGCCCATCCTGTTTGTCACCGTGCATGAGTTGGAGATAATCGATCACGATCAGCTTCACGCCTTCGGTATGGTGGTATTTCCGGGCCTGCTGCCTGACCTGGTGGTATTTCAACCCTGCCCGGTCATCGATCCAGACAGGAAGGTCGGTGATTTTACAGGCTGACGTAGTTATCCGTTGCCAATCGTCTCGGTTTGCCATGGAGGGATTCAAGAATTTGTTGGTCATCACCCTGGCATCGGAAGCCAGGATTCTCCGGGTGAGTTGCTGCTTTGACATTTCGAGGGAAAATACCAGAGTCGGATAGCCTGCCGCGGCGACGTTGGAAACGATGTTGACCGCAAGGGCGGTTTTCCCCATCGAGGGCCGGGCCGCCAGGAGGATCAAATCCGAGTCCTGAAACCCGGAGGTCATCAGGTCGATGTCCCGAAATCCGGACGGGATCCCCGTGCAGGTCGTTTTAGCATCCGCAAGGGCTTCAAGCCGGTCTATCTCGTTGCTGACCAGAATTCCGATAGGCTCACAGCTATCCACGATGGAATCATTCCCGAGGGATGTGATTGCCTGGTGGGCGTCATCAATGACCTGATCGAACGATTCATGGCTGTTGAAACACCGCTCCGTGATCTTGCAGCTGATCCCGATCAACTGGCGCAGCTTCGCGGCGCCCTTGACCACGAGCGCATAGGATTCGAGGTTTACGGCTACAGGAGATTCGTCGATAAGGCTCGCAAGGTATGCCGCACCCCCAGCCTCTTCCAGGCACCCGTTTTCCCGGAGCCTCGTAACCATCATGGGAAGGTCGGGGTGTTTTCGTTCTTCGTTCAGGCTCTTCGCGGCTTCGAAAATCTTCTGGTGGGCGGTCCGGTAAAAATCCGTCGGCTGAAGCAGGTCGAAAACGATATCGCATTCCCCCGGAAACAGCATGATCGATGTCAGGATCGACTCTTCGACCTCGATGTTTTGGGGTGGAAGTTTTTGGTCAGGAAGAGCTTTTTTCATGAAAACAGGTCCTTTGCGGTTTTTACTTTGTAGGCCTCTCCGGTTGGGCGATGGATGGGCTTGTCGTCAACAGGTTCATCTTCCCACCTGCGGGCCGAAAGCCACCCTTGGGCCATTTTTGGAGTCCCCCCAACGGCTTTTATCTTTGGCCTTTCTTCGGCATACCTGGATGCTGCGGTGACGATCTGTTCGACAAGGGCATTGGTCAACTGCGGGATATCGTACCAGGATTGAGCGGCTTCGGATTTCCCTCTGGAATCCCCCCAGGCTTTCCAGAACAGGTTGAAAGATTCGAGTCGTTTCCCGGTGAGCTTCCGGCCTTTTTTGTCCAGGTAGAAAGCTTCACCGTTTCCTGCATCGGCAGATGCAGAAAGATCTTTATCTTTATTCCTTTCATACCTTTCATTATGTAGTGGTTGGTCGTTGGTTGGTCGTTGGTTGGTCGTTGGTTGGCTGCTTGGTTGGATGCTTGGTTGGCATGTTTGATAATTACTATAGTTACAGATAGTTATAATACTACAAACCTTGGTTGATTCGATGGTTAAAAAATCGCATCTCCGCAATACCTCGATTGAAGTCCTTATATTCTGCGGGCTCAGGCCGGTCTCGGATGCTAAACGCTCTCTACCAGTGGCTATTTGACCACGCCTGATTAACACCTCTTTTCCTGCGATAATGGTTTTATGGTCCGCCCATGCCGCAGACAGAATAAGGTGTATGGCAAGATGGCAAGTCAGTGGTTTTTTATAGAAAGACGTGTCAAGAATCGACCGCCATAGATATACAAAAGTGTTATCTTGCATCGTCTATCTCGGTTAATTCGACGCAATCTGTCTTTAAAAACATCCCCTTTGGATACCCCAGAAGCTGAAGAAGCCTTTTCCCGAAATTTTTCCCCTCCCAACATTTTTTACAGAACGTATAGTCATCCCCGCTCATCCCGACAGCGATACCAAGCCGTTGGACCAAGAGTTTGTCGTAATCGCGCTCACCACATAAACGGCACGATAAAATATCCCCGGCCCCATCTCCGAACATCCCCCCTTTGTATTTCGCAATCTTCATAAACCTCCTCCATTTCGCAAAGCATCGATGCGGCGCAACAGAGTCTTCACCATCTCGGCCTTGGTTTCTGATTCCGGATGCCTTGATTCGATCAACCGAAGATGCCGGCGAAGGGATAGAATCCTGATCCGCCTTTCGTCTTTGATGGGAATCGGTTTCACCCCTCCGCCTCCTCTACCAACTTCAAATCCTTTACCCGTGGCCAATAAAATTTACCCATTCCCTTGCCGGATTTTGTCGGGACCTTAACCAGATATGATTCATGGTCCCTTGGCCTCCCATCTGCATGGCCTACTCCACTCGGATACCTACCAGCAGGCACAACCTCCACAACAATACCTGTTTTTTCCTTCCGAGATCCGTTTGCCTGTGAGCTCCATTTCACCTTGTCTCCGAATTTCATCATTCAGCCTCCGCAACCATGGCCACCAACTGCATTTCCGGGGTCCGGTAATATTTCTTCCCGATTGCTGCAAGTTTTGCCCATAATTCCGGGTAGTCGGAGAATAAATCTTCAATCTTTGCTTGAGCTGGCCGGCGGTCGAAAGCGGCCTGCACGCCTGCGGTCCTGCGGCGGTCCATGCACTCCTGACAGTACCCGGTGGGCTTGTCGTTTTTGATGTTTCGCGCCATCTCCCCGACGGGGATCTCATGACCGGCCCTCCTACAGGATGGGTCTTTGCAGCGCATGGTTTCTTCCCGCTCCACGCTGAGGACCATTGAGGTGGAGGAAGGGTCAATTTTCTGCGCCCACGGAGCGTAGGCTGTCTGGGTTTTCGGTTCTACGGTCTTCCTGGTGGCCTGTGCGGCGATCTGTGCAGTCACTTCGGTTTCCTTTCGTTGTGGAGGCCTTCCCGGTCTCCGTTTTGGCATGACAGTTTCTTTCACGGCTTCCTCCCTTACGGCGTAGGTGCGGTTTTGCGGCTGGGGAGCGGTGATCATCATGGAGGGGGTCTTTCCCTGCCAGCGCTTTCGCTTGAGCTTCGCCGGCAGGATGATTTCTCCGGATTCAACCTGAGCTCGGATTTCTGCGCCCTTGCTGCAGGATTCGCATTCAGGATCGAGCAGGGCCTCGGCCGGCTTCCCGCCATTGGTCGGGGCGACTTCCTTCTGCCTAGTCCAGCAGGTCAAAGGGGTGATACGGGTGCCCAAGTGATGGGGACATGGGAACATCGAGGCCCATATCTCCGCCGTGCGTTCTGGATTCATTCGGTCCCTCCGTCCCTGGAAGCTGATAGGAGAGCGCAAACGACAACACCAAGAACCGCTCCGATGAAAAGACCTCCGAAGAATGCGAACATGGTTTCCCTCACTTTCTCGGCCATTTGAATTCAGGTTCCGTTGTTTGTTCCTCCGGCAGATCCGGCAATCTGGTACACATATCCGTCTCGTCCCACCACCACCGACATCTCTCCGGGAAGTACGGGTGAACTTCGGACCCGTCGCATTCCTTCGGTCTATCCGGGCAGGTGCAGCGGGTTATCGGACCAGGCTCCCGGCAGTTACTCACGACCCCGGCATGGGCGGGATGTTTCCGCCGGGGAATGTTTTATGCTTCATCCTGTCGTCGAGCTCCGGCCTTGTATCCAGCGTATGGAGAATTGAGAGTAGGGAAAAGACAGCTCCGGCCAGGTGGTGCTTCTTGATCCCGAGCTTTTCAGCATCGGCGTCCCAGTCTTCACCTTCGTGCCAGAACTTTGAAATGTGCCTTTCGGCTGCATCGATCAAAATTGAGACATTGAACCCAAGACGCCAGGATTCCCGCTCATATTTTATCAGTCCCTCCTGATAGGCCGGGCAGACGTATTTTATGAGCACGTCCAGGGGGAGAAGGGAGGGCTGCGGTTTCCCCTCCTGAATGTTGTTCTTTGGAGCCGTTTCGGAAAGGCTTGCCTTCTGGTGGGGATTCATGCTTCCTCCGGCTTGTCGATCACGACGACTATCGTGTTGACGTTGGTCCCGGAATCCTTGAAAGCCTTCTCCGGAAGTCGCTCCATCCATCCGTACTGCTCAACCATCTGCCGAAAGCCGATGGTCTTTTTGTTCTCACGGAACATGACTCCTGCGGACATGACGGAAACGAGGCGGCCACCCGGCAAAAGGAACTTGCAGGCATGGGAAACGTGATCTATGTCGGCCTGGTTTTCGAAGGGGGGGTTCATGACGATTCTGTGGTAGGCCGGAATTGCGACAACTGAAAGAAAGTCACCCTCGGCAGGATCCAAGCCAAGGGCTTTGAGTTTCGTTATGTTGTCGGGCAGGATTTCGACGCAATCGAGTTCGGCGCATTCCGGAATGTATCGGATGATTGCCCCGTCTCCGGCGGAAGGCTCAAGGATTTTATGGTGGGTCTCCACTTCGGCCAGATCCACCAGCTTCTGGGCGATCTCCGGGGGTGTCGGGAAGAACCCGTACTTTTTCGGCGGTACGATCTCTCCGGCCAACAGGACGGCCTCGAGTTTATCGGTGGGATCCCCGTCGAACAGATGGGCCTTGGCTTTCCGGTTCCATTTTCCCCCGATGTTTTCCAGGATCTCGTTGACGGCCTGGTACTGCTTCCGGTCAAGTTGCCCGCAGGTTAGAATGACAGCGTTTTTTTCAACCGTAACGCGGCTGAGAGTTGCCAGTGTGCTTTCATCAATTTTCTTTGCCATTTGATCCCTCCAAGTGCTCTTTGACTTCCTTAACGTAGTCCTCAGCCGTCTTGAGCCATGTCCATAAAATCTTATGGTCTTCCCTCGGAAAACCTTCCCAGGCTGATAGGACAAGCTCAAAAGCCTTTTCCAACTTGAATGAGGCTTCTTCCGGGGTCACTCTTTCCCCTCCCTCTCAAACTCCCTTTCCCTCCGCTTCTCAGCGGTCGGAATGTCCTCCGGGTGCTCCCTAAACCGCCTGGGGCATCCTGGAGCATGGCTTCCTTCCTGGTTACATTCAGGACATTTCATAATCACACCCAGATCATCACGGCGACATAGTAGGCCGCCATGGCCGAAAGAAGGATCAGACAAAGGATCGTTTCGTCGCTCATATGTCCCCCAAATTCCATAGGTGCTTTACCCTGTCCCCCATTTTACATAGGGAATTTCCCTATTTTGAGGGTAAGAAAAAGGCCGGTCCTTGGGGGGGCCGGCCTGGGGTTATTCCTTCAGTGTAAGTTGTTGAGTTTCTTTCGTTTCATATTTTTGAGAATACGAAAAACATACGGGCGGCATACCGCTGTATGCTTCAAATTCAGGCAAAAAAAATTTATCGTTTACGCCAGGCATCGAGCAAAGGTCCAAAAACATCAGGGTTTGAAAGGAGGGTCTCAACTTGGTCCAAGGTGTAAACAGTCCCTACCTCGGCGGTTTTTTCGATGAATGCGGTAAACTCGATTCGTTCGGCTCTCCGCGCCCGGTCGATCCGGTCTTCAAGCTCGGGGAGAAATCTGACGGTGTGAGGTTGGCCTTTGCTTTGCTGAGGGGGTTTACATGGTCGGCCCCTGTTGTCGTTAATCACAATTTTTCCGGGCCGGTTGAAATGGAAGACTTGCTCAGACATGGGGCCTCCGAAATACAGGTTGACTTTTCTGTTGACGGTGATAATTCAAACCTGAATTATTGTTCGCAAAGATCTTCAACCCGCACCTGGCCCTGTGTGGCCTTCTGGATCTCTATTGCCGTAGGCAGGCTTGGAACATTCTGCCCGTTGAGAATGCGCCAGATTGTGGGTTGTGGGATGTTTGCGAGCTTCGCAAATTGAGTCGCGGAGATTTTTTCTTTTTCCAAATATGCATTCAGTTTCATGAGGTAATTATACATATATGGATTTCTATGTCAACAGGAAATGCAAATATGGATTATGAATCGCAAATCAAGGCATTTGGGTTAATATTTAAGGATGAGGCCCAAAAGTGCGGCTTATCACAGGCAGAACTTGCAAAACTTGCTAATGTCACACAACCGAGTGTATCGAGGGTGTTTAAAGGGAAGCAAGACGCTGTATTCGTTAAAATTATGTTCGCATTAGGGTATAGAATTTGCAGGGGGATCGAGGCGCAACCATTAATAGAAGGAGGTGCCACGTTGGATGAAGAACTCAAGGCGTCCTATTTGAACCAGATCCGCAATTTGGAGGAAAGGGTGTTGGGGCTTGAGGCCGACAAGGCCCGGCTCTTGGAACAGTTAAAAAAAACGGAGGTGGATCTGGAGTTGGCTCAATCCAAACATTTACAACAGAACGGCCTTTAGGTAAAGTGATCGAAATCACTAAAATCAGAAAGGGGAAAATAAAATGGGAAAAATTATTGCCTTTGCCATGATCCTTTTTTGTTCCGTAGCCTACGCCCAGGAGGAGATGCAGACCCAGGCTATTTACGGCACGGATCTATACATTTTGGACGTGCATCATGTTACAGGCATGTCGCCAGCATACATCCATGACGGGTACAAATATAGGCGTGGTGAGCTCGACCAATATGTAGGATGGCCAGCTCAGTACAACTACCCCAATATGGACCTCTATGTTGGGACAACCTCAATTTTAGCTATCTATTTCAACAACGATGGGTTGTCCACAGTTGCCATGATCCTACCAATCGATCCCTTCTAAAACCCTCAACTGAAAAGGCCGCCCTCCGGGGCGGTTTTTTTATCTCTTTATTTATCCATATATGTATTTTCCGCTTGACACGTCAATCCATTAATGTATAATCCCTCCAACACCACAACGGAGGGAACCATGACCGACCTCGTAATTCTGAAGAAAAATAGACCCACCACAACCAGCCTGCTCGTTGCCGAAAAATTCGGGAAGCGACACGATACCGTTCTCCGGAAAATCAGAGAACTCGAAATTCCAAAAGATTTCGCTCTCCGCAATTTCGCGGAGACCTCATACCTCGATCAGCAGGGCAAGGAACAGCCTGTTATAGAAATGACCCGCGACGGGTTCACCTTCCTGGCCATGGGTTTCACAGGGAAAAAGGCCGCTGAATGGAAGATCAAATACATCTCCGCTTTCAACTCCATGGAAGAAGTCCTTCGCCGTCAGGCCAACCAGTCTTGGCAGGAACTCCGCTCCCAGGGCAAAGCCGCCCGGCACGAACTTACCGACACGGTTCAGGATTTTATCGCCTACGCTGAAGCCCAGGGATCGACAAAGGCCGAATGGTATTACACCCTGATCTCCAAGGCGACTAATAAGGCTCTTTTCATCATCGAAAACCGATACGGCCAAACCTTCCGGGACATGCTCACCGGGATGCAGCTCTCCTTTCTTCAGACCTCAGAATTCATCGCCCAAAACGCAATCCGTGAAGGCATGGAAAAGTCGATGCCCTACAAGGAAATCTACGTCCTGGCACGGGACAAGGTTGCTGCCTTCGCTGAGACGGTAGGAAAAACCCCTGTCCCCATGAACCAGATCGAGCACCGAGAACAGCTTCAGCTTTCCCTTGAAACGATGGAGCCCATCCATGCGTAACTGGTGGCTCCCTGATAGCTGCCCGGCCTGCGGGCTTGGTCTGGTGGCGACAAACGGCAAGGTCGTCTGGTGCATCAACAATGAATGCCGGATGTCGATCAGACCTTTACCAAGAAACGAATTTTTCCCTGTGCAGGAAAAGATCAAAGACCTTCCGACCGAGGAATGAATGAAAACTATCAGATTCACATACCAACTTTCGCCAAGCTGTACAGGCTACAAGTGCTCTGAGCCTGGGGATATGAGCGGGCTGTACGTTAAGGCGGAAGTTGCGTTGAGCCTCTTGGAGCACTTGAAGGACTTATCCGAAACCGTAGACGAAGAAGTCCCATCGCATGAATTCGGGCAGGCTCTTAGGATCGCCTTAACCGATGCGCGGAGGGCCATCAAGCTGGCCGAAGGAACCGAATAACTCCCCGACAACCGTCTTTCCCTACTCGCCAGCAACCGGCATAGCCAACCGCAGCGGTATGGAATTGGATAGAAGATCCTCCGGGATCGTGGTGGGGGAATTTAGGCAAGGAAGATCCGAAGCGGAAGGAACCAAAACGCAGGAGGCACATTGGCAAGGAGCGACCACATGAGAAAGCCAGGAGAAGCGTTCGAAGATTACAGAAACCGCCTCAAGAATGCCGCCAAAAAGCTCAAGGAGTACATGGCTGGCAGAGTCCTGAAAGGCACCGAGACAACCCACATCAAGCCGCGTGGCAGGAAGAACCAGACATTTTCGAAGCTTTCCATGGAACACAGGCTGGGACCTGCTTACCGCGCAAGACGGAAGATCAAGAACAAGATCGCTGCCCGGTCCCGCAGGCTCAACCGGATGAGTACGTAACCGATTTAACCCCCATCGTGGATGGGGCAAACCCCGCAAGGGGAAACCGCTGGGCGACCGGGCATATCAGGTCGCAATGTAAAGGGTCCAGATGATAATGGTCGCCGGCCTGCATCGGGCAGTAACCGGCAAAGACGGCTCCCCTGGAAAGCAGGGAACTTAACGGGGGAGCCGATCCAAAGGAGGAACATGGAACCGAAAACCGCAAACCATATAACCGAAGGATTCGGTCACCTTTACGATGCATCCCATGTACTCAACCAGGCCGTGGGGGAAATGGATATCGTGGAACAGGGGGATTTCCTCTGTGAGCTACGGGACATGGTTTCCGAGCTCCGTACCATTGAGCGCAAATATGAAAGATGCCGACTCCGCGCCGTACCGTTCGCCATCGAAGAGGCCGCATGAGAACCCTGATATTCGGAATGATCGTCTTCGCCCTGGCAGCCGCTGAGTTTGTCAGGGCAATCCGTGAAGCACAAAGAGAGATCGAGGAACCCCAGATCGCCCGGCACGGGGAAGTGGACTCCGAAAGCGAGCTGGATGCGATCATTCCGCCGGGCCAGCACGGCTAACAATCACACCCGGGCGGCAGCCGGGCCGCCCGGCCAACCAATAGAAAGAAAATCATGGAAAATCTACCAGCGACATACAGCAAGGCAATGGACCTTGCAAAGAAGGAGCAATGGAACATTCTCACCCCGGCCGTCTCCATGGAGGGATTGAGCGAATTCCACAAGCCCGTTGTGGAGGTGGTCCGACTCTCCCCCCTAAAAGAGCAGGGAGACGTTTACCCGGCCAGCAACAGCGACGACGGAGGGGGCAAGGTCCGTCTCTCCGGGAAAGGAATCGAGAAGCTTTCCATGGCCGCCTGCGTCATGTGGAACCTCGATTACTCCAAACGTACCGACGACCGGTCAGACGATGATTATGTCTCATGGCAGGCAGTCGGCGGCATCCGGAAACCTGATGGAACGGTGGTCTGGATGAAGGCGGAATATGACCTCGATATCAGAGTCCTTGAGGATGAGATGGTCGAGCAGGCCCGCTCCCGCCACGCGAAAGCCGTCAAAGGCGGAAAGGATTGGGCGAAGAAGCAGCCGGTTGACGATTACGTGAAGTACTGCGTTACTCGAGACCTACCTCAAAAAAGGAAGCATCGGCTGAAATTGGCCGAAACCGGAGCCAGAAACCGGGTGATCCGGGCTCTCCTTGGCCTCAAGAACGAATACACGGTCGCTGAAGTGCAAAAGCCTTTCGTGCTGGCGCGGATCGTCTTCCAACCGGACTACACTGACCCTACCGTAAAAACCGCAATGCTGGCGGCATTCATCCAGTCTACAACCGGAGTCTTCGGCCCGACGGTGGCCACCCAGGCCCCGGCCTGTCAACCAATCGACATCCCCAAGAGTGATTATCAGGTCATGGACCCGGACGCCCCCCACGGTAACGGCGACGAACCCCAGGGTCAGCCGACCGAAGCCCCCGACAAAATCGAATCCCAGGCCGCCGACTTCAACAGCCAGTCCACCGACGAACAAGTACAGACACTGGAAAAGCTGATCCGGCAGAAGGGGTATGACTATGACGGGTGTTTTACGTCCCTGAATAAGCCCGTGATCGCCCTGAAGGATCTGTCCCAGGGGAACAAAGATAACCTTTTCCGCCGACTTATAGACATGGAAGACAACGACATTCCTTTTTGATGGAGGTGGATATGAGACCCCTTATCCGTGCCATGAATGCAATCAGGAGTTGCCGTACCCGTTCCCAGATCGCCGTTGCCGAGAAATACGCGGAATTGGCTTTGAAGACGGTCCGGCCCGAAATCCGAAAGCCATACGCTGACCACATCCACAAGATGACCGAGACCGCATGGCGCCGGGCTCTGCGGAATTGAAAGGAGAACGCTCGTGCTTCGAATTTTGCAAACTTCCGACTGGCACCTACGCGACACGGATATTCGAGAGGGCTCAAAGTGCCTTGACTTCATGGCCGACCGGGCCGAGGCCGAGAGCCCGGATTTGATCGTAATCGCCGGAGACTTCTTCGACGCCAGGGGGGTGAAGATGGAATCCGATTCCGCCAAGCTCGCATTCCGGATCGTCTCCAGGCTGGCCGATATCGCGCCGGTGGTCGGGGTGATCGGTACAAACTCGCACGATGGGAGCGCTCCGGAGATTCTGGCGAACGTCCGGGCGGAGCACCAGGTGGTTATCGCATCGAAACCCATGATGATCGGCCTGAAGTCTGGAAAGCTCTTCATCCCGGCGACGAGCACCTTTTTCCCGACCTTTCCGGATGCCATCATTTCCCTGGTCCCCCAGCCGACGAAACAGTGGATGCAAGGCAACGGAACCATCTCCCAGGGAGACCAGCAGGTCGGGCAGGCCATGGCGGGGATTTTTGCGGGATTCGGTGCAGGGGCTGCGGAATTCCCGACCGCGGTACACATTTTATGTGGCCATGGCCAAATTGTAGGCTCCAAAAAATCGGAAAAGCAGGTTCTCACGGGAAACGACATCGAAATCACCCGGGGACAGCTTGAGCTCGCGCAGGCGGATTTGATCGCCTACGGCCATATCCATTTCCCCCAGGAGGTCTTCCCGGGCTGTTTCTACTCCTCTTCGATCTACGCCAAGGACCACGGGGAGAATCACCCGCATGGCTTCTACCTCCATACCCTGGATTGCACCATGAACTGCGGAGAGGACGATGCGCGGCCGCGCCTCACCGACTCAAAGCTCATCGAGACCCCGACTCGCAGATTCTTCCAGGTAAAGACCGACCTTCAGGAAGACCTGGCCAACCTCCCCATTGCGCTCCCCAGCCCCGACCAGGCCGCCGGCGCAATCGTCCGGCTTGAGCTCAAGGCGTGGCAGGACCAGGCCGGCGAGATCGACCGAGAGGCGCTGAAAAAAGCCTACATGGACGCCGGCGCCGAGTCGGTGGAGATCAAAATCACCCGGGTCCCCAGGGAGACCGTCCGGAGTGAGAAAATCATCCACTGCACGACCCTCTCAGACAAGATCGTAGAAATGGCGCGACTCAGGGGTGAGGAAGTCCCCCCTGGGGTCCTGGAAAAGGCCCAGCTTCTGGAATCCGAAACCCCTGAAAAAATCCTGGCGGAAGTCGCCGGGTGAAAGGACATCGAAATGCTGATTTATGACATCGAGATCGCAAAGGCAATTCAAGGAAAGAATGAACAAATAATCGCAGGCGTTGAGTATTGCGGTGGCTGGAATGACCACGCGAACATGGGCATTTCCTGCATTTGTGCCTACGATTACAAAGAAGACAGATACCGAGTTTTCATGGAAGAGAATTTGATTGCGTTTTCAATTCTTGCGAAAACCCGTCACACGCTCATCGGTTTCAACAACATCGGCTTCGACAACAAGGTCATTTCTGCCAACGGACGATTTTTGCCGGATACATTCCCAGATTTGAAATCCTACGACATCCTCCGCGAGATCTGGATAGGCGCAGGGCTTGGGCCAACATTTGAATATCCTTCCCACACAGGCTACGGGCTTGATGCCGTGATCAGGGCGAATTTCCCTGGATGCATCGGCAAAACAGGGCATGGGGCAAGCGCACCTGTACTATTTCAGGATAAGTGCTACGGAGACCTGATTGATTACTGCCTTACCGATGTTTGGCTCACGAAAAAACTCATGGATTTGATCCTCGACAAAGGGGAAATCATCTGCCCTAAAACCGGAGATACGCTCAGAATCAGGAAACCAGAAACGGGCAGATGATTGAATGGACACGCCTACCGGACAGCAACCCATGTTCCCCAAATGGGAACACCTATCCCAACAAGAACTTTTCCCGGATTGGGCGCAATGCCGGTGCCGGATATGCAACCGGAGGCTTCGGGATCCGGACAGCGTTAAAAAGAAAATTGGGCCGGTGTGCGCTGGAAGGAAAGGAAAGAAGGATGAACGCAGAGCAAATAGCAAAAAGTCTTGAAGCCTATACGGCGAGGTACAGCCGCTACGAACTTATACGGGATTACATTTCCCTGTCCAACTGTGCTCTTTCGGTGGATGAACTGATCGATCAATACCGAGTTGGATTCGCAGACGGCATTACAATCCGCCTACGCTGCTACAAGGGCTATCAGATGGAGGATGATCTTCGGGGAAGGCTGATCAAGACTCACCCCGAATTCATTTCTGCCGGAGGGGAAATAAGCGCCTTCGATGGGATTGTTAAGGGCCACCCAGATTTCCGTTTCGATCGCCGCCCTGGCGACTGCAAAAGCGTTCTCATGGATTCCTGGATCCCGGAAAATGGGAAGCTTCCCCGAAAGGTTTACTGGCAGATGCAGGGGTATATGCTCTATGGGTACTTCGATGAATCCCTGGTCGTTTACGAGAGCAGGGAAAGCGGAAGGATAAAGGCTTTTGCAGTCCGGGCAAACCCGAAAATTCAGGAAGAAATTGACAAGAAACTTCGCCAGGTGGTCGCGGAGATAGAAAGGAAAGCGGCATGAAGATCTTATCCCAAAAACTCAGGGGCTTTACTGGGATTCGCCGGGGTATGGGAATCGATGAAATCTCCCTTGACCTATCCGGCTTGAATGGCCTGATCGCTTTCAGCGGAAAAAATGGCGCGGGGAAATCGACCCTGCTTGAAAATCTCAGTCCGTACCGCACCCTCGCCAGCCGCAGCGGAACCCTCGCCCGGCATTGCTTTCTTCGGGACAGCGAAAAGCACCTGTCTTTCATGCTCAACGGCGACGAATACCGCACCCTCGTGAAGATCGATGCTGAATCAGACCGGCAGGAGGCGTTTGTGTGGCGGAACGGAGTCCCCCAGGTTGACGGGAAAGTCCGGAGCTTTGACCGGTATCTTGTAGACCTTCTGGGATCCCCTGAGCTCTTTTTTTCGAGCGTTTTTGCCGCCCAGGGGTCAAAAAAGATTTCCGACCTGACCACCGGCGAATTGAAGAAGCTCTTTTCGGAGTTTCTCCGTCTCCATGTCCTCGAGCAGCACGAGGCCACCAGCAAACAGGCCGTAAACTCCATCTCCCTGATCACATCCAGAATTCTTCAGGACATCGCCGGGCTGAATGGTGTGGCTGATGAGATCCAGCGGCACCGGGCAGCCCTGGAAGAAGCTGACAACTCCCTCGTAAAATCCGTGGCCCTTCGTCTCGACATGAAGCAGGACGTTTATTCGGCCGACCAGGCCGTCACCGAGGCCGCCGAAGCCGTCAACCGGAACGCCGTCCTGGCTGCCCAACTATCCGAGACCCGGAAGCAGATCACCGCCGCCCAAACCGAATACGACCGGCTGAAGACCGAGGCAGAGACCGCCATGCAGGCGTTGAAGGATGCCCACGGCGCCAAGCTGGCCGAAGCCCAGAACCTGAAAGCCGTCCTCGCTGAAGAACCGAAGATCCGGGCCGCCGTCGAAGCCGTCACCCGGAACGAGATCATCGCCGCCAAGGTGACCGACCTGAAGGCCCGCCTTGCTGCCATGCAGGCCGACTACGACCGGGAGAAAGGGGAATACGAGAATAAGTCCGGCGCCCTGAAAACCCAGTACCTCACCCTCAAACACGAAATCGACTCCCTGAAAAAGCTTCTGGAAAATGAATCCGGGATCCGCAAGGCCGCCCAGGACGAAAAAGAGGCCTCCGAGCTTTACCGGCAGACCTCCGAAAAGATGACCGCCGAACAGGAAACCGTTACCCTTCTCACCGACACCGCCCACGCGCTTGAGATGGAGCACCGGGACAAATCCAGGACCGAGGACAAGCTTGCCGATGACCTCCGGGCCAAGGCGAAAGAAAAAAGCGTATCCGTGATCGACCTTGGCCGTGAAGTCGATCGGGTCATGAACGACAAAGAACTTTTCCGTCTCGAATCCGAAGTCCGGGACTGCCACCGAAGGGCCGAAGAACGGAAGGGATTTTTCTACACCATCGGGACTGTCTGTCCTTCGACCACATGCGCCGCGGTCAAGGGTGCCATCGACGCCGAACAAAGGCTGCCCGAGCTTGAGGCTTCTCTGACTGCGAAACAGGATGAAATCTTGTTGCGGGTCAAGGCCATCAGGGAGGTGATCGCCCGGGCCGAGGCAGAATTCAACAGCCTGAACGAGCAGGCCGGCACAGCCGAGAAACACGGCTCCGCCGCCCAGACGAAACGGAAGGCCGAAATCGTCAAGATTCAGTCAGACCTCCAGATCGCCAGAGGCCGTCTCGCCGGCCTGAAGGAATCCGCCATCGGGTACATGGAAGCCCAAAGGAAGGCCGCCGACCTCGCCGCCAACCTCCCGGAGATCGACCAGGCCCGGGGGAAACTCTCCCCGGCAGAGACCCGGCTGTCTGAAATCACCGCCGATGGGATCGCCCTCCGGGATGCATGGACGAAAAGGGAAGAAACACTTGGTTTGGCAATTTTCGACCTCACCAGGGATATCCGTATCGAATCGGAGAAGATCAGCCTTTGGGCACCCGAGCTCGCCGCCCGTCTCCCGGAGATCGAAAAAGCCGCGGCTTCCATCCCCCAGGTGGAAGCCCGGATCGCGGAACTGGCCACCGAGGGGGCCGCCGCCCGGCAGAAATGGGAAGCCCGCGACAAGGACCTGACCGCCAATATTCAGTCCATGGAAAGCCTCTCCCGGGACCAGGAAGGAAAGATCGATCTGGAGGCCGACGGGAAGCTGGTCGCCGCCCGGGAATCCGCCGAGAAGGTCCGGGCTTCCATAGCAAACCTGGAAAAAGAAATCGCGGGAACGGAAACCCGAATCGCCGGTATTCAGCGGGATATCCAGGAGGCCGAAAAGAAGCTGGCCCGGAAAGTGGAGCTCGAAACCGAGAAAGCCCGCAGGGACCGGGACACCTCAGAGTGGATCTACCTCCGGGAGGCCTGCGGGGCGAAGGGGCTTAGGGCGCTGGAAATCGATGCGGTTGTGCCCGCCATCATGTACGAGACGAATGAGCTTCTGTCTTATTCAGATTTCGGAACCCTCAAAATCTACACCCAGGACCCCGAGACCGGCAAAGAGGTTTTCTGGATCAAAATTATCGATAAAGAGGGTGAAGAGGTCCAGTTGGACTGGAGGTCTGGAGGTGAGCAGATATGGCCCATCCAAGCACTCCGGCTGGGAATGACGCTCGTGTCGAAGCAAAAAAGCAATTATGACTACCGTACAGCCTTCAGCGATGAACTCGACGGCGCCCTTGACGTTGAAAACGCAAAGAGATTCGTCAGCCTCTACCCGAATTTCATGAAAAGGGGAGAATTCGAAAACCTTTATTTCATTTCACACAAACCAGACTGCACCGATATGGCCGACCATCAGCTTGTTTTTCACGACGGCGGCATTTCAATCGAATAGGAGGAACCATGACAAAGAGCCTACATATGGGAATTTGCGTCAGAGGCGTTCTCACGAACTGGGGAGATAAGGATTTCAAGGGTATGTTCAACCGTGAGGACGGTTCCCCGATGACGGTAAGGGAAATCAAGGCCGTGCTCTGCGACCACCTCGCCCAGGGCCATGAGGTTATCCCGATGGGTGAGTGCGACAACTGGGACTTGAAAAATGGCTGCGGGGGGCATGAGGTCAAGGATGAGATCAAGGACGAAGAAGTCGTAAGTGTGGAGGAATCGTGAGCGAGGAATGCGGGACTTGTGCCCATCACGGATGGGAAGGGACCAAGAATTACTGCAAGCTCCACAGGCAAATAATCGCCAAGTGGGGGAAGAAGTGCGGGGAATTCCGCGACATGTATAAAAAGGATTGGCCCCCCGCGAAGGAGACCAAAAGTTGAGGCTCCGTAAGCACCAGCGCGAATTCTCCCAGGTCATCGACGGCATCATCTCAGGGGACCCAGTGCGCCGGATCATCTGCAAAGTTACACCTGGGGGAGGTAAGAGCCTGATTCCTATCCTCGCCGGGAAGCTGATCACCGCCGGGCTTGCCGATGCCATTTGTTGGGTCTGCCCTCGCCGGTCCTTGCAGTACCAGGGGGAGAGGAATTTTCAGGATTTGGCCTTTCGGGAAATGCTTGGCCACCGGCTGTCCATCCGGGCATCAACTAACGCCCCTTCGCCGCTACGTGGACTTGAGGGCATAATTACGACCTACCAGGCCATAGGCCTTGACGACCAAAAGACCGTCCTGCAGGACTTCCTTCTGAGACGTTACATCCTGATCCTCGACGAGGGCCATCACGTCGAACAGGATGGAATTTGGCATCAAGCCTTGGCGCCCATCGTCGCCGCGGCGAAATTCGTAATCATGATGACCGGGACAATGGCCAGGGGGGATGAACAGCGAATCGCCTTCCTTGATTATCAATCCTCTTCTGCCGGCTGGATCCCGGTCCTTGAGGATACAGAGGATACCAGGATCATCGAATACAGCCGGGCCGATGCCCTCTCCGAAAAGGCAATCATCCCGCTGAAATTCTCCCTTCACGATGGGCATGCCACCTGGAAAGATGAATTCGGAAAAGAGAAAACCACAACCCTGGCCAAGGCCGGAGACGATGCCAGCAAGGCGATTTACACAGCTCTGAGCACGGAATACGCCGAGGAGCTTCTCGGAATCGCATTTGAACACTGGCGGGCGCACAGGGCGAAGGTGCCGAGTTCAAAGTTTCTGGTCGTGACGGCTAACCTGAAGCACGCTAAGGCTGCTGCCGCTTGGATGAAAGCCCGCTGGTACGCCTCTGAGATTGCCACCTCCCACGAATCCGAGGCCGCGCACAAGGCCATAAAGCGGTTCAAGGACGGAGGTCTCGATATTCTGGTATCAATAGCCATGGCGAGCGAAGGCCTTGATGTTCCAAGCGTATCCCATGAAGCCATCCTGACCCATGTCCGCTCAATTCCATGGATAGAGCAATGTATCTGCCGGGCCGTCCGGATCGATCCCGCCGCCGGTCGATGGGAAAACCAGTGCGGATACATTTTTGCACCGGATGACCCGCTTTTCCGAGAGATCGTCCGCCGGATTGAATCAGATCAGCTTCCTATCGCCCGGAAATCCCGCGCCCTTTCAGACGAGGAAGAGCAGCTTTCCCTTTTCGATAAGGCTCCATCAGGGGAGAAACGCCTGAGTTTCACACCGCTGGCATCCCGGCTCACCTCCCGCCGAGAACTAAACCTTGGCGGAAACGGGTCCGGGCCCCAAGTCCAGACCCCCTTCCCGAAGACCCCGAGCGAGATCGAACAAGACCTCCGGGAGTCCATCGAACGACACGTCCGGCTGTACGAATGGAATAACCGTATCCAGCCCCCGGGGAAGATCAACCGGGAGATCCTGTCCCACTTCGGAAAGCCAAGGGCGGAAATGACCATCCAGGAACTTGAGGCCGTCCGCCGGCACGTTCTTGCTACCTACCCACAAAATCGAATCCGGGGGACCGGCAGGCCGAGGGTTCCGACGAAGGCCCAAGTTTGGACCGGGCCGATACAGGAGGCATGGTGAAATGATCGGACCGGTTGAAAGAACGTCGACATGGATGTCCTGCGAAGAATGCGAAAAGCATATCATCCGCAGCTTGGAGCGAACAGACAGATTCCCAAAGAACACAGTCCATTTTTGCACCAACTTTGAAGGCGGGAAAGTCGGTTGCATTAAAACCTATCCGAAGACGCCGAAATGGTGTCCAGCCGGTAACTGAAGTGTGGTGAAAGGAAGAAAATGCCTGAAAAAATCGAGATCTACATTAAGCCGGTGCAATGCCCATCGCTTATCAAGTCGGCAGGCGAAGTCCGGATCTACTACGCCGGTCAGTGGGTGGATTTCCGGGAGGGGCAGGTGGTGGTCCGTAACGAGGCCGGGGAATCGCTCGCCGATGCTGTGAGGCACTATTTTGAATGCATCGAAATGGATATGCCAGGGTATTGGCGGATTACTTTCAACGACAATTACGAAGGCTACAAAGAATGGTGCGCCATCATGATTAACGCAAAATTAGACCTTCGAAGGCTGGCCGGGATCGAAGAATGACCCAGCCCATCCCCATATTTTCCGGGGACATCGTTTCCGGAAAGCTGAAGCTCCTGGAGCGGGAAAGGGAGTCCATCCGCCGGTGGACCAGGACCTTCAAGACAGGAACGAAGGTTGACATTCTGATCCGGAAGCACCGAACGAAGCGGAGCAACGAGCAGAATCGGTATTACTGGGGAGTTGTTTTGGCTATTTTAGCGGATCATTTCGGATACGATTCGGTAGAAGAATGCCACGAAGATATGAAGCGGATGTTTAACCCAACCGAAAGCAAAATACAGCCAGGCGTAATCGTCGGCGGATCCACCACGAAAATGAGCACCGAGGAATTCTTTTGCGGGGAGACCAGCTATGTTGAGCGGATATGTCGGTGGAGCGCGGTAGAGCACGGGGTTTTTATTCCCCCGCCGGGAAAGGTTGAGCCATGAAACCGCGCCTTCTCGACCTATTTTCAGGGGCTGGGGGCTGCTCAATGGGCTACCATCGGGCCGGGTTTGAAGTGGTAGGAGTCGATATCAATCCTCAAAAAAATTACCCGTTTGAATTTCATCAGGCCGATGCGCTTACGTATCCGCTGGATGGATTCGATGTGATCCATGCAAGCCCGCCGTGTCAAGCTCATTCATCGCTCAAGGTCATGCCGAATGCGAAAGAACATAAGTGCTTTATAGATGGCACCAGAAAAAGACTGCGCGATTCAGGAAAGCCATGGGTCATAGAAAACGTGGTTGGTGCTCCGCTTGAAATCCATCCACCAAGTCTGTTTACCGAGATATCAGGGATAATGCTGTGCGGAAGTCATTTTGGTTTGAATAACGGGACACACGAATTACGCAGGCACCGGCTTTTTGAGTCAAACATCCGAATGCCCAAACTCCCATGCCGCCATAGGCTTCCTGTTATTGGTTTCTATGGGGATCACGCGAGGACGCGGCAGCGAACTATCAAGGGCAATCGAAACCGTGGAGGGGATATAACCGGGACCGAAAAAAAGCTGGCACTGGCTCGTGAACTCATGGGAATCGATTGGATGAAATGGAATGAAATATGTCAGGCCATTCCTCCGGCCTATACGGAGTGGATCGGAAAGCAGATCATGCAAATCATCAGGAAGCGCGAGCCATGACCCCCTGCCCAAAGCCCCAGAGAACCCGCCTCAAGGGCAAAGCCAAGACCGCCTTCCGCAGGCAGGTCTTCGAGCACTTCCGGGGGATCTGCCAGGACTGCGGGACTTTCGCGCCTCTCCGGGATGCTGAGGGGCAGATGGATGTTTTCTCAACTGGTCATGTCGCCCACCTAAAAAGCAGAGGGGCAGGGGGATCCGACCTCCTGCAGAATGTCCGCTGGCTATGTCCAGATTGTCATCGAAAAGAACACGGGCCGCGGTGGTCCTCAACCAACAAGGAGCAAGCATGGGAAAATCAAAGATCGAATGGCTGATGGGCGGTGAGACGTGGAACCCGATAACTGGTTGTACGAAGATCAGTCCGGCCTGTCAAAACTGCTACGCCGAGCGCATGGCTAAACGGCTTGCGGGGAGGTACGGCTATCCGGAAGACGATCCTTTCCGGCCTGGGACATTTCACCCGGACAAGATCGACATCAACATGTTTTCACCGGGGAAGCTGGTTTTCGTCTGTTCCATGGCCGATCTTTTCCATGAGGCGGTAAATATCCGGGGTGAAGAAATGCGGAGTATCTTCCGGGTCATGGCCGCGCATCAGGATAACACCTTTCTTCTCCTGACCAAGCGGCCGGAACGAATGGCGGAATGCATCAAGTACCTTTACGGTGACGATTTTCCAGAGATCATGCCGCATGTCTGGTGCGGAACGACGGTGGAAAATCAGGAGTGGGCAGACAAGAGGATACCGCATCTACTCCAGATCCCGGCATCGGTTCGGTTCGTGAGTGTGGAACCGATGTTAGGCGTTATTACTCTAAGCTGGTATCTTGGCGAACTTCCACCCTTGATAGGCGGGAACGACATTCCAAGCAAGGGGCTTGATTGGGTGATTTGCGGAGGCGAAACCGGCCCAGGTTCCCGCCCAATGCATCCAGACTGGGCAAGATCCTTGAGGGATCAGTGCGCGGCGGCTGGGGTGTCATTTTTTATGAAGCAAATGTCGAAAAAGGCCCCAATTCCAGAAGATTTGATGATTAGGGAGATGCCAAATGCCAAGTAAAACCACGCACTATAGGAGGTTAAAGCGGGCAAAGGAACTTGGATGTTCGGTTGACGAATTGCCTGATCTTAGAGGGAAACATAAAAACCATGTCAGAGGCCCATCGCACCATAAATGGAACGAAACGCTTATAGATGAAAAGGGATACAAGCTTGTCAGGGTTGGGCTAACACACCCATTGGCTGATCCCAATGGCTACGCGCACGAACACCTTTTGGTATGGTGCGCTGCTGGCAACCCAAAGCCGAAAGATGACGAAGTCCTGCACCACAAAAACGAGAAAAAGACAGACAACCGTTATGGAAACATAGAGTTAAAAAAGCGCTATGACCATAGTGTCCATCACTACAGCAACATTTCAGATGAAGTGGTTTTCCAGATTCGGACGCTATATTCTTCTGGCGGTGCAGACATGCCGAGCCTTGCAACTCGTTTCGATATTCCACTTCAACGCATATCAAAAATGATTCGTGGAGAAACTCGGCTTAAGGCCGGTGGGCCAATATCACTGAAAGATCACCGAGTCGGCAAGAAAACCGCTGGCCGCATTCTCGACGGCCGGACCTGGGACGAACTGCCCACCACGGAGGGAGCCTGCTCGTGACAGTCAAGGAGATCATCAAGAAGTACCTGGAAGACAACGGTTTCGACGGCCTATGGGATGACGACTGCGGATGCGATGTTGACGACCTGATGCCGTGTGACGGACCTGCGGATCGTTGCGCGGCAGGGTACAAGTGTCCAGGCACGGGCGACTCAGATTATAATATCGGGCCGGAAAAGCACAACGTCTTGACATGCTGCGGATGTGGAAAGGAGATCTATCTACCGATCATTCCAGGCCCACCAGGTCCTCCGGAATGGTCATGCGGAAAGCCTGAGTGCAGTAAAGAATATCGGCGACGGCAGGGGGTGTCATGAAGATCCGTGACAAAATGCTGAGAGTCAAAGTCGATGTTTCTGACGGTATTTGTCCGAAGCGCCCATGCTACTGGCCGCGGATAGACCCGGGGGTTTTTATCCAGGGGCAAGGATACCGGACAAGGACAGGCAAACAGGAATGGCTTTGCGGAACGAGGGAGGTTAACGGGTGCCCGATACCGAAGCCCTGTCCATCGGGCGGGCAGTGAAAGGTGTAACTTCGTGAAAACTGATTTTACGGGTAGGATTATAGAATATATTCCTGGTGTAGCGCAATGCAAGGAGTATAGCCTCTATATCGGAATATGTACTAGGAATAATACGTCTCATGTAGACATCAACCCAGATATGACGCAGTTCATTGCGCAGAGAATATGCACGACTTTCGAAGAGGCAATGATGGATGCAGTCGGCCTTTGCAGGGATATAATGTCGTGGAAGCAACACCAGTACGACAATGCGGAACATCCAGATAGGCAGGTTTTAGTCCTGTCCCACGGGCGGGCGGTGAAAGGAGCGTGAGGCATGATCTGTCCTCAATGCGGAGAAGCAGAAACCACCGAAGGAACCCTATGCTTTTTATGTACCGATGAAACCGCACTTGATCGGTTAACGGTCAGAGTGTTGATCGAAAAAGGTCATCCCGAACACTGTGCGAAACGACAGGTCTACGGCGACGGTGAATGTGACCTCGTGAAATCCGGATATGATCCGTATGGGTGGATGAAATGAACCTGAAAGAAGAAGCCGAAGCAAACGCCTTTGCCATGTCTTTGCTCATGCCGGAGATCCTTATCAAACGAGAACTCGAAAAGATTGTAACTGTCCAAAGAAAAGAGGATGAAATCGTTTCAAAGATGGCCAGCCGGTTTGCCGTGACAGAAACCGCAATGAGATCAAGGTTATTTGACCTTGGGTACATAACGATGCTGTAGCCTACCGGGCAGCGATGAAAGAGGCAGGGGAATAGACTTGCAGGCAGCCTCCCATATAACAAAGGAAGACCTTGAACGGATCGAGGAAAAGCTCGACCGTCTTCTTGAGTTTTTCAGGGTAGGGCAGGTGCCTAACCGGCCGGCACAGGAGTTGTCTTCCCTGGCCGATGCAAAAATTTTACAGTTGACCAATCGGAAACGAAAAAATAAAAGAGGGCATGGCCGTGAGGAAAATATCTGAGGGAAGGTGGGAGATCGATGTTTCCATCGGGCGGGACCGCAGGCACAGGGTCCGGTTCGAAGGGACTGAATCCGAGGCCAACCTCTTCCACATCAAACTCAAGAAAAAGCTTGGCGGGACTGTCCGTGACGCTCTGACCATCGCAGAAATCATCCCAGATTACCTCCAATACGTTAAAACCAATCAGAGACCCAGGACCTACGGCGATAAACACAGGATGCTTTACGGGGCGATAACCTCGTTTTTCGGCCAGATGCACCTTGATTTCATTACCAAGGATCTGATCGAAAAATACAAGGGCAAAAGGCTTTCCGAGATCGGGGACAAAAAGCGGATGATCAACCTGGAACTTCTGTGCCTGTCCGCCCTCTGGAAATACGCCCACGAACACGGGAAATGCAACGATGAGCCGATCCGGATGAAGCCCCTCCCGTACCGACGGCCTCTGCCGGAGGTCCTCTCAAAAGGCGAAATCGAGGCCATCATCACCCATTCCGATCCCTATCACAGGGCGATGCTGTGCTGCCTCTATTACGGCGGGCTCAGGATGGACGAGGTATTCAACCTCAAGACGAAGGACGTGATGCCGGCTCCTGGCTACATGCGGGTGACAGGGAAGGGGGGCAAGACCAGGATTGTTCCGATGCATCCAGAAGTCAAAAAGGCCATGGAAGAGCACCTATGTTGTCAAAATGTCGTCAGCGATTTGGTATTTCCATCCCTCCAGCGGAAACGTAAAAACCCAGGCCGGGTTCCTACAGACATGCGCCGGGCTCTTTGGGGAGCCATGAAAAGGGCCGGGATCACGAAGCGAGTCACTCCCCATATGCTGCGCCACTCCTTCGCAACCCACATGCTGGAGAACGGGCAGGACCTCCGGACCATCCAGGAGCTTTTAGGGCATGAGGAGATCACAACCACCCAAATTTATACACACATTGCCTTTGCAGGCAAAAAACGGGCCGTCGATTCCCTCTGATGTTGTCAATATGTTGTCAGTTCGAAATAAAAAAAGCACCTGCAGAAGTTTGCAAGTGCCTGAATTTATGGTGGGCCGTCCGCGAATCGAACGCGGAACCTACTGATTAAGAGCTAGTTGTTTCATGCGTAACCGTTTAAAATCGCATAGAAAACAGACCACAAAAAAGACCACCCCGTGACACCCTAAATCAGAGGTGTTTCCATTTTTATTTTTGTCTTGACAATGTAAATACGAAAATATACTCTATGGGCATGGAAGGAGGGGCCATGTCGCTTCTGAAAAAAATGTTCTCCATGCGGCTGTCCGTGACCCTGATGGATGCCCTGGCCGAAGCCGCAAAAAAAGAAGGCAGGACCAGGACCGGGCTGATTGAATGGGTCCTGGCCTGTTGGCTGGAAGACCGGAACAAAAAGAAATAAGGAGGTAAACCATGTTTCATCTTCATGTAATGGGAGCAGAGACTGGACCGTGGCTATCCGGGTATGATGGGAGCGACTATTCAAACGCCGTCATGGGTGAATGGTTTGGGCTGTACCGGAGGGATGTGCAGATCTACCTTCTTTTTGTCAATCATCCGGTTCATCCGGTGTGATGGCAACCTGCAACCGGAGAGGAGGAGCGATGCCGATAACTGTCTGCCCAAGATGCGGAACCATCGTTATCAGAACTCAAGACAAAAGCCTTCATCTGCTTTGCGATGCGTGCGAACCTGAAGTCTTGAAGGAAACCGTTGAAGCTGGGATAGCATTTTTAGAAAACCGCACCCATACTCACACCAAAACGAGCGTTCTCACATGGCCCGATGGAGGAGCCGTTGAAGTCTGTGAATGCGGGATGTCTCGGCATATTTGGGAGCAGGGCGAATCGGAATGGATCATGGTTGAAAACCTGGAAGAAGCAAGGGCGCAACTCCAAGACTTGATCAACAAGGCAACCGGCGAGCTGTGACACCCCAAGGCCCTGTGGCGGAAAGGCAGGGCCACAAACGCGAAGGGATGAAAGGAGCATAACATGAACAGCATAGACATGATAGCCGCAGAGAGAAGACGGCAAATCGAAGTCGAAGGGTATGACACAAAGCACGATCTCACACATAAGCCTGGGGATATCGCATTGGCAGGGGCATGTTACGCCTGCAATGCGTCAGCGTGGCTTGGAACGAATTCCTTTGGTGAACTTGGGAAGAAATATGCCGAGCTGTCCCAACACGGCTTCCGTTGGCCTTTTGAGGATAAATACTGGAAACCCAAAAACCCGCTTTCGGATCTGGTGAGGGCTGGTGCATTGATCGCTGCTGAGATTGACCGAATGCTGGCTGAATCCAAGAAGGGATGAAAGGAGACGGAGCACCATGGCAACCTGCAAGCAATGTAAAGATCTCGGCACCTATTTCACAGGGAGACGGATAAGGGTGCAGCAGTTTTGCGAATGCCAAACTGGGAAGGAACTTCAGGGAAAACACGACAGACTTCTCAGCAAGGCATACGAGTCGTTTTGTTATGCTGTAGAAAACGACACCTTGATGGAGCAACCCCCAGCGCGAAAGGAGTAGGCCGATGGATGAATTGAGAATGGACGCATACTATTACAGCTTTAGGCCAACCGGAGTACCAGAAGTCGATAAAATCCTGTCCGCCGTGGCATGTGCCGGAAAGGCGTTTCACCATACAGGCGATTGGTATGATGATGCCGACACATACCCATACCACACAGGGAAAACCCCAGTGGAATGGATACAGAATGCAGCATCAGAGGCAGCCGAAGCGTTCAAGGCGCTAAAGCGAAAGGAGCCCCCATGCTCTACCGCCAAATAAAAACCGGAAAGCTGTACCGCTGGCTTGCCGCCGGCGCGGACTGCACGAACGAGAGAGACGGTCTTCGTGTTGCTATCTACTGCCCATGTGACGATGAGCACACCATCTTCGTCAGGGAGCGTGAGGAGTTCGAACGGAAGTTTATGATGGTTGAAAAGGAGGTAGGCGATGCCTGAAACGACATACGACCAGACCGACCTGGAGATTTCTGGGAAGTGCCCCCACTGCGGAGCCCAAATCATGGACCCGTTTGGGCTTGGGATTCCGATTCATGATGTTCCCGCATGTGCTGGAGTCGTGATATACGATTATTCTACCGGAGACGATTCGGAGGCGGCTTCAACCCGGTAGCCTCACATCGGCACCGGATCACTTCTGACAGTCAATGACCCCTGCCGATGGATTTTTGCTCATGTAATAATCCTTGACGCCCTTGGTCAGAAAATAGAAACAGACGATCAGGACATACATAGCGCCTACGGTGATCTTCGAACCCATGAGCTCCGCAATCACGGTCCCCATTTTCTCTTTGAATCCAGGGTCAAAGAAATATGCAGCCCAAAAAGCGCCATGGAAAGTCAGGGCGATGACAGGGCGGACCTGCCGGGACAGCCAGCCGCTTTCCCGGATGTCTTTCCGGCGGTCGGCCTCATCTGCGTATTCTGATATCTGGCCGGCCTGCTTCAGTTCAAGAATACCAAGGGTCAAGGCGCTTTGCATTCCAGCCCGGTCAAGGTCGAGTTTTGCACCTTCCGCCTTGCCCATCCATAGCTTATCCGCAAGGCCTTTCCCGAGCTCGATAACCCCTGCAATCGGAGCAGCTGCACCAGAGGCCGCCCCACCGAAAAACTGACCAATTGAAGACATGATACCCACGGCCGCACCTCCTTACGCAACCATTTCCCGGTAATTCTCGATGAACTCTTCCTCTGTGCCCTTGCCCATGGCGGTATTGTATCGTTTCTTCCAGAGTGCCGCCATGCCGTCAAGATCCTTCGGAAGTTTTTCAGGAGCCCGAAGATATTGAATCCGGGCCATCAACACCTGATAGGCAAGATTATTTTCCAGGGCTTCGGAGTCCGGCCTCGATACCCCCGAGATCAGGCGAATCTTTTCCGAGAGATTTTTCCGGTAGTCCAGGTAGTTTTCCCAAACATCGCGCTCCGTCGCCGGCTCCATCTGGAGGATACCCCGGCCCGGCCCACCTCCGATCTGCCGGCGGTATTTCCCAAGGGCCGATTCCTGGGCGAAGGTTCCCATCAAAAGTTCTTCTGCCTCTTCAGACCAGAGCCCGGCCATGCGAAGGACAGACCTGATAAACAAACGAAGATCGTCACGATTCACGGCATTTCTCCAAAACCTTCAACCGTTTCAGGAATTCAAGACCGTCGATTAATTCCCCAAGCTGCTCCACCGTCAGACGACCGATGGAACCGGAAAGCAACAGGGAGCGGACAGGAACGCAGCAGGCTTTCCACCACGACCTCATACGGACTGTCCGGACTGCCTCATGAACTGGGTGAAGGCACTCATGGCTTCCAAAACGCGATCCAGCTTTAAGCCGTGGGCACTCAACTGTCCAGTTAGATAGTCGTACTCCTTATCCCTGTCGGATTCGCATTTGGCTCTACATCCGGTACAAACGTCAACCGGCATATAGATGGGTTGACTCCTTTGATCGTAGAGCCTGTTCCGCATATCAGTCTCGATCAGTTCATCTCTGATGTGCAGGGCTGCGATCTGTTTTTTATGGTCGCGGACCATGTAAACAGTTGCCCCAGCATTGAAGATGACACCGCCGATAAAGAGGATCACCGGCCAACTTCTGAGAAGAGCAAAGATTATTTCGTCTATCGGAACAGGCTGATTCATTTTGTGATCCCCATCACATATTTCCTGTTAGAGGTTGGTATGATACTCAAGTCCATGATCCCCTGGGCAGGGCCGTTTCCGTTGCAGCGGGACGGCCCGAACTTTTAGGTTCTGTAAAAAAGCATTACAGGCCTTGCGTCTGTAAATACATCATTACGGGCCTTGGTCACGGAGTAGCCGACCCGGTAACTCCTATACATCTACCATACACGATATAGGTATAGCCAAACGCTGTCCCATTTGATACGCGTAACGTATATGGTCCAGCTCCGTTTTCAGCAACAGTAAAACCACCACCAGGGGCATTATTATCAATATGCCCCAGTTCGTAGAACCTGATTGAATAATTCCCGGCCTCATTCTGCCGTACGGCCTTCCAGGATCCGTGGTAATAAACTCTCCCAAAATTTAAATCCACTATCTGAACATCTAAATCATAAATCATATTACCGACTGTGTCGCCAAGAGTTGATGATGGCGCAATAATTGAGGAATCGACATCTTCGTATCCCCCACTCGCTACAGTATCGCTTACATACAATGGAATTCCGAGTATGGGTGTGTATGTAGTTCCCTTGCTTGCCAAAACTGATCCAGTGGTTGCATCATAAGCAATTCTCGGATTGTTTATTGATCCCAATCCAGGGACTCTTGTTATTGCATATGATTCACTGTCCGGTTTATAATCGCCAAGGGTCATTTCGGCAATATGGGCATGGCTAAAAACATGCTTATTATCTATTGCCGCACTATATCCCCAATAGTCAGTATTAACTCCAAATGCAGTGGTTCTCAAATATCTGACATCTTCTGTATATACCGGGTTACTCTCTTTTATCGACGAGTTAAACGACACTAAGGATAGCGGGGTTCCATCGGCTGCTACTGCTCCACCAGTAGAATAGACCTCAAAGTGCGGAGACACAAGATTAATTGAACAATATCCAAACCATGCCCCACTATATCCATTCACATTGGTCAGAGTAGATGATCTTACGTTAAACGCAATAAGGGTTTTAAACGATGTGGTTGTCGTCGCAGCAAATTCAGAGAATATGTTTGAGATCTGAAGTGTGCTTGAAAAATTAGTAGATGCAAACACCCTACAGTATGCATGATTACCTACTTCTCCGGATGGGTGTGGTGTCCCGTCACTTTGTGTTGTGCTCGCCTCCAATAATAATAGACACCCATCTATGAACGTATCTGCATTTAGCGCTCCTGTAGTCGATTTTCCAACACCAACATTATACCCTGAAATATTCTCAAAAGATGATATTACACTTCCGACTGACCAAATGCCATGATCTGTAAAACCATCAATATGGATATCGTGTATCTTTGCATAAAAAAAGTTTCCTATAGCTGCATATTTGGCGCTATTTTGTGCTTTAAGAACAACATTGTTTAATTGTTTGAGTTGGGATGAATATGTAACCGTGTCGGTGCCTGATGCATATGCACCAACGATGGCCGTGTCGTCTAAATTAATTACAGCCATCTGGGTTGTAGTATCATCTCGGAATTTGAAAGCACTTAACGACCCAGAAATATAAATATTTGAATTGGTTACTGAATCCAAGCTGGCCGTCAAAGTGTATTCTCTTGCCGTCAATGTAATATGGCCATTCCCAGCAGCAATAGCATTTACAAATGCCTGATTATCGTTTACATTTGTAACTCCAAAATAATCAGGAGATGAGTTTTTCAGCCCAGACACAGCCCCACTTCCTGATTGCACAAAACATCCATCTGTCAATTTTTTCGGCTGGCAAGAAGTGAAAATAAGATTGTACGCCCCGAGCGTGATCGAATGCCCGTTTGTGTCTATGGGCATTGTAGGGGTAAAGTGCTCGGTGAGCGTGATGTCCGCCGCAAGGGCTGAAGATTTCCCGGCTGTGTCGTTTGCCTTGAGCTGTGCATACGTCAGGGCAAAGGCCGTATCCCCAATGGTTACGGAACCTGGGATATTAACGGAATCACTGGAGTTGACGGGGGTGAGAACTCCACTGGCTAACCTTTTCCACATTGAGAAGAAAGATGGGAACATGGCTACCTCCTGAAATTAAGCGTAAGGGTTGCGGTATTCGATGCCCCCAAAGATCCGCAGGTCAAGGAGCACGCCCCCATAATTGAAGCAGGAGCCGAAGACGGGTAGGCGATTTCTTTCACGGTGACGCTCCTGTCTTCTCCTGTCCCCTGTAAAAGATCGGTCGATCTGGAGTTTACAACCGTCACGTCATAAACCGCTGAAGGGGCAGCATCACCAGACCCCGGCACGGTTTCCAGGGAATAAAGAAACATCCCCCGAAGATCCAGCGGGATCGCCGTGGTGGGAACCGTCCCATCCGAAGCATCACCCGTACAGGCTGCCGTAATTTCGATGGACCTTGACCGAGTGTAAGAATCGTTATTTTCTACAGGAGCCCCGAAAACCATTGTTCCAGCCATGTTCATTCCCCCCTTGAGCGTTCTTTTTTTGACGGCCTGAAGGACCGTTTCAGGTTTGCCTTGATCGATTTCAAGGTGATGTATGTAGCGCCCGGATAGAGACCGCGCGTCTTTACCCTGTCGTTGTAAGCCGTGACCTCTCCCATAATTTCAGCCCATGAGGCTTTGGTCTGGTCCTCCTTGGGCTGAAGATAGAATCTTTTGATCCTTGCGTAGATGTCGTTCCGAAGCTTCTGGTATCGTTCTTCAACCTCGAATTCCTTGTACTGTTTCTCCCTGATCGTTGCGATTCGAGCAGGGTTAAAGGATAAAGCCCGGATGAAGGCCTCCGTCGCATCTGCCCTGACCTGTTCGTTTCCGTAGAAAAGTGGAGCGTTCGAACCCGTGGTAAGCCCCTCGGTTGATTCCCGGTAGGCTTTAAGGACGTTGCTCACGGCCAGGGGCGCCATTTTCTCAAGACCCTTTCCGATGTCTCCCCGGGCGATAGATTTTCCTCCGTAGTAAAGATCCTGCATGACGCTCCCAGGGGCTCCCATGAGCTCCGAAAGGTTTGTCGGGATGTCGGTGATCCCGATCGCAAGAGACCCCTTGAGGCTTAACCCCATCAGACCGGCGATTCCGAGGCGTGCGAACCGTTCCGATTCATCCCCCATCTGGGCTTCGATCCATTTGTAAATCTCTTCTTCCGGGTCATCTCCGCCGATCCCAAGGGCTTTCGCAGCCTGAACCAAGATGGGGGTCAAGACCGTCGCGCCGGCGCCGGCGATAACCGCAGGGGCAAGGGCCATGTACGCCATGCCTTTATAGTCCTTGTCCTTGAACCCGAGCTCGGTCATTGTCGCCAAGTACGTATGGGAAAAGGTCCGGAAGACATAAAACATCTGTGCAATCTTCGCCGCCGGGTTCCCGCCTCTCGCCAGGAAGGGATAATTGGCTTTTCCGTAAACCCCGTGCGCCTTGTCGGAAACCTCTTTCGAAAGTTTCAGGGCTTCGTCGTGACCAAGTTTCCCTTTCACCCCCTGGTATGTCCCGGCGATGGTGGCCACCCGGTTGATAATCTCCGACACGGAAAACCCGACCATGGCGAAGTCGGTGAACTTCCCCCAACCTTGACCCATTTTCGACTGAAGAACGGACAGGGCTTCTCTATTGTATTGCGCGGTATGCCAGCCGCGTTTTTCGATTTCTTCGAAAAGGGTCCTGGTCTCCGGGTTGAGTTTTGAAGGATCTCTTTTGAACTGGAGGTATTGCTTCATGGCTCTGGCGAGCAACATGGGAGCCTTGGCAAAGGAGATTCCAGCTTTTGCGTGCATTACCGCTAGAACCGATGTCACGAGGGAGGTCAAGTTCACCGCCGGCGCAGCGACTCTGCCAGCCAGATATTTCAGGGCGGCAAGCCCCCGGACGGCTCCGATCATCCGGTCCCCGAATTCCTGATTTCTCAGGAGGTCTTCCATGTAGACCTTCCCGTCCTTGAAGGCGTTTTTCTGCTGGACGGGATCGACCCTTCGGTCTTTGACCATTTCCACATAGTCGGCGTATTCAGGCTTTTCAACACCCTCTTCCTTTTGAGCTTCCTTCCATTCCTGCCATGATATATCGGTTCCCGTGAAGTGCCTTAGAAGTTTGATGGCAAGGTTCTTCTTCGCTTCGCCCGCGGCAATCCCGCGAACGTAAAGCCCAAGGGCAGTCACCGGGTCTTCTTCGTAGCCTACCCATACGTCTTTTCCTGTGGCGTCGTTCCGCTCGATCATGTGGGCTCTGACACCCCTTGCCTTGATGATGTCAGCAACCCCCTCGGCCAGCATCTTGGCGAAGGTGGATTCAAGGTCTGGAAGGAGCTTTTCAAGCTGAGCTTGAGAGGCCCCGCCCTTGATCTCTGAATCCATCTGGTCTAGGGCCCGGTTTATGATCGCCTGGGTTGCGATGATCTCGCCGGCCATTTCAAAGACGTCTTCCGGCATGGCATTCGATAGGTCTTTCTCGATCTTGTACCCCATCCCTGAAAGCTGGTTCGCCCGGGATTCGAGACCTATCCGGGTGTCGAACTTTTCATAAATCGGGTTGACCCCATCCTTTCGGGCGTAGATGGAGAACCTTCCGGGCTTTCTGATTCGCGGGAAGTAATGCCCCCGGATGTCGTTCATCTTCGCAAGGGCTACCTTGAGGTCAATCTTGACCGTCTTCGAACCGTCACGGATTGTGACTGATGGAAGCTCGGTCCCGTTCTCTTCGGCCTTGCGGATGATGTCCCGCATGGAGGCCATGAGGATGTCGAACCCGTTGTCTGTGATGTGCCGGGCGGCGACAACCGCATCTGCGGCCTGGTCTGAAAACCCTTGGGAAATCAGCTTTTCCCTTTCGGCGTTTCGTGCGGCATTCCAAGCTTGTTGTTCGGTGTCAAATTCCCCGATAGCGGTCTTTCCATCTTCGAAGGCGATGTATTTTCCCTCTTTGTTCTTTACCCTGAAGCCTTTCCCTTCACGGTCGGAAGTTACGATGTACCGCTTGACCTTTTGGTAATCGGCCTTGGAATCGCTCTTGAGCTTTTCCAGAACACCCTTCAAAAGGGACTTCCCGTCCACCTGTTCGAGCTGGTTGATCATCCCGTAGAAGTCATCCGACCTTCCAACTCCGTCTTCGAACATTCTTCCGAGGGCCGGGATCTTCGAGAAATAATGGGACGGGATGGAGAGAAGCCTCTCGACAACGGTGGTGTCTTCCTTCCGTGGTGCCCAGTTTTTACCGCGGCCCTTCCAGATACCGGCGATGTCTTTCAGGGCGGAAAGGTTGTGCTCCGGAAATGAGGACTCGAAGTTGCGTTCTGCCTTTTCGGAGAACAGCGGCATCCCCTCATCAGCGGTTGATTCTGGGAGCGCCCGGGAATAGATCTTCCCGCTTTCCATCCCCCGCAGCGTCCCCCGCGCCGTGGCCTTGAACAGACCCACAAAAGCGTCGATGAAGTCACGCACCTTCTGCATGACTCGCTGAAAACCACGGGCAAGGGAGCGGTTATAGAGGTTGTCCTCTACCCACTTGGCGCGGTCTTCTTTACCGGGGTTCTGGATGCCGTTTTTTTGAAGCTGCCGGTCGATTGCGGCCAGTTCGTCTTCGGTGATCACGCCGAAGTCTGAAAGGAGGTGGAAGTTTTCATGGTCGAGGGTCCAGCGGTCTCCCACCTTGGAAATGGTAATCTTCCCGTCCTGATACTTCCCGGCAATCGGCCTACCCTCTGAATTGAGCCTGCCGTATGCCCCAAGGAACTCCGCTTCGGTCGCACTGATGTGGTCCACCAGGTTCACGGTGAACCCCCATCCGCCACGGGTCTTTACCCATATGGTTCCGTCGAAATGGATGCCGGATTCCTGGCCGATATTTTGGAAGAGAGTCTGGACTTCTGCGGGGGTGATGCCGGAAAAGGTTTGGGGGGAGGTGGAGAACTGCCCGGCTTCACCCGCCGGGCTGGAGAAATTAGGGGTTATTTTAATTTGTTTCGGGTCTATCGGTATATATATATTAGAGTTTGACTCTGCATCTCTGTAAGCTATTCCGTCTGCTTTATTATGCTTTATAATATCGTCAAGAAACCCATAGGCAAATGCAAAATGAGCATGTGGAGCATCTGCTAAAGACTCATCGTCTTCAATTCCTGATGTTGTTCGGTAGTCTTTTGCCAGCCAATCGTCAAGGAATTCAGTGAAAACCTCATCTATATCTTTCCCGTTCTCTGATGCGTATTCTTCAGCCGCATCTTTGAGGTTATCTAAAATACCGAAATTGGAAGATCTTTTGAAAAATACGTCAACCCCACCCACTGCGTCAATGATGTCTTGGGCGCGTATAAAATCAAGGTCAACAGGATTTCTAATGTCAAGATAGACCTTTGTAACAAATGGTTTCCTTTTTATCCCTTCTTCTTCATACGACTCAAGGACAGCTTCAATGTTTACCGTGCCGTCATCATTTAGAAAACTTTCGCTGTACTCAGTTTTTGGAATTCCGCCGAGATACGCATATTTTTCAGCAGTTTTTAAATCATCGGTAAAATACGCCATGCCAAGATCGCCGCGTGACGGACCGTCTTTAGAGAATTGAGCGATAGGTCCATCCCCACCATGAAATACTGGCTTCCGAACTATCGATTCCTTAAACGGATTCCCACCTTCGGGCTTCGGGGTTTCTCCGGTGGTTCTGTCGCCCTTCCCCGTTTTTCCGGACATGCCTTCTTTTACACCACGGGGGGAGTTGGGGGCAAGGGCATAAAGCGTCCTGTTTCCCTTGAGGTCCGAAACTCCATTCGAGAATGATCCGCCGGCGATCTCGAGGTATTCCCGCCTGTCCATGACCATCAGGGATTTCCCCTGGTCGATGATATCGGCAAAAGGAATGGCGTTCTTGTATGACTTTGCGAACGCTTCGAGGAAATCCCGTCTTCCGTTTCCTGAATCGGATAAAGCCTTCTTGGTATTGACGATGATGCGGTTTGCGTTCAGGCTTTCCCCGGTCTTAATCAGCCAGTCGGCCGCAACTCTGAATTGTCTTCCAGCCGGCCACACCATAAACCCCAGATCATACCCGGTAGGGCTGATGAATAGAAATCCATCGGCGTTTCCGTATTTTTCATTGATGACACTGGCGGCTTGTTCCGGGTTCAAGACCTGTTTGGCCTTCCCGAAATTTCTGATTTTGATGAGCATCCGCTCTTTGATTGGAAGGGAGCTTTTCCGAATTGAGGGTCGGATGGCCTTTGGCTCCGCGGTGTTACCAGACGATACGAACGGCGCCCACCTGGACCCACCGACAATCAACCCCTCGACATCTATGTCACGAAGGGCCGCAAACTCCTGAAGCCTTCGGATTGCGTTTCTGTCTTCAGGGCTTGAGGTTGGGTTTCCCCCGGGGTGATTGTGGATGAAATAGACCTTTGAAGCGTTGTCGACGTTGAAGACCCGGCCCATCACTTCGAGCTCGTCGAACTGACCGGAGGCCTTAGCGCCCTTCCCGTACCTGTGGATTTCAACGACGGTCCCGTTGGGGTCCGTGACGATGGTGTAGATGTTTTCTTGGGCGGATTTTCGGATCGGGGCTATGAGAGAAGCAGCGTCTTCGGCATTACGGACCACGTTTCCGTCCCACCAGATGTTTCCGGTGGTTGCCATTCGAACCCTTTGGGCTTGATGCAGTACCCGAGGTTTATCACTTTCGGGAAGGATCTCTTTTGCTCGCCTCTTTTCAGCAGGCGTGAATACAAAGTCAAATGTCTGTTGACCGGTCTTGAAGGAGGCAAATTCCCCTTGTGGTTCCCGAAGCTCAGTACCATTGGTTACTCCTTCTTTTTCTCCACGTTCTTCTCTGTCAGAAGAAACCCGCTTGCCTTCATTTTCGGTTCTTCCGGGTATGCCTCGTTCGCCTTGTCGAAGGCCACCTTCGCTATTTTCTGAAAAAAGATCAGCCTGTCTTTCTCTGTCATCTTTTCGCCTCACTTTCTCCGCGCTTCTTTCAATTATACCACGGACCGTAGGGTATTCGTCAACACCAAAAAGAGAGGCCTGCTTTTCTCCTGTAAGGGCCCCCCGAATGGCCCTTCCCATCTCTTTCATGAAAACACCCATTTGCTTTCCGCTTCGGATGTTTTCATCTAAAACGCGGGCAATATCCTTTACCTGCTCAGGCCTTGTCTCGAACATAAGGGTCTGGTCAAGTATTTCACGGACCGAACGTCCCTCCCTTCGAGACTGCCGAACGATCCTTACAGCGTCCAGAATATAGGGCGTTACATCGAGGCCGCCCATTTTCGGATCGAGCGCCCTGGCCCTGGCGAATTCCCCGGCGGCAACCGTGAGGGCGTTGAGGAGGTTTCGCATTTCCGGGTCCGCCTCTTCAGATTGCCACGAAACAAAAGCCTCATCCCGATACGCTTTAAAGAAAATAGCCGACTGAATACGATCTATTATTTTTTTATTATAGTTGCCTTCATCCGTAAGGTATCCAGAGGCTTCGTTTAGCCCAACATTTTCCAAAAACCGACTTATAAACCTCCGATTGCTCTGAGCGTTAAGGTTCCCCTCTTCAGATGGAGCGAAAACCATCATGTCGTCTTCCGATAGGTTTCCGGCATCCATCCGGGCAAGCTCGACCGGGCTCATGCCGGCGATATCCGGAGTCGCTGTCTTTTGAGCGAACTTCACCCGGTCCATGTCGGTCTTCCGGATCCGGACCAAGACCGGCCTTTCGATCTTCTCCACGGCTCCACGGGAAAGCCCAAACCGCTCCGCATTCTCAACGAGCCATTGCCGGTATTTCTTTCCGGATTCTCTCCCATCGTAGGCTTTCCGGATGGCGATGGTCCGCCCGTTTCCTGATTCGACAATGAGGTCTTCCCCGGCGATCGAAGTTCCGAGGGATGCCGAAGGAGCTTCCCCGAGGCGTTCCGGCTGGAGGGTGTTGGCCATGCGTTCAACTTGCTGCTGAAGGGCCTTTCTCTCCCTCCCCCTGGGCTGGAGTTCTTCTGGGTAGCCTGCGTTTTTTTGAAACTGATCGTTATGGGAGGTGGTCAGGTCGTCGACACCGACCACGGCGTATTCGGTTTCGATCTCCGTATCGTCTGGAAGGTAGGTCTTGGAGGTGGAGCCCCTGGAAATCGCTTTTTTGCCCGTGGCTTCGGTTTTCTGAACGGGCTTGACTTCGCCTTTCGATGGCAGTTTTTCGAGGTCTGCATCATTTTCGGATTGCGTCAGCCATTCGGGGAGATTCACCCCGGCTTTGGCGTAATGAGCATTTCCTTCTCTGTCCCAAGCCATTTGAGCGTACCCAAGATCGACAAGGGCTTTCAGGTCTTTTGATCGGTTGTGCGTTCTCCCGGTTTTCCTGTCCGTTGTGGCGTACCCGTCATGTGTCAGCCAGGGTGTCTTTTCAAGCCTTTTAGCCAACGGCCCTATTTGATGCTTTGCGTAATTCCTGATGGCCGCCATGTCTGCCGAGCCTGCGTCTGGACCTTCATGTGCAGAGAAATAGGCGGCGACAACCTCTTCAGGCGTGGTCGGGGCTTTCTTTGTTTCCTGTGGAGGTGGAAGGGCAGGTTTGGCAGGCTTCCCACCGGTCTCTACCTTCCCGGATTCGGTTTTCCCTTGCGCGGACTGGCCGACTCCCTCTGCCTGGATGGACGGTTCAGCCTTCGGCGGAATAACCGGCCTCATCGCCTTTTCAACTTCTTCAGCCGGAACCTTCGGCCCTTCCCATCGGTCTTCGACGGCTCTGAAAGGATCTTCCTCCGCTGGCTTCTGGATCCGAAGGGCGGAAACCCTCGTTCTTTCCTCCGGGCTCATCCGGTTGATGTCGTTCGTATCGTACCCGAGAGCAACCATCGCTCCCCGTTCGGCTTCCTGGCGGGCGGTCTTTTTCTGAATGGCTTCCCGTGCCCGGGAAACTTCCCTGGGTTCTTCTATGCCTCCTCCAAACCGTGCCCAAAGCTCAAGGGTTGCTTCCGGGTCTCCCTTTTTCGCCTGGGTCAGAGTTTTTTGAAGCTGGTTTTTCGGTCCCCAGTTCCCGGTTTCCTTTCCTTGTTTTGTGGCCCTGCGGTACTGTATTTCGGCTCTACGGACAAGCTCCGTCAACTCTGGGGTAAGGCCTGATTTTTCGCCCTTCGACGCGGCGACCTGCCGTTCGGCTTCTTCGTACCTCTCTGCGGTATCGAGGGCGGATTTCTCAAGGGTCTGATCGATTCCACCAAGGGCCAGGTCCTGGTCGGTCGGCTTTCGCTTCGGTTGTGCAGGAATGAAAACAGGACGGGGGGCCGTCGGCGACGTGATCTCTTCGGGGGGTTCCATGTCGGCCGGGGAAACTGGACCCGTTACACTGGGTGGAGGAGGCGCGGCCACGGTCTGCTCAGGGCTTTTCGGAATCTCCGGCATCACCCCCTGATTCACCATTTCATCCATGCCCATTTCGGGCTCTGGACGGGGTTCAACCTTTGGGGGTTTAGTTCGAGTTCCCGGAGAGGGAACCTTTTGCGGCTGTTCTGCCTTCCTCGAAAAAATATTCGCACCGCCGCCCATCACCGCCCCGGCGAGCATCCCCTCTGCCCCGGCTTCCGGAACATCCGTCATAAGCGGACGGTCAAGGGCTGCGTTCAACCATACCTGCTCCTGCATGGATTGAGGAAGTTCCTCGAAAACGCCTTCCGAGATCCCGCCTCCGACAATCCGCTTGATGATGTTGCCGGCCCCTTCCTTAAACCCGCCCCCGGCAAGCATGGTGTCGATATCGGCAAACCCAAGTTTCTCCGCGATCCGTCCACCGGCGAGAGCGAAAGCCGCGGTTCCTGTACCTGATCCCACCGCCGATAATGCCTGTTTCGGGGAGAGAGTTCCGGTCTCCTGGCGAGTCTGTTCCGCAGAAGACCCTGCCCCCACAAGACCCTCCCCGATTGCCCCGGCGACGACAGGAGCGGCGACCATACCTTTTTGGAGAAGCCCCCTGGCAATCCCCGCACCACCGAGCATGGAAGGGGTCGATTCGACAACATTCATTCCAATGGTCGATGGGTTCTGAATCGCCGCCGAGGCTTTCCCAAAAAACCCCTTGGCATCTTCGACTGCTTTGTTTGCCTTCTGTTGGGATGGGGAATAGAGGGAAGCCAGAACGTCCTGAGTCGTCTTGGGGTCGTACCCGAAGACCTTTTCAAGGGCATTTCCGACAAGACCGAAAGAGGGGATATCCGCAAGGCCCACCGCCGCCTCTCCGGCCCCGACAATGCCTTTTGCAAGGGAAACCCCAACATCCCCCGCGGTTCCGAGCATGGTCCGTTTAGTCTCTACAGGCTTCACCGAAGAAAAATGCTCGGTGATAAACCCGTTGGCCGCTTCCCGTTGAATCTCAACCGGAGCCTTAAAGAATTCGTCATCCGCATAGTTTTCAACGAAATAATTCCCGATGGCTTCCGATTTCACATTGTCCGGAAGGGAAAGGAATTCAGGGTCTTTCAACCAGCGCGAGACTTCGTTATCCATCATTGCCCCTTGTACGCGGGAAGGCCTTTCCGCGCTTCTGCCTGTTGAGCGGCAAGCCACTTAACGAAATCGATTGAAGCATCACCGACAAAGCCAAGCCCTTTCCATATGGCATTCGCCGCCTGATCGATTCCGGTTGCGGACCACATCTTTTGAGCTGTGTCTTTGATGTCTTCCCAGTTGACGACCTTACCATTGGGCGCGGTGTAGGATCCCTGCTGAAATTCCATCGGGTTTTCAGGCTTTGCCCGGAGCGCGTTTTGTGGCACCGCTGGAGCCTGGGCCGGCTGAACTGTGGGAGCGGCCTGGGGTTGGACCGCTGGCGGCTTCGCCGGCTGATTCCCTCCCGTCATGGATGACTGGGTTTCAGGGGTGAGGTAGTTTTTCCATCCCCCCTTTCCCGTTCCTCCTTTGGGAGCCATCTTCCCGTCCATCCCCCCGAGGATATTCTGAAGGGAATCCTCGAATTTTTTCTGATCTACCTTCCCCATAGAGTCAGTAGCTTCTTCCAGTGCCTGGGCGCGGGCTCTGATGTAGTTCGCCTGTTTGCCTGGAGAATCCTCGATCTTCATTCCAGCGACATCTTTTTGTCCCTGAATCGTTTTCTCCGTCCTGGCCATAGCGGCTTCATCCTGCATTTGCTGTAAGGTTTTTGCATTTCCATATCCGGCCTGGGCGCGGGCCATAGCGGCCGAGTCTTGGGCTCCCTGAAGCTCAAGGGCGTTTTTATGCCCTGTTTTTTGGTCTTCAACTGCCCACTGCCTTTTGATCTTGTCCGCTGCGGAAATCGCAAGATCCTGTTGCCGTTTCCAGAAATTCTGATCAAAAGCCTGGGGGATTTTGCTCGTATCGACCTTCATCTGCTGAAGCTGCGCTATGGCCTGATCGTGGGAAGCCTGATCTTGTACGGACCCGGAAACCCGAACGATCAAATCCATCTGCTGAAGGGCTTGCTTGACCTGCCGATCCTGTTCTTCCCATCCGAACTTTGTGGACTCCCTACCCTCTTGGGCGGTCTCGGATTTTGCAAGTCTTCCCTCCCGATCCTGGGCGAGCCGAAGGTAATTCTCTGCCCTTCGGTTTTCGGCTCCGGCCTGTTCGCGTTTAAACCCCATCTCCTCCCGGTAGCGGTTATCCTCAACCATTCCCCTGAGCGCGTTTGATGTCCCGGACCAATCCGTTCGGGCTTCTGGTAAGGGCGTGAAAAATTGCATTGGGCCTCCTTATCGAACCGCACCGTTTTGGGTTCTGCGCCAATTCAGATAGTTTTCGGTTCCCTGCTGAACCCCATTTGTCAAAGCATTCGCCCCCGCGATATACCCGGCCCCCCGGGAAGTCCCGGCCCCGACCCTGGCGTTGGCGATGGTCTCCCCGGCCCGCATTTCGGTTTCAGCAAGGTTCGTTCCGGTCTGTGTCGCTATGCCGGCGTTCGCCCCGCCGACCCGAAGGGCGTTGTCACTCAAGGTTGATCCGGCGAGTTCCCTTGCGTTCTGCATTCTTCCGGCGTACTGGCTTGCAAGGTTCGTTGACTGGTTCGTCGCGTTGAGCCCGATGTTTGAAAGGTTCGTCAACTGCCCCAAACTGGTATTATACTGGTCAAGGAAGTTCTGGTATTCATTTGAGGCGTAGTCCTGACCGTACCGAGTAACCGCCCGGTCCTGTGCTCCCGATCGTAAAAGCCCCCTGGACGAAGCTGAACGGTCGAGGGCGTTCACCCCTTCGTTGAGCCTGAATTGATACCCTGGGGATTCCGTAAACTCCCCAGGACCTGCGAGGGTTCTTTCACGAAGGGCATTGACACCTTCGGCCCCCGCTGTCATGTAGGGGGAAAGCTGGGCGTTGCTGCCTTCGAGCATGGCGGTCTGCTCTGCGAGGGTTGCGTCCCGGGCTTGAGTTACCGCTGTATCCGCCCTTGTCCCGGCGTTTGTGATATCCTCCCGGGCCATCACCCCGCCGGCGAGAAGGAAGTTTTGGGCGTTCTCCCGGCCGGTCTGGACCTCCCCGATAGCCTGGTTGATTCCCTCTTGTTGGGCTTCGTAGCCTTCCCGGGTGGCGGTGTAGTTAAAAAGTCCAGATAGAGCTGGAAGAGCGGCTATAATTCCGCCGAGAAGGTCATTGTCTGTAACCGTATCTACAACATCCCCTACGGTGTCACCAACAGTGTCAACGACATCTCCTGCCGTATGAACAAGACTTGAAAAAGTCGTTGCCGCCGTTCCTGTCAACCCCAATGTCGTTGCCGATACCCCCGCCCCGGATAAAGTTGATGCGAGTTCAGGCGTCATCATGGCCGTTATTTCTTCAGCACTCATCCCGGCGAACATGTCACCAAGATATGATGAAGCCCCGGATACTTCCGCAGGAGTAGCCCCGGCAAAGGCCGAAGAAAGAAGCGGACCAAGCGCCCCATAAGCGATAATCCCCGCTGTTCCCATCGTGACAATGGTCCCGACCAAATCTGAAAGCCAGTTCCCTCCCCGGCTGTTAAGCATAGAGGCCACATACTGATTTCTCATTTCATCCGTGATCATGTCAGGCCTGAAATCGCCCGGACCGTATCCAGACGTAAACTGCGGGCTTGCCATGATCGCGGCGTCGATCCCACCGGAACCAGATGAAATCCCCGAAAGAATCTGTATCCTGTTCCTGGTGATAGGGTCGTTCAGGTCAAACCGTGCTCCCGCAGGAAGGGATTGGAGGGCAGCCGGGTCAATCCCCCATTCCCGAAGTTTATCCCCTTGCCCCATCCACCACTGAGCTGAATTCCCCGGAGCGTTCGCCTGCCCCTGTG